>Ga0207421_10004626_pt1 | contig 15749 bp, 14 predicted proteins | sample SodLakKL_010_SED_4_FD_187542 | JGI IMG/M metagenome (GOLD analysis project Ga0207421, IMG submission 187542) | Alkaline sediment microbial communities from Lake Tanatar, Kulunda Steppe, Russia - 8KL_010_SED (SPAdes) (version 2) | ecosystem: Environmental > Aquatic > Non-marine Saline and...
CACCGTGTCCTGTTCCTTCAGGTAATAGGCCGAATCGCCCAGGGTGGTCCGGGTGACCGCGTATTGCTCGAAGGTGTCCGGGACCATGAAGTGCCAGAACTCGCCGTCGTTGTAGAGGTACTGCATGTCCATGTCCATCACGTCGGCGGCCTCGACGGTCTCGCCGGACTTGAAGGTCTTTTCCAGCACGCGGCCGGTGCGCAGGTTGCGCAGACGCACGCGGCTGAAGGCCTGGCCCTTGCCGGGCTTCACGAATTCGTTCTCGACGATCGATTGCGGATCGCCATCCAGTAGAATCTTCAGCCCGCTCTTGAATTCGCTGGTGCTGTACGTTGCCATGTCGTGTCATTCTCCCGGCGATGGAACCGCCGCTGCCAGTAGGGGTAGCCGGCCACCGAGGTAACCATGCTCACAAAACGCGCCATGATACCCCGTGCGACGGCGCCCGCACAGACACCGGCCTGGCAACGGGCGCTGGCCCGGGCGATCACCGACCCGCACGAGCTCGCGCGGCGCCTGGACCTCGACCCCGCGCTGCTGCCGGGGATGGGCGCAGGCCATGCGCTGTTTCGCATCCGGGTGCCGGAGAGCTATCTGGCGCGCATCCGGCCCGGGGATCCGCGCGATCCGTTGTTGCTGCAGGTGTTGCCGCAGGGCCTCGAGGCCCGGGAGCAGCCCGGCTTCGGGCCGGATCCCGTCGACGACGCCGGCGCGATGGCCGCACCGGGCCTGCTGCACAAATACGCCGGGCGCGTGCTGCTGATCACCACCGGCGCCTGCGCGATTCATTGCCGCTATTGCTTTCGGCGCGAATTCCCCTACGGCGAATTCAGTGCCGTGCGCGACTGGGAACCCGCACTCGCCTACATCCGGCAGCATCCGGACATCACCGAGGTGATCCTGAGCGGCGGCGATCCGCTGACGCTCTCGGACCCGCGCCTGCGGGCGCTGGTGCATCGCCTCGAGGGCATCGGGCACCTCACCCGGCTGCGCATTCACAGCCGGCTGCCGGTGGTGCTGCCCGAACGCGTCGACGACGAACTCTTTTCCTGGCTCGGCCAGGGCCGGCTGGACCACGTGCTGGTACTGCACGCGAACCATCCGCGCGAGTTCGAGGCGCCGGCGGCGGCGGCGCTCGCTCGGCTGCGCGCGGCCGGGATCACGCTGCTCAACCAGTCGGTGCTGCTGGCGGGCGTGAACGACGACGCGAACACCTTGTGCCAACTGCAGGAACGCGGCTTCGCGGCGGGGGTGCTGCCCTACTACCTGCATCTCCTGGACCGCACCCGCGGGGTCGCCCATTTCGAGGTCGACGCGGAGCGCGCTCAAGCGCTGCACGCGACCCTGCACGCGCGATTACCGGGGTATCTGGTCCCCCGACTGGTCCGCGAGATTCCCGGCCACCCGGGCAAGACGCCGATGGCCTGAGGGTTCGCCCGATTCGGTCAGGCCGCTTGGCCAGGCCACTGGCGCTGTTTGGGAACCTGCCGATTGCGCCCCACGTGGAGGCTCACTCCGTGAGCATGAACGTCCGCTCAAGTCGCCGTCCGTTTTTGGCTACAATGAGCGGCGTAGGCACCGGCCTTTCCGGCCGGGAGCCCCACCCGGGAACCCGCGATGACCGTTGACCTTCTGCCCCTGGCAGCCATCCTGCCGCCGCGCCAGGCGGCCGAGCACAGCGGCCTGGTCCACACCACGCCGGCACGACTGCAGGCCTGGATCGAGAGCCAGCTCAGCCGGGATCTGGAGACGACCGCGACGCTGTTGCTGCAAGTCCTCCGAGACATCAATCGGACCGAGATCGAACCCGACGTCCTCGCGGGCCTGCTGGATCTGCTGGAAACCCGGATCGCGCCGCGGCTCGCTCCCCTGGAACAGCGGATGCGACAGCTTCCGATCCCGCTCGGCCGCAAGAGCCGCAGCCTCGCGACGCTGCATGCCGGACTGGTGCAGGAACTGGCCATCCTGCATTTGCAGGTACTCGCGGCCATCGCGGCGTCAGCCGAGGGTTCGGCCGCGCCAACGGATCGCCCCGCTACGCCAGCGAATGACCTGATTGCGCCGGCGATCAGCGTGCATCTTCGCCGGGCCGCGCGCCTCAGCGGGCAGGCCTGCCTGCACTTCTGGCGACTGTATCAACCCTTGCCGGCCGGCCTGTGGCGGCAGGTCCATGGGATTCTGGTCCTGGCCGAAGGCCTGGGGCTGCTCACGGCACCGCCCACCGAGGCCGAGGCCGATGGCGAGGCCAGCCTGGTACTGCCCGCGGCCAGCGTGGCGCAGATCACCGCGCAACTTGCGGTCCTCAGCGCCACGGCCGTCCCGGCGTTGCAGCAGGGCGAGGTCGACGCCCTGGCCCGCTGGCTCGCGGCCCTGCCGCTACGGTGCGTTGAGGCCCAAACCCTCAGGAGCGACGGCGACCTGCCCCTGTTGCGCCTGCTGCTGCAGGAGGATCGCCCGCCGTCGCTGGTGCTCGGCCAACCGGAGGGCGGGGATCACGTCCGCTACGTCGACCTGGCTCCGGTAGTGACGGCCATCCGCCGCCTTGCCGAACCAACCACGCCAGGCACCGGACCCTGGCACCCGGGCCGTAATGGCCTGGACCGCCGATTGCTGCACCTTTGGGTGGCGACCCCCAAGCGCCAGTACAGCCGAGAGCCGGCAGATGCCGGCCCCCTGGTCACCGTGACCGGGCTTCAGGATATCCATGCCCTGATCCAGGCCGATTACCGGCATCAGAAAAAGGTCGCGATGCACGAGGCGACCACCGGGCTCAAGGCCTTCCGACCCTACGACGGCCGCCCCGAACGGACTTCGGCTGCCTTCGCCAACAGCCTCAGGGACCCCGATGAAGCGCATGCCTTCACGCTAGAGGGCCACCCCCCGCGGCCCTCGGCCAAGGATGCAGTGCACTGGTTGACCGAGCAGGGGGTGGAACCGCTGACCGCAGCCTGGAATGCCGCAGTGCAGGGCATCGACCTGCGCACTGAGGCCGGGCATGAAGGGGCCGCGCCACCGGTCTTGCGCCCGTCCGAGGCGCTGCTGAAGGATCTCGGGGCCGGCGGATTGAGCCTGCACCTGTCCGAACCCGCGCAAAAGATCTTCAGCGGCGACCTGATCGCCATCCGCACCCGCCGGCAACAACGCGTGCTGTGGCAACTCGGCCAGATCCGCTGGCTACGCTATGCGGATGCCGACGGGATCACGGTCGGCATCCAGTCGCTGGCCGCAGTCTGCGTACCCACCCGTATTCAGCTCCTGCGCGGCACACTCGCCCACGGTCCGGTCCAATCCGGGCTGTTCTTCCGCACCCAGGGAACCCCTCGCGCCGGTGCGCTGGTGTTTACCCCTGGGGCCTTTGCCGCCGGGGCGCGCGTGGTGTTTCGGTTGGCGGGCGAGGATCACACGGTCGCGCTGGAGTCCGTCCGTCTGGAAAGTCACACCTTCAGTCGCGCCGATTTCCCGCTGCCCACTAGCGCCCCGAACGCTGAACCGCCCGCCTGAAGCGGCCATCTGAAGCGGCCGGCGCAATGGACCGCGTCCGGCCCTCGGCGATCGACGCCAAGCCGAAGCCGCCTCAGCGGTTCCAGAACTTCAGGTCTTCGAAGAAGCCCTTCATGCCGTCCAGCCAGGAGTGCGCTTGCGGACTGTGGCGCGTGCCGCCCTCCTGGGTCGAGTGCTCGAACTCGCGGAGCAACTCCTTCTGCCTCGCGGTCAGGTTGACCGGCGTCTCCACCACGACCCGGCACAGCAGATCCCCGACGCCGCCACCGTGGACCGAGGTCACGCCCTTACCGCGCAGGCGAAACTGCTTGCCGCTCTGCGTTTCGGCCGGAATCTTCAGGACCACCCGCCCGTTCAGGCAGGGCACATCGAGTTCGCCGCCGAGGGCTGCCGTTGCGAAGGAGATCGGCACCTCGCAGAGCAGATCGTTGCCCTCGCGCCGGAACAGCTTGTGCGGTTTGATCCGGACCTGTACGTACAGGTCGCCCGACGGTCCGCCGTTGACTCCGGCCTCGCCCTGGCCCGAGAGCCGGATCCGATCGCCGGTATCCACCCCCGCGGGAATCTTCACATCCAGCGTATTCTGCTTCTGCACGCGGCCGGAGCCGCCGCAGGCCTTGCAGGGGCTGGGAATGATCTTGCCGGTCCCGTGGCAACGGGGACAGGTCTGCTGCACCGAAAAGAAGCCCTGCTGAATCCGCACCTGGCCAACGCCGTTACAGGTCGGGCAGGTTTCGGGTGTGCTGCCCGGTTCGGCCCCGGAACCGTCGCAGGCCTCGCAGGTGGCGGTGGTCGGCACGCGGATCTTGACCTCGGTCCCGAAGACGGCCTCTTCCAGGCTCAGGTCCAGGTTGTACTGAAGGTCGGAGCCGCGGTAGACGCGCTGCCCGCCGCGACCACCACCGCCACCGCCGAAGATGTCGCCGAAGATATCCTCGAAGATATCGCTGAAGTTGCCGCCCGCAGCGTCGCCGAAGCCACCACCACCGCCGCCACCGGCGGCCTCGACGCCGGCGTGCCCGTAGCGGTCGTAGGCGGCGCGTTTACGGGTATCGCTGAGCACATCGTAGGCGCCCTTGGCCTCCTTGAACTGCGCCTCGGACTCGACGTTGCCGGGATTGCGATCCGGATGGTGTTTCATCGCCAGGCGGCGAAACGCCTTCTTGATATCGTCCGCGGAGGCATCCCGGGCCACCCCCAGGATTTCATAGTAGTCACGTTGCGCCATCTTGAAGAATCCTTACACCGGTTACTGCATGCGGTTGTGTAACAGGCACGCCCGGAGCCTGCGGTGCAGGCTCCGGGCGTGCCTGATCGGGCGAATCGGGCCTGATCGGGTGGATCGGGGCCGTCCGAAGAACTCGGACGGCCCGTGCCGTCTACTTCTTCTTGTCGTCATCGACCTCTTCGAATTCGGCGTCGACCACGTCGTCGGCGGAGCCACCCTCGGCACCGCTCGTACCGGGGCCTTCCGTACCGCCTTCGGCACCACCGGCCTCGCCCGCAGCTCCGGCACTCGCCTTCGCGTAGGCCCGCTCGGCGAGCTTGCCGGACGCCTCCGCGAGCTTCTGGCTGGCCGCCTCGATGGCCGCGGTGTCATCGCCCTTGATCGCCTCGCGCGTCTCGGCAATCGCCGCCTCGATCGCGGTGCGCTCGTCGGCCTGGACCTCGTCCGCCAGATCCTTCAGCGACTTCTCGGCCGAATGCACCATCGCGTCGGCCTGGTTGCGCGCGGCCACCAGTTCGTGGAAGCGCTTATCCTCCTCGGCATGGGCCTCGGCGTCCTTGACCATCTGATCGACTTCTTCGTCGCTCAGACCGGAGGAGGCCTTGATCACGATCCGGTTTTCCTTGCCGGTGGCCTTGTCGCGCGCCGACACGTGCAGGATGCCGTTGGCGTCGATGTCGAAGGTGACCTCGACCTGGGGCACGCCGCGCGGCGCCGGTGGGATGTCGCTCAGATCAAAGCGCCCGAGCGATTTGTTCGCGCTCGCCTGTTCGCGCTCGCCCTGCAACACATGCACGGTGACCGCGGTCTGGTTGTCCTCGGCGGTGGAAAAGACCTGGTTGGCCTTGGTCGGGATGGTGGTGTTCTTCTCGATCAGCTTGGTCATCACACCGCCGAGCGTCTCGATGCCCAGCGACAGCGGCGTCACGTCGAGCAGCAGCACGTCCTTGACCGTGCCGCCGAGCACGCCGCCCTGCACCGCAGCACCGAGGGCCACGGTTTCGTCCGGGTTCACGTCCTTGCGCGGCTCCTGCCCGAAAAAGCCCTGCACCGCTTCCTGCACCTTGGGCATGCGCGTCTGGCCGCCGACCAGAATGATGTCGTCGACCTGATTCACCGACAGGCCGGCGTCCTTCAGCGCCATCTTGCAGGGGGCGATGGTCTTCTGGATCAGGTCCTCGACCAGGCTCTCGAGTTTGGCGCGGGTGAGCTTCATCGCCAGGTGCTTCGGCCCGGTGTTGTCGGCGGTCACGTAGGGCAGGTTCACGTCGGTCTGCTGGCTCGAGGACAGCTCGATCTTGGCCTTTTCGGCTGCCTCGCGGATGCGCTGCATCGCCAGCGGGTCGTTCTTCAGATCGATGCCCTGTTCCTTCTTGAATTCGCCGGCCAGGTAGTCGATCAGACGGTTGTCGAAGTCCTCGCCGCCGAGGAAGGTGTCGCCGTTGGTCGCCAGCACCTCGAACTGATGCTCGCCGTCGACCTCCGCGATCTCGATGATCGAGATGTCGAAGGTGCCGCCGCCGAGGTCGTAAACCGCGATCTTGCGATCGCCGCGCTTCTTGTCCAGCCCGTAGGCGAGCGCCGCCGCGGTCGGCTCGTTGATGATGCGCTTCACATCCAGGCCGGCGATCCGGCCGGCGTCCTTGGTCGCCTGGCGCTGGGAATCATTGAAGTATGCCGGCACCGTGATCACGGCCTCGGTCACCGGCTCGCCGAGGTAGTCCTCGGCGGTCTTCTTCATCTTCTGCAGCACCCGTGCGGAGATCTCGGGCGGGGCGATCTTCTTGCCGCGCACCTCGACCCAGGCATCGCCGTTGTCCGCCTTGATGATCTGGTAGGGGACGAGCTGGATGTCCTTCTGAACTTCCTTTTCCTCGAAGCGGCGTCCGATCAGGCGCTTGACCGCATGCAAGGTGTTCTGGGAATTGGTCACCGCCTGGCGCTTGGCCGATTGCCCCACCAGGACCTCGTCATCCTCGGTAAAGGCGACGATGGACGGGGTCGTGCGGCCACCCTCGCTGTTTTCGATGACCTTGGCCTTGTCGCCCTCCATGACGGCGACACACGAATTGGTGGTACCGAGGTCAATACCGATGATTCTTCCCATGATGGATCACTCCTGCGATGAAAGGGGACAGTGCCGCGCCCCATGGATGGGTGCGAGGCCGGATGAATGACAGTTCGTGCGCGCCGGTGCTGCTAGAGGCCCGCGTTCAATACGGAATATGGGGAACGAATTCGGCTTTTCAAGCCTGCCCGCCAGGGGCATCCGCCGGGGCGCGCGATACGATGACCATCGCCGGGCGCAACACCCGGCCCTGGAGCATGTAGCCCTTCTGCATCGTGACCAGCACGGTATTGGGCGGGTGCTCGGCGCTCTCCTGAGTGGTCATCGCCTGGTGCCGCTCGGGATCGAAGCGCTCTCCCGTCGGCTCGACCGCCTCGATGCCGAACTTCGCGAAGGCCTGATGAAAGGCCTTCAGCGTCAGCTCGGTCCCCTCGATGATGCTGGCCGGATCCTCGCTCTTGCGCGCCACGTCCAGGCCCATCTCCAGGCTGTCGCAGACGGTCAGCAATTCGGAGGCGAAGCGCTCCATCGCGTATTTGTGCGCCGACGCCAGCTCCCGCTCGAAGCGGCGGCGCTGGTTCTCCAGCTCCGCCTGGGCGCGCAGCACCTGATCGTGTCGCTGCGCCGCGAGTTCCTCGAGTTCGGCCAGTCGCGTCTGGAGGTCTCCACCGGGTTCCCCCGATTCGCCCCACGCGCTCGGTTCCTCCGATTCGCCCCCATCGGCTCGGGCCACGTCGGCATATTCGCTGGCCGCCGACGTCTGGGCCTCGGGCGTGCTCTGCGGTGCGCCGTTCTCGTGTTCCCCTTGCTCCGGTTGCTTGGCCATAGGTTCCTCGGTAGTGATAGGTGATGATAAGAAATGCCGGATGCGCCGCGCTCATTGCGGCGCTGGCTCATCGAGTCTTTGGGGGCTCGGCACGGTAATTCAAGGCCGCGCCCAGAAATCGGGCGGTCATGTCGACGATCGGAATCACGCGATCGTACGACATGCGGGTCGGCCCGACCACGCCGAGCACCCCGACGATGTCGCCATCGACACTGTAAGGGGCGGTGACCACGGAGCAATGCTCAAACCATTCCAGACCCGATTCCCGACCGATAAAAATCTGAACCCGGTCCGCGCGCAGGCACTGATCGAGCACGCCGAGGATCTCGCGCTTCTCATGAAAGGCCTCCAGCAACTGCCGGAGCCGTTGCAGATCGGCGAGCTCTTTGTAATCGAGCAACTGGGTCTCGCCAGCCACCAGCACATCATCCGGCTCGTCCTCGCCGATCGCGCGTTCGCCCAGGTCGATCGCGGCCAGCATCATCGCATCCAGATCCTCGCGCACCGAGCGCATCTCCGTGAGCAGTTGCCGGCGCACCACATGCAGGCTCTGGCCGGCCAGGTGGGTGTTCAGGTAGTTCGCCATGCGCTGCAATTCCGGCTGCAGGCAATCCCGCTCCATCTCCAGTACCCGGTTCTGGACCTCCTTGCCGTCGATCACGAGGATCGCCAACACCCGACGCTCGTTCAGACGCAGGAACTCGATCTGGGTCAGCGCCACGTGGCGGTTGCGCGGCAGGCGTACCATCCCGGCCAGGTGGGTCAGGGTCGACAGCACCGTGCCGGCGGTATCGAGCAGATCCTGGGTCGAGGCGCCGGGATCGAAACGCGCCTCGATCGCCTCCACCTGCTGCCGGTTCGGCGCGCGCACCTCGAGCAGGGTATCGACGAACAGGCGGTAACCGGCCGCCGTCGGCACCCGACCGGCCGAGGTGTGCGGCGCGTGCACCAGCCCCTGTTCTTCGAGATCGGCCAGTACATTGCGAATCGTCGCCGGGCTCAACTGCAATCCGCTGGTGCGCGCCAGCGTTCGCGAACCGACCGGTTCTCCGTCCCGGATATAGCTCTCGATCAAGGTTCGCAGCAGCGTTCGCGCCCGTGCGTCCAGTTGAATGTCCTGCATGCCTCTATACCCTTGTCAGCGCTCAAGCTTGCCGAGTGCCAAGCCAGTCTATGCCAAGACCCGTGTCAGTCAAACCCGATCGGTCAAACCCGCGGTCAAACCCGCACCCACCAGCCCGACCGGCGCGTCCAACCCCCCGCCACCGCGAGGGTTGGACGCGGGCGCTGGGAGCGCATTCGGCCAGCGCGTGCGCGCACGCGCCCTTTACCGGATAATGCCTTGATGCAACAGCGCTTCAATACGATTGGACTGGTGGGCAAGGCCGCAGATTCCCGCACGGCCCCCCTGGTCGACACCCTGGTCGACACCCTGCACCAGCGCGGCGTGGACGTGATCCTGGAACCGGCGATCCGTGACTGCGGCCATCCGAGCGCCTTCCGGGTCGCGCCGCTGACCGAACTCGCGGCCGAAGCCGACCTGGTCGTGGTGATCGGTGGCGACGGCACACTGCTGGCCACCGCCCGCATCACCGCGCTGCACGACACCCCGTTACTCGGCATCAACCTCGGCCGTCTGGGCTTTCTGGTCGACGTGTTGCCGGACCGCGCCGCGATCGAGCTGAACGAGGTTCTGGACGGCGCTTATGAACTGGAACCCCGGGCGATGCTCGAGGTCCTGCTGTTTCGGGACGGAACCCCGATCCATCGCGGCCTGGCGGTGAACGATGCGGTGCTGCACGTGCAACACATGGTTCGGATCATCGAGTTCGACACCTTCATCGACGGCCTCGACGTCGGTCGCCTGCGGGCCGACGGTATGATCATCGCCACGCCCACCGGTTCCACCGCCTATGCACTGTCGGCCGGCGGCCCCATCCTGACCCCGGAGCTCGAGGCGATGGTGCTGGTGCCCATCTGCCCGCACAGCCTGAATCACCGGCCCCTGGTGGTCAGCAGCCAGGCGGTGATCGACCTCAAGCTCAGCAGCGCCAGCCGCTCGCCGGCCCAGGTGGCGCTCGACGGCCAGGAGAACCTGGACTTCGCGCCGGGGGACGTCTTCCGGGTCCAGCGCCACCCGCAGTCGCTGATGCTGATGCACCCGCGTAACCATCGATTCCTGCGCATGCTGCGGTCCAAGCTGCGCTGGGGCGAACATCCCTAGGAGCCTCGGCCCGTGCTGCGTCATATCACCATTCGCGACTTCGCGATCATCGATGCGCTGGAGGTCGATCTGGGTCCGGGCATGACCGCGCTGACCGGGGAGACCGGTGCCGGCAAGTCCATCCTGATCGACGTCATCGGCTTGTTGTTGGGCGACCGGGGCGATGCCGCGAGCGTTCGGGACGGCGCAACCCAGGCCGATCTGTGCGCCGAATTCGAACTCGCCGATCGCCATCCGGCGACGGCGTGGATTCGGGAACAGGCGCTGGAGGAATCGGCTGCGCCGTTGACAGACGGCTCGGCCGATCGCTTGACCGATGCTTTGGGCGGTGACGGGAGCGATGGCCAAGCCGCCATCGCGTCCGGCACCGACACCGCGACCCGCAGCCTGCTGGTGCGCCGCGTGATCACGACCCAGGGCAAGAGCCGGGCCTGGATCAACGGTCGCCCGGTCACAATGTCCCAGTTGAAGACACTGAGCCAATGGCTGGTCGACATCCATGGCCAGCACGCGCACCAGCAGTTCCTGCAGCGCCCGGTCCAGCGCGAGCTGCTGGACAGTTTCGTCGCGCCCGCGGTGCGCACCCAGGTCACCGCCTGCCATCGGGCCCTGCACGCCGCCGAGCAGCACCTGGCGGCGGCCCGCGCGCGCCAGGAAACCGCAGGCGACCGCATCGACCTGCTGCGCTTCCAGACCGCCGAACTCGAGGAACTGGCGCCGAATCCCGGTGAATATGCACAGATCAGCGCCGAACAGGTTCTTCTTGCCCATGCCTCCGAGGTCCTGATGGCGTTGCAGGCCGCGCACGAGGGGATCGACGACGATACCGGCCTCGACCCGCGCACCGGCCAGGTGCTGTCCGGCCTGCAGGGGGCCGCTCGCCACGACGCCCGCATCGAGCCGATCCTGGAGCTGCTGGAGTCGGCCCGGCTCCAGGTGCAGGAGGCGAGCGATCAACTGCACCGGCTGGCTGACCGGATCGAGATCGATCCCCAGCGGCTGGAGACCGTCGACGCACGCCTCGGCACTTATCTGCGACTCGCCCGCAAGCATCAGGTGGATCCGGATGCGCTCCCCGATCTACTGCAGCAGATGAGCGCCGAACTGGCCGAACTCGCTTCCGGCGATGCCGCGTTGGAGGCCCTCGAACAAGCGCTCGGTAGCGCCCGCGCGGCCTACGACCAAGCCGCCCAGGCCCTGAGTCGAGCCCGGCGCAAGGCGGCCGACAAGCTGGCCAAGGCGGTGACTGCGGCGATACAGGACCTCGGGATGACCGGCGGTCATTTCGGAGTCGATCTGCAGCACCAGGTGGACGAGACGGGTCCGTACGGCCAGGACCGCATCGAGTTCATGGTCGCCGCCAACCCCGGCAGCGCCGCGCAGCCGCTGGCCCGCGTCGCCTCCGGGGGCGAATTGTCCCGGATCGGGCTGGCCCTGCAGGTGCTCGCGAGCGCGGAACAACCGGTCGACACGCTGATCTTCGACGAGGTGGACAGCGGCATCAGTGGCGCCGTGGCCGAGGTGGTGGGGCGCCAGCTCAGCGCCCTGGGCCGGCGCTACCAGGTGCTGTGCGTGACCCACCTGCCCCAGGTCGCCGCTCAGGCGCATCAGCAGCTCCAGGTCAGCAAGCACCGCACCGCGGCGCACACCCACACCCGGATCGCCGTGCTGGACCCGGAGGCGCGAGTCGAAGCCATCGCCCGCATGCTCGGCGGCGTCGCGATGACGCCCAGCAGCCTCGCTCACGCCCGCGAAATGCTCGACTCGGCCGAGGGTTGACGCAGACGCGGCCCAAGACCGGCCCACGCAAACGCAGGACCGGCTCCGGAGTGCACGGCTCTACCCACCGTCCAGGCGTTTGAGCCAGTCTCCCAGTTGGCGATCGTCAGGCCTGAGTTCATGCAGTTTGCGCGCGTAGGTCCGCGCCGGATCAAGATGGCCCGAATCGAGTTGAACCCGTCAGTGCTCCATCGATGTCGCGCCTGACCATGACCGGTAGGCTGCATCGGAGGCTGGGCCGGGGGTGAGGCAGGGCGGCCTAACCGCTCGCCGGCGCGTCGGCGGGAGCGTGCGTGTCCTCGATCCGGCTGACCCGGCCACCCTCGAAGAACACCGTAACCCGGCGGTACTCCACGGGACCGCGGCCCGGGCGAAACGAATACACGTAGTCCCACCGGTTGTCGCGCACGAAGGCCCCCTGGATCTGGGGACTGCCCAGCAGGAATTGCACCTGCTGCGGGCTCATGCCGGTACGCACCTGCGCGAGCTGGCTGTCCTCGATGGCATTGCCTTGCTGGACGTCGAGACGGTAAGTGGGCAAACCATTACAGGCGCTGAGCAGGCTTGCGATGGCGGCAATAGAAATGAGAATCTTAAGCATCGGGCGGAGGCATCCCCAGGAACCGGATGAGCGGGTGGCCTCCGATCTTACAACAATATGCCCTGATCGGCAGAAGGTGCGATCCGGGCGATGGAGCACTCAGTGGAAACCCAGGACCTGAAGAAGGCGGGGCTCAAGGTCACCCTGCCGCGCATGAAGATCCTCCAGATCCTGGAGGCCTCCGAACGCCGGCATCTGACGGCCGAGGGCATTTACCGTCAGCTACTCGATTCCGGAGAAGAAATCGGGCTGGCGACGGTGTATCGGGTGCTGACCCAGTTCGAGGCCGCGGGCCTGGTATCGCGACTGCATTTCGAGGGCAACCAGGCGGTGTTCGAACTGGAGCGGGGCGGGCATCACGACCACATCGTCTGCAACCAGTGCGGTCGGGTCGAGGAATTCTTCGACGAGACCATCGAGCGCCGCCAGCGCGAGATCGCCCTCGAACACGGCTACCAGATCCAGGATCATGCGCTGGTGATCTACGGTGAGTGCCGTGACGAGAAATGCCCCCACCGCAGCGACTGACCCCGCGAAACTCCCTACTCGCTGGCGCCACCTTTCTTGGTTGCCTTGCCCTGAGCCGCGCGCTGGCGGCGGATCTCCTTCGGATCGGCGATCAGGGGGCGATAGACCTCGACCCGATCCCGGGGCTTGAGCACCGTATCCAGACGCGTCAGCTTGCCGAAGATGCCCACCTTCGCGGTTGCCAGGTCGATCTCGGGAAAGCGCTCCCGGATCTTCGCGCCCTCCAGCGCGTCGGCCACGGTCGCCCCCGCGGGCACCTGGACCGACAGCACGACCTGGACGTCGGGGCGGGCATAGGCGACCTCGACCGGAATCGCGTCGGGCGTGGCTGGGCCGTGGGACTCAGCCATCGACGCGGCCGTAGACCTGATGGGCACGGCGCACGAAGGCATCGACCAGCGAATTCGCCAACTGGTTGAACAGCGGCCCGAGCGCCAGACCGATCAAGCGACTCTTGAATTCGAATTCGAGGTCCAGTGCGATGCGGGTTCCACCGCCGGGGTGCTCATCGAAATGCCAGGTGCCGTGCAGGCGACGAAACGGCCCCTCGACCAATTGCAGGCGAATCCGCGAATGCGGCTGCAGTTCATTGAGCGTGGTGAAGGACTTGTGCAGGGCCCCCTTGGCGAGTTCGATGGAGGCCTTGATCGCGTCATCGCGGGTCTCCAGGATCCGGGTGCTGCGACAGTGCGGCACGAACTCCGGATAGGCCTGGATATCGTTCACCAGGTCGAACATCTGCTTTGGGGTGTAGCCCACCACGGCCGAACGCTGGATGCGGGTCGACATCAGATGACCCCGACGGCACGCAGGAACACGATCAGGATCGCGAGCGGAGCGACATAACGCAGCAGGAAATACCACAGGTGGAACAGCCAGCCGATCTTCAGCCGCAACTCGGACTGCACCGAGCGCTCGGTCATGCGCCAACCGGCGAACAGGGCGATCAAAAAGCCGCCGACCGGCAGCAGGATGTTCGCGGTCAGGTAGTCGAGCAGGTCGAGCACTCCCTTGTCGAACAGCGTATGGCCGGACCACACGTTCAGCGAGAGCAGCGCCCCAATGCCGAGCAGCCAGGCCAGCAGCGCCACCAGGGTGGTAGCCAATACCCGGGTCATGCCGCGATTCTCCACCAGGAAGGCCACCGCCGGCTCGATCAGCGAGATTGCCGAGGTCCAGGCAGCGAAGACCAGCAGCACGAAGAACAGGGTGCCGAAGTACAGCCCGAGCGGCATCTCGGCGAAGGCCAGCGGCAGCGTCACGAAGATCAATCCCGGCCCCTGCTCCGGCGACAACCCGGCTGCGAACAGGATCGGGAAGATCGCAAGCCCCGCCAGCACCGCCACCAGGGTGTCGGCCGCGACCACCGTGCCCGCGGTTCCGGCCACCGAAGCCTCGCTGCTCAAGTAACTCCCGTAGACCATGATCGCCCCCATTCCGAGGCTCAGGGTAAAGAAGGACTGGCCCATCGCCAGCAAGACCGCATTGGCGGTCAGCGCCGAAAAGTCGGGCTCGAACAAGAAGCGCACCCCGGCCATGAACTCACCCTGGGCCATCGCGTAACCGACCAGGATGATCAATAGCACCAGCAATGCCGGCATCAGGATCGTCACCGCGCGCTCGAGCCCCGAACGCACGCCACGCGCCACCACCATCGCGGTCATCACCATGAAGATGGTATGCCAGGCGAGCAGGGCCTCGGGATTGGCGAGCATCGCGCCGAACAAGGCCGACGAGCCCTCGGCATCGAGCCCGTCGAATGCGCCGCTGCCGGCCTTGAAGACATAGGACAAGGCCCAGCCGGCGATCACGCTGTAGAAGGACAGGATCAGGAAACCGGCCAGGACGCCAATCCAGCCCATCAGCCCCCAGCCGCGGCTCAGGCCCTCCTCGCGGGCGACCGTGAGCATGGTATTGATCGGACTCTGGCGACCGCGCCGGCCGAGCAGGATCTCCGCGATCATGATCGGCAAGCCGATCAGCAGGATACAGCCGAGGTAGACCAGCACAAAGGCCCCGCCGCCGTTGTCTCCGGCGATGTACGGAAACCGCCAGATGTTCCCCAGACCGACCGCGGACCCGGTCGCCGCCAGGACAAAGGCCAATCGGGTCGACCATTGCCCGTGGATGGACACCGTTGCTGACATCACTCTGCTCCCCCTGCGTTTGCCGGATTGTGCGGCAAGCCCGGCACGTGCTCAACTGTAGGGCTGAACCATCGGGTCTACACCCTCCCGCGGGAACGACACCGGTCCCGTCCGAATCCCGCGCCGCTCGATCGCCCTTACGGACCAACCCGGCGGGCGCTACGGCTTGATATACTTAGCGGTTATGAGCAAGAAAAAAAGCAAGGGCCAGGCCGGAACCAACACCATTGCGCTGAACCGCAAGGCCCGCCACGACTTCTTCATCGAGGACCGGCTGGAGGCCGGGCTGGTCCTGCAGGGGTGGGAGGTGAAATCGCTGCGCGAGGGCCGCGCGCAGCTGAGCGAATCCTACGTGCTGTTGCGCGACGGAGAGGTGTATTTGTTCGGCGCCCACGTCACGCCGCTGCAGACCGCCTCCACCCACATCCATCCGGACCCCACCCGCACGCGCAAGCTGCTGCTGAAACGCCCGGAGATCAACCGGCTGATCGGCGCGGTGGAACGCAAGGGCTACACCCTGGTGCCGCTGGCGCTGTACTGGAAGCGCGGCAAGGCCAAGCTGGAGGTGGGCCTGGCCAAGGGCAAGAAGGAATACGACAAGCGGGCCGTCGACAAGAGTCGCGACTGGGAGCGCGAGCGCGGCCGCATCCTGAAGAAGGGCTGACGACCTGGGAGCCCTCGGGTCCGGGACGCGACCGGATGGCCGGTGGGCCCGCCCTTGACCTCGACCTCGACCTTGACTTCACGCCAACGCTGAAGAGCCGTGCGGGGTGCGCCCGGTCCGGACCGTAGATGGCCATGGATGGCCATCTTCGAGCGCTCATGGACGACTTGAGCGTGTCCGGAC
>Ga0207421_10004628_pt1 | contig 15748 bp, 11 predicted proteins | sample SodLakKL_010_SED_4_FD_187542 | JGI IMG/M metagenome (GOLD analysis project Ga0207421, IMG submission 187542) | Alkaline sediment microbial communities from Lake Tanatar, Kulunda Steppe, Russia - 8KL_010_SED (SPAdes) (version 2) | ecosystem: Environmental > Aquatic > Non-marine Saline and...
GTTCTCCAATTGTTCCAGGGGATAATCGGCCATTCCATCTCCGACGATAACCAGGTACTTCAACTTTAAATCACGCTCCTTAGGTTTGCTGAGGCTTAATCGGTGTAGTTAACGCAAGTCGTGCCCTGAAAATACCCTTTTACCAACATTTTGTCAAGGGGCGCCTCTCATCCCTGACAGGATTTAACCGGAAAAAGAAGAATTGAAGATATATATATTGAAGATATATATAAGGTATATCGCTATTGGGAATGCTGTGACATATCATTGATCATAAAACAGAAAGGAACACTTAAAATGCGCTACTACAGCACCAGGGACAAAACAATATCTGTCAACGCTTCAAAGGCTGTATTAAAAGGCCTCGCCCCTGACGGCGGTTTATTTGTGCCCGCAGAAAACCCGGAACCTTATCCAAGCCCAGGCTTACCAGGCGGCAGTTACCAGGCCATAGCCGCGGAAATCTTTTCCCGCTTTCTTGGCGATTATAACCCTTCAGAAATAGAACAGGCTGTTAACTCAGCCTATAACCAGGATACTTTTGATCATCCTGATATAACCCCCCTGACCGGGCTGTCCGATCACCTGTATATCCTGGAGCTGTGGCATGGCCCCACCTCGGCCTTTAAAGACATTGCTCTTCAGGTGCTTCCGCACCTCCTGACCACCGCTAACCAAAAAAGTGGCGATGGCCGGGAAATAGTGATTCTGACCGCTACTTCAGGCGATACGGGTAAATCGGCGCTGGAAGGGTTTCGTGATGTGCCCGGGGTTAAAATCATTGTCTATTTCCCGGAAAAAGGGGTCAGTGAAATTCAAAAACTGCAAATGACTACCCAGGAAGGCAAAAACGTGGGGGTAATTGCAGTCCGGGGAAATTTTGACGACACCCAGGCAGGGGTTAAGCATATTTTCAGCGACCGGAAGATAAACAGGCAACTGGAGGAAGCCGGTTTCCGGTTATCATCAGCCAATTCTATCAACTGGGGCAGGCTGCTGCCGCAAGTGTCCTATTACTTTTCGGCTTACCGGGAACTGGCCTCCCAAGGCAAACTGCAGGAGGGCGAACCGGTTAACTTTGTCGTGCCCACAGGAAACTTCGGCAACATTTTGGCCGGCTATTACGCCCGCCGGCTGGGCCTTCCCGTTAACCGCCTGGTCTGTGCCGCCAACCGCAACAATGTACTGTCCGATTTTATAAACAGCGGTGTTTACGACAAACGCAGGACCTTTTATAACAGCCTTTCTCCTTCCATGGATATCCTGGTTTCAAGCAACCTGGAGCGTTTATTGTTTGAATTGACCGGCCATGATTCTGAACGCCTCCGCGGCTGGATGAATCAGCTGAACCAGAACGGGCATTACAGCGTAGACCAGGAAACGCTGTCCGCCCTGCAGGAACTGTTCTGGTCGGACTACGCCACTGACGAAGAAACCCTGGAAATTATTGCACGGACATACCAGAATTACAAATACCTGATCGATCCGCATACGGCCGTGGGAAAAAATGTTTTAGACAAGTACCGGGACCAAGAAAATGACCGGCACATCTCTGTTGTCCTGTCTACCGCCAGCCCTTATAAATTTACCGGAAGCACGATCAGGGCCTTATTTAACAGCAGCCGCTTTAAAGGCAAAAGCGAGCTTGAGCTGATTAAAATCCTGGCCCGGGAAACGGGCGCTCCCGTTCCTGGAAACCTGGCCGAGCTGGAGCAGAAGCCAGTCCTTCACCGCCAGGTAATAAACCCTGCCGAGATGCCGGCCCACCTGCAAAAAATGCTTATCGATAAACAACTATAAGAAAATCCGGCGGCGGCCGGATTTTCTTATATATACTCTTGTTCGACGATGCTTTTGCTGATTTATTTTCCGGGAGTGAAACTCACTCCTTAAGATGAAAAAAGTTTCAGTAACAGTGCCCCAGCTTGCGGACTTCGTTCATCCTCGTTGGCAGGCAGGGGCAAACATTTTCCCATATATTCTCAAAACGGCAGGGACAGTAAAAATCGCCGTACAACCGGTGCTTGTCTAACAGGCCTTCTAAAACCAGTTCCTTGTCTTCATTAAATGTATAGTTCCGGAGGCGGGCAAAATTTTCCGCTCTCCGGCGGATTTCCGTCTCAGGATCTTCAATAAAGCGGGAAGCCTTTATTTCCGGTTCCACTTCATCAATTTGCAGTTCGGCGCCGCAGACGGCGCAAACAACTTCCTGTCCAACCTTTACTTCACCACGGTGAACAAAAGAGATGCGGCAAACCTCACAGTAGATTTTATTTTTCACTTTCAAGCGCCCCTTCAATCTCTTCCTGCTTAAAGCCTTGAATAACCTGCCCGTCTATCACAGTAACCGGAAAAGCGCGCTTGCCGGTAAGTTCTTCTACTTCGGCCAGGGCTTTTTTTTGTTCTTCCCCCTGGGTAAGATCTACATCAACTACATCGTACTGGACATTCTTATCGTCAAGCAGTTTCTTAACCTTCTTGCACCATGGACAAGTACTTAAAGCATAAACTTTAACCATTCTTAGCACCTCGTTTCTAAGATATTAATCTCCGGAAAAAATACTCTTCGGCATAACCACAAAGTTAGCCGAGGTTATAACATCCAGTTCCTTCACCTTGTCTAAGGTTTCTGTCGGCATCTTTTCGTCAACCTGCAGGACCATCATCGCTTCACCCCTGGCCTCTTTACGGCCCAGCTGCATGGAAGCAATATTAACATTTTCATTGCCGAGCAAAGTCCCGATTTTGCCGACAACCCCGGGCCTGTCGTTATGGGTGGTGACCAGCATATACTGGGCCGGGACAATTTCAATCCGGTAATTATCAACCCTGACAATGCGCATGTCGCCGTTCAGGAGGGTGCCTGAAATATGATGTTCTTCTTCTCCCGATCGGGCCCGCATGGTGATCAGGTTGCTGTAGTTTTTTGCCTCCGTGGTCGAAGTTTCCCGGACCGCTATCCCCCTGTTCTTGGCAATATAAGAAGCGTTAACCCAGTTGACCCCGTCCCCGACGATATGCTGTAAAAATCCAATCAGGCAGGAAAGGGTCATGGGGGCAAGGGGCATGCTTGCAAGATGGCCGCTGTAGGTTAATTCAATTTCATCAATGGAACCGCCAAACAGCTGCAGGTAAAAACTGCCCATGGCCCGGGCCAGGGGCAAAAACGGGCCGAGAGAAGCCCTGGTTTCCGGCAGCAAGACCGGAACATTGACGGCGGACACTATCGGTTCTCCTTTCAAGGCCCTGATCACCTGCTCCGATACCTGCAGGGCCACATTAGCCTGGGCTTCCCTGGTGAGCGCTCCCAGGTGAGGGGTGACTATTACATTGGCAAGCTCCAGGAGTTTGCAGCTTCCGGGAGGCTCCTGTTCGAAAACATCAAGGGCGGCGCCTTCCACCCTGCCATCCTGTAAAGCGGCGCAAAGGGCATCCTCGTCAATAAGCCCGCCGCGGGCACAGTTAACAATCCTTACCCCCGGCTTAAGTATGGCCAGCTCCTTTTCACCGATCAAGTGATAGGTAGAAGGGTTTAAAGGCAGATGAAGGGTAATAAAATCGGATTGTTTCAGCAGATCTTCAAAAGCAGCCGTTTTAATGCCCAGTTTTTCGGCGTGGTCCCTGGTGATATAGGGATCGTAAGCAATTATCTTCATCCCCAGGGCCCTGGCCCGGCGGGCAACCTCACTGCCAATCCGGCCCACACCAATGACCCCGAGCACTTTTTGGTTTAATTCTACCCCGGTATAATCAGACCTTTTCCACTCTCCCCGTTTAACGGAACTGCTCGCCTGGGGGATATTCCTGGCCAGCGAAGTCAAGAGGGCAATGGCATGTTCAGCCGCCGAAATTGTGTTGCCGTGCGGAGCATTAACGACAATAATCCCTTTTTCTGTCGCCTTTTCAATATCAATATTGTCAACTCCGACCCCGGCCCGCCCGATCACTTTCAATTTTCCACCGGCTTCGATAACTCCGGCTGTCACTTTCGTGCGGCTGCGAACTACAAGACCGTCAAATAGCTTGATTTGATTTATTAATTCCCCTGGAGTTATTTCAGGCCGGTAATCAACCTCGGCATGTTCCTTCAACTGCTCCAGTCCTTCCGGTGAAAAAGAATCGCTTACCAGTACTTTCAAACTGCAACACCTCCGGCGCAAGTAATACCCTGGTTTGAATATAACTTACTATATCATAAATAAAAGCAATCTTAAATGATTTCAAGAACATCTCGTGCCGGTTCAATCCATAAAAAAGATTCAATACAGCATTCATTTCCTGAACAGATCGATCGCCCCCTGCCCGCAAAACTCCTGGCAGCAGTAACAGCGGATGCAGCCATCATATTCAATATCCGGTATTGATGAGCCATCAAACTCAATCACCCGGGCCGGGCAGGCCTGGTAACAGGCCCCGCACCTGGTACACTGGGCGGCATTAATACGGGGATAGGGGCGCCTGCCGGCAATAAAATCCCTAATCCGGCCAAAAGGTAAAAAGGCCAGCAGGCCGGCAAGCCAGCCTTGAGAAGCAGGGCCAAGATCAAAATCCTTAACACGGCAATCTTCCAGGTTGATACCATTGATAGTAATTGAACCGGGATCTGAACCTTCCAGCTTTAACTCCGCTGCCGCTGCCAGGGTCGCCACCTCCCTGGCGCGAAAACAAATGACCCCCGCTGCCACATTATCAAGGGCCAGGGCATTGGGCGCGCCCATTAACAAGCCGACCTGCCTGGGCCTGCCTTTCCTGGGCCCTGCACCCTCCATGGCCACAACAGCATCGATGATTGAAAAGGCGGGGCGGACGGCAAAATAAACATCTAGCAGCAGCCTGGAAAAATCTTTGGGCAGGGGATACTGAAAATGATATCGGGCTTTGTTTTTGCCGGGCACACAGCCGTACATATTTTTAACTGCCGCCGTCATGCCGGTAAAAGAGTGGGTCTTGAGCTTGGCCAGATTAATGACCAGGTCAACCTGATCCAGTTCAGGAGCAAGCGGGATTTCCCAGAGCCTGAACCCTTCTACCTGTTTATAAACTGGATCTGAAAAAAACAGCGCTTCAGCCCCGGTTTCTTCAATCACCTGCGTGATGCCGCAGGCATGGTGAGCTTTTTCCTGGGCATTGTGGCCGGGACTGTCCCCGATATAAACTTTTCCTCCCTGTTCCCGGACCATCTCCGCCATCACTTTAACAACTGCCGGATGAGTGGTCACAGTTTCAGAAGACGGGACAGCGGAAAGCAGGTTTGGCTTTAAAAGAACTTTTTGGCCGGCTCCCACTATGGCCTCCAGCCCGCCGTAAGAAGAAAATATATCTATTAAAGCAGAACGGACATCCTGCGGTTCATAACGGTTGCACCGGGCCAGGGTAACGCTTTCCGGGTTTAATGCAGGCATGGTTTCACTCCATAGCAATTAAGGCATATTTTTATCGACATAGACAGCCAGCCTGCCCAAAAAATTAACATAACTGCCCAGCTCGTTATCATACCACCCGAATATTTTGGCGTGGGTAACCGGGATATTGATGTCAACCGGCGCCTCAATCCCGTTTTCACGGAGCATATCGGTATTAACCTGGATAAAGCCGGTCCGGGTATGGGTTTCAACACCTTCGATAACTATTGCCGCCGGATACCCGGCCAGATCGGTAGAAACATTTTGCTTTTCGCTAAAAACAACCATCCCTTTTTGAGCCCCGCCGGCTGCAGTTTTGTAAATATCATTAATTAACTCCCGGTTGAGCTTCGGCTCCCCGGCTTCGTTCAACTCGGTTTTAAAAGTAACATTTAACATGATCAGCGACGAGGTACTGGTCGGAATTCGCACTGAGTCGGCCATAAAACCAACATTTCTGATCTCGGGCATAATCTCTTCCAGGGCGTCAGCGGCTCCGGTGGTGGTAAGGATAATATTGTCAAATACAGACCGGGTTTTGCGAAGATCGGAGGTGCCTTCCATGGGTACGGCATCGAGAATTTTTTGGTTGTTGGTAGCGGCGTGGACAGTAGACATGGAAGCGGTAATAATTTTCGATGTTTCCCTTGTTTCAAGCAGGGGTTTGATCATGTGAGACAGACCGGTAGTGGTACAGCTCGCTGCCGACAAAATGTGGTGAGTGGAAGGAGCATATTTGCTGTGGTTAATACCGTAAACAAACATACTGCTGTCGGGCGGCAGTTTTTTAGCCCCGTCGGCTACTTTAAATGGAGCGCTGACAATTACTTTTTCTGCCCCTGCTTCCAGGTGGCCCCTGACACTCCCCTTGGAGTGGTCAGCCGGCACGGTGGGATCAAGGTAACTTCCGGTACATTCAATTACCAGCTGCACTCCTTCCCTGGCCCAGTTAATTTCCCCGGGGTTACGGGACTCGGTTTGCAGCTTGATTGGAATGCCGTTAATTGAAAAAAGGCCTTTTTCAGGGTCGGTAATTTCTATATTGGCAGTTTTTCCTGAATGCCCGTATAAAAAGCGGTCCAGCGAACCATAGGTGCTGTCTTTTATCAGGTAATCGATAGTATCTTCCATCTTTTTCCCTACTTTTCGCCCGGTATTTATGACAAAGTAGTCAAAATGGCCCGCATTGAGGTGGTTCCAAAGGGTAAGCTTGCCAATCCTGCCAATACCATTAATGCCCAGTTTTTTTCTGCTTTGAAGATGATCGGTCAATTTTGATTCCTCCCTGGTTAAACATGTTGAACCGGGTAACTACCTGCATAAATATTACCCCATTTTCCATCTATCGAAAGAGCATCACCCTTGCGAAATTCATAGTCATTAATTTTACAGTACTTTTCCTGGTCATTAACCACCAGTTCTTCACAATTAACCACACAAACTTTGCCCAGCTTGTCTGCGGCCACAGCGGCGTGCGAAGTTACCCCACCCCGGCTGGTGACCAAACCGTCGCACATAAAAATCATCTGGATATCATCAGGCACAGTATCCGGCCGGACCAGGATATGGTTTTCGTCCGGGTAACAGTGCTTGTTGTTGATCAAATCGTCCATGTCAAAACTGACGATGCCGCTCATGGCACCGCCACCGACTCCTATGCCACGGCCAACCGGCACCATTTCTTCAATCGGAGCACTGAACACGGCTTCTTTCTCCTGCTGAACAATATTTTGCTCCCTGATCTGCAGGATATAAAGATCTTCAGGGTGATCTGATTCAAAGGTAAATTCAATTTCCTGGTTGTTAAACCCATATTTTTCAATTAACTCGGTAGCTATTTCATTGAGGCGTTTATAAATTGTCGAAAATGCAGATTCAAGTGAAAATTCGCTTTCAGGGTAATCATCGGTGCGCTGGCTTTCTGAAATCGGCATCGTATAAACCAAACCGGCTACAATATCTTCGCCCTGGCTGCACAGGGTAAAATCGCCGTAGAGGTTTATACCGGGTTTTTTCAATTTAGGGTTGTGGGTAAAAACCACTCCGGAACCGGATTGTTTTGACTGGTTGCCCATGACCATTTTTTGAACCAGGACCGCCGTCCCCCATTCATCGGCTATCTGCAAATGCTTGCGGTAAGCAATGGTCCGCTGGGAAGACCAGGAGTTGAAAATGTTATTAATGGCCTGCCTGAGCTGATCATAAGGGTCTTCCGCTATAAAAACGCCGTGTTCGTTGAGGGTTTTTTTATATTCTAGGGCAAGCTCCTTCATTTGGGGAGCGGAAAAGCTGGCCTTCTTTTCAACCCCATATTTGCTTTTCACCAGGACCATAATTTCATCAAAATAGTCCCGGTCAACCCCGTGAGACATCCCCCAGCTCTGGATAAAACGCCGGTATGCGTCCCAGCCCATCCAGGCCGTATCCGGGTTCTTGTCCAGGGACTGGGCCGTCCGGTCATTCATACCCACGTTAAGGAAAGTCCTCATTGCCCCGGGCATTGATATCGCCGTTCCAGAACGAACCGAAAGCAGCAAGGGGTTGTCAGAATCTCCGAATTTACGGCCGGTCTTTTCCTCGATTTCAGCCAGGTGCTTAAAGATCATGTTATCCAATTCCTGGCTCATGGAAGGATGTTCGAAGATCGTCTCCTTGTGCCTGTAAACTTCTGTGGTTAATACAAAACCGGGAGGAATGGGCAGACCGTAAGAGATCAGCTTCTTCAGGTAGTATGCCTTGGCTCCTAAAAAGAGCTGATTGTCCATCTGCACTGTTTCACAGTCAAGGGGACTAATAGCCAGGTCGGGATTATAACTCATCATGTTATGAATGTGGGTCTCCGAATAGTTCTCCAGCATGTTATTGATCATATTCATAGCATTGGCAATAAACCGGTCCAGTTCCTGGACCAGGAACGCAGACGTTAAAATGTCCCGGTAAAATACTTCCGATTCCCTGGCAATGGTTTCAGGTGAGTCATCAAAAATCTGGGGCACAACAATGTTAATGGTCTCATCGTAAACACGGATGAAATATTCATTTATCAGTTCCTTGATATGCTGGGACATGAAGCGGAAAATATTCATGTACTGTTCCAGGGTCACGCTGGCTGAAGTCAGGCTGTACCTGAACATCTCCAGGGTTGAATTGAAATTCTGGTTAACCATACCGTCAAGTTCAAGCCCGGTTTTAAAGAGAACCAGCACTTCGTAAATGTTTCTCAAAGTTTTGGCAGAAATGTAATCCCTGTCAGTTTCATCAACTATACCTTCCATTAAACGGGAAGCAACCTGCTCCAGGCGGTACATCAAACCAAGCGCTTCAAATTTCGGTTCCTTGTACTGCCCGTACATGGAAGGAATGCCGGCGGCTATATGACGCTTGTAATAGATGGTTTCAATCGCTTCAGTTTTTTCTTTGCTCAGGATCACTTCTTTAAGGGTGACCATGAAGGAGTATACCTGCTCCAGCGCTTCACGGTAACGTTCTTGTTTCATTAGCTCAGAAAAACGCCCGGTTTCTTCCCTGCCAAAGAACCGGTTCTGCTCAAGGAGGCCTGTGATATTGCGGGTTTCAAATGAATATTTTTCCAGGAGCAGCTGATAAAGCTGGACCAGATACAGCAGGCGCTTTTTATCTTTCTCATTTTCGCCGCTTAAAGTATCGAGGTATAAAGTCAGCTCTTCTTCGGATAATTTAAGCAAACCGTTATGATCGACTCCAAAATGTTCACAAACCGTGCGGGTCAACCTGCTGATCCTGATATAATGCTCATCCTTTTTGTTCAAAGAAACGTACACATCTTCCGGCAATACGTCCCGGAGTTGTTCCGGGCGCCCGTTATACCAGAACCCCGCCACCCGCCGAACCAGGTCGATGTGAGTATTGTTACTCTCGGTATGGACCTGCTTGCGGACAAAGTGGATCACCCGGTCTTTACGCCCGGCCAGTTCATCAACCACGGTACTAATCTCCCGCAGTTTACCCTCGGCCCCGATTTCATTAAAATAAACCGGGAAAAAGCGGGCCAGCTGTTTAACCTGTTTATACACCGGAGCAATATCTGCATTCAAAAGCCTGGTAACATCACGCTGAAACAGATCGGTGTCAGAGATAAAAATGCCCCCGAGCCTTAAATTTACAACCAATGCTGACAGGAGCTTTTTAAACTTGTAGGGTGAAGTTTCAATCAAGTCAAGCCAGATCCGGATATTTTTAACGTGATCGGCATTGGCCCTGGTTTCCCAATCAGAAGTAAGTTCGATCTTTCCAGGGTAGACGAACCCAAATTCAATCAGCCTCTGCATGTAATAAGCGGTAATATCCTGGCTGCCAATGCTAACCACCTCTTTACCAAGGGTGAAAAGACAGTCCAGGACTGTATCGGTCTGCTGATCTTTTAACTCTTTGAACTGGCCGAAAAGCATGTCGATAAAATGATATATTTCTCCTTCTTCAAGCTCCGCCAGGGCGGTTTTAAGCAGCCGGTTAAGATCGTAGAGTAGATGTTTTTTAAGCTGGATCATACCGGGAAGATGGAGGATATAAAGCAGGTAATATACTTTTTCTCTGGATAAAGTAAATTCTTCACTGAAATGGCGAAAATGGTTGGCGATATCATTAAAGAACAGGTTCGATTCGATTTCTTCCCAGCTGTTGGAATTTTCGATCCGGGAAGACAGTTCGTCAAAGAACTCCTTCCCGATCATCTTTATTTTTTCCCGGTGTATCGGCTGGAAAAGATCGGATTTGCTTTCAAACCAGGCTTCGGCATTGGTTGTCTCAGCCCAGAAGGCACAGCTTTTACGCAAAATTGTCCTGGTCAGCCTGCACACTTCACTGTTAAATTCAGGAACGTCTGCCGCGCGGGCCAGGTATTTTTTAAAATAACCGGAATTACGCAGGAATACAGCTTCATCTTCCTCCATCCCTTTCTCAATTAAAGCCAGGCAGCGCCAGATAACCCGGTGTGGATAACTGTCTTCGTTAAGCAGCCGATCGATAAATTTGAACAGGGTCTTCACCAGCTGCTCACGCTGCTTTTCTGTTAAATCCCGAGCGGCGAGATCTTCAAAGATAGAAACCAGGAACAGGAGGGCTTCTTCTGATTGTTCAATAGAGCTGTAAAGCCACAGGTCTGTCAGGCTGATCGTATGAAGGTTTTCGATAATAAAATCATAGTTGGGATGGGGATGATTATACTCAAGGAAGAGTTCTTCGGTCCGCTTGTTAATCCCCCAGTAAGAAGAAGACAAAGAAACGAACCAGCCGTGTTCCGGGGGGAGCTCGGTCTGCTCATGTTTTGTCTGGGCCAGGTTTACCTCGAGGGCCCCTGATTTAAAACCGGCGTCCATGCGCTCACCTCATCATCACTCAAGTCACTTATAGTATATCATTATTAAGCTTGTTTTGTTTAGCCTAATTTAACCCGAAATGAGAGCTCACAAATGAGACCGGTTAAGAAATCAAATTTATCTTTTTGAACAATACAAAACCTGCATTTCCTTCCAATAGTAATAATACCAATATATGTCATAAGGCTTGTAATCCTGGCCAAGGTTCTTTATCATAGTGTAAGCAATCCTAAACAGGCTATTGTAAAATGGAATCAAAAGGGGCAATTAACATGGTTTTCATTGATCCTGCCATAATAGAAGCAGTGGGCGTGACCTTATCCATCTTTTTGATTATTATTTTAATCCGTAAAGGCTGGAAGTTATACCAGGCTTTATTTTTATCAATACTCATTTTAGCCTTAACCAACAGTAACAATATCAGCCAGGATTTAGGAATCCTGTATGATTCTTTAACCAGCCCAACGGCCTTTTACCTGGTTTCCATGGTGGTGGCAATTACCATGCTCGGCCACCTTCACCAGAAGATTGGAGCTATGGAAAAGCTGGTTGAAAACCTGAAATTTTTGATCCGGGATCCAAGAGCCCTGATCATGATCTTCCCGGCTGCCATCTCGTTATTTTCCACGGTTCCCGGTGGGGCCATTATTTCAGCTCCCATGGTGGAAGAAACAGGTAAGGAACTAAAAATGCCTTCGCTGGAACTGGCCATGTCCAATATGGTTTACCGGCACCTGATCGTGCTTATATATCCTTTCAATGCCGGTATTATCCTGGCTTCGGGTATCACGGACATCAGTATCGCCCGCTATCTCAGCTACACCATTCCGGTAGTGGCTATTGTTTTTATAATTGCCACATTTTTACTTTTTAGGCGTTATCCCCGCCCGGCCAGCAACCCTAAACCTGATACATTAGATAAAAATGCCCGGGAAGCGCTGATCAATTTAATAAGCGCAGCTTCACCTTACCTGCTGGCAGTTGTCCTGGGAATATTTTTTGGGGTTTACTTTCCCCTGGCCCTTTTGGCCGGAATCGCCATCACTTTCTTTATCAACCTGCCCCAGGGAAATAAAAAAGATGTTCTCAGGGAAAGAACGTTTGTACTTTTTCGCGGCCTAAACTGGGCTCTGGCCCTTTCCATACTGAGCATTGTTGTTTATAAAGATTTCATGCTGGAAGCGGAATCAATTCGGCAGGCTACACACTACCTCCTGGCCCAGGGACTGCCTTTACTGGTAATTATTATCGCCCTGCCTTTCATTACCGGCTTTATAACCGGAAACAATGCCGCTTCCCTGGGAATTACCCTGCCGGTTGTAATGCCGCTGCTCGGACCAGAAATGTTAACTGTAAGATACCTGGGTCTCATCTACGTAAGTTCGTACGCAGGTTACCTCGGTTCTCCTGTTCACCTTTGCACGTATGTGACCAAAAATTATTTTAGAACACCACTTTATTCCCTGATTAAACAGGTTAACATCTTCGGGGCTATTACCCTGTTAGTCGGCCTTGCTGTTTCTGTTTTCTACTGATCCTGAATAACTTCAACAAACCAGGCTTAACTGCCGGCAAGCCTGATAGGTTTAAACAATATCATATTGAAGGTAAACTCAGCTGAAATCGGGGAAAGCATCAATAGAAAGCAGAATTTTATAACTGGATTGTATTCTGGCAGTGTTTACAATACACCCAGGAAAACTTCAACCAACCCGGGATCAAACTGGCTTCCGGCATTTTTCATAATCTCGCCAACAGCTTCTTCTTTTCTCATCGCTTTTCGGTAGGGGCGATTGCTGATCATGGCATCATAGGCATCAACTATTCCTTCAAAAAATAATATATACCGAAAAATCTTTATCAATCGCCGGGCAATCAGGGTTGGGTTAATCCCAGCACTCTGCCATAAAGAGGTTAAAGCAGGGAAGCAGCTTCCCGGTCAATTACAATCACAATATCCCTGTGCAGCTGCAGCAAAGAAGCGGGGATTTTAGTGGAAACCAGGCCGCTTAATGAATCCCGGACCGCCTCGGCCTTGCTTTCACCGCTGGCCATAAGCAATACCTTCCTGGCTTTCATAATCGATCCCATACCCATGGTAATGGCTTTTCGCGGCACTTCGTCTTTAGACTGAAAAAAACGGCTGTTGGCTTCAATCGTTTCTTCCGCCAGTTCGACCAGGTGCGTGCCGGCTTTTAAATACCGGGCCGGCTCATTAAAGCCGATATGCCCGTTTACGCCAATACCAAGCACCTGGAGATCAATACTCCCGGCCTGCTCAATTCTCTTGTCAAACTCCCGGCAAACTTCCTCCAGGCCTTCATCGTTTTTGCTGTAGGGAATACTGATATTTCCGGGCCTTAGATTGACATAATCAAAAAGGTTCCTGTTCATATAATAATGGTAGCTCTGGGGGTGATCGGGCTCCAGTCCGATATATTCATCAAGGTTAAAAGTTGTAACGGCGCTGAAATTGATTAATCCTCTCTTATACATCTCTACCAGCCGGGCATACATCCCCTCCGGGGTTGAGCCCGTAGCCAACCCTAATACCGCATCCTTCTTGTCTTTGATCGTCCCGGCAACCAGGTTTGCCGCCACTTCGCTCATCTCGTCATAATGCTCGACTACTTTCAGGTCCATTTAGTCCCCCATTCCCCTCTAAATAATTTCTTCTTTTTCTTCGGTTGTATAAAACAGTGACATCAATTCTTGATCTTGATCGGTATTTTTAGCCGAAGCTAATAGCTTCTCGGCCACAACCCGATCCCGCCTGGCTTTTTTTTCGAATAAAGCAATTTTATCCTCGATCCCAAACTCTTTCAGCAGATTCTTGATTTGATCGAAAATACTCCTGCTTCCGCCCAGGAAAAGGCCCTCATGAAGTATTTTTGAGGCGACCATGGCTTTAAAATTGTCAAAGCGGAGCTGTTCCCTGACCGTATCTATATCTTTAATTATATAGTCCAGCTCTTCTTTTGAAGCCGGATTGATCAGCAGGTTGAATTTTTCCCTGTAAACAACCCGATCGAGGTCCTTTACCAGAGCTACCGGCAGGTTGTCCACCACGATGATAAGATCAAGGTCGGAGCCCCTGACCAGTTCTCCCGTGGAAAATTCAGGCCGGGGTTCGGAGTGAGCCATGTTAAAAACCACATCCCCGGCAATTATAAAGGCCGCCCGCTCCATGATCATTTCTCCGTCCGGATGCTCTTCCTTTACACGGGCAACTGTCTCCCCGGCCAGCTGCATCTTTTTTGAACTGATCGCGGCAATTTCCCGCTGCAGGCTTTGAGCCATGGATTCCATGGCCGGCTTCTGTTTTTCCAGGCCCACAATGGTGTAATTTAAGAATTCCCTCATAATAGAAGGAGACAGGCGGGCATAGTCTTCGACTTTTTTATCCAGCCGGAGATACCTCCTGCCCACGAGGCGATTTAAAATTTGATCACAGGAACGACAGGCTTTCCAGACACTGAACACATCCATTCCGGTTTCCCTGACCAGATCTTTCCCGGTTAAAGGTCCCCGCTCTTTTAGAAGCCTGATCAACTGCTCCACCAAACCCGATCCTTTACCGTTCACTTTCCCCATCCTCAAGGTTGTCCATAATTTCCTGGTTCTGCCTGACTTTTATAATCTTGCCGCCGGGATAGTACCCCCGGGCGGTGCCGTTGGGATAAAGCAGGACATTTTTACCCAGCAGTGTTCCGGGTGCAGTGACGCTGTTACAGCCTGTTTCCACTCCATCTCCGAGTATCGCACCGAATTTGCGCAAACCGGTTTCATAAACCTGCCCCTCTATTTTTAAAATTACCGGTGAGTCGATCATTTTCAAATTGGCCAGCTTGGTCCCGGCTCCCAGGTTAACCCGGCCCAGGATGCTGTCCCCGATATAGGCAAAATGACCTGCCTGGCTGCCTCCCAGCATTACCGATGATTTCATTTCAGTGGTATGGCCAACTACGCAGTCAGTTCCAACCAGGACATCGCCGCGGATGTAGGCTCCCTGGCGAACTTCTGTCCCGTCACCGATTACAGCCGGCCCCTTGATCAGAGCACCCGGTTCGATGATTACCCTCTTACCGATCTGGATCAAATCATCCATCAAAAACGATCCGCTAAAGATTATACTGGCTCCGTCCAAAACAGCCCCGTCTTTTTTAGCAATAGCTTTTTTGTCGCTGCTATCGATGTCGAAGCCCGATGTTAAGACCTTTCCTTCGTGCAAAACCACGGTTTCAGCGACCTGGGCCACGCCGTTTCGAATTTCCCGGACATTGGGTTCAAGCACTTCCCGGATATATGATTTTATCCGCGGCAAACCTTCCCAAACATGGTTAGTTCCTTCAAAAAGCGCTTTATGGGGATGATTATCCAGATTAAAAAAATGATCCGCTGTTAACAATTGAACCCCTCCCTTTTGTCACTGTTCCCGGCCAACCCGGAAATTCTGGATTAATTTGCTATCCAAAACCAGGAACCGGGGTTACACAACACAGGGTCATTATATACAGGCAGAAACAAAGTAGCAATAGCAGAAGAAGATAGTTCCGCATAAAAATAAAAAAACCGGCAGGATCTGGTTAGAAAAGGCCGATTAATCGGAACATAATCCGTCGGCATCTTCAGCAATGCAGGTTTTAAATTAATTTGTTCATTTGCTTAAAATTTAACCCGGCCTAACACTACAGCGACACATCGCTTATTTATAAAAAACCACCATTTCATGGGGACGGTTCCATTATCTTTCCTGCCGGATCTTCACTTTACTACAGTGATTATCAACCCGTCTCCGCAGGCACTGCTCAATTGCTTACTTTTCACTGTAGTACTTAAACTTTTCCCGGGAAATATTACTCACCACCAATACCCAGTTTAAGCTTTTTCCCGGTAATCAGCCAAAAGTTTAGGCACGGTTTCAGCGGCATCTCCAAAGTTAGGGATGGCATTCTCCTGGTCATACAAGACATTCTTGACCCCTGAATAGGC
>Ga0207421_10004629_pt1 | contig 15745 bp, 11 predicted proteins | sample SodLakKL_010_SED_4_FD_187542 | JGI IMG/M metagenome (GOLD analysis project Ga0207421, IMG submission 187542) | Alkaline sediment microbial communities from Lake Tanatar, Kulunda Steppe, Russia - 8KL_010_SED (SPAdes) (version 2) | ecosystem: Environmental > Aquatic > Non-marine Saline and...
TGAAAATAACTTTGAATTTTCTCTGTCTGAATTAAAGGAGCTGATATCACCGAATACCGGCGGTATTATTATTAACTCACCTCATAATCCGACAGGCTCTATTATTTCCAGAGAGAAGCTGGCCCTGCTGGCCGATGAAATTATTAAGAACGATCTCTGGGCTATTTCAGACGAAGTTTATTCAGAACTTGTTTATTTAGATGAGGCTTTTAGTCTGGCAGGCCTGCCAGGTATGCAAGAAAGAACTTTATTAATCGATAGTTTTTCAAAATCATATGCTATGACTGGCTGGAGAATAGGTTTTGCCGGTGGCAGTAAAGAATTAATCGATGGAATAAGTAAATTAATTACAAATTCTGTCTCATGTACTGCGACTTTTACTCAACTGGCAGCCCTAACAGCTTTAGAAGAAGCACGAGATGATCTTGATCAGATGAAGAAGAAGCTAGAAGAGCGGAGGGATCTGGTCTGGCGACATCTCAATAGAATTCCTGGCCTTAGTTGCCAGAAACCAGCCGGTTCCTACTACTTTTATGCTGATGTAACTGATATCTGCAAAAATTTGAATTTAGCAGGTTCAGAAGAATTACAAAAGTATTTACTTAAAGAGGCAGGAGTTGCTCTGCTCCATCGGGAATGTTTTGGCGATAAATTCCCAGGAGAAGATCGGGAATATATCAGGTTATCCTTTGCCAGTTGTTCAAAGGATAGGTTGAAAGAAGCAATTTCCAGGATTGAAAGAGCTGTTACCACTCCTAAATCTCAGGTAAGTTAAGATAATTAGGTCAAATAGCGTCCAATTTAATATAAGTTTTAGTAATTTTTTAGACCCTCCGTTAGTGCATTTTATGCATGCGGAGGGTTTTGTTTTTTAAATATCACATCAGGAGGAATTATTATGGCAAATAAAATTAATGATGCAATAGGAGCTGTTAATCGCGGAGATCCATGTCCATCTGGGCTCTGTACTCTATGTCAGTCGGATTGCAAGGGTAAATGTGAGACCTGGCTTTCCTCGCTTTATGGCAAACAGGTTTTGTACCCCAGGGATTTTGGTTCAGTAACTTCAGGAGCCAGAAATATTGATCCGAAGGGAACTGGTTATAATGCTTTAAGAGCTAATGGATATGCTTTTGGATCTGTAGGTTTAAGTGAGGGACTGACAGATAGTGCAGATGATTGTATTTATCCGAATGTTGATATTGAGACTTCTTTTGGAAATAAGGTTAAAAGTCACGCTAAATTACCTATTATGACTGGTGCACTTGGTTCTACCTTTATTGCGGAAAAATACTGGGATTCATTTGCTATTGGTGCTGCCCTTTCTGGTTTTCCCGTTGTTATTGGAGAGAACGTTGTAGGTGTTGATCGAAAATCTAAATTGGAAAGTGGTCGGATTGAAGAAGCTCCTGAGATGGATAGGAGAATTGAAACTTATCAGCGTTATACTAGAAATGGTTATGGAGATATTTTTGTTCAGCTAAATGTTGAAGATACAAGTAATGGAGTGGCTGAGTACTTGATAGAGAATTATAGTGATGATTTAATTATCGAATTAAAATGGGGCCAGGGTGCAAAGAATATTGGCGGTGAGATTCAGATTGAAAGCCTGGAATATGCTGAATTTTTAGCTGAAAGAGGATATGTGATCGATCCTGATCCGACTAAAGAAAAGACCAGAAAGGCTTATAAATCTGGGGGGATTGATAGTTTTGCCAGACATAGCCGTTTAGGCGGAACAGATTCTCCAGAGGTTGATAAATTTAAAAAAAGTTTCTTTGAAAGGGTTGAGTATTTAAGAGAACTCGGCTTTAAGAGAATTTCTTTAAAAACTGGAGCATATGGAATGAAAGAACTGGCCATGGCTTTAAAATTTGCCAGTGAGGCTGAACTAGATTTATTAACTATTGATGGAGCCGGTGGTGGAACAGGTATGAGCCCCTGGAATATGATGGAACATTGGGGAGTACCTTCATTGCCTTTACATACAAAGGCGATAGAATATGCTACAATTCTTGATGAAAATGGTTATAACGTGCCAGATATATCATTAGGCGGAGGTTTTGCTAGAGAAGACCATTTATTTAAGGCTCTGGCACTAGGCTCTCCATATATTAAGTTAGGCTGTCTTGGCAGAGCACCTATGATTGCCGGTTTTCTGGGTTCTAATATTGAAGGTGTTTTTCACCCTGAGAGAAAAGCAGAGGTAAACGGGAACTGGGATGAACTTCCTTCTACTGTCAGGGCTGCCGGGGATACTCCGGAAAGTATATTTTCTGGCTGGTATGATGTTGAAGAAATTGTTGGTGAAAAAGAAATGAAAAATATTCCTTTTGGGGCTGTTGCTTTATATACATTGACAAATAAATTAAGTACTGGTTTGAAGCAATTTATGGCCGGAGCCAGAAAGTTTTCTTTAGATAAATTAGGTAGAGAAGATTTAATGTCTGCAAATAGAAAGGTTGAAAGATTAACTGGAATTCCTTATATGACTGAAGCTTTTGAGGATGAAGCATTAAAAATATTAAAAGATTAATCAATTAAATTAGAAAGGAAGTGATATTTATGGGTAATAAGATGACTGGAGCTGAAATATTTGTTAAAGCTCTTGAAGAGGAGGGCGTAGACACTCTGTTTGGCTATCCAGGTGGTGCCTTAATTCCGATTTATGATGAGATATTTGATGCTGATTTTAAACATATTCTTCCCCATCATGAACAGGGGGGAATCCATGCAGCTGATGGTTATGCCCGTTCTACCGGTAAGGTTGGGGTTACAATAGCGACTTCAGGTCCTGGAGCCACTAATTTAGTTACTGGTCTGGCAACGGCCTATATGGATTCAGTTCCACTAGTTGCTTTTACCGGACAGGTTCCCAGCCACATGCTTGGAACTGATGCATTTCAGGAGGCAGATATAACTGGAATTTCGATGCCTATAACCAAACATAATTATCTTGTAAAGGATGTAAATAATCTTGCTCAAATAATAAAAGAGGCATTTCATATTGCAAGCACAGGAAGGCCAGGACCGGTTTTAATTGACATACCAAAGGATGTTATGGTTTCTAAGGCAGATTTTGATTATTCGAAACCTGTTGACCTTAGAGGTTATAAGCCTAATTATGATGGCCATCCTCTCCAGATTAAAGGTGCAGCTGAAAGAATTAATCAGGCTGAAAAACCTGTGCTTTATGCAGGAGGAGGAGTAAATATTTCAGGGGCTGCTCATTATTTGAGAGAACTTGCAGAAAAAGCAAAGATACCGGTTACAACAACTCTCACAGGATTAGGTGCCTTTGATGAGAAGAGTGAATTAAGTCTGGGTATGCCTGGGATGCATGGTAGCAGTGAATCTAACCTGGCTTTAAGCAATGCAGATCTGATAATTGCTGTTGGCTGTAGATTTGATGACAGAGTTACTGGCAAGCTGGAAAAGTTCGCTCAGGATGCAGATATTATACATATTGATATAGATCCAGCAGAGGTTGGAAAAAGGGTCGCTATCGATATACCGATTGTTGGCGATGTTAAAAATATTTTAAAGAAGCTAAACCCTCAGGTTGAAGAAAAAGCGGCTAATGGCTGGGGTAATCAGATAGCTGAATGGAAGAAAGCAGATGCTAATAATAATCAGGCTGTTGGGATTAATGGCGATCTCTCACCACGACCTGTAATAGAGGCCTTATCTGAACTTACTGATGGACAGGCCATTTTGGCTACAGAAGTTGGTCAGCACCAGATGTGGGCAGCACAGTTTTATAAGTTTGGAAGACCTGGCCAGTTCTTAAGTTCAGGTGGCCTGGGAACTATGGGCTATGGCCTGCCTGCTGCAATTGGAGCTCAGGTTGGCAACCCTGATGAACCGGTTTTCCTATTATCAGGTGATGGCAGCATCCAGATGAACATTCAGGAACTTGCTACTATCAGGAAGAATAATCTTCCTGTAAAAATGATCATTTTAAATAATAAGTATTTAGGAATGGTCAGGCAGTGGCAGGATCTCTTTAAAGATAAGAGATATGCCGCTACCTGTATGAGCCGTCAGGTTGATTGTCCACCGAAATGCAAAGGCCCAAATGAAAACTGTCCAGAGCTGGTACCTGATTTTATTAAGCTTGCTGAGAGTTATGGTATTAAGGCAGAAAGATTAACTGAAGAATCTGAGATTGTTCCAGCTTTAAAGCGAGCACTGGCAGAAGATGGTCCTTATTTTATCGACTGTATAATAGAACGGGAAGAGAATGTATTTCCTATGGTTCCGCCAGGAGGAAGCCTGTATGAAATGATTTTTAAGGAGGAATCAGAATGACGAAACATACTGTATCTGTACTTGTTGCCAATCAGTCCGGGGTTTTAGCCAGGATAGCAAGTCTATTTAGTCGCCGGGGCTTTAATATTGAAAGCCTTTCAGTTGGCCAGACAGAGAAAAGAGATGTCTCCAGGATTACATTGGTTGTTGCCGGAGATGATAAAGATTTAGAACAGCTAACAAAACAACTAAATAAACAGGTCGTTGTTTATAAAGTTAGTAATATCAGCAATGATCCCACAGTTAGCAGGAGTATGGCTTTTATAAAAGTCAGAACTAATTATGAAAATAGGTCAGAGATTATTCAGATAGTTGATGTCTTTAGAGGTGAAATTGTTGATGTGGCAAATGATTCGGTGATGGTTGAAGTTACAGGCGATGAAGGCAAGATCAATGCAATGGAGGAATTATTAGAACCCTATGGAATTGTTGAACTGGTAAGGACAGGTAAGATTGCGATGACAAGAGGTAAAAAATAATAAATTAGGAGAGTGAATAAAAATGGTAGATGTATATTATGATAAAGATGCAGATTTAGGAAAACTTAATGGGAAAAAGATAGCAGTTATCGGTTATGGGAGTCAGGGTCATGCCCAGGCGCAGAATTTAAGAGATTCAGGTCTTGATGTTGTTGTTGGACAGCGTAAGGGTGGGGCAAGTTATGAACAGGCTGTAGCTGATGGTTTTGAGCCAGTTTCAGCTGCCGAAGCTGCAGCTCAGGCAGAGATTATTCAGATTCTATTACCTGATGTTGTTCAGCGAAAAGTTTATGAGGAAGATATTAAACCGAATCTGGAGGCCGGTAATGCCTTGGTTTTCTCCCATGGTTTTAATATTCATTATGATCAGATTGTACCGCCAGCAGATGTTGATGTCTTTATGGTAGCTCCAAAAGGTCCAGGCCATATTGTTAGAAGAATTTATAAAGATGGCGAAGGTGTTCCCTGTCTTTTAGCTTTATATCAGGATGCCACTGGACATGCTAAAGATCTGGGCCTTGCATATGCTAAGGGTATTGGTGGAACCAGGGCAGGAGTTATTGAGACGACATTTAAAGAGGAGACAGAGACAGATCTATTTGGTGAACAGGCTGTCCTCTGTGGCGGTGTAACTGAACTGGTAAAAGCAGGTTTTGAAACCCTGGTTGATGCCGGGTATCAGCCAGAAATAGCTTATTTTGAATGCTTAAATGAGCTAAAATTAATAGTTGACCTGATGTATGAAGGCGGGCTAACTAAGATGAGAAATTCAATTTCAGATACTGCAGAATATGGTGATTTAATTGCAGGCGAGAAAGTTATTAACGAAAGTTCAAGGGAAGCTATGGCTGAACTCTTAAAAGATGTGAAAAATGGAGAGTTTGCCAAACGCTGGTTGCTTGAAAATCAGGTTGGCAGGCCGTCATATAATAAACGTCGGGAGCAGGATGAAAACCATCAGATTGAACAGGTTGGCGCTAAATTAAGAAGTATGATGAACTGGATTGATTAAAGGGGGTTGATGAAAATGGGAGTGAAGATATTTGATACGACTCTCCGGGATGGCGAACAGTCTCCTGGAGTGAGTTTAAATACAGATGAAAAGTTGAGGATTGCCAGACAGCTTGCCAGATTGAATGTCGATGTAATTGAAGCAGGCTTTCCGATCGCATCTGAAGGTGATTTTCAGGCAGTCAAAAAGATAGCTGAGGAGATTGAAGGGCCTGTAATTGCAGGGCTTTGCAGGGCCAACCCGAAGGATGTTGACCGGGCCTGGGAGGCTGTGAAAGCTTCTGACAGACCGAGAATACATACTTTTATTGCAACATCTCCAATTCATATGGAATATAAGTTGCAGAAGAGTCCAGCAGAAGTGCTGGAGCAGGCAGTTGCCGCTGTCAAGCAGGCAAAAGGCTATACAGATGATGTTGAGTTTTCTGCTGAAGATGCTTCCAGAAGTGATCGTGACTTTCTCTGTGAGATCTTTGAAGCAACAATTGAGGCCGGGGCTACAACTATTAATATACCTGATACTGTCGGCTATTCAACGCCAGCTGAGTTTGGAGAGCTGGTCAGATATGTTAAAGAAAATGTTTCAAATATTAATAAAGCTGAGATTAGTGTTCACTGCCATAATGATTTAGGGATGGCAGTTGCCAACTCGATTGCAGCCATTGAGAATGGTGCAGTTCAGGTAGAGACTGCAGTTAATGGAATCGGTGAGCGGGCTGGAAATGCAGCTTTAGAAGAGGTTGCACTGGCTTTAAATACAAGACAGGACTTTTATGGTTTAACGACAGACCTTGATTTAAAAGAGATCTACCGGACCAGCAAACTTGTCAGTCAGCTGACTGGAATGGATATCCAGTTTAATAAGGCAATTGTCGGGAAGAATGCCTTTGCCCATGAATCTGGAATCCACCAGGATGGAGTTATTAAGGAACGGACTACCTATGAAATCATGGATGCAACGACGATTGGGTTAAAAGAAAACAAGATTGTTCTTGGAAAACATTCCGGTCGCCATGCCTTTAGTGATCGCCTTGAAGAGATGGGATATGAGCTATCAGATGAAGATATGAATGATGCCTTTAAGCGCTTTAAAGATCTGGCTGATAAGAAGAATGACATAACCAGCCTTGATCTGGAGGCAATTGTTGAAGATCAGTTCGGACAGGGACCTGAGATTTTAGAATTGAAGAGAGTCCAGGTTACGACTGGAGATGGGATTTCTACAGCAACACTCCATGTTGAAAAAGAGGGGCAAAAGATATTAAAATCGGCCTGTTCTGAAGGTGGCCCGATTGAAGCAGTTTATGATGGTTTAAATAAGGCAGCAGGAATTGACTGTCAGCTTTTAATCTTTAAGATTGATGCAATTACAGGCGGTAAAGATGCTCTGGGCAATGTTACTGTGAAGCTTGAACATAATGATGAAGTCTATATAGGTCGTGGAGTCAATACAGATATTATTAAAGCTAGTGCTCTTGCCTACAAGAATGCAGTTAATAAAATACTTGCAGGATAGTTTAGGAGGAATAATAAATTATGGGAATGACAATGGTAGAAAAAATATTAGCAGCCCATTCCGGTCGTGATAGTTTAGAACCAGGAGAGATAGTGAATGCAAAACTTGATCTGGTCCTGGGAAATGATATAACAACACCGGTGGCAATAGAAGAGTTTGAAAAGATAGGGGTTGAAGAGGTCTTTGATAAGGATAAAATAGCTTTGGTTCCAGATCATTTCACCCCAAATAAAGATATTAATTCAGCCGGTCAGACTAAATCTATTAGAGAATTTGCAGCAGAAAAGGGAATTACCAATTATTTTGAGATCGGGGAGATGGGTATTGAACACTGCCTCCTCCCTGAACAGGGACTGGTTAAACCAGGTCAGATAATAATTGGGGCAGACTCCCATACCTGTACCTATGGGGCTTTTGGGGCTCTAGGCACTGGTGTTGGCAGCACTGATATGGCAGCTGGAATGGCAACTGGTGAAGCCTGGTTTAAGGTTCCAGAGACGATAAAATTTGTCTTTACCGGTAAGCTTCAGCCCTGGGTCAGCGGCAAAGATCTAATTCTCCATACAATCGGAGATATAGGTGTAGATGGAGCTCTTTATCGGGCCATGGAGTTTACTGGCGAAGTTATCGATAGCCTGTCAATGGCAGATAGAATGACGATTTCTAATATGGCAATTGAGGCCGGAGGTAAATGTGGCCTGATCGCACCAGATCAGACAACCTTTGATTATTTAGCTGGCAGAGTTGATGATGACTATCAGGTATTTACAAGCGATGCAGACGCCAGTTATTATAAAGAAATTGAGTATAATGTTAGCGAGCTTGAACCCCAGGTGGCATTTCCTCACCTGCCAGAGAATACCAGGCCGATCAGTCAGGTTAAAGATATTCCAGTTGATCAGGTTGTAATTGGCTCCTGCACAAATGGCCGTTTAAAGGATATAAGGGAGGCTGCTCAGGTTCTTAAAGGCAAGAAAAAAGCTGCAAATGTAAGGTTGCTGGTCTTTCCAGGAACCCAGGAGATTTATAAGCAGGCAATGCATGAGGGGTTAATTGAGATTCTAATTGACGCTGGAGCAGCTGTAAGCACACCGACCTGTGGTCCCTGTCTTGGCGGTCATATGGGCGTTCTGGCTGCTGGAGAAAAGGCGATATCTACAACCAATCGTAATTTTGTTGGCAGGATGGGTCATCCTGAAAGTGAAGTCTATCTTGCCAACCCAACTGTCGCAGCAGCTTCAGCTATTGCCGGGGAAATTGTTAGCCCAGAGGAGGTCGTATAGATATGAAATTAACAGGAGACGTCTGGAAATATGGCGATGATATCGATACCGATGTTATAATTCCTGCCCGTTATCTAAATACATCTGACCCTGAAGAACTGGCCGGACACTGTCTTGAAGATCTGGATAGTGAATTCACAGAAAAGATGAACCAGGGAGATATTATAGTTGCTGGTGATAACTTTGGCTGTGGAAGTTCCAGAGAACATGCACCACTGGCGATTAAAGCTGCTGGAGTAAGCTGTATAATAGCCAATTCTTTTGCCAGAATCTTTTATCGGAATGCAATTAATATTGGCTTACCGATAATGGAATCAAAGGAAGCAGTTAATTCGATTACTGAAGGAGACAGACTTTCAGTTGATCTTGATCAGGGTTTAATCAAAAATCTTACCAGAGCCGAAGAGTATCAAGCAAAACCATTTCCTGAATTCATGCAGGAATTGATTGCCAGCGGTGGCCTGATCAATTATCTTAAAAAGCAGGTGAGTAATAATGACTGATTATAAACTGGCTGTTCTACCTGGTGATGGAATTGGTCCTGAGGTCTCAGCTGAAGCGATCAAGGTTCTTGAAAAGCTGGCATTAGAGACTGAACTGGGTTTTGATTTTCAGGAATTTCCCCAGGGTGCTGATCATTATCTCAATACCGGCGAACTGCTCTCTGATGAAACTAAGGCTGATTTAGAAAAATATGATGCTATCTTTCTTGGAGCTGTTGGAGATCCAAGAGTTAAACCAGGAGTCCTTGAACATGGTATTCTCCTTGATTTGAGATTCTCATTTGATCAATATATAAACTTGAGGCCAATCAGGCTATTGGATAGCCGTTTTACCCCCCTTAAAGATAAAGGGCCTGAAGATATAGATTTTATGGTAGTCAGGGAGAATACCGAGGGCTTATATGCTGGCGCTGGAGGCTTCTTGAAGAAAGAGACAGAACACGAAGTTGCCATCCAGGAGATGATAAATACCTATCATGGAGTTGAAAGAGTGATTGATTATGCTTATCAGTATGCAGCTGATACTGGCGGTAAACTCACCCTCTGTGATAAGAGCAATGTGCTAGAATATTCCCATGACCTCTGGCAGCGAGTCTTTAAAGAAAAAAGTAAGCAATACCCTGGTGTTGACAGGGATCATATTTTAGTCGATGCCATGACAATGAAAATGGTCAGGAACCCGGAGGTTTTCGATGTTGTTGTTACCTGTAATATGTTTGGGGATATTATCACAGACCTGGGAGCCGAGCTTCAGGGTGGTATGGGACTTGCTGTTTCAGGAAATATAAATCCTGATGGAGTCTCAATGTTTGAGCCAGTCCATGGTTCTGCCCCTGATATTGCTGGAAGGGCTAAGGCCAATCCGGCGGCAGCGATTCTGGCGGCAGCAATGTTAGTTGATGTCCTGGGCCATGCTGAAGAATCAGCTAGAATAGAAAATGCAGTTGGTCAGGCTCTCCGGCTGGGAATGCAGACAGCCGATATGGGTGGCAGATTAAGTACTGATGAGTTTGGCGATTATATCTGCAGTTTATTATAATATTGGGAGGCAATAGAGATGATAGAGCTATACGATACAACATTGCGTGATGGAACTCAGCGTGAAGGTGTTTCATTTTCTACAGAGGATAAATTAAATATCACAAAGAAACTGGCAGCTGCCGGGATCGATTATGTTGAAGGTGGCTGGCCAGGTTCAAATCCTAAAGATATTGAATATTTTAGGAAGGTTAGAGAATTAGAACTTGAGAATACAAAGATAGCGGCCTTTGGAAGCACCAGACGGCCAGGAATTAAAGCAGATGATGATATGAATCTCAGAGCTATCGTTGACTCCGGTGCAGATGTGGCAACAATCTTTGGCAAAAGCTGGCCCCTCCATGTAAAAGAGGCATTAAAGACATCCCTGGATGAAAATATTAAAATGGTAGCAAGCTCGATTGAATATTTAAAAGCCCGGGGAATGGAGGTATTCTTTGATGCTGAACATTTTTTTGATGGATATAAATCGGACAGCGATTATAGCATTCAGGTTCTTCAGGCTGCTGCAGAGGCTGGAGCAGATTGTCTGGTTCTCTGTGATACCAACGGAGGGTCTACCCCTGATGAGATCGGCTCAATAGTCAGGGTTGTTAAAGATAAAGTTTCTGCTGATATTGGTATCCATACCCATAATGACGCAGAGCTGGCAGTTGCTAATTCTTTAGTTGCAGTTAGGGAAGGAGCAGTTCAGGTTCAGGGCACAATCAATGGCTATGGAGAACGCTGCGGTAATGCCAATCTATCATCTCTGATCCCAAATTTACAGCTCAAATACGGATATCAGGTTGTTACTGCTGAACAGTTAAAAAGACTAACAGCAACTTCCAGATATGTTAGCGAGACAGCTAATCTTCTGCCACCAGCCCATATGGCCTATGTAGGCGAGAGCGCCTTTGCCCATAAAGGAGGAATTCATGTAAGCGCTGTCCTAAAGAATGCCAGCACCTATGAGCACGAAGACCCGGAAACCTTTGGCAATCAGAGAAGAGTCCTGGTTTCAGAGCTTTCTGGTAAAAGCAATTTAAGATATAAGGCAGAAGAACTGGGTATTGAGCTGAATGATCAAAATGAAAATCTTCAGGAAGTCTTAAAAAAGATCAAAGAATTAGAACATCAGGGATATTATTTTGAAGGTGCTGAAGCTTCATTAAAGCTATTATTAGAACGGGCCCGGGGAGAATATGAAAAACTTTTCTCTTTAGAATCAGTAAGGATTTTAACTGATAAAAAAGAGACTAATGACCCAAACTCTGAAGCTACAATTAAAGTGCTGGTCAATGGAGAACGGGTACATACAGCAGCTGAAGGCGATGGGCCAGTTAATGCTCTTGATAAAGCACTCAGGAAAGCACTGGTTAAATTCTATCCTGAGATTAAAGAAATTGCATTAGTTGATTATAAGGTCCGGGTTTTAAATGGCCAGGATGGAACTGCAGCAAAAGTAAGGGTTTTAATTGAGACCGGTAATGGCGATGAAACCTGGGGAACCGTTGGAGTTTCAACAAATATAATTGAGGCAAGCTGGCAGGCATTAGTAGATAGTATTCAGTATGGTATTAAATTTAAAGCATCAAAGGAGGCTGTTTAAATGAACCGACCAAGCAATAAAGTGACTAAAAAAATTGTAAATGCTCCCCAGCGCTCACTCTTTAAGGCCCTTGGCCTGACAGATGAAGAACTGGAGAGCCCGTTGATTGGAGTCTGTAATTCCTATAGTGAACTAATTCCAGGCCATCAGGATTTAGATAAGATAGCTGCTGCAGTTAAAAGCGGTGTGACCAGAGCAGGCGGAACTCCCCTGGAATTTGGAACGATTGGGGTCTGTGATGGCATAGCCATGGGCCATCAGGGAATGCATTATTCCCTGGCCAGCAGAGAGTTGATTGCTGATTCGATTGAGTCAGTGGCCAGAGCCCATGCCCTTGATGCTTTAGTTTTAATACCTAACTGCGATAAGATTGTGCCTGGAATGATGATGGCGGCATTGAGACTTAATCTACCGGCAATAGTTGTAAGTGGAGGCCCGATGATGGCTGGACGCCATCAGGGAGAAAACATTGATTTAAAGACAGTCTTTGAAAAGTCAGCTGGAGTCAGTTCCGGTCAGGTTTCTAAAGAAGAACTGGCTGAGATTGAAGATTCTGCCTGTCCAGGCTGTGGCTCCTGCTCAGGAATGTTTACAGCTAACTCGATGAACTGTCTTTCAGAAGTGTTGGGCCTGGCACTGCCTGGTAATGGAACAATTCCAGCTGTTTCTTCAGCCAGAAGAAGGCTTGCCAAAAGATCTGGCAGTCAGGTTGTCAGGCTTTTAGAGGAAGATATCAGGCCAGGTGATATTGTAACCGAGGAATCCTTTGCCAATGCACTCAGGGTCGATATGGCTCTAGGCTGTTCAACCAATACAGCCCTTCATCTACCTGCTATAGCCAGTGAGGCTGGAATCAAGCTGGAGATTGACCTGATTAATGAGATAAAGGAAGAAGTCCCCCATCTCTGCAGTTTAAGCCCAGGCGGGAAATATCATATTCAGGATTTAGATGAGGCTGGAGGAATTCCAGCTGTGATTAAGCGGCTCCTGGATAATGAGCGCTTTAACGGCAGAATGCTGACAGTTACAGGTCAGAGCCATGGAGAAAACCTGGCAGGTGTTCAGGTCAAAAATGATGAAGTTATAAGGGAGCTTGCCGATGCCTATCATGCTAAAGGAGGCCTGGCTGTTCTAAAAGGCAACCTGGCTCCAGATGGCTCAGTTGTCAAGCAGGCTGCTGTTGCTGATGAGATGCTGGTCCATCAAGGCCCGGCCCGAATCTTTAACTCTGAAGAGGCTGCCGTTGAGGCAATTAGATCCGGTAAAATAAATTCTGGAGATGTAGTTGTAATCAGATATGAAGGTCCACAGGGAGGCCCTGGCATGCGAGAAATGCTAACCCCGACATCATCTTTAGCCGGAGTTGGTCTTGATAAAGAGGTTGCTCTAATAACTGATGGCCGGTTCTCTGGAGCTACAAGAGGGGCAGCAATTGGCCATGTATCCCCGGAAGCCATGGAAGGTGGACCGATTGCTGCTCTGCAGGATGGCGATCTAATCAAGATAGATATCCCAGGAGAGACTATAGAGGTTGAACTATCAGATGCAGAGCTAGAAAAGAGGCTGGCTCAATTAGAAAGGCCAGAACCAAAGATTAAAAGTGGTTATCTTGCCAGATATGCCAGGCTAGTTGGTTCAGCAAGTAATGGAGCTATCTTTGAACTCTAAAATATTGATTGAAACAAACTTAATAAACTTTAAGTTAAAAATAAATTCAGGTAGTTATTAATAAACACAGGTTTACTAAAAATTTATGTCAAAACAAAAATCAGGAGTGATAATAATGATGGAAGAAATAAAAGTTGAAAAAGTTGATAAAAGAAAAGCACGACCGGCTGACGGTGAACTTAGTTTTGGCCGCACCTTTACAGACCATATGTTTACAATGGAATATGATGAAAATAAGGGCTGGCATGACCCTAAAGTTGTCCCCTATCAACCATTAGAATTGGACCCGGCTGCTGCCTGCTGCCATTATGGCCAGACGACATTTGAAGGTTTAAAGGCATATAGATCTAATAATGGTGCTCTATTATTTAGACCGGAAAAGAATGCTGAGAGATTCAATAATACTAACAGGCGTATGTGTATTCCTGAAATGGATCCAGAATTTTTTGTTCAGGCGATAAAAGAGGCAGTCAGAGTTGATCAGGACTGGATTCCAGCTAAAGAGGGGACCTCATTATACATAAGACCATTTATTTTAGCCAATGAGGTCTATCTTGGTTTGAAACCGTCCTCCCATTATAAATTTGTTATTATAATGTCGCCGGTTGCAGCTTATTATCCACAGGGGATCAAACCTACCAGAATCTATGTTGAAACTGAATATGTCCGGGCTGTCAGAGGTGGAACAGGCTCGGCCAAAACTGGAGGCAATTATGCCGGTAGCCTTAAAGCCCAGTCATCTGCAGCAGATAAAGGTTATGATGAAGTCCTCTGGCTCGATGGTGTTGAGAGAGAATATGTCGAAGAAGTTGGGGCTATGAATGTCTTCTTTAAGATTGATGGAAAGATTGTTACACCAGAGCTTGGTGGCTCTGTCCTGCCAGGGATAACCAGAGATTCGGTAATAACAATGCTTGAAGACTGGGATTATGATGTTGAGGTTAGAAAAATTTCTATTGAAGAGGTTGCAGATGCATACAAAGATGGCAGGCTTGAAGAGGCCTTTGGCACCGGTACAGCTGCAATTATATCGCCAATCGGTGAGTTAAATTATAATGGCCTGAAGATGGAAATTAATGACTTTGAGACCGGAGAGGTCGCTTCAAAATTATATAAGACATTAACTGGTATCCAGACCGGCAAGGTGGACGATCCTTATAACTGGACAGAAGAAATTCCATTAGATTGACTCTTGATCACTTAAAAAATATAAATTTATAAAAAATCCCCTTAAATCATTTGACAAAGTTAAATTTATCTGTTAGACTTATTTTTAACGATTTAGAATAATAAAGAATCAACAACGTTGATGGAGCCCAAGTAAGCCTTTTGGCTGAATTTCTCTCCTGAGTTGCCGGCTGAAACTTCAGTAAGCCTGGCCGTCTACCGGCGTTAATCGGTGCGGAAGTTATCTGCTTCCAGTGAGATAATCTCTAAGATCTTTCTATATTTATCTATATCTAGAGATTAAGTCAGGTGGTATCGCGATTATACAGTCGCCCTGTAATGGGGCGGCTTTTTGTGTTTTTATAGAGAAAAATTTATAAAACTATTATTTGGAGGATTGATAATTATGAAATTAGCGAGTAGAACAGAAACGAGAAAGAAGACAGTAATTGAGCTTGATGATGTAAAGATTGGTGGCAACAAGCCGACGATAATGGCTGGTCCCTGTGCAGTAGAGAGTAGAGAGCAGGTAATGGAGACAGCTAAAGCCGTTAGAGCAGCTGGAGCAACTATTTTAAGAGGTGGAGCTTATAAACCCAGGACATCGCCATATTCCTTCCAGGGGCTGGGAGAAGAGGGGTTGCAGTATTTGGCTGAAGCCAGAAAAGAGACTGGGTTAAAGATAGTAACTGAAATGATGGGCCTAGAACAGATGGAGCCAGTAATGGAATATACTGATATCATCCAGATCGGGGCCAGGAATATGCAGAATTATCCACTACTATCGGCTATTGGCGAGCTTGATAAACCGGTGATGCTTAAACGAGGAATGTCAGCAACTATTAGAGAATGGCTGCTGGCTGCAGAATATATTATGGAAGCTGGCAATCATCAGGTAATTCTCTGTGAGCGGGGGATCAGGACATTTAGCGAGAAGACCAGGAATACCCTGGATTTAAGCTCAATTCCTCTGGTAAAAGAGCTCAGCCATCTGCCAGTAATTGCTGATCCAAGCCATGGAACTGGCATGAAAAAGCTAGTTGCGCCAATGTCAAAGGCAGCAATCGCCTGTGGAGCTGATGGTCTCATTCTTGAAGTTCATCCTAACCCTGAAGAAGCCTTATCTGATGGACCTCAATCACTGGAACCAGGAGAGTTTTCTGATTTAATGCAGGAAC
>Ga0207421_10004631_pt1 | contig 15732 bp, 11 predicted proteins | sample SodLakKL_010_SED_4_FD_187542 | JGI IMG/M metagenome (GOLD analysis project Ga0207421, IMG submission 187542) | Alkaline sediment microbial communities from Lake Tanatar, Kulunda Steppe, Russia - 8KL_010_SED (SPAdes) (version 2) | ecosystem: Environmental > Aquatic > Non-marine Saline and...
TTCGCCGGTTTCATCCAAGTCAAAGGGTGAAAGTTCTTCTACGACTTCGGGATCCAGGTGCGGTATCGCGTAGACTCCTAGATCGGAAAGTTCAGGGGCGCAAGTCACGAAGGTTCTGTCGTGACTTAGGCCGGCTCGCTTATCTGTTGTATAGGTCCCGCCCCGACCGTTTTTACCGATTACGAGGGGGATGTCATTTCTAGGAGTTTAACAATCCCATATAAGTATAATATTTTGGGAGAATGTTAACTTAAGATTTTTTTTTATTTTTTTGGTTAATATGCTCGAAATTTTGAACCAAAAGTTTTATCTATATTGGTGAATTAAGAATAGAAATAATGGTTAAAATAAAAAATGTAGAAACAACCCTTGTAGATGTACATTTCAATTCTTCTTTTGAAATATCTAGAGGAAAAATGGAGTTAAACCAAAAAAGAATTTTTGTTAAAGTAAAATCAGAAGATGATTTTTATGGTTATGGTGAAGCCTCTCATCTACCCTCCTTTACTGGAGAAAAAGCAGAATCTATCCAAAAGATTATAGAAAACGTACTTGCCCCTGAAATAATCGGAAAAAATATGGAAAATTTCAGAAAAATACTTCATTATCTTGAAAGTGTTGTACCTGGAAACCATACAGCAAAAACTGGATTAGAAATGTCTCTTTGGGATTTACAAGGGAAGATTTTAGGATTACCAGTATGGAAATTATTAGGAGGTAAATTCAGAGACAAAATAAACTTTGCTTATGCGGTGAGTTTAAAGGACACCGATGAGATGAAATATGAAGCCGAAAGAGCAGTGAACGAAGGCTATCGAACTATAAAAACTAAATTAACTGGAGATGTTAAAAAAGATGAAATAATATTAGAAAAAATAAGAGAAGGAATTGGGCAGCAAATAAATCTCAGAGCTGATGTAAATGCAGGATATAAAGGAAAAGACGGGTTGAAAGCAGTTAAGCGATTTGAAAAATTTGATTTAGAATACCTTGAACAACCTTCACCTCCTACTAATCTTAAATTGTTAAAAGAAATTCGGGATAGTACAACAATACCTATTGCTGCGGATGAGAGTCTTCTTTCTGTAGAGGATGCATTTGAACTGATTCAGAATAGAGCAGTTGATCATTTGGTAATAAAGCTCATTAAAATTGGAGGAATTTTTTCTTCTCTTAAGGTATCTAATCTTGCAGATACAAAAGGGATATCCTGTACACTAGTCAGTCCTTTTGAAACTTCTTTAGGAACTTCAGCAGGTTTACAAGTCGCTACGACCTCACCTTCTGCAACTGTAGCTCATGAATTATCTAACCCCAAAGAGTGTTTAAAAGAAGACTATGCAGAGGGGCTCAACTTTGAAAATGAAAGTATTTGTTTGGGGGACAAACCAGGGTTAGGGGTTGATTTAAAAAAAGAAAAAATCAATTTTGGTGTTGAGTAATTTTTTCGGCTACCTCTTCTAAGCCTAAAGCATTTAATTTTTCTGTGGTAGGAATCCCATCTTCATCCCAACCGTGTAATTCATAATATCTATCCAACATTTTATTCCATTCTTCAAAATCTATACCGTATTTACCTGCAAGTTTATTCTCAACGAATCTTTTTGGTGGGAGATCATCCTCTCTGCTCCAATCAGTATAAAGGGCATTATAGGCTCTTTCAATGTTATGGACTTTTTCACCAATTCGAAGAATATCTTTCCAATTAACACTTTTACCTGTTGCTACAGAATACAACTTAGAATAATCTTCTGGTAAAATCATATCCATTCTTAGACTGTTTGTGAATAAACATATACCTGCACTATCCAAAAACCCCTGTAATCTCTCAAAAAAATATACGAGATTTTCTTTACCTTTATAAGATGTGATATCACCTAGTTTTTCCAAATCGAAATATTTTTTAAGTTTGTTTTTAGGCATACCCTGCATTCTTTCTTCTATAGCAGCACCTCTTGTATGAGTACCTCCCCTTGGAGAAACCATGGTGCCTAATGCCCATGAGGGGGACATCCATAAGCATTCAAAAAGTTCTTGACCCTTGACATGGATGCAGTTCTCTTCTGACCCTTTTCCAATACTCTCAGAAGATCTTTTACATCCTTCTGCTAACAAATCGCCAAATCCTATTCTATATGCTGTTTTCTCTATTAAATCATATATCAGTTCGAAATCACCCCATTCCAATGTTAGTCCATTAGTGTCTTTTTCTGTTATCTGGCCTTTTTCAAATGATTCTATAGCCCATGAAATAGCACCTGTTACATTGTCTGTATCCAACCCAAGATCATTGCATAATTTATGAGCTTTTAAGACTTCTTTTGGCGTATCTAAATCTAATTTAGCGCCAAAGTTATGAGGATCATTTCCTTGCAATGCTTCTACATGATATCTTTTATCATTATCTTTAAACTCGTGTTCAGTCCAACATTCTATTGGACAAGAATCACAGGATTTTTTATCTGTTAAGTATTTAAAAAACTCTTCTGGCATTAATTTTTGTTTTTTCTTTTCTGGAGGTATCTTTCCAGAAAAATTTTGATATGGACTTTCTATATCCCAAGGAGCGTCATAACAGTAAACTCCATATTTCATCCTTCTTTGAATAAATTCGCTATTGTAAAATTTTTCTTCCCACTCTTCTATAATTTTTTGAAATTCATCCTCATCACTAACTTCAATGTCAGATGTACCCCTTACTACAATAGCCTTCAAATTTTTAGAACCCATAATGGCGCCTAGTCCACATCGACCCGCGGCTCTAGAACCGTTTACAATTATACAGGCAGATCTGACCAAATTATCTCCAGCCGGACCGATGCATAAAACTTCTCCTCCATGTTTTTTATTCAATAATTTATCCGTCTCTTTAGTTGTTTTTTCAAATAAACGATCGTCAAAGATGATCTTGATATTATCATCTTCAATTAAAAGATATGATGTTTCTTCACATTTTCCGGTTATTACAATATTATTTATACCAGCTTTCCTCATTTCCGAAGCGAAATTTCCACCAACGTTTGAGGAACCTATGCCTCCCGTTAATACGTTCTTTGAGTCTATATTTAACCTTGAAGATCCAGGAGCTTCAGTACCTGCTAAGAGACCAGCACCAAAAATTATAGGTGTTCCTGGATCAAAAGGAGAAGTATCCAAGGGCATTTCATTGAATAAAATATATTGATTTACCCCTCTACCACCGATGAAATCAGTATATTTTGAAAAATCCTCTAGAGATATCTCTTTATCTGTTAAATTGATTCTAGCTAAAGATCCTTCTTTTACATCCATAATTATTATTCTCCTCTAGGAATAGATTAGGCCTAGAAATATACTAGTTTTTACCAAATCTCGCCTAGAGCCCTTAATGTGTTGCCTCCCATTACTTTTCCTATCTCTTTATCAGAGTATCCATTTTTTATAAGCCAACGAAGTATGTTTTGAGAGGCTTCAGTTGGATTCTCCAACCCCTTAACGAATTTTATTTCTTCTGGCTCAGCCCCTTCTTTCTCTGCTGAGGATTGAGTCGATAAATTTGAAGAAAAGACGTCATGGAGTCCTACATGGTCGCCAAAGAGGGCATCCGGTCCAAAGCTCACATTATCTATGCCAACCAGATCTACTGTGTATTCAAAATGCTCCATGAAGGATCGGATTGTATGTTTAGGATTTTCTTTCGTGACAGTAGTATGAGGAGCGGCCTCTATCCCTATTACCCCTCCAGTTTCCGCACACTCTTGTAATACTTCATCAGGTTTTAATCTGTTAGAATCCCAAAGTGATCTAGCCCCAGCATGAGTAATAAATACAGGATGCTTACTTGCCTCAAAAGAATCTAAACAAGTTTGATCGCTTGCATGACTTACATCTATCGCCATCCCTAATTTGTTCATTCTTTCAACGGCGGCTTGACCAAAGTAAGTCAAACCTCCATCTTTTTCCTCCTTAAGACCTGTACCTAAACTATTTGATTCACTATAGACTAATCCCATCATCCTTATCCCCAAACCATATAAGATATCTAATCTATCGAGTTCATTCTCAATCGGTGTGCAGGATTCCAAAGCAGGGATAAAAGCAATTTTACCTTCATCATGGGCTTTTTCGATGTCATCTATGTTTTTTCCTATGAATACAAAGTCTTGTTGAGCTATGTCTGATAAACGATACCCTAAATCATATACTATGTCATTCCATTTCCAACCTTTTTTAGAAGTAATCATCGAAGTGCCATCTTTCATATTGTCAAAAATAGCATCGTAATAACAGGTTGACAGCCATTCGTAAGGTGTCCACTCCCTTCCATGAGACATATAATCAACGAATTCACTCATATCATCAGGAGTAACGGTCGGGTGCTCGTGAAGTGAGATATAAATATTATCTTCCAAGAGACTGTACAGGCGATCCTCTTCTGATTTAGACAGTGGTACTTTGTATGATTCCCCCTCATTCATTTTTTCAGGGAAGGTAAATCCTTTATAATCTTCTTCCTCTTCTAAAAAATCATACGATTCATAATCCTCTTCTCTTTTTTTTAGTCCCATTTTATTCACCTCTAAAGAAGATTGGCTTTTTTGAGTTTGTCTATGTCAGCTTCAGGATAAGATACGGAACTGTGGGTTAAATTTGTATTTACAAAAAGTTCGGCCATACGTAATGAAGCTTTGGCAGGATTGATGATTGGGATTTTTGATTCAATTTTTTCATCAGCTAAAAGAAAAGCTTCGGACATACATCCCAGTATTATAGTTGATGCTTTTTCTTCCTCATAGATTTCTTTTGATAATTCTTCTATAGAAGTCAATGTTTTTTCTTCGTCATCCCCTAATTCTAGGACAGGGATTCCAAGAGTCCTAATAGACGTACAATGCGACTTAATACCTAGTTCCTTCAATTGAGCTTCAGTGGCATATCTTACAGATTCTAAAATAGTTATTATACTGAAATTTTCACCAACCATTAAGGACAAGTAAAAAGAAGATTCTGCAGGACCTATCACTGGGATGTCTATTAATTCTCTAGCTGCTCTTAACCCAGGATCACCGAAGCAACCTATTATAGCCGCATCAAATTTATCCTGTACGTCATATAATCTGTTAAGTACTGGAGGGACCGCCATATATTCCTCAGGGGCATATTCTATTGATAGAGGGCCCTTTTTTGTCCCTTCAACAGTTACTTCTGTATCATCACTAACTAGATTATTAGCTATTTTTTCTCTTCGTTCAATTTCCTCTTCTTCAACTTGGCCTGGCATGAGATATAGTATTTGCATATTAAGAGGTATTTTACCTTATTATATATTTTTTGGGTTTATTTCTCAAAGGATATGTTTTACTCCAAAAATTTTATCAAATTATTCGAAAAATGAAACCTTCCAAAAATAAAGAGGAAGAATTAAAAAAGTTGTTGAAGGATTGCTGGAATAATCCAAAAAGATTTACAGTTATGATAAAAAAGTCTTGATAAGTTACTAGAAAAATTCAAAAGAAAAAGAGTTAAGGTTGTAATAGATAAAAGAAGGAAAAATACGACTTAAAAATAACAATAATATCACGAAGAAAATATTTGTAAAAAATCTTCACCAAGATGTAGGAAACTCAAAGACGCTACTTATAAGGAACAGATGAAAGGAAATTTACGTGACAAAGTATTGAAATAAATCTATGAAAAGAGAAGTACCTCTATTGAACCTGCTATAAGACAGATTAAAAATCTTAGATTAGGAAAGTTCTCAATTAGATGGTTTAAAAAGTAAAATAGAGAATGAACTTTGTTTAACCTTTTACATAATCTGTTAAAACTTTAAAAAGCATTAATGTCAGCCTGTTAACGGAGCTTTTTCTAAAAAAGGCCCATTTTCTAACATAAGAAGGAATAACTTAATGAATTTATTGAATCCTATGAACATTCATTTCTCAGACGGGGTCATTGGTAAACATTAATCGTTTATTCATTTATAATAGAAGAATCAGGTCAAAATTTCTCCAAACTAGGCATAAAATATTTATATTGAAATTGAGTAAAAAGTCACTGTTGGATTTGGTAAGATGAAAAACAAAAAAATATTTGTTCCTGTCGTAGTGGGACTTTTAGTCTTTTCCGCACTAGGATTGAGTGGTTGTATAGAAGATAATGGAGATGGAGAAACAATAGGAGTTCAAGCTGTTAGACAGGATGACATAATGGTAACATGGGATCCCGCAGATTCATTTACACCAGAAATCGTAGCTCTACACAATATGTATGAAACACTGTTGAGATACGATCCAGAGGAAGATGATTTTGAAGGAATTCTAGCTGAAGATTGGAGTTCAAGTGATGACGGTCTAACATGGACTTTTGAACTTAGAGAGGGCGTTAAATTCCAAACTGGTGGAGAGATGACAGCTGAGGATGTTAAATTTTCAATTGAGAGGATACAAGAAAGAGGAAGTGGTGCTGCATTTATTTGGGCTTCCGTTAGCGATATCGAAGTAATAGATGATTATACAGTTGAATTCAACCTGGACTATCCTGCTCCTATCGATCTGATCTCAGCTAGTGCTTACGGAGCTTGGATATATAGCCAAGAAAAAGCTGAAGAAGTAGATGATTTACATGATTGGATGGAAGAAGGAAATGCTTGTGGAACAGGCCCCTATAAACCAGACTCTTGGGAACGTGCTGACAGAGTGGTTATGTCTAGATTTGAAGACTATTGGGGCGGATGGGATAGTGAAGAAAACAAATTTGATAGAGTAGTTATTAGGTCAATCCCAGAAGCGACAACGGCAAGACAAGAACTCGAATCTGGTGAAGTCCATCATGTAGAGAATTTACCACCTACTGAATTAGAAGCAGCTGAAGAACATTCAGAAGTAGAACTTACTCAAACTGAATCTTTTGAAAATCTGTATGCTCCTATGGATGTAGAAAAAGCACCTACTGACTGCGAATATGTAAGAAAAGCGATATCTTACGCAGTTCCTTACGATGACATCGTAGATGAAGTTTGGGGAGGATACGCTACTCAATCTAGAGGAGCCATCCCAAATGGAATGTGGGGTGACAGCGAAGAAGTTTACCAGTATGAATATGATATCGAGAAAGCACAAGAAATGTTAGATAAATCTGAGTACGCAGAAGCTATAGAAGAATACCCGATCGAAGCAACATATACTAGTGGTGATGATAATATTCGAAGAGCACTAGAACTGATACAATCCGAATTAGATAACATTGAAATAGACTTGGAACTTAGAAGTTATCCTACAGGAACTAAATATGACATAGCTAGATCTACAGAGCCAGAAGATAGACAACATATAACTACCTATTGGTGGTGGCCTGATGTCACTTCACCGGATTCTTATATGAGTTCGTGTTTCTTGAGTGAAGACGAACCCTACTTTAACCTAGCCTACTGGGAAAATGAAACAGTAGACGATTTAATTTTAGAGGCAAGAGAACTAGAAGGTATTAACAGAGAGAAAGCCGAAGAACTATACATACAAGCTCAACAGATAATTGTTGAAGAGGCACCTTATCTATTCCTAGTAGATCAAGAGTACGTAAGAGCACAGAGAACAGAAATTGGCGGATTCGAAGATAATCCATCATATCCCCATGTTGTATGGTGGTATGACCTATATCTCGAAGAATAAAAACCCTTCTTTTTTTATATTATTTACATATGAATTTCAAATTATCCAATAAGTGTGATAATTAAGTTCATCACTATTTCTTTAATCATCACTACAGATTTATATTCTCTCGAGTTTTTGTTTATTAACTTGATAAGCTTAGAAAAAGATTTTATAAATTGATAATCCATTGATTAATATGAAGGTGTCGCTCAGGCAAGGTGAGGATTCCTGGGATTTTCCAATAATCGCGGTTTCTACGGTACTATTATTCTTATTGGCAAATAGTTCATCAGAGTTTATGAAAAGTTTTCTCATAGCTTCCCCATTACTTTTCTTCTATCCAGGTTATATTTTATTATCATTGATCTCTTATCCTAATCAGATACAATCTTACGTAAGTTATGGATTTAAGTTAATCTATTCTTTTTTATTAAGTACTATTATACTACTAGTTTTACTTGTACTATCAATAATATTCTTAAATTATTCAACTTTTTATAATATTTTTAATCTCAGGATTCTAATTTATGGTCAAACTTTGATCATAATCTTTTTTATATTATTATTATACCTCAAGGAAGTATTGAAAAGAAAAGAAACAAATGAAAAAGATTTGAACTTTAAAAGGAAAATTGAGGCTAGTCAGCAATCTTTCTTACATCCTTTCATACCACCTCGACTAAAGGAATCTCTTAAAAAAATAGAAAAAAAAATCGATCAACCAGTTGAAAAAAATAAAGATAGAAAAAACAATAACTAAAAAGCCATTTTAATTTATTTCATCAACACGATAACAAGAAACCTGTCTACCATGATGCTTTGATAAGTGAGGGGGTTTCTCCTTACAAACTTCTTCTGCATAGGGACATCTAGGATGAAAGTTACACCCTTGAGGGGGATTACTAGGATCAGGAACAGATCCACCTAATGTTTCTATCTCCTTCTTATCTCTAGGATTAGGTTCCGGTATAGAAGATAACAACGCCTGGGTATATGGATGCTGAGGGTCATCAAAAACGTCTTTTTTATCTCCTATCTCAACTAATTTACCCAAATACATTATTCCTATTCTGTCAGCTAGATATTGGACCACTCCCAAATCGTGAGAAATGAATACATAGGTGAGGTCAAATCTTTCCTGTAAATCAATTAAGAGATTCAAGATCTGTGATTGAACTGAAACGTCTAAGGCTGAGGTAGGTTCATCTAGGACTAGAAGATCAGGATTTAAGGCCAAAGCTCTAGCTAAGGCAACTCTCTGCTGCTGACCTCCACTAAATTCGTGAGGATATCTCCTTAGATGATCTTCAGACATACCCATAAGATTCAAGAGTTCTATAACCCTATTTTCTATCTCATTTGTTTTCATATCTCTATGCTCTTTCAGAGGTTCACCGATAATATCTTTGACAAGCATTCTTGGATTCAAAGACCAATAGGGATCTTGAAAAACGATCTGTAATTCTTTTCTAAGTTCTTTCATTTCTTTATCATCAAGTTCCAAAATGTTTTTGTTTTTATAGATAATATCTCCTTCAGTTGGTTCAATCAATCTCAGTATGCATTTTGCTAGTGTTGATTTTCCACATCCACTTTCTCCTACCAAGGCAAAAGTCTCACCTTTTTTAACTTGTAAAGATATATCATCAACGGCTTTTACGTGTCCGACTACTTTTGAAAAAAAGCCTTCCTCGATAGGGAAGTATTTCTTTAAATTTTCTAGCTTTAAAAAACCAGACTCATTCATTCAACATCACCAAAATCTTCTTTAGGATATCCATCGATATTGAAACAAGCTACTTTATGATTTCCTCCCGTATCATATAGTAGAGGATTTGATTCAGTACATTCATCTTTACGATTCTTACACCTGGGATAAAATCTACATCCTTCAGGAGGATCTATCAAATTAGGGACTGTCCCTTCTATAACTGGAAGTTTTTCATCCTCTGATGATCTTTCAGGAATCGAAGAGATAAGACCTTTAGTATAAGGATGTCTAGGATTTTCATATATTTCAATCGCATCAGCAATTTCTACAATTCTACCTGCATACATCACAGCAATCCTCTCTGCTATTTGAGCGATGACTCCTAAATCATGGGTTATAAACAAAACAGTGGTACCGATTTCTTCTTTGAGCTGATCAATGAGTTTCAAAATTTGAGCTTGAATAGTTACATCTAGAGCGGTAGTCGGTTCATCGGCTATTAAAAGACTTGGATCGGAGGAAAGAGCAATAGCTATCATAACTCGTTGTCTCATCCCTCCACTGAGTTCATGAGGATAACTGTTCAAAACTTGTTTAGGATTTGATAGTTTTACTTTTTCTAGCATGTCAAGAGCTCTCTGTTCGGCTTCTTTCCTTGATATATCTCTATGAACTTTCAGTATATCTATCATTTGTTTTTTAACTTTGAAGACAGGGTTTAAGTTAGACATTGGATTTTGGAATATCTTAGCGATCTTATTTCCCCTTATCTCTCTCCATTCTTTTTTTGATTTTTCAAGAAGATTTTCCCCTTCAAAAATTATCTCACCGTCAGTTATTTCTCCTGGGTCTGGAACAATATTAAGTATTGCCTCTGTAGTAACTGATTTACCACATCCTGTTTCTCCGACTAAACCAACAGTTTCTCCTTTATGTACTTCAATATTATTTATGTCAATTGCTTTTACTACCCCTTTGTAAGTATTAAATTGAACTTTCAAATTATTTATTTCTAATATATTTTCTGACATAAAGCTCACCTCCTCCTAGTCTTTGGATCAATTATATCTCTTAATCCATCTCCGAAAACATTAAATGCAAATACCATTATTAATATCGCTAGGCCTGGAGCTATTACAGTCCATGGATTGGTTAAAAAATACGTTCTATGGCTACTAATCATTAATCCCCACTCTGGAGTAGGAGATTGCGCACCTAGTCCTAGAAAACTTAAAGAGGATAAAGTGATTATTACAGAGCCAAAATCCATAGAAGATTGAACTATTACCCCTGTTACACTATTGGGAAGAAGGTGTCTAAATGCTATCTTCAATTTACTTTCACCTATTGCCTCTGCGGCCTTTATAAATGGTTTCTCTTTAACGGATTGTGCATCACCTCGGATAATTCTAGTGTACCAAGGCCACCATGTTATTGCAATCGCAATAATAGCATTCCGAAGATTAGGGCCTAATGCAGCACTTATCGCTAGAGCTAATAGTAAGGGCGGAAAACTCAAGAAAAGATCAACCACTCTCATTATTATTTCATCAACGTACCCTCCAAAAAATCCTGCAATAGCTCCTAGGGGCACACCGATCAATAGTGCCAAACCTATAGCGGATGTCCCTGCCAGCAATGAAATCCTTGCACCAAATATTATACGGCTTAAGATGTCTCGGCCCATATGGTCAGTGCCCAAAGGATTTTGAATACTAGGAGGTTCTAACTGATTCCTTATATCCTGGGTTCTCCCTGCATGCTCTGGATAAGGAGCCAATATAGGAGCAAAGATAGCCATTAAGAAGAATATTATTATAATAAGAGCACCAATGAAAGAGAGACTGTTTTTTCTAAGAAGCGTAAGACTGTATTTTAGCTCCCTTAACCGAGGTTCAATATTTTTTGGTATTTCAAAAGGCAATTCAACATCCATTTTTATACCTCATTCTAATCTAACTCTTGGGTCTAAATAAGCTTGAGCAACATCTACGATCAAATTCATAAAAACATACAGACTAGCGATAAAGAGGGTTATGCCCATAATTGCGGGATAATCGACGTTCATTATTGCATTTGCAGCATATGTTCCTAAACCTGGCCAGGTGAATATTTGTTCGATAAGAAAGATTGAGACCAGCGAATAAGCAAAAAGTAAGGCTATTACAGACAAAGTTGAGCTAAAAGAATTTCTTAAAGCATATACAAACAATATTGTTCTTTCTTTTATACCATAAGCCTTTTCCATTCTTATATAATCCTCTCCCAATACATCCACTGTGCTTGATCGTACTAATCGAGTGACCAATCCAATTGGATAAGCCGCCATTGTTAACGCTGGCAGAACCAAATGCAATAACCCATCTCTAAATGCTATCCAATTACCCTGTAATGCTGAATCAATAAGTATGAAACCGGTAATACGATCCACAGAATGTATTAAACTAACCTCGGTTGATAATCTACCTCCGAGAGGAAATATCCCTAAAATCTGGAAAAAAATGAGTTGTAGAATCATGGCTAACCAAAATGATGGTAGAGACACCCCTGTTACTGAGACAATTCTAGCTAGATGATCTATTATAGAGTTTCTATTTGCTGCTGAATAAAGGCCTAATGGAATCCCTACAGCTATTCCAATTGTTAATCCTAATATGATTATCTCTAAAGAGGCTGGTAAGTAATACAAAATATCTTGTAAAACCGGCCTATGGGTCCTTAATGATTCTCCTAAATCTCCCCGTATTAGATTTGACATGTAATCAAAGTATTGTCGATAAAGAGGTTGATTCAAACCAAGTTCGATTCTTGCCTCCTCGATTGCTTCTTGACCAGCCCTAGGCCCAGCGTATAAAGAGGCTGGATTCGCTGGAACGACCCTTGAAAGTAAAAACACAACCAAACTGACTCCTAATAGAATAAATGCGCTTAAAATTAATCTACGAATTATATAATGCCTCATTTTCATATTATCGAGATTAGGTTGAGGTTTACTTGAAATGTCATTATAAATAAGTTACTGTTATAATTGAAATCATGTCACCTATGAATTATTTCGTTTAATCGTCAATAGACAGTAATGACGTTAATCCACCTTATATTTATCATCATTTTCGCTAATTTTGAAACGAAGAATACATCTACTTAAATCTTTTCAAGTCGATATCAAAAATATTAGTTTCCATCAGTGATAAGTGAGCAGAAAAATTCCTTTTTACCATCTAATAGCAAAGACTCAAGAGAATTTTGAACTAAGAATATACGAGGTTAATCTCGGATAAAGTTTTCAACTCCAACAATCTCAAAAAGTTCGTGTTGGGGTAGAGGGTCATAAAGATACGGTCTATTCGAACTCTCGTTGACTAAATCGATGTAAGACCAGATATTAACGCAATGATTTAATTATTCTTTTAACTTTCATTTAATGAAAATATGGTTGTTACGGTGTAACATCCTATCCCTGGACTTTGTTACACCCTTATTCTGAACATGTAACAGGGTGTTACAAAATGAAAAAAAAGAGAGATAATCTAACCATTCATGTCATGTTTACTTGGTCCATGATCACCTACACAGACGCATCTTTCTCTCAATACTTCATAATGGGTTTTACAACTATCTTTATTTTCTTTCTTAGTCATTTTTTTTTTACCACTCAATCCACTGAAAAAAATGACTAAAGTACAGATGGCTAAAATCCAGATTATCCCGTTAATCTCTCCGCAGCCAGATATGCAAACGACATGACTTGCTTCGCTCTGCGAAGGAAAGTCTTTTTCGTTACTCGGGACGCTATCGCGAAGATAGGAGTCGTTATTCCACCAATGATGGAATAACGAATTTAGAGGGTCTTATTCTGACGTAGTGATGAGCGAAAAAGGAATATACTTTGTTTAGTAATTATGATAGCAAAAACAAGATTTTATAGAAAAAAGGAAAAAGTTTTAGAAGAGGAAAATTAAAATGATGTTTGTTTTTCCCAGCAATTGTGTGAAAAGAAAATCATTTTAACCCGTAACGTCATAATAATGAACTTCTGATAGGTGTTTCACTTTTTTTCTAAGATGTAACAAGTTGTAACAGGAAACTATTCTTTTTTATTAGTATTTAATCTAAAATGATCATTCAATATCCATATGTTGAGTTAGATATTAATCTCAAAAGATAATTAGACTCTTAGGGAGAATTGAAGCACTTTTGACTTATTTTTGAACTAATTTTTACCTATATTTTTTCATAGCTAATCAATGCTATTTTTTAATGATAATTAATAAGAAGATTTGTGATAATGTTGCCATTAATAAATTTTTAATACTTTTCTAAATAGAGATAATATCGAACTCATATGAGCGGGTCTAAATAGTATTTTTAGGGAAATTGGATTATTAACTTCTCTACTAAAACTTAGATAAGAAGTCTAGAACTACCTTATAATTTCTTAATCTTAATTCTAGATCATATCGAGTTCTTAAAATCGTTAATTATTAGACTACAAATTAACTATAATAGTCGGCGAGTCTAAATGTTTAGGTGTATTATTTATGAAGAAATATACATTCTGGACCCACCTACCCTTTCTTTTATATATGTGTACAATATATAGCCACCCCCACATATAAAAATAAAAAAGGGGGGGGTAGAAAGGGTTAAAAAAATATTAACATTAAAAATACATTTGATAAGTGTTCTAAATAATAAATAAATATAATTTTACCATATTTTCTTTCGGTCTTTTACAAACTAACAACGAAAAAAAATACTTTTGATTGATAATACCATCTATTATCATCTATAACTAGCGGCTAGAGAATATTCTTAAAAATGAATAGAAAATTCGTTATTGTTTTTTACTGAAATAGAGATTTAATTGACATCAAATAAACGCACCAACAGCATGTTTTCTCCACCGATGTAATTCTTTCACAGAATCTTCTTTAGTATCTATACCCCATTCTTCAAATATTTTTTCTATCTTTTCAGACCTACCCAGATCATTCAAAGTAGATTCATTTTTTACGTATATTCCGGTTTTTTCGATTATCTCATATTTTTTACTGTCAATATCAACATTAAAGAGCACAAATTTCTCTTTTAACCAATTACGCGACTCTGTTTCAAATAATCTATGAGCGGTGTATCTACCAATCCTGCCCTCACTCTTTCCATATATATAAGGATAGGTGAAATAGCCTGGACCTAAAGTTTTAAAAATTTTATATTTGTATAAATCTTTAATGAATTCACTACGTTTTGTTAAATCATATCTAGATCGAGGACGACTATTATCTTTGTAAACTTCGACACCTATACTTTTTAAAAAATTCGAAAACTTCATACTAAAGCTCCTTCCTTTTTCAGGTAATTTCACATTCCCGTTCTTTTCAAAATATGTTAACAAGTCATTAATGGAAATAGGCTTCTGTGGAACTCTATACCCATTTTCCCTAGTCTTCGCATATGAAAACATTGCTTCAACTAGTATAGTTAGATAGCGGTGTCCAAGAGGTAAATTGTTGTGCCTCAGTACCATGCTTTCGGGTTGAAGTCGATGGGAATCTAAATTTGTGCATTCATATTCTCTTTTTGCAAGTTTTTCCAATAATGGATTTATAATTTTTATCTTTTTAACTTTTTTATTTTCTGTAATGTTTCTTCTCTTTTCTCTAAAATAGCTACGAAGAAATTTATGAGGTTGAACGGAATCAAAATCCTTAATCATTAACCATGGGATTTTCTTGCCATTTTCTTCTATTATAACACATTTTGAAGGATCAAGAATACAATCGCAATTCGGACAACTTTTTACTTCAGGAGACTCCACTACTATTTCTCTTTCACAAGAAATACACTCAGTAAGTTTACTTTTCTTTTTTTCTTTTTTTCCTAATCCTTTCACCCTTCTCCTTAAAGTAGGTATTTCATCGTCATTTTCATCGTAATTCTTCCATTCTTCAGGCCTATTATCTCTGACCCATTTTGGGGCCCAACCCGGAGGATGATCATATAAACCTCCCATTTTAACCACTCCTAAAATTTTTCTCTTCTATTCCTGATTTTTTCATATTTTCTCAGTCCAATAACTCATCCTTCTAGAGTGTATTTAAAACCCTTGATTTTTTTATTTCTGCACAGCCGATTTTGAAAAATTAGCTTAAAATAACACGTGTTATTTTCTAAAAACCAGAATATCACACGTGATTTTCTATTTCTGTACGGAAAACGGCATCTTCGAACGCCGAATTAAATAGGATTGTGCAAGGTATTTTCTAAAGTGAAAATAGATATTTCACATGGGCTTTAAACCTGTAGGATAGAGCCACTGGCGGGAATTGAACCCGCGATCTATTCCTTACCAAGGAATCGCTTTGCCCCTAAGCCACAGTGGCTTTT
>Ga0207421_10004632_pt1 | contig 15730 bp, 18 predicted proteins | sample SodLakKL_010_SED_4_FD_187542 | JGI IMG/M metagenome (GOLD analysis project Ga0207421, IMG submission 187542) | Alkaline sediment microbial communities from Lake Tanatar, Kulunda Steppe, Russia - 8KL_010_SED (SPAdes) (version 2) | ecosystem: Environmental > Aquatic > Non-marine Saline and...
GAATAATGTCATCAGTATTCTGTTTATCTTCAGGTTTTGGTATAGCAGTTCCTTTCACTCTCTTTATTTTTTTATGGCTCATCTCATTCATTGTAATATCCCCTTGGATCTGTAATTTTTCCCCCTATAGCACTAGCTGCTGCAGTTACAGGACTTACTAAATGTGTTCTACTAGTAGATGCTCCTTGCCTACCCTTAAAATTTCTATTAGAAGTGGAAGCACTTCTTTCATAATCACCTAACTGGTCAGGATTCATACTTAGACACATAGAACACCCTGGTTCCCTCCATTCTGCCCCTGCGTCTTTAAATATACGGTCTAAACCTTTTCTTTCTGCCTCATATTTAACACTTTCAGAACCAGGAACTACTAATGTGTTTACAGAAACCTTTCTCCCTTCAATAATATTGGCTGCTTCCTCTAAATCGCTAATCCTGCCATTCGTACATGAACCTATAAAGACCACATCTATACCCTGGCCTTGTATCTTTTGACCTGGTTCTAAACCTATATAATCTAGTGCATCCCTATCAGTTTTGCTTTCTGGCTCAGGTATCCTTTCACTAATTCCCATTACCTGTCCCGGATTTACTCCCCATGTAACTTGCGGCTCTATTCTAGAAGCATCAATATTGGCTACATCATCATACTGAGCATTGCTATCTGAAGCTATGGATTTCCAGTATTTAACAGCTTTATCAAAATCTTTTTTAGGAGCAAAAGGTCTACCCTCTAAATATTGAAAAGTTGTCTCATCGGGATTAACATAACCAGCCCTGGCCCCTCCTTCTGTTGACAAGTTGCATAATGTCATTCTCTCCTCCATACTCATCTCTTCCACAGCCTGACCCCCATATTCATAAGCAAAACCAATCCCTCCATCTATCCCTAACTCTTTCATCATATGCAATGCTAGATCTTTTGCAGAAACTCCTTTTTCCTTCTCGCCGTTAAAATTTACTCTCCTAACTTTCAAAGGGTCCATAGCTAAAGACTGAGTTGCCAAAACCTGGGCTACCTGGGTAGTCCCTATACCTATAGATATAGCTCCGAATGCCCCATAAGTGCAAGTATGGGAGTCGCCGCAAACTGCTGTCTGGCCTGGCCATATTAAACCCTGTTCAGGAAATGATACGTGACAGACACCTTGTTTTCCGGACCCGGGAGAAAAATATTCTATGCCAAATTCTCTTACATTATCTTCTAAAGTTTTAGTCATTAACTCAGCTTTATCATCTCTAAAAGGTCTATCTCTATTTAGTGTTGGAATTACATGATCTACTATTGCTTTAGTTAAATCAGGTCTTCTAATCCCTAGCCCTTTTTCTCTCACCTCTTCAAACGCTTGAGGGCTGGTAACCTCATGAACAAAATGTTTTCCTATGAATATTTGGTCTTTACCAGTAGGTAAAACCCCTATCTTGTGGTTTTTCCAAACTTTTTTACATAAATTTCTTCCTTTCATTTTCTTTTATCTATAAACTCTTTAGCTTGAGATACTAAATCGTCAAGTCTTTTACCTTTATATTGTGGATCTCTTAAATTAGCTAAGGCCGCCCCCTTTACTAAATTGCTAGCTCTCTCCTCCCCCATCTGTTCTAACATCATAGAATATGACATGAAGGCTGCTTCCGGCCTAATTTGTTGAACTTTATCCGGGCAATAAGTTCCGGGTATATATTTGCCATTATTGTCTTGTTCATACCATTTGTCTGGGGCACTCCCATGTATCGGCTCAAACATAGAAGGGTACTCTCCAGTCGGATTTATATTTCCGGAAACGGCAGAGCCAATTCCCCCTTGCAGAATTGCTCCTAAATCAGTAAGGATATCTCCAAACATATTCTCAGTTATTACGGTATCAAATTTCTCCGGATTGCTAATCATATTCATAGCAAAAGCATCCACGTGCATATATTCTATATTTATATCTGGGTTTTCTTCCCTCATTTCTTCCATAACTCTATCCCATGGAACAGCTGCTTCAGTTAATACATTGCTTTTGAAAACAAAGTGTAGCCTTGGTTCATACCCTCCCTCCTTTGCTCTTTTTTTAGCTCTATCAATAGCAAAATCAGCTAACCTCCTTACTCCTTTATAAGTGCAATGCATCTCTTGAATACCTACCTCATTTTCAGTACCTTTATTTTCTACTCCCCCCTCACCTACATATAGCCCTTCTGAATTTTCCCTACATATTTCAAAACTTATATCTTCTGGCCCTTTATCTACTAACGGAGAGGGAACTCCTTCTGGAAGATCTATAGGTCTTAAATTAACATACTGGTCAAATTTCTGTCTTAAATTTAATAATATTCCTTTCTCTAAAATCCCTTTCTTTATTTTTGTAGGATCTCCAATTGCTCCAAGAAAAATTTGGTCAAATTGTTGCAATTTATCTCTTTCTTTAGGTCCTAATTCAGTCATATCGTTCTTTACAAAGTAATCGGCATCATAAGGCATCCCTGTATGTTTTATGGGTCTATCCAAAACAGAAGAAAAAGAACCATATAATTCTAATACTGCATTTGTAACAGTTTTCCCGTTTAAATCTCCAGGAATTACTGCAACATTATGTGGTTCTGCTACCATTCTTTGCTTTATAAACACTACTTTTTAAATATTTGTTTATTCTAAAACATATATCTTAAGACAATAACTAGGTAAGTTCATCAAAAAATTAGTATTTGAGTGATTTGTCTTAAAAAATAGTAAAATACAATTAATTTTCTTTGCTAGCTAATTTGTCACTTAAACTAATATTATTAAAAATTTTCATTGATTTAACTAATTCCTCTTTTTTCTCTTTGGTTACTGGTGAGGGTTTTAGAAGAGTTTTCTTTTACAATCCTTTTTTATATCTTTAATATGTTTTTTAGCTTCTTTATCACCTTTAGAAATTATTATATCTTTTTTATTGAAATCTGCCATAGTTATACCTTTTAAATCTGGAGAAATATAAATATCAGAATTATCCCTAATATAATTGATATTCTCTTTACTATATTGTAGTATTAATACAGATTTCAATATTGCACTTACTAAAGAAGGCACTTTTGAATTTGGTTTATATTTTGGCTTTTTTATCATCTTTTGTTTTGGAAGTTTGGTATTCATTACATCAGAAGATATTATGACATCGCATTTTTCTTTTATAATGTCTATAGGTATATTATTTCTTACTCCTCCGTCAACTAGAACATGATCATTAACTTTAATGGGTTTAACTATACCTGGTAAAGACATACTAGCTCTGACTGCTAGTGAGAGATCTCCTTCTGAAAAGATTATTTCCTGTCCTGAATCAATATCTACTGCATTGATATATATTGGAATTTTAGTGTCTTCAAAATTTTTATTGTTGTATAATTTCTTAAATAACTTAAATATCTTGTCCCCTTTTATCAAACCTTTTCTTGATATTGAGAAATCTATATATTTGTAAATCTTAAGTTCTTCTGATTTTTCCTCTATTTCCTTTCCCGTCATACCTAGAGCATACATAGCACCTATAACTGCCCCCATACTAGTTCCAGCTATAAAATCTGGTTTTATTTTTAATTCATCTAAAAGTTTCAAAATACCTATATGTGCATACCCTCTTGCCCCTCCACCCCCTAGGACTAAACCAAGCTTTCTCTTTTTAAATGGCATAACTGAGAAAATAATAGTTGGTATTTAAAATTAACTCAACAATGAAGAAAATGAATATATAGTGTGAACTTCCAAAACATTTTTAACAGGTTGCATCGAGGAATAATAAAATGAGCGATGATTTAATACCTGTGTATAGTAAGGACGATTCTAAAGATTACCTAAAGATTTTGAAATCATTAAATGAAATTCCCTTCCCTGTCGGTAAAAAACTTTTGGCCGATTTCCTAACCGGTAGCTATTCTAATAAGTCTATAACTAAGAATGACCTTTTTGACTTACATAATTTCAATTCCCTAAGATATGAGAGGGAAGAGGTTATGAATTTGATTAAAAAACTTATAGCTCAAGGATTAATAGATGTTAGCGGGACTAGAAAAAATAAATTTTGGAAAGTCCTTTCAATTACTAGAAAAGGTCAGCAAGAGTTACAAGAGCCCTCACTATACAAAAATAAAATTAAGAATAAATTAGGATTTGATATAAGCGAGGTTAGCGAGGAAGATAGAAGAAAATTCTCTGAGATGGAAAGTCTCCTTGACAAATATAATGATGATCAGAAAAAAGCAATTATTTCTGACAGTGATAAAATATTGTGTATTGCAGGCGCCGGTTCTGGAAAGACTACTGTCCTGACGAAAAGAATAGAGTTTTTAGTTAAGTATCGAGGAATTGACCCGAAAGAGATATTAGCAATTACCTTTACAAGAAAGGCCAGAGAAGAGATGATGAAAAGATTGAGGGGGATGAAAATTAATACGAATGTTGAAACTTTCAATTCTTTCTGTGAAAAAACCCTGAGAAAAAATGAGAGGGAAATTTATGGGGAGAAGAAGGATATAGAAAGTTATAAAGATAAAATTCAAATGTTCAGGGCAACTTTAGAAGAATTAAATATAGAAATAGAGAATGCTATAGATAAATATTTTTCATATAAACAAAAAGAGTATAACGACAACGAAAGATTATTTAAGATGCTTATGAAAGACTGTTTCTTTATATTAGAATATTTTAAAAGGCAGGGCCAGGATTTTTATGATTTTTCTAAAGACTGTTATGAAGATTCGGCAGAAATGATTTACAAAATATGTAAAAAATTGAAAGAAAATAGGGAAAGAAAAGGTATGAGAAGTTTTAACGACCAGATAATAGATGCCATCCACTTTTTCAAGAAAGGAAATGCTCCAAAATTTGAACATGTATTAGTTGATGAATACCAGGATGTCAACTCCATGCAAGTAGAAATTCTAAATTTGTTGAAACCTAAAAACCTCTTTTGCGTTGGTGACCCGAGACAATCTATTTTTGGATGGAGGGGCTCAGATATAAATTATATACTAAATTTTCAAAAAAAGCATAACGCAGAAGTTATATCTTTAGAAAAAAATTATAGAAGTAATAGTTACCTGGTGAAGTTAATGAACTTTTGTATAAAAGACTTAGGGTTGCCAGACCTGGAGTCTAGCTTTAGGGGAGACAGATTAATTGATTTAAAAGAATTTGATGATGAAGTCGGGGAATTTGAGTTTGTTGCTGAAAAAATTAAAGAAACTAACGTCAGGAATGAAAAAATATTTGTTCTGGCTAGAACTAATAGGCAATTAAAAGAGTTAGCTATTTTAATGGATAAATATGGTATCCCTTATGTGATTAGGTCTGATGAAAATGATTCTTTAAGAAAAGGTAGGGTGGCGTTATCAACAATTCACTCTATTAAAGGTATGGAGGCTGAATTAGTTTTTGTTATAGGGTGTAATAATAAAAATTTTCCGTGTAAGGCAAGCGATCACCCTGTTATTGATATGGTTAAAAGGGAAGACTATGATAACGAGGCCGAAGAAAAAAGGTTATTTTATGTTGCCATTAGCAGGGCTAAAAGGCAACTATATATGACTTATAGTGGAGAGGCAACATATTTCATCAACCAAAATATGAAAGACATGTTATAATTAGTGTTATTCCCAAAAATTTCTAATTATATGAACTTTAATAGTTATATAATAGTATAGAAAAATTTATTATACCAGGTGTATAAATAGGCATAAGATGAAAAATAAAAAAGTTATAGTAATGGTTTTAGTATTAATAATAATGAATGTCGGATTAGTTAATGCCTCTAGATTCTTTGATAAAGAAAGGTATTCAAAAAGTGAGGAATTCGGGATGGATAAAGATGATGACCTTTTTGACTTTGGTGAATGGTACAGAGAGTTCTTTAGTATAAATAAGTATGAGGGAAGGGATGAAGAGATTGATAGAGTTTTGCCTGAAGAAAAAGTTTACATTGAGAAAGAAGTTGTAAAAGAACGTGTTATTTATAGGGAAGAGGAAAAAAGAAAAGATTATCCAATCTTAGAATCCATATTTGCAATACTCATATTTTCTATACTTATTTTGTCTCTTGCAATAAGTTTTCTTTTGTATAAAAAACACTACAGGCCCGAGAATATTAAAGATATAAGATAAAGAGAAAATTATAGGAAGTAGTGAAATATTAAACTAATTATACCCACTGTAATTAAGTAAAAAGAGAAAAGCCATAGTTTATTTTTCTTAACTATATACCAATATATGTGTATAAATATAAAGCTAAAGATAAAACATATTATTAAAGGTATAATAAGAGAAATGTTTAATGCCTCAAAACCAGTATTTGTCATTTCCCACATAGCAGCCACTATGGTTATAGGTATAGATAATAGAAAAGAAAATTTGAAAGCTTCTTCTCTCTTAAGGCCTAGAAAAAGTGCCGCAGCTATAGTTGTTCCAGATCTAGAAATGCCAGGAAATATGGCAAATACATGGAATAGTCCTACAAATAAAGCAATTTTCCAAGTCATATCTTTAGATTCGTGAGAGAACTTAGTTAAAAATAGAATCATAGATGTGAATATAAAAAAAATGCCTAAAAATAGAAAAGAAGTTAGAAACCCCTCAACCAGATCTTTTAATAAGAATCCCGCAATTGCTGCAGGCAGTGTCCCCATAATTAAATAAAGCCACATTTTCCTATATCTTTTTTCAAAAGTTATAAGGCGGTATATTTCCTTTCTTAGAAAGAGTACAACTGCAAAAAGAGATATAAGGTTAAAGAGAGATATTAAGGATAAACTGGGCTTATCTACAAAGTTCAAAAATATGGCTAAATGAGCTGAAGATGAAACTGGCAAAAATTCTGCTACCCCCTGTATTATAGCCATTAAGATTTCATTTATCATTACTTTCTATATATTTTTTAACTTTTAAAATTATCTTAACATAAATTGCCAATAACTAACTAGGAGATATGGAAAGAAATTTAAACTTAAACAACGAATATTAAATATGGAACTTAAAAAAATAGCAGAATGGCTAAATAAGTACTTAGACATAGAAGGTATTGAGGATGGTTCTTGGAATGGGCTCCAAGTAGAAGGTAGCGATGATGTAAAAAAAGTCGCATTAATTGTGGACTCGGGTATTGAGCCTTTCAAAAGATGTATTGATTCGGGAGCAGATCTAATTATAGTTCACCACGGTTTATTTTGGAAATCTGCAGATCCTTCCATAACTAGAGCTAATAAGAAAAAGGTAAAAATGTTGCTTAATAATAATACATCACTATATTGTGCTCACTTACCCTTAGATAGACATAGAGAGTTAGGAAATAATTCTCAGCTATTGAGGGTAATAGGTGCAAAAATAAAAGAAGAGTTTCTCATTGAAGATAAAAATATTAGCTGGATAGGTGAATTTGATGATGAAAAAGAAATTAAAGAAATTAAAGAAAAGTTAGACAAGGAAATAGGGAATGAGGTTAGTAAAGAGAGTAGGCTGCTAAATTTTGGCAAAAATAAAATTGAAAGAGTAGGAGTTTGCTCTGGTTCTGCAAGTACTTCCGATTTTTATAAAGGGGTGAATAAAAAAGTGGATTTATATATAACGGGTGAAGAGACGGATTTATATCAGCAGGCAAAAGATAATAATATAAATGTTATTTTTGGCGGTCATCATGCCACAGAAACCCTTTGTGTTAAGGCCTTAGCTGAAAAAATAAGTAATAAATTTCAATTAGAAACAGAATTTATTGATTTACCGACAGGATTGTAGATATCTTAGTTAGTAGTAAGTTTTTTAAATAAAAATTATTCTAATCTTATAACTAAAGCTTTAAAAAGTCCTATTAAGAAATATAAATAAGATGGCAGGAAATGTTAGAATTAAGTTAAGTTCGACTGATATAAATCAGCTGAATGAGATATGTGGTCAGATTAAAGGCATAGCTGAGGATGCAGGTGTCGTTTTTTCAGGCCCAATACCCTTACCTACAAAAAAAATGAAGATAACAACTAGAAAAGCTCCTGACGGAGAGGGAAAAGCCACTTTTGATAACTTTGAGATGAGAGTCCATAAGAGAGTTATTGGTTTACCTAGCGACGATAGAGTTTTACATTCAGTTATGAGATTGCCAGTCCCTAGATCTATCAATATCAAGATAGAGATGAAGTAATAATCATTTTCACTAATTTTTAAAGTATATTTTATAATAATTTATTTTCAAGCAGGAATTTTTATAGGGGTTAATTGATTGATATGTTTCAGTAGCTTTTTAGCTACCCCTGCATCTCCGTAGTTTTTTCTAACCTTCTCATTATTAATATTTGCCCCATTTTTAGCCCTGATTATTTTTTTGTTTAACCCCAGCCTTTCCCTTAATTCTTCAATTTTTCTTGGAGAAGACAATATTTTCCCTATATTTTTTATTCTTTCGTCTGTTGTATCTCCCAAATCTAACTGGGAAGGATCATATAAAGAACTTAAATTGATTCCCATGTCCTTAAAGTCATTTGTTACTTCTGGCAAATCTCTACCAATAAGAGGTGTATTTGCTAACCAGGGCTCTATAAAAATATATCCGAATCCTTCTTTTAAACTTGTATTTATCGCTAATTCAGATAAGTTGTATAGGTCTTTTATAGTGTATTCCTGATTAGAATTAAATCCTAAATAATTGTATGCTTCACCTATTGAACAAGAAATATCATATTTATTGGCAAGGTCTTTAAGCTTATTTTCATATTCTTTATTACACCTTAATGTAACTATTAAAGTATAATCTCTTAGAATCTTTGTTATTAATAATGCCTCCTCAATATTTTTTCTAGGGATAATCCTTACAGGATAAGTAATAACTTTCTTGTCCTTCTCAATTATCCCTTTTTTTTCAAATAACTTTCTCAGTCTTCTTGCCTTATTATCGGTGCTCCAGTCTTCAGTAGATATGGTGTTGGGTATAAATTCTATCTTGTCTAGGCCCTTCTTTTCTAAAACTTTTTTGCAGGAAGAACATATTGTTATGAAGGTGACATTTTCTGTAGATGGATAAACCCCATCTAAATCTGCTACCTTTTCGAAATTATCTAACAAATGTGGTCTATCATCAACTAAGTCATGAGTCCTATAAATTATTCTTCTATTCTCATTTTCTTCAGCGAATTTTTTAAAAGCTAAAGATCTTCTAGGGAATAATCCTACTGTGGGGTTCTCAAAAATTATAGCATCTACATCTTTTGTAACCCTTTCCAACTCTTTTACAAGATTTTCAGAGTCCCAATTTATCTTTCTTTTCTCTGCCCACTTGGGTATAGAACTACAAAAAGATTCTGCTGCTAAGATAACTTTAACATTTTTATCAACTTTTCTAATACTTAATATATTGTTAAGAACAACTCTTGTTACACCATCTTCTCCAAATGCGTAATGGAGAAACAATACTTTCATTTTCTTCCTAAATTACCTCTTTTCATAGTTTTATGGATAAGTTAAACTATTTAAAATTTTGCCTTGCATCCTATATTTATTATCATAAAATTATTTCTAAGGTGGAAACATCAACCAAATAGTTTAAAAATACAAATTATTTCCTTTATAATACCATATTTATAGATATATTGAAATGGTACAATATTAATTTCCAAGCTGCCCGTGTCGCATAATGGTATTGCACAAGACTGGAACTCTTGGCCCTTCTTGGGCTCGCAGGTTCGATTCCTGCCACGGGCGATTAACTCGTAAGTCTTTTAGCAATTTTTATTGAATAATAAGATATAGTTATAAGATAGATTTATAAATAAGAAGTTATGATATAGATTATGGAAATTAAGAGTTTTGTTTGGCAGTAGAAATCTTGAGTTATTTAGATATAAGTATGCAATTTCTCTTAATCAAATATTATTTCTTAGACTTGAATTGGTCATTGATAAAACGCATGGTAACAAATATGGAAGGAAATTTAATTTGAGTGGATTGCTTAGCTCTGGCAGCAAGAAATTGAGTATTGAAGCCAGGGCATATCGGTGGTGAGGCAATATCTAAATGTTTCCCGAGGCTACTTGTAATAAAGAAATATAATATTCCAAAGAGACAAAATTTCTTGACTGAGTTTCTTTGGAGAACTAAATTTAGGCGAAAGCCGGGAGGAAACGATGGATTTGAAAAATAAGAAAGAAGGTAGATTCTTCGCCACATATCTTTGGATTTTTAGAAGAGTTAAGTGACCCTAGAGAATTTTTTAACGCAAAACCTGATTCACTAGATAATGTTGTAGAACTTGTAAGAAATGCATTCGGTAAAAATCTTGATTTTAAAGATGTTTATGACCATGTTACATTGCCTGAAAAAGTGTATTTATTGAGAGATGAAACATCAGAAGATATTTTAGCTATGGCATCTTATAACAAAAGACAATTAGCAGGGTTCCATTCATTAATTGTAGAAGGTATAGCTGTATCTCCAAAAGTCCAGGGAAACGGTTCATTTAGCGAAATTACAGATTTTGCATTAGATAGAGAAAAAGTGATATGCTTGAGAACTCAAAATCCGAGGATGTATAAAGCTCTGGAAAAATATTGTATATCTACATATCCTACAACAGAAAAACCACCTGAAGAAATAAGAGCAATTCAAAAAGAATATGCTTCCTATTTAGATTGTAAAGCCGATGAAAGAGGAGTTGTTAAGGGATGTTATGGCGAACTTTTTTATGGAGAAGAGCCTTGTCATGGAGAAGTTAGTCCTTTATTTGAGGATTTGGGACTAGATATTTATAATGGTGATGCTATATTAACTGTAGGATTAAGAGATGATATAAAAAATCTTTAAATATATTCGATAGGTAAAAATGGAAAAAATAGCAATTGTTGTTTGTTTACATGGGGACGAGAGTTACGGTCTAGAAGTTATTAAAAAACTTCCTGACTCTCTCCCTTCTTTTATTGCAAATAAAAAAGCCTTGAAAGAGAAAAAAAGATTTATTGATTCTGACTTAAATAGGAGCTTCCCTGGGAGTCTTAAAGGTGATTATGAAGAAAAATTATCCTTCGATTTAATAAAAAAATTGAAAAGGTTTGATAAGGTTATAGATTTGCACTCGACATCAGGTAGGTGCCCTTTATTCGGGATAATAACTAAGCCTAATAATGAAAAAATAAATATTGCAAAAAAATTAGGTTTGAATAGAGTAGTATTAATGCCTGAAAATTTTGGGTCAGGCAAATCTTTAATAGACCATGTTAATTGCGGGATTAGTTTAGAAATTGGTCCTCACAAAAGAAAGAAAAATGTTTCTGAAGTTTTAGAAAAAATAAATAATTTTCTGAAAAATAAAGATTTGAAAAATGGCTATGATATAAAATTTTTTGAAGTTATTGACATAATCAAACAAGAATATGAAAAAATAACTGTAGAAAACTTCAGGCCGGTAAAAAAAGGAGATGTGCTAACTGAAAATAGAAATGATAGAAAACAAATCGCAGAATATGACTTTGTCCCCATATTAGTAGGAGAAAAATCATATCCAGGAATACTATGTTTAGCCAGTAAAAAAATAGATTTATAAATACTAATGTTGTATTTTTGTTAGAATATGGAACTTGTAAAAAGAGGTATTGGAGAAGCTAGTCTTTTATTTGAGGGAATTGGGAGTAATTGTTATAGGGGAGAATCTAAAGCAGTTGATAAAATTGTCGATTATAGGTCGCCAGGAATTTTTTTTGCACCTATCACAACATTCTTTTTTATTTTATTGAAAAAAAGGGTGAATATTTAAAATGGAAGCTGTAGCTCTCGCCTCTGGAAGTAGTGGAAATTGTTTTTATGTTAGTAACAGTAAGAAATCTGTATTGGTAGATGTGGGAATTTCTTGTAGGCAGATAGAAGAAAGGTTAGCAAAAATTGGAAAGAAGGCTAGTAAGATTGATGGGATATTTATAACTCATGAGCATGGCGATCATGTTAAGGGTGCGGATGTTTTAGCCAGGAAATATAACATACCTATTTATGGCACTAAAAAAACTTTAGCAAGGGGCTTATGTCAGGATAAAGATTTATTAAACCCTATAAAAAATGATGAAACTGTAAAACTAGGGAAAATGCAGGTAGAGGCATTTTCTAAATGTCATGATGGTGGAGACCCAGTAAGCTATTCTCTCTTTAATGATAAGAGAGTTTCAGTTATAACTGATGTTGGCCATTGCTGCCAAAATGTTATTGACATGGTTTCAAATAGTAGAATATTATTTTTAGAAAGTAACCATAGTTTAGATATGTTAGAATCAGGAAATTACCCTTATCATGTGAAAAGAAGGGTAAAAAGTGACAAAGGTCATTTATCTAATTATAATTCTGCCCTTTGTGTTTTAGAGCATGGTGATAGAAAATTAAAGAACATTATTCTTTCGCATTTATCTGAAAATAATAATAGACCTGAAATTGCACTAGAATCATTTAAGTTATTAAAAGAGAGAAAAGATTTAAGGCCTGAAATATCAGTTTCTAATAAGTATATTCCCACCAGACTTTTTAAAATATAGATAAAAGGAAATTTTTATAAACTAATAATAATTTACTAAATACAAGATGGTTAGGAAAAATGGATATCTAAAGTTGCACCCTATTAATTTTGGGATTTCTTGGGGAATAGTCGCAGGTATTTGTGTTTTTCTTACTGTTCTTATATCGTTATTAGAATTAATGCCTGAGTATTCGAAATGGGCTACAGAAATATTGGAAATAGTTTACGGAAGTTTTGGATATCGTCAGGGGTTCTTAGGATTGATACTGGGGCCTGTCTATGCTTTTGTTGAAGTATTTATAATAAGCTTCCTATTTGCCATTATATATAATAAGTTGACAATTGGGAAATAGCCTTGACCTAAACTTATAAAATTCTTTAGTTGATCAATTCCAAATTGGCTTAATAATCTTTCTATTAGCAATAAAAACTATTTTACCTATAAATTTTGTCATAGTGATCAAAATCATCAAACATTATTAAATTTTTATTTTTTTCATATTGAAAGACTAAAACAAAATGTCCTATATGGGCTCTTTTTGAATCTTTCATATCGTGCCTCAAATTTTTATAATGTTCCGCATTTCCAGAATTAACAATTTCCTCAATTTTCTTTAGAATTTGTTTATGAATACTTTTATCTTTTTTTGAAAGTTTTTTCAGTTTTCTTTTCAAATTTTCACTTATTTCAAAATTGTACATTTTCTATTTAACTGACGGCCTTTTCAAAATCTTTATAAGAACTAAATTTATGATATTTCTCTTTTCTAATTTTCTTTAATTTTTCTAAATATTCCGGTCTAAGCTCTGGCTCAAGTAAATTCTTTTCATACATTTTCGTTATTAAAGAAATTGCTTCACTTCTTGTTTTCAATCCATACTTAGCTTTAACTATATTGATAACTCGACTTTCTCTTTCTCCTACATCTATAATATTTTTAACCATTTTATTATTTATGATTATCTCTTATTATTATTAATAGTTTTAGATTATTTAAACCTTTTGTTGGAAAAGATTTCATGTAATTGATAATTTATTCTCTTCATACCTCATTTCTCAACATTATTACTTCTTTTATATTCTAAACCTAAACTATTGAGTAAATTTATAGCTTCTTGTCTTTCTTTTGACTTTAAACCTTTCCAGTCAATTATCGCAGTTCTAACATCTTCCTCTGTTTTGTTTATTGCCTGTTCTAACATTTCTTTGTTTATAGGAAAAACATATTGAGGAATTATGTGGGACAGGGCATATTTAGAATTTTTTTGAATTTTAGTGAAGTTAGGCGCATAATGAGGTCCACCTATCCCAATGACAGGTACTGAATCATTATAATCTCTATTCTCAAAACTATTTATACTTCTTTTTATTGATCTGGCCACAACTTCCCCTGCATTTTTATCTTGCCATTCTTTTTCTGAAGAGCCAATCTCAATAAAACAACAGAGCTTTTCTAGATAAGGCCCGTGATGAGTTACTTCCAAAGTTACATTGTATTTAGAATTGAGCCCTGAATTTTTAGCTTCCTTATTTAAACTGTTGAATAAACATTTTAAAAACCTGCTAGAAGTCTTGCAAACCTCTCCTTTCTTGCCACCGAACCTGGCTTTTCCCCAATTTCCAGGTGCATGAACTGTCAAGGAAGGTTTTCCCTTCTTAGATTCATGCTTAGTAGCAAAAATAATAAAATCATAATCATTAAACCTATTCCCTATTTCATCAGCATTAATAGATTCTTCCTCAATCATATAATGATTCAAAAATGTCTGGTCTTTATGAATATGCCTGAAAATATTTTTGCCTGCCTCATCTTTCTTTGAAGCTATAGTTACAAATTTCATATTAAAATATAAATCGCAGTTTTAAAAACTTATTCAAAATTATAATCGTTATCCAAAAAAATTTAATAACCCTCTCCTGACTTCTTCAATCTCAACAGTATTATCATCATATAATTTCTTCAAAAATTTTATTTTCTCCACAATTTCCTTATTTTTAATATTTGGTTTGTTAACTTTCCCAAAATTATCTTTCCTTTCATCCCACTCATAAACTAATTTATGTTCATCACCTTGCTTTTCATAAATATGAGAAATCCTCCTGATTTGGCCTTTCATTCTCAAAAATATTATTAAGTCTAAATTTTTGAAATCTTTCTCGCCCACATTGACCTTATTAATCAAAACTTCTTTCATCTCCTTTAATGTGTCTGCATGCATGCAAGTAGCTACCCTACTTTTACCTGCTAGAGAGAAAAATTCCTTTGCTTTTTGACCCCATAAATAACTATAGTAAGGACCATCTTCAATTTCATGAGCCAAATACATAATTTTTTCATCAGGCTTCGGAATATTTTCTAAAGATTTTATTTTTATACTTGGCCTTGTCAAATTTAGCAGGGCTCCTAATACCGTTGTTTTTCCAACACCATTAGGATTACCTCCAATTATGAAAGAGCTGTTCTTTAAAATCTTTGTTATTAAAAAACTAGCCATTTCAAGGTTGAGAGAATTGCTCTTCAATAAATCCATAATTGAAAGCATTCTACCTCCTCTTTGATTCAAATTTTTAATCTCGCTTAAATTATGTTTTTCTATTCCTTTTAAATTCATTTTAAACATTATCCTCATTATTTATCCTATCTCCAGCTGAAATAATATAATTATATTTAACTTGGCAATCACTCTTGCCTTCTTATTAAAAAGAAAACTATGGCAAATAATGCTAATGCAAAATAAGACCAAACTCTGCTAATTGATTCTCCAAACAATATGACTGCTTTAGACGCCTCTATTTGATAGTGTAAAGGCAGTATATTAATTAATAGCTGTATAAACGAAGGCATTGTTTGGATTGGGAAGAATAATCCTGAGAGAAGCATTAATGGGAAAGATATTATTAAAGATATGAGGATAGCTATACCTTCATTTTCAGAAATTTGGCCTATTAACAAACCTATCAATGAATTAATTAAAGTTATAGATAGAATTAATTTTAATATCTCAATTATCTGGAAGTTATATCTGGCTCCGGAAACAAAAAATATTATGTAGATAATCAGAAAAATTATCAAAGACAATATAAAAAAGAAAACTAATTTTGCCAATAAATAAGTGAATAAAGAAACAGAGGTTTTGGCCTTTGTTAAAAAACCTGTTTTTCTATCATATATCAATGACGTTGAGGCAAGCATAAGTATTAGGAAAAGAGCCAATATAGGATAGAGAAAAACTATTGATACATT
>Ga0207421_10004633_pt1 | contig 15728 bp, 14 predicted proteins | sample SodLakKL_010_SED_4_FD_187542 | JGI IMG/M metagenome (GOLD analysis project Ga0207421, IMG submission 187542) | Alkaline sediment microbial communities from Lake Tanatar, Kulunda Steppe, Russia - 8KL_010_SED (SPAdes) (version 2) | ecosystem: Environmental > Aquatic > Non-marine Saline and...
CGGCGGGACGGGACTGGTGTTCGTCGGTGTCGATACTGACGAACTCCTCGCGGCGGACGTCGTAGGCCGTCAGGGCCCCACCGTAGACACACCCCGTATCGAGGCCGACCGCCCCGTCGGTCTCGAGGGGGTCCTCGAGGACGGTGTGGCCGAAGAAAACCCGCGGCTCGCCCTCGTAACGGTCGAACCAGAACGGCCCGTCGTAACCGCCGTCAGCGTCGGGTGATCGCATGGTCAACAGCTCCTCGGCCGTGTGCGACGAAAGTTCCCGGCTCGGATCGACGCCGCCGTGGACGACCAGCCCGCCGTCCCAGGAGATCGCTACCGGCATCGACTCGAGGTATCGGTGGTTCGTCGGGCCGAACCTCGGGAGTGACTTCTCTCCGTCGAGGAGCTTCTGTTCGTTGTTCCCGCGAACCGAACGCAGGTTCGACGACGTTCGCACACGCTCGATGACCGCTCGGCTGTCCGGCCCCTTGCGAACGAGGTCGCCGACGAAGACGGCCAAGTCGTCTCGGTCGACCTCGAGGGTCTCGAGCAGTTCCTCGAGGGCGTCGATACAGCCGTGGACGTCGCCGATCACGTAAACGTCGTCCCAGTTCTCGAGGTCGATGCGGCGGTGGGTCCAACTTGCGTCAGTAGGTACAGTCGTCACGCTCGTTTTCACCACTCCCAGGGTGGGTATAAGCCGTTTATATGATGTGTTGGGATCAGTATAGAACGATACGTAGACCGACAGTGACAGGCCGTCTCGACACGGATGGCCGGACGTCCCGACCTGTGCTGGAAGCGCTGATATCGTCAGCTTACGATCTCTCTGGCTTTCGCCGGGACGAACTCACTCGCCATGACCGTGAGCAAAATCGCGAGCAGGATGACGGAGACCGACCGCCACTCGTAGAAGTTCATCAGCGCGGTGAGCTCGAGTCGTCTCTCCGGCCGTTTCGACGTACAGGTACACCAGTTTCGCCTGTGGTGACTCGAGTTCGTCAGGAAGGTCGGTGACTGATCGCACGGATTTCTCTCGTGCCATGACACCTGTGACTATCAGCTCACCGAATAATGTCGGTTGCTAAGAGGTATATATAGCGATACGAACCGAACGATCCCGGTCCGTAGGGAACGTGAACGATACGTTCGACCGAACAAAGATCAAAAAAAGGGCACCCAGACGGTCGTCGGCAACACACCCGCGAGGTAGAGAACGACGATCAGAAGCGTCCCGAAGACGATCGCTGCCGCCGGCGGATCGACGTGGGTGTCACCGTGGGCGTAGAATGCCCGCTGGAAGAGTTCCCCGAACAGCGCACACGCGATCCCGACCGCGCCACCGGCGAGGAGGGCGATCTCGAGGCCTCCCGTCCCGGCCAGCACTGCCCCGTCGTTGTAGGCGACCGGCGCACCCTCGAGGTCGGCCGGGCCGGACGCAGCGGCGAGCGCCGCGGTACTCGCGGGCAACGTCATGTGGTGGGTCACGGGCACGTTCTCGACACCGAGGTTGAGAAAGAGGAGGGTGGCCGCGCTAATGCCGAACGCGAGGAAGGCGCTGCCGGTCACGAGGGCGACGTAGGCCCCGAGGATGCCGGCGACGAGGCCGATCGTCGCGACGTTGCCCCACCGATACTGGTGGGGGAGCCACGGCTCGACGACCAGTCGATCCCGGCCCCCCTCGAGACGTTGGGTCCCGCCTTCGAGAGTTGCCTGTCCGCCGTCGGGGGCGGACCGACTCGAGCGCCGCTCTCCGCGCTCGAACGGGCTCATGTCCAGCACGTTCCCGCGGACTTCGCCGACGATGCTGTAGCCCAGGATCATGCGGTGAAAGAGCGCGGAGACGACGACCCCCATCGCGATCGGATCGTAGGGCATTCCCGTGACTGCGGAGAGTTCGGTCAACCAGTAGCCGAAGATCCCAAAGACACCGCCGACCGCGAGGACGTCGGGCTTTGTCCCCAGCGCATGGGTAATTCTCTTTGCCTCGTGATAAGAAAAGCCGGTGTCGATATACCCCCTGCGGGCCGCATAGGCTGTGGCGGCCGCACCACCCCCGAAGCTCACCGCCGGCGAGAACGCCGGACCGAACGCAATCCCGTCGGTGATCGCGGTTACCTCCGGATCGACCAGCACCGCGACCTCCCCGGCGATCACCAGAAACCCGGTAACGATGAACGCCGGCAGTGCACCGACCGCGGCCCCGAAGGCTCCACCACCGAACGCGGCGATCAGCATCTCGAGGGCAGTCAACGCCTCGAGTAGTTCCTCGATCACGATCGCCCACCTCTGTGGAAACGACGGCGTATTTGGTCCGGAGACGGTCGCATGACCGAACGGGGGAGACTCCGCATGAATAGCCTTACTATTATTACACTGTTCTGATATGTAGGGCTATATACTGGAACGGGTTTTGTAACCTCGATCGACGGAGAGATGAACGGAAGCGTCAATCGAAGACCAGACACGCCGGTGTCTCGAGTGGATAGCAGAGACCCTGTCAACGTGTGATCGCTCGCTCCCGGACGTCCGGAAGCTGACCGTCTATCTGGCCGACCTCGAGGACTACGAGACGGTAACCGAGGTCCTCACCGAGACGTTTCCCGAACGGTCTCCCGCGACGAGCGTCGTCGGTGGCGTCGAACTGCTCGAGGGGGCCGGCGTGCAACTCGACGCGATCGCGACGAGATCGTCGGGCCGTGAACGCGAGGCTCTCTCCTTTGACTTCGGAAAAATGCTCCGTCTGGGATTTGAACCCAGGTCATCGGCTCGAAAGGCCGAAATGATTGGCCGGGCTACACCAACGGAGCGTTCACTTCGTTCGCTCTCGAGCATCGACGGACGCCGTTCGCCCCGACACCGGAGCTCGTCTGTTCTCCGCGACCCATCGGGGCCCCGGATCACACTCACCCGTTGCCGGGGGCTAGTAAAAAGCGTTCCGTTCCGAGCCGGGAGTGTCACGGCCCCTCACTCGAGTGTGTCGTCAACGCTTTGACCCCGGGGGACGACCGCACGCACATGAAGTCAGTTCGATTCCGCGATCCGGCGGGAGCGACCCGACACGGCGTCTTCGAGGACGGGTCGGTTCGGTTCGCCAACGCCAGGTACGCCCTCGAGGACGTGGACGTCCTCGCGCCGTGTGAGCCCTCGAAGGTCGTCTGTGTCGGGCGAAACTACGCAGACCACGCAGACGAGATGGGGTCGGAGGTTCCCGATCGTCCACTGTTCTTTCTCAAGCCACCGAACACGCTGGCAGGTCACGGCGATACGGTGACGGTACCCGCGGGGAAAGCCCGGATCGACTACGAGGCCGAACTCGGTGTGGTGATCGGCACGCAGTGTCGTCACGTCTCCGAGAGCGAGGCGATGGACGTCGTCGCGGGCTTTACGTGTGTCAACGACCTCTCGAACCGCGACGACCAGCGCCAGGAGCAAAACTGGGTCCGGGGGAAGGCCTTCGACGGCGCGGCCCCGATCGGTCCCGTTCTCGCGACCCCCGAAGACGTCCCCGAGGATGCGGCCGTCCGCTCGTACGTAAACGGCGAGTTGAAACAGGACGGCTCCCGATCACAGCTCGTCTTCTCGGTTCCCGAACTCGTCGCCGAAATTACGACCTACATGACCTTAGAGCCCGGCGACGTCATCGCCACGGGCACTCCGGAGGGCGTCGGGCCACTCGCCGACGGCGACACGGTCCGAATCGAGGTCGAGGGCGTGGGCGAACTCGAGCACACCGTCCGGGTCCCGTAACGTCAACGCTTTTCGCGTGGGTCGTCCAATCAGGGGTATGATCGAACACGGCGCGATCGCCCTCGAGTGGCTCGGCTACGCGACGGTCCGGATCGAGGGGCGAACGGGAGCGGTCGTCTACGTCGACCCCGGAAGGTACGGCGTTCTCGAGGGGTACGACGCCCGGGACGGGGACCTCGTCTTGGTCACCCACGATCATCACTACGACCCCGACGGAATCGAGCGCGTCGCACGCGAGGACGCGCTGGTGGTCCTCCACGAGGACGTCGAAGGCGAGAGAGACGACGTCGATGTCACACCCGAGGAGCTCCCGTACATCGTCGAACGCGTCCGCGAGGACGAGAGTTTCGTCGCCGGACCGTTGGACCTGTTCACGACACCCGCCTACAACGACCCCGACGGATCACACACGCGCCCGGACGACGAACCGTACCACCCGCCGGGGACAGGGTGTGGCTACGGGGTGACCATAGACGGCGTCACGGTCTTCTGTCCCGGCGATACGGACCCCCTCCCCTATCACGAGGGGATGGACGTCGACGTTTTCTTGCCGCCGATCGGCGGTCACTACACGATGGACCGACTCGAGGCCGCGGATCTCGTGGGAACGATGGGCCCACGACTCGTGGTTCCGATCCACTACGACACGTTCCCGGAAATCGAAGCCGACGCCGGGGCGTTCGTCGTCGACGTCGCGAACAGGGGCGTCCCGGTCGCACTCGAGACGCCACGGCCTGGCGTCGGTCGATAAACCCGGGTTTACCACTTCGCTGACGAGGCCGGACCGTGACGGATCGGGTGCAAGCAAGGGTACCGACAAGGAACGTGACCTACCACAACGATTATAGCCACGTCAACCACGATCTAGCCCATGGTTTACGAGACGGGCAACCGGACGATAGACGACGCACTCGAGCGGGTGCTCGCCGGTGAGACGCTCGACCGCACGGACGGACTGGCGCTGATCGCCCAGCCCGTCGAACCCCTCGTCGAGGCGGGCGCGGTCGTGCGCGACCACTTCGGCGACGGCACGGTCGACGTCTGCTCGATCGTCAACGCGAAGGCGGGCGACTGCGCGGAGGACTGTGGCTTTTGTGCACAGTCGGTCCACTTCGACACTGGTATCGAGACTTACGACTTCATCGGCCCCGAGGCGGTCCTCGAGGCGGCAACGCGTGCGGAGGCCGACGGTGCCCAGCGGTTCGGTATCGTCGTCGCCGAGCGCGGCGTCTCGAAGGAGCATCGTCCCGAGGAGTGGGACGAGGTCATCGAGGCGATTCGCCTCGTCCGCGAGGAGTGTGACCTCGAAATCGACGCCTCCCTCGGGATTTTGACCGAGGAAGAAGCCGAGATTTTAGTCGAGGGGGGGATCAACCACTACAATCACAACATCGAGACCTCCCCGAACTACTTCCCGGCGGTCGTCGGCACCCACGACTTCGAAGATCGGGTGCGGACCTTAGAGGTCGCCAAGGAAGCCGGCATGGACCTCTGTGCGGGCGTCATCCTCGGCATGGGCGAGTCGCCGACCGATCGGGTCGACGCCGCCATCGCCTTACAGGAGATCGGCGTCTCCTCGCTCCCGGTGAACGTGCTCAACCCGATCGCGGGGACCGAACTCGGCGTCGAACGGCCGGAGATCACGACCGGGGAGATCGTCAAGACGGTCGCGGTCTACCGGCTGGTTCACCCCGAGGCGCGAGTGCGACTCACCGGCGGACGGGAGGCGAATCTCGCACCCGACGAGCAGCACCTTCCCCTCGAGGCCGGTGCGGATGGCCTGCTCACGGGGAATTACCTCTCGACCGAGGGACAGACCCCCGGCGAGGACATCGAGATCGTCGAGCGGGCGGGCCTGGAGCCAAACCGGGAGGTCAACGACTTCGACTCCGAGGCAGTGAAAGCCCGGGGTCGCGAGGAGCCGGTCGAACCCGCCGTCGGCAGCGTCGAGAGCACGGCGAGTGTGGAATCGGGTGACGACTGACAGACCACCTAGCAGACGAACGATGGACGAGGGAAACTCCGCAGTACTCGACACGGATGAAATCGGACGACGAACGCTCGAGGTCAGCAAACACAAGGAGCATCTGATCCCCGGCGCGGCCGCACTCGCCGCCCAGTCGTTCGTCGCTGACGTCGCGAGCAGGGGTGTGCCGGAGCTCGACCGTCACCGCGAAGCCTTCGAGAGCACTTCGTTCTCTCGAGCGACCTCGAGGCACTCAGCCCGGTTTTCAAACGAGGCGATCCGATCAGAACGTCGTGCCCACGTACCCGATCGTTGGCGGATCCATCCGTCGAGTCCGTAATGATATCCGGAATTGGCGACGAGCAGAAAGCCAATCGCGACGGCAAACGTGGGTGACGTCCGGATCGTTCCCATATTGAACACCGATATGAAATAGAGGAGGCCAACGATCGCTGCCGGACGAGCCCAGAATCCGACTACGAGGGCTATTCCGAACGCTAACTGGAGTACCAGCGCCAGGTTACTCCAAAACCAGGCGTACGGGATCACGCCTGCCTCGAGAATGCCAGCGTACCAGACATACGTCCCATCGGAAACGGCACGTGTGGCTCGGTCGGCGAGCGGTGTGCCCGCTCCGAGCCCTATCCAATCGCTATTGAGTTTCCACCAGCCACCGAACGCTATCTCGTAGAGCACCAGAAATCCGACGAGGATCCTCGTTGCACCGATCCATGAACCTGCGTCGCTTTCAAAACTCGATTCACTGGCCCGTTCTGCTGTTTCGTTCGTTGCCGTCATTAACAACATTCTCGATGATTTAGTATATATTATTAACTTTCTAACTTGTCTTAATATATAAAATAATCGACAACACATCACTCATCGAATAGACGACCGAAACTCCGCAGTGTTCGGCCCCTTCGGTATCGAGGTTCCGTCGCGCACGTCGCGATCGGGACAAATCGTGAAAGTCAAATCGGTGGCCTGTCTCTCTCGAGCCTGATGGAAGATCGTGGGTTCGACCTCGAGGACCGCCTCGCCACGCTCTGTGACGCGGGTCTGAAACGAACGCTCGCCCCCACAGACCGCGTCGCAGAGCGGGGGTATTTCGCCGCACCCGCCGGGGGTGACCTGCCGGTTCTCGAGACCGAGGAGCAACTCGTTTTCGCCTCGAACAACTACCTCGGACTGACCACAGATCAGCGTGTTCAGGACGCCGCCCGGCAGGCGACGGCGGTCGTCGGGACGGGCGCAGGGGCGAGCCGGCTCGTCACCGGGGACACGCTGGTCCACCACGATCTCGAGCGCCAGCTCGCCGAGACGAAAGGCACCGAGCGCGCGCTCGCATTTTCCTCCGGATACGCCGCGAACGTCGGGACGATCGCCGCCCTGGGGCCGGACGTGATCTTCTCCGACGAACACACCCACGCCAGTATCGTCGACGGCTGTCGTCTCGCCGACGCGGACGTCGAGTTCTACGACCACTGTGACGCCGCCGCCCTCCACCTCGCGATGGAACGACGAGCGGGGGAAGCGACCGGAGACCAGTCGTGGCTCGTCGTCACGGACAGCGTCTTCGGCGCGGACGGCACCGTCGCCCCCCTCGAGGGGATCTGTGACGTCGCCGAGGACTTCGGCGCGTGGGTGATGGTCGACGAAGCCCACGCCACGGGGCTGTACGTAAACGGCGGCGGCGTCGTCCAGGCTGAGGGCCTCGAAGAACGGGTTCACGTCCAGATGGGGACGCTCTCGAAAGCCCTGGCGAGCCAGGGCGGCTACGTCGCGGGCAGTGAGACGTTGATCGAGACGCTGATCAACGATGCTCGCTCGTTCGTCTTCTCGACCGGTCTCGCCCCCGCTGTGGCCGCCACAGCGAGTGAATCTCTCCACGTCGCCCGCCACAGCGACGTCCGCGAACGGCTTTGGGACAACGTCGCCCACCTCCGTGAGGGCCTCGAGTCGATGGGCTATGAGGTGCTTGGCGACTCACAGATCCTCCCCGTGCTCGTCGGCGACCGCCGGGACGCACTCGACCTGGCCGATGGGATCGGTGAGCGCGGCGTCGTCGCCACGTCGATCAACCCGCCGACGGTTCCCGAAGGGACGAGCCGAATACGGGTCGCACCGATGGCGACCCACCACGAAGGCGAGATCGTCGCCTGCCTCGAGGCCTTCGAGGCCGCCGGCGAGGAAGTGGGATTGCTGTGAGCGCGACCTCGGGGGCTACGGCGAAACCCTGAGGCGGGGCGTTGCCGGTCCGTCGTCCCGGTCGACCAGGAGGCTTGCGAGTTCCGATTTGCGATGTTCGACCTCGAGGTGGACCCGGAGGGTCGTCTCCCCGTCACAGGTGCGCTCACAGAGCGGGCAGCTGTAAGGTCGTGTCATGGTAGTCATCATCAGCCTAGTCACTCCCAGTCAAGGTAAACCTGTCTAGACCTCACAGTCAACCGACAGTACCGCCGAGTCGTACCCCGAGTCACGTGCCTCCGAAAGGCCTCTCGTGAGTGTGACCGACACAGGAGGGGCGTCCGTGCGGGGCTTACAGCACGGGCCAGGCCTTTCGAGCCTGGTTCCAGGACGTGACGTCGGCGATCCAGCGGGCGGCGATGAGTTTCTTCAGGTTCTTCGCGGGGAACCCACCGAAGGTGTCGATCGGCAACATCTGGACGTCGTGGGCGACGGCCTTCTTACCGACGGAGACGACGGTCCCCTTGTCGTCGTGTTCCCAGGTCATAAGCGGACGACCCTCGATCGCTCGCGCGATGTTCTCCCCGGCGACGTCCGCGGCCTGCCAGGCAGCCTGTGCCGTCGGCGGGGCGGGCTGGTCTCCCTGATCGATGATCGCCGAGTCACCGATCGCGAAGACGCGCTCGTCGCTGGTCTGGAACGTCGCCTCCGTCTCGACGCGGTTGTGCTGGTTCTCCAGGTCGACGCCGTCTAACGCCTCCCGGCCGGTGATGCCACCAGTCCAGACGAAGGCGTCGAACTCGAGGGGGTCGCCCTCGTCGAAGTGGATGACGCCGTCTTCGGCCTCGGTGATCGGGTCGTCGGTGTGGATGCGAACGCCTGCGTCCTCCAGGAGATCCCGAAGTGCCTGCTGGATCTCCGGGTCGTTGCCGGGGAAGATCTCATCGAGTGCCTCGACGAGGTGGATCTCGATCGGGGCGCGCCGTTCGTCACGGAACTCGGCGATCTCACCGGCGGTCTGGATGCCCGAGAGGCCGGCCCCGCCGATGACGATCTGTGCCGGTTCGCCGCGGGTGGCCTCCTGGCTCGCCTCCATCACTGCGTCGTGGATCTCCAGGGCGTCATCTAGGCTCTTCAGGGTACGGGAGTGTTCCTCGAGGCCGGGGATGCCGTAGTAGGCCGTCCGGCTGCCGAGTGCAACGAGGACGTAGTCGTAGTCGACGTCGGTGCCGTCTTCGAGTTCCACGACCCGTTCGTCGACGTCGAGACCGGTGATTTCGCCCTGAATGAACTGCGTCGTCGGCGCTATGATGTCCTGAACCGGGATGGCGATCTCGGACTGGACCGACGGATCCCGGATCACGCGGTGGACCTCGTGGAGCACGAGGTGATAATCGACGTCGGATATCCAGGTCAGTCGCACGTTACCGCCGAGCTCCGACTGGAGCTTCGTTATCGCGCCGGCACCGGCGTACCCGGAGCCGAGAACGACGACGTTCTCTGTCATGGCTCTCACTCAGAGGGGAGACGATACAAAGGTGTTGATACTTCCGGGGCATGGTACCCACTACCAGTGTGTTCGTCCGCCGAACGCACGGCACAAGACTTAGGCGTAGATGGACCCAAACCCCGGAACGATGATGTTGAGCGACGTGATGGAAGATTACCTCAAGGTGATCTACCAGCTACAGGGGGAGCACGACGAGCGCATCCGCACCTCCGAGATCGCCGAGGAACTCGAGGTCACGTCGCCGACGGTCACCAGCATGCTCGAGAAACTCGAGGAGCGGGGACTCGTCGACCGCGAGAAGTATCGTGGGGTAACGCTCACCGACGAGGGCGTCACGGTCGCACTCGAGGTGGTCCGCCACCACCGCTTGCTCGAGGCCTACCTCACCGAACACCTCGATTACGACTGGTCCGAGGTCCACGAGGAAGCCGACAGGCTCGAACACCACATAAGCGAGGACTTCGAACAACGTGTCGCAGCCGCCCTCGAAGATCCGGAGGTCGACCCCCACGGCTCACCGATCCCGGGTGCGGACCTCGAACCACCGGAGTCCCCGGATGGCGACTCGATCGGGGAGTTCGAGGAAGGCGACCACGTCGTCGTCGAGGAGGTCGCCGACCACGACCCGGAGGTGCTCTCGTATCTCGCAGACCACGGCGTCGCCCCCGGCACCGAACTCGAGATCCTCGAGGTCGCCCCCTTCGGGATGATCACGGCTCGGGCGGCCGATACGACCGACTCCGTTTCCTTACCCGAAGACGTCGCCCGTCACGTCCGCGTCGCCCCCCAACCGCCCCTCGAACAGTGACGTCCCGTCACCTTCCCCCGGTCACGCTGGGGGGTTCAGTCGGGATCGAAAGCGGCCGGTGACGACGCTCGACGATCACGAAAGATCGAGTACGACACACCCATAACCCACCGGGTTTAAGGAAATCTACCCCGAATGACCATCCATGTCATCAATCGAACTAACTCCGAGCCAGAAGAAAATCCTCCGGGCACTGACGAATCTCCACAACGAATCCGAGAGCGCGATCAAAGGCGAAGACATCGCCGAGCAGGTCGATCGAAACCCCGGAACGATCCGCAACCAGATGCAGAGCCTGAAAGCCCTCCAGCTCGTCGAGGGTGTACCAGGGCCGAAAGGCGGCTATAAACCGACAGCGACGGCCTACGAGGCCCTGGAGATCCAGCAGATGGACGACCCGGCCTCGGTCCCCATCGGACACGAAGGGGAGGACTTAGACGACGTCATCGTCGAGGAGATCGACCTCTCGAGTGTCCACCACCCCGAACTCTGCCGGGCGGAGATTCACGTCCAGGGGTCGGTAACTGACATTACCGAAGGGGACGGCGTCGTCGTCGGCCCGACGCCGCTGTCGAAGCTACTCATCGAGGGGACCCTCGACGGCAAAGACGACACGAACAACATCCTCATCCTGCAGATCGACGAGATGGTCGCCCCCGCCGAAGAACCGGAACACTAGAGTCGACTCCCCGACTCCGCTTTCGCCTCGAGCAGCGACGGTGCTTTCGGCTATGCCCTCTCTTCTGTGCTCACCGGAACGACGTCGACGCTCGCGACCGCATCGCCGTCCTCGACGTCCATTACCGTCACACCCATGGTGTTCCGGCCGACCGTCGAAATCTCGCTGGCCCGCGTTCGCATTATCTGACCGTTTTCGGACATAATTACGAGGTGATCGTCCCCGGTAACGGCCTTGACGGACGTCACCGGCCCGTTACGGCCGTCGGTCTTGATGTCGATCAGGCCCTTGCCGTACCGGGATTGGGTGGAGTACTCCGCGAGACGCGTCCGCTTGCCGTACCCGTTCTGTGTTACCGTAAGCAGGGCGCGCTCGTCGCCTTCGTCGGTCGCGACCAGTCCAGCAACGGCGTCCCCGCCCTCGAGTTTGATCCCGTTTACCCCACGTGCCGACCGCCCCATCGCACGGACTTCGGCCTCGTCGAACCGGATCGTCATCCCGCCTTCGGTGGCGATCACGAGGTCTTTCGACCCGTCTGTCACCTCGACGTCGACGAGTTCGTCACCCGCCTCGAGGCTGGCGGCAATGATTCCCGTCGACCGAATGTTCTCGAACTCCTCGCCAGCGGTTCGTTTGACGTAGCCGTTTTTCGTGACCATCGTCACGAACTCCTCGGAGTCGAGTTCGTCGGTGTCGACGATCGCCGTGATGTCCTCACCCGGACCGAGATCGAGGATGTTGACCGCGGATTTCCCACGGGCGGTCCGGCCCATCTCCGGGATCTCGTAGGTCTTGAGCCGGTAGACTTTCCCCTGGTTGGTAAAACAGAGCAGATAGTCGTGGGTGTTCGCCCGGAAGACCGTCGTCACGCGGTCGCCGTCTTTGACGTCCGCGCCGATAATGCCCTTGCCGCCACGACCCTGCGGGTCGAACTCCTCGACCGGCATGCGCTTTACGTAGTCGTCTTCGGTCATCACGACGAAGACGTCCTCTTCCGGAATGAGGTCCTCGTGGGTGACCGTCCCCTCGTCCTCGACGATCGAGGTCCGACGCTCGTCGCCGTACTCGTCTTTGAGCTCACGGAGTTGCGCTTTGATCACCGCGAGTAACTCCGACTCGCTCTCTAGGATCGCCGTCAGACGCTCGATTTCTACGTTGACCTCCTCGTACTCGTCTTCGATTTCGGCGGCCTCCATCGAGGTGAGACTGCCGAGTTGCATCCGGACGATGTGATCGGCCTGATCTGCGGAGAAGCCGTACGCTTCCTGTAAGGCCTCCTTTGCCGCCGACCGATCCTCGCTGTCCCGGATCGACTCGACGACGTCCTCTGCGTTCTCGACGGCCGTGAGACGCCCCTCTAAGATGTGTGCTCGGTCCTCGGCCTCGGCCAGGTCGTGTTCGCTACGGCGTCGAACGACCGCCTTTCGGTGGGAGATGTACTCCGCTAGGGTCTCTTTCAGCGCGAGTATTCGAGGCTGGCCGTCGACCAGCGCGAGGTTGATCACGCCGAAGGTGCGCTCGAGGTGACTCTCGAGCAGTTTGTTCTTGACGACCTCGGTGTTCGCCCCGCGTTTGAGTTCGACGACGATCCGAACGCCGTCACGGTCAGATTCGTCCCGCAGGTCGGTGATGCCCTCGAGGTCACCCTCGTTTACGTCCTCGGCGATGCGTTCGACCAGTCGCGCCTTGTTGGTCTGGTAGGGAAGTTCGGTGATGACGAGTCGTTCGCGTCCGGACTTCCACTCTTCGACCTCGAACTCAGCACGGACGCGGACCCGTCCGCGGCCAGTCCTGTACGCCGAGTAGACGGCGTCACGGCCGACGATGTTCGCTCCCGTCGGGAAGTCGGGGCCCTTGACGTGGTCCATCAGGTCCTCGACGGTCGCCTCGGGGTCGTCGATGAGTTCGATGGTCGCGTCGATCACCTCACCTAAGTTATGGGGCGGGATGTTCGTACTCATCCCGACGGCGATTCCCGAGGAACCGTTTACCAGCAGGTTCGGGAAGGCAGCGGGAAGGACGTCCGGCTCCCGGAGGCGGTCGTCGTAGTTCGCCGAGAAGTCGACGGTGTCTTTCTCGATGTCCTCGAGTAACTCCTCGGCGATGGCGCCCATCCGGGCCTCGGTATATCGCTGGGCCGCCGGTGGGTCGCCGTCCATCGAACCGAAGTTGCCCTGGCCGTCGACCAGCGGATAGCGCATCGAGAACTCCTGGGCCATCCGCACGAGCGTGTCGTAGATCGCCTTGTCGCCGTGTGGGTGGTAATCACCCATCGTCTCCCCGACGATCGAGGAGGACTTGCGGTGAGAAGAGCCCGAGGAGACGCCCATCTCGTTCATCGCGTACAGGATACGCCGGTGGACGGGCTTGAGACCGTCCTCGACCCGCGGTAACGCGCGGCCGGCGATGACGCTCATCGCGTAGTCGATGTAACTTTGCTCCATCTCGTCTTCGATGCGGACGGCTTCGACCGTCCGAGCCTCTACGTCCGTCGGATCGGGTACTTCTGAACTCATAGTATCGTCACCCTATATGTCGATCCACTCGGCTTCCGGCGCGTTCTCCTTGATGAACTGCTTTCTCGGCTCGACGGCGTCGCCCATCAACACCGAGAACATCTTGTCCGCAGCGGCGGCGTCCTCGATCGTGATCCGCTTGAGAATGCGGTTCTCGGGGTTCATCGTCGTCTCCCAGAGCTGTTCGGGGTTCATCTCGCCGAGTCCCTTGAACCGCTGGACCTGGGTCGGGTTGCCCTCACAGACCTCCGTGACGATCTCGTCGCGTTCTTCGTCTGTCATCGCGTCGTAGGTCTCCCCACGGTAGCGGATGCGGTACAGTGGCGGCTGGGTCGCGTAGACGTAGCCGTTCTCGAGCAGCGGCCGCATGTGTCGATAGAAGAACGTGAGCATGAGCGTCCGGATGTGTGCGCCGTCGACGTCGGCGTCCGTCGCCATGATGATCTTCTCGTACCGAACGTCTTCGATGTCGAACTCGTCGCCGATCCCCGCGCCGATCGCGGTGATCATGTTCCGGATCTCGTCGTTCTCTAGGATCCGATCCAGCCGGTGTTTCTCGACGTTCAAAATCTTCCCTTTGATCGGGAGGACGGCCTGGAACTCGGGATTCCGTGCCTGTTTTGCACTGCCGCCTGCTGAATCACCCTCCGCGATGAACAACTCGGCCTCTTCTGGGTCTTTGGTCTGACAGTCGGCGAGTTTCCCGGGCAGTGAGGTCGACTCGAGGGCGGATTTCCGTCGGGTCAGCTCTTCGGCCTTCTTGGCCGCTTTCCGCGCTTTCGCGGCCTCGACGGCTTTCATCACGATCGCTTGAGCGGTGTCGGGGTTCTCCTCGAAGTAGGTGCCAAGCCCCTCGTGCATCGCACCCTCGACGATGCCCCGGACCTCGCTGTTGCCGAGTTTGGTCTTCGTCTGCCCCTCGAACTGCGGGTCGGGGTGTTTGACCGAGATCACGGCCGTGAGTCCCTCGCGGATGTCCTCCCCGCGGAGGTTCTCCTCGAGCTCCGAGAGAAGGTCGTTCTCACCCGCGTACTCGTTGACGACGCGGGTGAGCGCGGTCTTGAACCCCGTCAGGTGGCTCCCGCCCTCGCGGGTGTTGATGTTGTTCGCGAAGGCGTGGATCGAGCCCTGAAGCTCTTCTGTGGCCTGCATCGCCACCTCGACGTGGATCGCCTCTTTTTCTCCCTCGAAGTAGATGACCTCCTCGTGCATCGCCGAACGCGTCTCGTTCAGGTACTCGACGAACTCTCGGATGCCGCCTCCGTACTCGTAGGTCTCGGAGACGGGGTCGCCGGCCTCGTCGGTCTCGCGTTCGTCCTCTAGGGTGATTCGGACCCCCGAGTTGAGAAACGCGAGTTCCCGAAGCCGGTTCGAGAGCGTCGAAAAGGCGAACTGGTCGGTCTCGAAGATATCGCCGTCGGACCAGAACGTGATCTGCGTCCCGGTATCCTCGTCGTCCTCGAGGTCCCGGACTCGCTCCATGTCGCCGTCGGGTTCGCCACGATCGAAGGCGTGACGCCAGAGGGCACCGTCGCGTTTGACCTCGACCTCGAGGCGTGCAGAGAGGGCGTTGACGACGGAGACGCCCACGCCGTGGAGCCCGCCGGAGACCTGGTAGGACTTGCTGTCGAACTTCCCCCCGGCGTGGAGGACGGTGAGGATGACCTCGAGGGCGGGACGGTCGTACTCCTCGTGGGTGTCGACCGGGATCCCCCGACCGTCGTCCGCGACGGTCACCGCGCCGTCGTCGTGGATGGTGACCGTAATGTCGTCACAGTATCCTGCCAGTGCCTCGTCGATCGAGTTGTCCACCACTTCGTAGACCAAGTGATGAAGCCCTCGAGAGTCGGTAGAACCGATGTACATCGCCGGACGTTTTCGCACGGCCTCCAGGCCTTCCAAGACCTGGATCTGTCCAGCGCCGTACTCACTTTCCTGGGACATGAGAAACCTGTATCCGGGTAGCAGACGGCACCTTATAAAGGTCACGTGTGCGCGCTCGCGCGAGCGAGAGCGGAAATCGTAAACCACCACCTATCGTAGCTCCCCACCCATGGTCGTCTCCCGAGCCGAGATCGATCGCCTGCGGACCGAAGCCGACACGATCTTCACCCGGATCGAGACCGTCCAGGGGGCACTCGAGGACGCCCACAGCGAGGACGGAGACCACTGGGACCGCGGCGAGATCACGCTCACACTCGAGACGCCGACGGGCGAGGATATCGACGTTACACTCGACCTCGAGGCCTCGGCCGCCGAGAACGCGGGGAGACGGTACGAACGCGCGGGGGAACTCGAGGCGACCCTCGAGGAACGGCGGGGCC
>Ga0207421_10004635_pt1 | contig 15721 bp, 15 predicted proteins | sample SodLakKL_010_SED_4_FD_187542 | JGI IMG/M metagenome (GOLD analysis project Ga0207421, IMG submission 187542) | Alkaline sediment microbial communities from Lake Tanatar, Kulunda Steppe, Russia - 8KL_010_SED (SPAdes) (version 2) | ecosystem: Environmental > Aquatic > Non-marine Saline and...
ACTTGCCTATTGACATTCAACACAATTTTGATAAATTAAGAGTGTTTACTTAACAGTGTTAACCTTGTTTTAATATGTCCCTGCGAGAAGAAATTATAGATGTAAGTAAAGAGCTGTTGTTAAAAGACGGTTTTAATAAAATTTCTATGAGAAAAATTGCCAAACGCGTAAATGTTACGGCAACGAGTATCTATCTCCACTTTAAAAACAAGGACGACCTGTTGCTTGCTCTGATTGAAGAGAGTATCCAAAACCTGAATAAAGCTCTGATGAAAGCGATGAATTCATCGCTGGACCCGATTCAGCAGCTTGAGAAACTTGCTGAGGCGTATATTCAGTATGCGCTCGAAAACCCGCAAGAGTATGAAATTATCTATATGGTTCGTCCGGAAGAGATGCCTAAATATCCTAAAGTGAAGTTCCAGGAAGTGAGGCAGACCTACGAATTACTGTCAGGTATTATTCAGGACGGCAAAGAGAAGGAGCTGTTTGATGTAGATAACCCGCTAATTAGCGCCTATACCCTGTGGGCACAAATCCACGGTGTTGTAACTGTGGTGCTTAATAAACGCCTGGATACAAGAATTCCGAGAGATTCTTTCCTGGACCAGGCTATAGATCACATCATCCAGGGATTTGTAATTCAAAAAACACCGGCTTAACGGAATACTATTATGGAAACACTTATTGAACAATTCGGATTTTTAAATGGAATGGAAACCTGGGCAGTTTGGACCGGAATCGTTCTTGTCTTTCTGGCCCTGGGGTTTAAAGGTGCAGCCTTATGGATATGGGCTGCTTTGGGTCTTATTGCGATCATCGGGCTTGGAGCACCGGTGTGGCTGATAACCGTCTATGTGGCTTTGGCATTGATTTTCAATATCAAGATGATCAGGCGAGTACTGCTATCAGGGCCGATCATGAAAATACTTGATGCACTGAAGATATTGCCGGCAATATCTGAAACTGAACAAACCGCTATTGATGCCGGCACGGTTTGGGTGGAAGGCGAACTCTTTTCAGGCAAACCTGATTTGAAGAGATTAAACAGTGAAAAATATCCCGAGCTGACCGAGAAGGAGAGAGCCTTTCTGGACGGGCCTGTTGAAGAGTTATGCTCAATGGTGTCGGACTGGGAGGTTTTCCAGAATAAGGGTTTTGATGATAAAACATGGCAATTCCTGAAGAAAGAGAAGTTTTTCGGACTCATCATCCCGGAGGAGTACGGTGGATTCGGGTTTTCCGCGAATGCACATAGTATGATCGTTGGGAAATTAGCCTCCCGCTGTGGCCCCCTTGCCACTACCGTAATGGTGCCAAACTCGTTGGGCCCTGCTGAGTTGTTGATGCACTACGGTACTCAGAAACAAAAAGATCACTATCTGCCGCGCCTGGCGAAGGGCGAAGAGATGCCCTGCTTTGCACTTACTGAACCCAACGCAGGATCGGATGCGGGTGCAATGCAGAGCACCGGAGAAGTTTTTAAAGGCGATGACGGTGAACTCTATCTGAAGCTCAATTGGGACAAGCGGTATATTACACTGGCAGCCATATCTACGGTAATAGGCCTGGCTTTTAAGATGCGCGACCCCGACAATCTTCTCGGAAAGGGCGAAGACCTTGGCATTACCGCAGCACTGGTTCCAAGTGATACTGATGGCGTGGATATTAGCAAGCGGCACGATCCGCTCGGTGTGCCATTTTACAACTGCCCAACAAAAGGCAAAGACGTAATTGTTTCGATTGATGCAATTATTGGTGGGGCCGATGGTGCCGGTAACGGCTGGAGAATGCTGATGGAGTCTCTTGCAGTTGGCAGGGGTATCTCACTGCCGGCTCAGGCCATTGGCGGCGCCAAAACGGCAACACGGGCCGTTGGTGCATACGCTGCAATTCGCAAACAGTTCGGTCTGAATATCGGAAAATTTGAAGGCATTGAAGAGCCAATGGCACGAATCGGGGGTTACACCTACCTGATGGATGCAGCTCGTGGATACATTTGCGGTGCACTTGATGCAGGGGAGAAACCTGCCGTGATAACAGCCATTGCGAAGTACAATTTTACAGAACTTGGCCGGGAAGTCATCAACGACTCTATGGATATTACCGGAGGGGCAGGCATATCGCGCGGACCACGCAACTTGTTTGCACACTCCTACATCGCCATGCCTATTGCCATTACGGTTGAAGGAGCTAATATTCTTACCCGGACACTCATGATCTTTGGCCAGGGCGCAATCCGAAGCCACCCGTATGCTTTGAAGGAGATTGAAGCGTTAATGAATAAAGATGTGAAGAAGTTTGATGATGCATTCTGGAAGCACATTGGCCACGTGGTGCAGAACAGTATCCGCTCGCTTTTACTGAGCTTTACCCGTGGCAGGTTGGTGAGCTCACCGGTTAGCGGGCCTGCTGCCAGGTACTATAAAAAACTGGCATGGGCTTCTGCTTCGTTTGCATTCATGTCGGATATTGCACTCGGATCGTATGGCGGTGCCCTTAAGATGAAGGAGAAACTTGCCGGGCGATACGCCGACATTTTGAGCTGGATGTTCCTTGCAACGGCAACACTTCGCCGCTATGAGGCTGAAGGACAGAAGAAGGAAGACCGTGAGTATTTTGAATGGGCAATGCAGCACTCCTTCTTCAGAATCCAGACAGCATTTGATGAGATCTACTCTGAAATAAGAGTTCCGGGATTGAGCTGGTTCTTCAGAGGACCAGTTGCGCTCTGGTCCAGGATGAATAGAATTGGCAGAAAACCATCCGATGAAATCGGCCAGCGTGTGGCTCAGGCCATGCAAACGAGGGGTGAGCAGCGCGACCGAATCACGAAAGATATCTATCTGCCAACCGATAAGAATGAAGCACTTGGCCGCTATGAGCACGCCATGAAGCTGATCGAGGAGTCATTTCCGGTTTACAAAAAACTATACAAAGCCACCAAGGCCAGGGAAATTCAAAAAGATCATGTACTTAAACAGGTTGAGCCCGCTCTGGAAAAAGGGATAATCACTAAAGAAGAAGCAGAGATCGTGAAGAGAACGGAGGAGGCGCGATTTGATGCAATTACCGTTGATGAGTTTACCCTTGAAGAGTACAACATGGGCAGGGCTTCAGCTCCTGTATCGGATGGCTTGAAGAATCCGGAGGATAAAACGGTTTTAATTTGATTAACAGATGAACCTTCACGTGCCCAAAAGGCCTTGAAGGGTTTGTCTGACAGATGATTCTTGATCTTTTCAAGGAGTTTTGATTCTTCGCTGAATTGAATCATTGCAAAAAGAGAGTTGAACCCGTATCTTTAAAGCTATTAAAGATTCAATCAATGCCAGAATAATGAAAAAAGGAATTCATCCCGACTACAAAGAAGTTACTGTTATATTGAGCGATGGTTCAGAATTGAAAACCAGAAGCACAATTGATACCAAAGATGGTGTCTATAAAAGTGAGGTAGATTCTAAGAACCACCCGTTTTATAACAAAGATCAAAAAATTCAGAAGAAAGCCGGCCGTATCGATCGATTCAACAAACGATACAAAAAGTAAGCTCTCTTACAAGAAATCAAAGGATGTAATGGAGATCATTACATCCTTTTTTTATTTATAGCCTATGGATATCGAACAATTTACGGTTGGGCCATTCGCTGAGAATACCTACCTCATCTCAGAAGGTTCTCAATCAATCCTGATAGACCCCGGTTTTCACAGTCCTCGTGAATTTCAGGTATTTAAGGACGAGCTTGCGGAAGCCGAATCTGAACTGATTGCTGTATGTTTGACGCACGCCCATGTGGATCATCTGCTAGGGCTTGATAAGGTCTTGAAAGAATATGAAGTGCCAGTCTACCTGAATCACACAGATCTGTTTCTGTGGGAGAATTTTGCAGAACAGGCAAAGCGATTTGGGTTCCATACCGCCGATTTTGATTTCACGCCGGAACCTCTTCCGGAACAGAGTGCATTTCAAATTGGCCCGTTTACGTTTGATGTGCTTTTTACCCCGGGCCACTCTCCCGATCATGTCTCGCTATACTTTGCCGGGCACGACCTGCTTATAGCCGGAGATGTGCTGTTCAGGGAAAGTATCGGGCGCACAGATCTGTATAAGGGAGATTTTGAACTGTTGACTCGATCTATCAGGCAAAAGCTCTATACGCTGCCTGATCATACAAAAGTATTTCCCGGCCACGGCCCCTCTACCACTATTGGCCATGAGAAGAGAATGAATGCTTTTGTAAAAGAGGGGTAGGTTACTCCTTCTCTTTTTTGCTTTGAGCTATTTTCTGCTGAAGCCTGAAGATTTGCTCATCATAATGCTCTTTCTTCGAAGCGTCGGTTCTGCGCAGCTTTTTAAAGGTTTCGATTGCGGCCTTGTAATTTTCCTGATTCTCATAGATGGATGCCAGAGTTTCAGTCACAATATCGTCAACAGCGCTGCTGGCTTCGCTCAGATCGGGCTGATCTTTATCTGAGGTGTCGGGTTTAATCCTTCTCTTTTCAATCGCTGAAAGCTTTGCAATAAGCAGGTCCAGATCCTGAATGGGATGGCCCTTGTCTTCCAAATGATTATCGCGCTTGAATGACTCCCGTTTTGGTTCTGGTTCCCAGGCATTAAACGCATGAGGGTGTGCAAGTAAATAGTGCAGGTGGTCCATTAACCTGCTGCCGGGGGCCAGAACTTTAGCGTGAAGTGCCGACTGAATAGCTTTCTGATTATCGCCATTCTTGTGATATAACCAGGCAAGAAAAAAATACCCTACCGCTCCGGTATTTCTTTTTGTAACATGGTTTTCAAGCCTCGATATAGCTGTTTCAGGTTCTTTCTCGAACTGATCTAAGTAGCTTTGCAGCGACTTCGGAATTTGATGAGCTTCTAATTGCATGCTGAATGGTATGAAAAGAGAATTATATTTACCAACTGCTTACCGCATCATTAAACATATTACTGGCAATTTGCTGAAGAGCTGTTTGAGCAGCCTGAATCTCTCCTTCTACTGGGTCTTCCTGTACGTTGTAGGTAGCACTTCCGGTGAAGTTTTTATTCCAGAGCGGTTCTTCATCTTTTGCATATTGAAATGATGCGCGTACGGTAATTTGAATTTCATTTAGATTGGCCTGTTCATCACCCCTCACACTAAACGGCCTGTTAACATAATTTTGTATAGCTCCATCCAGAAATGCATCGGCAGATTCCCGGTCGTTGGAAAGGGAGAGACGGCTTTGGTTCACAAAGCGATTTATCAATGCCTGGTTAATACGATCGCTCAGGTCTCCCAACCCGCTTTGTGATCGGTCCGCAAAAAACGGGATATAGATGGTACGAACATCCGCCGGTATAGATGTACCCGTAAAGCTGTAGTTGATACATCCCGAAACGGTAAAAACTGTTGCAAAAAGTAAAAGGATAATTTTCTTACTGAAGACCATATTGATCCAATTTTCTGTAAAGTGTACGCTCGCTCACGCCCAGGGCATCCGAAGCCTTGCGGCGGTTGCCTTCAAAACGTTTTAACGCTTGTTCGATGAGAAATTTTTCTGCTTCCTCGATGGAAGGAATCTCTTTTCCTTTAAAAAAAACGTCCAGATTATCCTTTTGGTCTCCATCATGTTCCGGTTCAGCTTTTTTGGGCGTGTTGATGCCGAGTGAATAGTTGTCTATCTGCTCCTGAAGATGACTTGATATATCATTGGGATCAATATCTCTTGGAATGGAGCCGGGTAGTTGTTTCATGCCTTTGTCGGCAAAACTGGTATAGAGAAATTTCGCCAGCATCTTTTTTAAGTCGGATATATCTGTCCGCATCTCTACAAGTGCTCGGTAAATGATCCCTGAATCTGCAGGGTCCGGTTCATTATGAAATTCGGTTTCTCTCTCTTTCCGGGATAAAATAGGGAGGTTATCTGTGGAGCCCAGATGTTGACGGCCCTTAAGATATTTTTGAAGCTTCTCTTTATCGATAAACTGGGACTTTTCAAGTACCACCAGCTGTTCGGCTACATTTCGGAGCTCACGAACATTGCCCGGCCAGCGATAGGATGTGAGTAACTCTTTGGCATCATCCGAAAACCCCTGGAAAACAGAATCATATTTCGAAGAGAATTCAGTCACAAATTTCCTGAATATCGGGATAATATCCTCTGTGCGTTCGCGAAGTGGAGGAAGTTTGATTTTTACGGTGTCTAAACGGTAGTAGAGATCTTCCCGAAACTTTCCTTCGCGCACCAGCTCCCAGAGATCCTGATTGGTAGCGGCAATTACACGTACATCGGCCGTGTACATTTTGCTCGAACCCACTCTGAAAAACTCTCCGCTTTCAAGCACACGCAGCAGTTTAACCTGAATATTTTTCGGTGTATCCCCAATTTCATCCAAAAAAATGGTGCCTCCGTCTGCCTTTTCAAAGTAACCTTTTCGGGCTTCATGAGCGCCGGTAAAAGATCCTTTTTCATGGCCAAAAAGTTCACTCTCGATGATTCCCTCAGGAATAGCACCACAATTTACAATAACAAGATTGCTGCGTTTACGTTTACTGAGTGCATGTATGGCACGAGCTGTAACATCCTTACCAACGCCACTCTCACCCTGTAAAAGCACGGTGATGTCGGTGCCGGCTACCTGCATAATTTTATCTACAACCTGCCTGATGGCAGCAGATTCTCCTGTTATTCCGTAACGTTCCTGAAGCGCTTCCCGATCCATAGTGATTAATTTCTAAAAGGGTAAAGGTAAGAAAGATCTCTTTCTTGCCATAGAGTCCATTTCAAGATTCATCGGCAGTGTTGAAACACAATTCATTAAACCTCTTTACATTTTATTGAAAACATCGTTTGTTGTATTGGTAATATCACAAGATAAAAAATTTGATTATGGGCATGGTATCATTATCTGAAAAAATTGAAGAAAAACTGCGTCATCATTTTGCAGTCATTTACGGTAAAAACCGGGTGGAAGAGTGTTTGAAGCGAACGCATGAGCTCTTGGATCAATACGGCCTGGAACCACAACAGAAAATCCCGAATAAAGATATTTGGACTCACCGGGATGTTGTTCTGATAACGTATGGCGATATGGTATTGCCCGATACAGGGGCGCCCTTTTCCAAACTTTGTAAACAGCACGAATTTTTAAAAAGAAAGGTAAAGGGCCTGATCGATACCGTTCACATACTGCCATTTTTCCCCAGCACATCCGATGATGGTTTTTCAGTTGTAGACTACAGGAGAGTTGACAGCAGGCTTGGCGGATGGGAGGAGATCGAAGCAATGAGTAAAGATTTTCGCCTGATGGCCGATCTTGTGATGAATCACGTTTCCCGTTACAGTGAATGGTTTCAAAAATATCTTAAAAACGAAGAGCCTTATGTCGACTATTTCATCGAGGTAGACCCAGATACAGACCTTTCCGAAGTAACCCGCCCGCGCAGCTCACAGATCCTGACACCGGTTCATACCGAAGAGGGAGAGAAATTTGTGTGGTGCACCTTTAGCGACGATCAGGTAGATGTGAACTTTGCAAATCCGGATGTACTCTTTGAGTACATCGACATTTTTCTGTTCTACCTGAGTAAAGGCATCTCTGTAGTCAGGCTTGATGCTGTGGCATTTATCTGGAAAGAGTTGGGCACAAGCTGTATTCACCTCAAAGAGACGCATGAAATTGTAAAACTCTTTCGAACCATCACCGATTACTATATACCGGAAGCGACAATTATTACAGAAACCAACGTTCCCCATAAAGAGAATATCAGTTATTTCGGCGACGGTGACGAAACACATATGGTGTACCAGTTTAGCCTTCCACCTCTGCTACTTCACACTCTGCTCAGTGGAAATGCCAAATACATGACTGAATGGGCGGCATCATTGAAAGATCTGCCGGAAGGATGTACCTATTTCAATTTTACAGCATCACACGACGGAATTGGCGTCAGGCCAATCGAAGGTCTTATTCCGGATGAGGATTTTAATGAACTTGTTGAAAACATACGCAGGAAGGGTGGTTTTGTATCAGAAAAAAAGAATCCCGATGGATCACTGAGTCCCTATGAGCTTAATATTACATACTTTGATGCATTCGGGGGCGTAAACGGGGCGGAGTCGCTGAAGGAGAAGCGGTTTATATGCTCACAGATAATCGCCATCAGCCTTCAGGGTGTGCCGGGAATCTATTTTCACAATATGACCGCCACGCGTAACAATCTGCAGGGGGTAGCTCTGACGGGGCGTTACCGAAGCATCAACCGGAAGAAGTGGTATTACGAAGAGCTGATGGACGAGCTGAATGATCCGGATACCAATACCAGCCGTGTTTTTAACCGAATGAAACAGATCATCGCTTCACGCTGGCACCATCCTGCCTTTCATCCCTATGGCGGGCAAAAAGTGTACGACCTGGGTAATGATGTTTTTTGTATCGAACGCTGGGACCCCGATGAAACTGAGCATGTTCTGGTTATTGCCAATGTAACCGGTAAAACCAAAGTGTTAGAGATGAACGATTTCGATCTTCCGCTCAGTCCGTCCAATTCATGTAGCGACATCTTATCTGGAAAGGAGATCCTTAGCAGCGGTAAGATGACTTTAAGTGCGTATCAAGTAGTGTGGATTAAGATTTAGACCGATCTCGTGAAATAGTAAAGTTTCAGGTGGTCTCTGCTTAGTACCACCATGCGTTCCTGGTGGAATGCAGACTGACTCAGCTGGGTGTCAGATGGTACCGGCCAATCACCCCTGGTGGGTCGAAGGTATCTTTCTATGCCAGGAAATTGGTGTTGAAATTACCCATGTCAACGGCATCCCTGTGGAATAAATCAACAGGACCAGAAAATTTTCGTCCAGAAGGTCCTTACACAACCTCCTTCAACTGTTTAAACTCAGTAAACACTATATCGGGCTGCAGATTCTTGCATCGGTCATCGTCGCGCCGCCATTTCAGAGAGCGTTTGTCGCCGGCAAAAAGGGCGGTTTTCATACCCAGTTCAGATGCCGGATAGATATCCTTAAGCATATCATTTCCTGCATACAGTATTTCTTCCGGTTTAACGGAAGGGTCAACTTTTCGTAATTTTTCAAGAAATGACCTGTAAAAGATCAGGCCCGGTTTTTTATTCTTCTCTTCGAATGACCAATGCAGCAGCTCTTTATGAAAGCCGAGTTCTGTGATTGATCTGCCCATGAGCGCTTCCAACACGATGGGCGTGTAGAATTGAGAATTTGAGAGGATACCCTGCAAAAGGCCTTCTTTTTTGTAGTGGAGCAGTGTTTCGGCTGCACCATCAACCGGCCAAACCGGGTTCATCCTTGCCTCAAATTCGACAGAAATTCGGTAGTTGGTAAAGGCATCAGGAATGGATACAATTAAGCCTTCATTGTGAAGGGTAATTAGTATGTCTCTCCATATTTTCCGGATATCCGGCTCCGGATATCTGATTCCGGCTTTTTTAAACTCTTCAACTTCAATTTGAACCACTTCGGTATAGATTTCAAAACTGCGCTCACCGGCTTTAGGATCTTTAATTTTAATACCGGCGCTTTTGAGTACCTCCGTCATCAAACCGGGATCCGATTTTCCGTCATCAATACCGATATCTCCCACACCGCTCAGGAATAGCGTTCCGTAAAAATCGTACATTAAAACCCGAGTCTCCGGCAGCCTTTTTAATCGCGGCTCAGTTCCGGTTGGACTAGCATCCATTGGTTTTGAGAGCTCTTTGAAACGACTTTTTAACTCATCTTCGATAGCTGTTGGTGAAATCATCGCCCGAACTTTTTACGATACTGTTCAATTTCAATCATCGGTGGCCGCTCTTCCTCCACAATCTCTATCAGATTCTGTTCATATTGATCTTTTGTAACCTGAAACTGCCTTAATATGGTTTCATGTTCAGCTTTCTCAAAAATCCCAAGCGTTTTAGCTCTTTTGATGAATGTTTGCAGAATGCCAAACGACATTTTACCGAGTGAAATTGTTGGTTTGTTCTCATGTACCCGTTTATCCAGGTCGGTTTGGGCAAATGCTTCAAGCCCGAATTTGTGGTGCACATCAATCAGGTGGGATGTTTCTACACCAAAGCCTATGGGAAAGGCTATCTGTTCCAGAACCTCACGTCTCACTGCATATTCACCCGAAAGGGGCTGAATAATTGCTGTGAGTTCCGGGAAGAATAATGAGAACAGCGGCCTGACCAGGATTTCGGTAACCCTGCCGCCACCCGATGCGCGTACGTTCCCTGAAAAGGCCAGAGGCCGGTCGTAGAACGCCTTGACATACTTTACCTCCTCGCGATAGATTAAAGGGGCTACAAGCCCATATACAAACCGCGGGTGAATGTTACTGATATCGGCATCAACATAGACGATGATGTCGCCTTCCAGCTGGTAAATGGCTTTCCAGAGATTTTCGCCCTTTCCCTTTTTTGGCTCAAGCTCCGGCAGGATGTCGGCAGCCAGATAGGTATCGGCCCCGTAATTTTTTGCCACTTTAAGAGTATCATCTTCAGAGCCGGAGTCAATTACAGCGATCTCATCAATGAGCGGGTAGCGGTTCATCAGCTCAGATTTGAAGATGATAATCTCCTTGCCTACTGTTTTTTCTTCATTCAGTGTGGGCAGACAAAGTGAAATCTTTAGCCCAAGCTTCTCTTTGGTTTCAACAAGTTTTTTAAGATCCCAAAACTGAGAGTGATGGTAGGTGTTTTTATCAATCCAATCTTGTAGTTCAAGCACAGTGTCCTCCGTCTATAGCAGTTATTATTCCAATCAGTTGAGCAAGGCCTTTATAAATAGGCTCGATTTGAATCGTTTCATCTGTTTTATGAATTCGGTCGCCGTGTGTGATTCCCAGGGTGAGGGCGGGTATATTTTTATCGATTAATGCAGCGAGTTCAGAGGTGCTGGGCGCAAGCCGGGGTTCAATATCCAAAATTTTCATAACCTGACGCGCACATTTGTTCAGAGGATGAGCATAGGGAATGCCACCCGGACTGCGCTTGGCAAAGATATCCAGCTCTACATCATCACCGGTTTTTGAGGATACTTCCATAACAATATCCTGAATGGTTTGGCCGGCAGATTCAACAACTTCTTGAGATTCTGAACGGATTTCAAAACCAAGCGTAGCATCTTTAGCGATGGTATTAAATGATGTACCACCGGCTATTGATCCCATCACAATGCTGGTTCGGGGCCGTTTTGGCAGCCTGATGTCATTAATTTTATTGATCACTTCATTTAACGTAAGTATCGCGCTTGCATCTCCAAATCGCGACCAGTCGTAGCTGTGGGGAACCCTGCAGGTAATCTCCCCCCGCAACATTCCAATAGAGGAGTAACTGAGCCGGCCCAACTCTACACCTTCAATACAAATTGCCTGAGAAATCTGAAAAGAGTTATTATCCAAAAAGAAACGAATTCCCTCTAAATCACCTCTTCCCAGGCTTTTTGAACCGCCAAGTAAAATAAGATCTTGTTCAAGTTCAACATCAAGCTCCTTTAAAATATAGGGAATGGTAGCCAGTACAGCGAGGCCGAGGCTATTGTCGGCAACCCCGGGGCCGGTTATGGTGTCGCTTGATACCTGCATGGTATGGTCGGTTTTGGACGAAAAAACCGTATCGGCATGTGCATTTATCAGTATGGAGCTCTCCCCCTTGGTGCCCTTCAAAACACCCACTCCGTTTCCGCTTCCATCAATTGAGGAGTCGGTAAGACCGGCTTCATTAAACCTGTCGAGCAGGAATTCGAGCCGTTCACTCTCTTTAAAAGTGGGGGATGGAATTTCCCCAATCATAACCAGGTTTGCCAGGAGCACCTCCCTGTGCTTTTTAAGGTTTTTTGCCAGCTCCGGCAGATTTTCTATTACTTCTTCTGTCTTCATGTTTATCATTTAAGGTAAAAGTGTTTACATGTAATATATAAAATGGCAAAAAATAGATCAGCATACAGTAAAAAATGTGAAAGCGCTTCTTTGTTCAAAAACCTCGCAAATCTGATGCTAAAACACTATTTTCGAAAAGGCAGGAACAATAAATTAATCGAATCATTTACATAAATTGAGTGCGAACCCATCAATCTGTCTCTGAAAGAAATAATTATATTTATTGTAACCTTGTTAATACTCAGTCGTCACATCACCAAACAGATGTATTTCCCCTGTATTCTGCGGCCTGTAAGAAATTATGAATAAGGATCTGCTACATAAATCGGAATCCGAACTGATCGACGACATTCTTAACGGTTCGAACGACAAGTACAGGGTTTTGGTAGACAGATATTCACCCATGGTTTTCCATGTGGTAAGAAAGTTTGAACGTGATGACGACGAAGCTGAGGAATTATCTCAGCAGATATTTGTAAAGGCTTATGAGAAGCTGGAGTCGTTTAACAGGGAATCAAAGTATTCATCTTGGCTATACAGTATTGCCATGAACCACTGTCGCGACTATGCAAAAAACATCCGGCGCGGGAATAAGAGATTTAGTGAAATGGAGCCGGATTATATTGAACGGCAGACAGGTGATGAGAAGACTCCGCACCTGAACCTGGAAGTAAAGGAGTGGAAGTATTTATTGAAGCAGGCTATGTTGAGGTTGTCACCGGATTATACGGAACCATTTTTAATGAAGTATCGTGATGGTATCAGTTATGAAGTGATGTCTGAGCAGTTGGGAGTGTCGGTAAGTGCACTTAAGGTAAGGGTGCACAGGGCCAGAAAAGAGTTGAAAAGTATATTAGAAAAAGAGGTATAAAAATGGATGATAAAAAAATAAATGAAGAACTGTTTCGCCGGTATCTTGACGGTGATTTGAGCAGCGAAGAGGAGACTCGGGCTCTGCATATGATTGCAGAAGATGAAGAGATGCGCGAACTGCTCAGTTTTGAGAGAACTCTCTTTCAAACATTTAGCGGTGAACCGGATCCGGAATCGTTTACGGTGCCTGCCAATTTCAGCGATTCGGTTATGGACCGGATTGCTCAAAAACAGCCCGAAGCGAAAAAAGAGAAACAAGAGAGCGGGGTTGTTTTATCACTCTTTAAACCAAAAAATATCGCCATCCGTCCGGTTTATGCCATGGCAGCAATTTTGCTTTTATCATTTGGTTTTGGTTATATGTTGTTGAATGAATCTGAACAGGAGATGTTTGCATCGGCCTACGAAACGGAAGCGTCTGCACAGTTAGTGTCTGAAACGGAATCTGAAGTCTGGATTCGATTTGTCTATTTTGATGAAGATGCTGAAAGTATTGAAGTGGCGGGCGACTTCAGTGACTGGGACCCGGTAGCACTCAGCCGCGAATTTGTTGGAGACAAACAGGTTTGGACCGGGCTGATTCCTGTAACCCGGGGTGAGCATCGATATATGTTTGTGAAAGATGGTGAAGAGTGGATTACCGATCCCCTGGCAGCCATGCAGCGCGACGATGGATTCGGAAATAAAAATGCTGTTTTATACTTATGAGAAAACTTCTTGTAGCAATAATTGGACTGCTTTTATTACCCACAGAAGGTTTCAGTCAGGATTGGCAGTCCGTTATTATGTTAAACTCAAGAAGCGGTTACACTTCAAATACCTATCTGAATCCTTTTCTTTCCGAGTGGGATCGCACGGCTGACGTTGGCTACCTGATGGTTTCTCCGGTGGGACAATTGGGAATGAGTTCAGATCGGTTCTCATCTGATTTTACGGCAGGTTTTGTTTACGAGCCCTTTTTTGATGACCGCGACGCCTGGTCGGGCAGTTTTGCATTGATGGGTGCCAGGTATAGGGTCGCTAACAGGATTACGCTGGGAGCCGAGGGAGGAGTGAGCCGTTTTTCTACATTTCTCAGCCGGGATCTCTATTGGATACAGCCGGTGTTAAACTGGTCGCCTTCCCCGTTTACCCAGTTACGCTTAAAAGCCGGCTCTTCATTCAGAAAGCTATCCGACAGTGAAACAGAGGAAGAACAGGGCACGCAGCGGTTCGACAGTTATACAATAGAATTGGAAACATGGCCAAACTTCAGATGGCAGCTGCGTTCATCGCTGTTTGGCAACCTTGATGATCCGGCAGCAAATATAGGGTTGCGGGCTTCTGCTGACTACTGGGCAACCCGTTCACTGCAACTTTCCCTGAATGGGGGGTTAGAGCGCTACCAATTTCAGATCATAACTGAAAATGGCGGTGGGGGCGGTCCGGGCCCGCCTTTTGGTGCCCCGGGTGGTGATGGAACCCAGGTATTGGATGAAGCAGACCGATTGGTGAGAGTAGGCACGGGAGCTTCCTATCAAATTAATAGAAATGTTGCAGTATCTCTGCAAGGCGATTATCTGAATTATCACTCATCAGTCACCGGCGAATCAACCGGTGACTTTCATGTTTCGGCTGGGGTTCGTCTCTCCATATTCCCAAAAATGGGAGGGAGAGGTAAAGCTGGCGTTGAGTGGCGTCAAAACGATTCGCAGACAGTCATTCTGAATTTGAAACACTCGGGTGATGGCCAGCTTTACATTTTGGGCGATTTCAATGATTGGGATCATCCCGGCATACCGTTATCTCGTCAATCGGGTAGCAGATATGCAGCACAGCTGTCACTCTCTCCGGGAGTTTATGAGTACAAAATTCTATTGGTTGCAGGCTCTGAGGAGACCTGGATCGATTTTTCAGACGAGACCTATACCGTTCCGGATGGATTTGGCGGTGAAAACGGGCTAATTTTTATTGATTAAACCGTAAATAAGATCTCTGATGAGAGTACATAAAAAAATTAATCTTTTGCCGGTAACCTTATTGATTTTGAGTCGTCTCACAATTGGGACTCTAAATAAACACGAGAATAGATAACTTGATGAGAAGTATTGATCGAGCTGTTTGAAAATAAAAAGACATGAAAAAAGAAAGAAAACATATGATTAGACCGGTGGCTTTTTTGGCTGTACTGTTGATGATGTTCAGCTTTGCGCCGGTTTCAGCTCTACAAGCCCAAACACTTGGCAATTTGATTGAGCAGGCAAGAGCTGCAGGTATTGAGCAGTCGCGCATTGTTGACCTGCAAAATCGTGCAGAGGCACGCGGTATTGGTGAGGAGGATTTAATGAATATCATTCGTCCGGCCATTGCTATGGCTGAGCAAAATCTTCCTCACGAGATGATTTTTGACAAGGCATTTGAAGGAATTTCTAAAAGAGTATCCGTGCAGCAAATGCAGCCGGTACTCAACTCGATTGCTGAAAGTTCAGCGCGGGCAGCTCAAATTGTCGACATATGGGTGGAAAGGCCGGAGGTAGGTCAAATGCTGAACCGGGCGGGTGAGAGAATGGATCGAGGTACGTTCCGTAATGAGATGATAAAAGCGAGCTCTAAAGGATTGATGCAAAATTTTGACCGCAATGTTATGGAAGAGACTCTCGAATCGGTAGCTCAAAGCTCTGCCATGGAGCGGGCTCGTCCTTCGGGAATTATCACTGCGATCAGCATTCTGAGTGATTTGCCTACAGCAGCCCAGGAACCGGCTGAATCAGCCCGGATTGTGCTTAGGGCACTGGAAGGCGGCTTTGATGCCTCCGACCTGCAGAAACTTCCCGGTGCCATGAATATGGCCCAGCGCAGAAGCCAGCTGCCTGCACAGGCGGTGGCAGAAGGACTGGCTAGGCAACTTCAGGGAGGCCTGCCAGCATCCCAGATCCTGCAGAATTTGTTTAATGGTGAAGTTGGCGGAGGCCCTCCGGGGAATGTACCTCC
>Ga0207421_10004636_pt1 | contig 15720 bp, 20 predicted proteins | sample SodLakKL_010_SED_4_FD_187542 | JGI IMG/M metagenome (GOLD analysis project Ga0207421, IMG submission 187542) | Alkaline sediment microbial communities from Lake Tanatar, Kulunda Steppe, Russia - 8KL_010_SED (SPAdes) (version 2) | ecosystem: Environmental > Aquatic > Non-marine Saline and...
CCGATGATGTTTTCTCAAAAGCGAAGCCGAGGAGACAGATATGGCAATCGACCTCCTCGACTTCGTTCAGAACGCACTACACGCAGCTAAACAAGCGTTACCCTCTATCTTGTGAAATTGCCCAACGTCAGAGCCCGACGTTTCGTATACCACGATAGAGTTTACTCGAGGATCGTCGGTCCGTTCGAAGCCACAACCGACGACGCTTTGGGCTCGCCGACCGGCCCCTCGCACATGGCTATCCAGTTCGTCACAGGCAACGAGGGAAAAGTCAGAGAGGCCCGCGAATACCTCTCGGGCATCGAGGAGGTCGAACAGGTGGGGTTTGACTACACCGAAATCCAGAGCGACGACTTGGGAGAAATCGCCGCCCGTGGCGCACTCGAGGCGTTCGAGGAACTGGGCGGCGAGGGCGTTCTCGTCGACGACGCGGGACTGTTCGTGGACGCCCTCGGGGGGTTTCCCGGCCCCTACTCGGCGTACGTCGAGGATACCGTCGGGGTCGAACGCCTCTGGCGGCTCGCGAGCGAGGAAGGGAACCGGCGAGCACACTTCCGGACGGTACTCGCGTTCGCAGACAGCGCGGTGCTACGCACCCCGGAGAACTCCGACGGAGAGCAACCCGATCCGCGAGAGCGTGGCGTGGAGACGTTCACCGGTTCGGTCGCCGGTACCCTGGTCGCCCCCCGCGGTGAGGGTGGCTTCGGCTACGACCCGATCTTCGAGTACAACGGCCAGACGATGGCGGAGATGACCACCGAGGAGAAAAACGCCATTTCCCACCGCGGGCGCGCCCTCGAGGCGTTCGCGGAGTGGCACGCCGATCGCTAGGCCCGCGGGTCGACGTCCGGGCCCGGATACTCCCCGCCTTCGACGGTCTCGTAGAGGCTCTCGGCGTCGAACAACCGCGCGAAGGCGTCCGGCGGGCGGATACTCACCGACACCCGCGGCTGGAGGGTAAGGCCCGCTTTCGCCGAACCGAGGCGATCGTCGTACGACAGGAGATGGGCTGCCGACCCTCGATAGGCGGACGCGAGTGCGGGGTGGTCGCCCTCGGGTTGGTCGACGCGGACGCGTTCGGCCTCGAGGCGGGTTCGATGGGCGCTCGCGAGTTCCGGATCGGCGAGGTCGGCGATGAGGCCTTCGGTTTCCTCGAGTAACTGATCGCTGGCGACGAGATCGACCCACGAATGTCGGCGGACGTGATCGAGTGCCTCGCGGGCGTCCCCGCCGACGAGCAAGTCCGCAGCGAGGACGTCCGCGTCGGCGACGACCCGTGCGGGGTTCGGTCGTTCAGGCATTCGTTTTCCTCCGTCGGGCGAGTTCGTCGGTGATCGCCTCGAGGGCACACTCGTGTGTCTCAGCCCGTTCGAACAGGTCTTCCCAACTCGTGGTCATTGGCGGGACTTCGACCGGAGCGGTGAAAAAACGGGTCGGTCGGAGTCAGGCGTCGCCAAAGCGGATCCCGTCTTCGACCAGCCGGGCGTTGCGTTCCCGATCGAGATGCTCCGTGAGTTCCTCGTGGTCGTACAGCTGTGCGATCAGATCCGCGTAGAGGTTTCGCCAGGCGATCGCGTAGATCGGCGACTGTCCCCACGCACGCAACTCGGGGACGAGGTCGTCGTACGTCTCGAAACGGGCCTCGAAGTGGTCGACCGCCTCGAGTACCGACCCTGCGGCCTCTCGGTCGTCGTCTGCGTCCTCGAGCGTGTGGTTGAGCCGTCGTTCCCAGTGTTCGACTGCCCGTTGCATGTCCGTCGCCGCGTCTCCACCGTCCTCGGGCAGTCGCTCGAGTAGCGGTCTCGGGACGCCGAGTGAGAGTTCTTCCATACCGAGGGTTCGGTACCGCTCCACAAGAACCTCCCGCCCGTCCGGTCGCTGTCCGTGATTTTGTATCGCGATATATGATTTACTATGGGGTCGGCCGTGGTCACGGTGTTTTTCACCCCCGGGTGGCTAGAGGGTCCATGGTGCGGAACGTCGCCAGTCTTCTCCCGGAACTCGAAGACCAGGACTTCTACTTGCTATCGGGCATCGAACAGGGAATGCGCTTCTCGGAGTGGGTCCAGCGTGAGAAACTCCCGAAGTTCTCGGGGCTTACCCCAGAAGAGGTCGAGTACCGCCTCGAGCGCTGTCTCAAACGGGGATTCGTCGAGAAAAAGACCATCCAGTATGAGGGATACACCCTCCAGTTCGAGGGATACGACGTTCTCGCCTTACACGCGTTGGTCGAACGGGATACGATCTCGGAGTTCGGCGCGCCACTTGGCGTCGGCAAGGAGAGCGACGTTTACGAGGTTCGGTCGTACAAACCACTCGCCTTGAAGTATCACCGAGAGGGGTATACGAACTTCCGGGAGATCCACAAAGAACGCGATTACACCGCCGACAGAGACCACGTCTCCTGGATGTACACCGCACGGAAAGCCGCCGAACGCGAGTACGAGATCCTAGAGGGGATGTACCCCGACGTCTCCGTTCCGCGGCCGATCGACCAGAACCGCCACGCGATCGTCATGGAGAAAGTCGATGGCGTCGAACTCTCCCGGACGAAACTCGAGGAAAGCCAGGTCACCGGCGTCATCGAGTTGTTGTTCTCTGAGATCGCGGGAGCCTACGAAGCGGGGTACGTCCACGCCGACATGAGCGAGTACAACGTCTTCGTAAACGAGGAGGGTGTCACCGTCTTCGACTGGCCCCAAGCCGTCCCGACCGACCACGAAAACGCCACGGAGTTCCTCCGGCGTGACGTCAAAAACGTCGTCGGCTACTTCCGGCGGAAGTATCCACAGGTCGTTCCCGAACTCGAGGTCGACGACGTCGCCGCGTCGATCGCCGAGGGGACGTTTGACTCACTCGATTGAGGTCAGCGGTTTTCTCCTGTCGGGCGTTCACGCCGTTTTTCTGACAGTCGTACTCCTCCCTACGGCCGAAGATTCGCCCGTCGCCCTCCACGATATACTCCATACTGCTATATCGAATGTCAGCCCCCGATGTCCATACGTTCGGGATGTTGCATCTACACATCACCAGTCCGTACACATGCTGATTGTAAGTGGCCAAGAACGTAGCACCACCGGACAGGTCACCCCCTCTCGATGAAATGAGCGAAAGCCAGTGAACTCGTCTCCGCGGTGGTGGAAAACGGTTCCACCCGAGACACCCCGAGGTCGATCGGTCGATGAGTCTACGCGCCCTCTCGCTCGATGAGGATGACGCCCGTGACGACGAGTCCCCCGCCTGCGGCCGTCACGGCCGTAACCGGTTCGCCGAGCAGGGCCGCCCCGAGTGCGACCGTGACGGCGGGTTCGGCAGCGCTCACGATGCTCGCCCGGCTCGCGCCGACCCTCGAGATACCGGCGAAGAAGGCGAGCATCGGGATCACCGTCGCGACTACCGCGATCGCGAAGACGACGGCCCACGCGGTCGGTCCACCCGGGGCCTCGAGCGTCCCGGTGCCGGCACCGATAACCAGAAAGCTCCCCGCAGCGGCGGGAAAGACGAACGCCGAGAGGGTTTCCGGATCGACCGTCCGCAACGCCTGTTGGCTCGTGACGATGTAAAGGGCGTAGGCGAGAGCCGCCCCGAGAACGATGGCGACGCCTCGAGGGTCCGCGCCGGCGGGATCCGCGCCCGTGATGAGGCCGACGCCGGTGATCGACAGCGCCAGTGCGGCCACCACGGCCGATGTGATCCGTTCAGGGTGTCTGGCCACGACGAGACAGACGACGAAGGCGGGGTAGGTGTAGAGGACGATCGCGACCAGACCGGCGGTCAGAAACTCCAGTCCGAGGAAGTACAGCCCGCTCATGGTCGTGTACCCCAGTCCGCCGAGGCCGAGCGCGATGGCGAGCGATCGTCCGGTGAGGGGACGAAACCGACCGCGGAGCCCGAGGATCGCCCACAGGATCACCGTCGCCAGCACGAAGCGAAAGAAAAGCACCGTCGGGATCGGGACGCCTTCTTCGGCGGCGAGCACCCCGAATACACCCAGGGTTCCGAAGCCGGCCGCCGAGACGAGCACGAGTACGATCCCGACCGATCTGTCGTCCACAGAAGAGAGGGGGAACCTCGTGGGGAAAAAGCCCCCGACATCGGGTCGGAACCGCCATCACCACCGACTTACCGCCTCACGCAGGGGCTCACCACGTGGACCGGAGCCTCGAGGGGACGCCACTCGCCGCCCTCGCGGGAATATCCGTGGCGACGGTAGGGCGGGAACGCCGACGCGGGTCCCTCGAGTAGTCACTCCGCTCCGTACCGGGGCCGTTCGGCGTACTCGAGGGGATCACGAACGCCGATATTCTGGAACGCCTGGAGGCGGAAGGCACACGAGTCACAGGTCCCACAGGCGGGTGCCTCCTCGCGGTAACAGCTCCAGGTGTGTTCGAAGGGGACCTCGAGGTCGACCCCCCGCCTCGCGATGTCCGTCTTCGAGGCGTCGACGAACGGGGCTTCGATCGCGACGTCCGTTTCCGGACGTGTGCCGGCGTCGACGACGTCTTCGAACGCCTCGAAGAACGCCGGGCGACAGTCGGGATACCCCGAGAAGTCCTCGGTGTGTGCGCCGATGAACACGGCCGTACAGCCGTTCGCCTCGGCGTACGAGACTGCCATCGCGAGGAGGTTCGCGTTCCGGAAGGGGACGTACGTGTCGGGAATCTCCTCGCTTTCCATGTCGGCGTCCTCGACTGTACTGTCGTCGTCGGTGAGACTCGAGGCGCCGATGGCGGCGAGGTGACCCGTCTCGACCCGCAGGAAATCCCGTGTGCCGACCTCCTCGGCGATCCGGCGGGCACACTCGAGTTCGCGACCTTCGGTGCGCTGGCCGTAGGAGGTGTGGAGGGCGTAAATCTCGTAGCCCCTACCGGCGGCTTCGTAGGCGGCGGTGGCGCTGTCCATTCCCCCCGAAAGGAGGACGACAGCTCGGTCGTCTGCCGGTTCGTCGGTCGCGTCCGTCCTGGGTGTGGTGTCTGTCATATCAGGTTTCGGGTGCGTCGTTCCAGAGGTCGACGTGCAGGCGTGGCGTGTACCGGAAGCCGTACTCGACGGCGAGGTCGGCGACCTCCCTTCGGGTTTCGGCCAGTCGTTCCCGGGTTGCACCCTCGGGCATCAACAGGACGTCGTCGTCGGGGATCGGAGCCGACGCACTCTCCCGGAGCCTCCCGAGCAGGTCGAGGATCTCGGGCATGTCCGTCTCGCCGGTCACGACGAACTTGAGTTGGCTATCGTAGGCATCGACCAGCCGGGAGAGGGCCTCGAGGTCGATCCGCTCGCGTTCGTGGCGGTGCTCCCAGTCTCCACCGTCGGTCCCGTCGGGGCGACGGTCGGGCGTCGGCGTCGACGTCGAGAGTTTCGGGCTGATCGACGCCAGGTCGAGCGGTGCCTCCCGGTGGATCGTCCCGTTGGTCTCGACGGTGACGTGGTAGCCTCGAGCGTCCAACTCCTCGATGAGGGGAACGGTCGCCTCGTGGACCAACGGCTCACCGCCGGTGACGACGACGTGGGTCGCGTCGTGGGACTCGACGTCGTCGAGGATCGCCTCGAGGCCCATCGTGGCGTGGGTGGGTTCCCAAGAGGTGTGATAGGAGTCACAGAACCAACACCGGAGGTTACAGCCGCTCGTGCGCACGAACGTGGAGGGGACGCCCGCGAGTTTTCCCTCCCCCTGGAGGGAGGTGAACAGTTCGTTGATCGGGAGGGCGTCGCCGTCGGTGACTGTGTCGTCGTCCGCGTCGACGGCGTCGCTGACCGGCATTACACCACGCCCCCACCACAGAGTTCGCTCGTCTCGCGGACGGAGACGGCGACGTCCGTGACGTTCTCGCCGAGTTCCGCGAGGAGTCGCTCCTCGAGGTGAACGCTCATCACCTCCGCTGTCGGGGGGTGTTCGAGGACGACCACGCTGGCGCCGTCGCCGGCCGCTTCGAACGCCTCGATCAGGGGGTCGCCCGCCTCGAGGAGGAACATGTGGTCCCACTCCGATAGTACGTCGGTAATATCGCCCTTGTCGACGACCCACCCCTCTTCGGTCAGTTCGCCGTCGACGGTGACCGAAATCTCGTAGTTGTGGCCGTGCGGGCGCGAACACTTGCCGTCGTGGTGGAGAATGCGGTGGCCGGTGCTGATCCTGATCGGGCGGTCCCGGCCGACGTGGAGCAGACGGCGCGTCCCCACGATGTCGTCCGCCGTCCCGGTTCGTTCGATCATACTCGAGTATTCCCGAGGTATTACTTAAACGATCCGGCTGCGGGGGCTCTAGCCGAGACGCTGTTCCTCGAGACGGGTTCTGGCCTCCGTGCGGGGTTTTTTCGAGAGTCGGGGGCCGTCGCCACAGAAGTCGATCTCCATTTCGTCTACGGTCCGTCTGTAGATGTTCGTCCGTCGCCCCTCCGCGGAGAGTTTCCGGCCCTCACACTCGAGTAAGCCGGCGTCGACGAGGTCCTCGATGCGTCGGTAGCAGGTCGCGATCGGGATCCCGATCTCCTCACTCAGCGCCTGTGCGGACTTGGGTGTGCCCGCCGCGGCGAGGATTTCCGCGCTGTACTTGTTCCCGAGCGCCGAGAGGATCGCACTCGAGTCCGGTTCTCGGTCCGTCCAGCCACCACGTGACATCACGGACGAACGTATCCAATTATCAAAATTGAATCTTGTGGTTACGTCGTGGCCTGATTTAAATCGGGGGTGATAGGGAGGACGATGACGGGACGCATTTTACTGCCCGGCTCTTACCCTCCGGTATGGACGTAGCGATCGTGACTGTCGGGGACGAACTGCTCGCCGGTCGAACGACGAACACGAACGCGACGTGGCTCTGTGAACGTCTCGTCGACCGCGGTGTGGCCGTCGAACGGATCACGACCGTTCCCGACCGTATCGGGGAGATCGCCCGCGTCGTCAACGAGTACCGTGCGGAGTACGACTCGGTCATCGTCACCGGCGGCGTCGGCCCCACCCACGACGACGTGACGATGGACGGCGTCGCCGCCGCCCTGGGAAGGGACCTCGAAGAACATCCGGCGGCCTTAGCGTGGATCGTCGAGGAAGGCGGGTACGCACGCGAGGACCTGACCGACGGGACCGCCGACCTGCCCGCGGGGGCACGCCCGTTACACAACGGGGTCGGTGTCGCACCCGGCGCGGCCCTCGAGGGGGTCTACGTCCTCCCGGGGGTCCCGGCGGAGATGAGGGGGATGTTCGAGACGATCGAGTCGGAGTTTACCGGGCAAAAACGATTCCGTGAGGTCGTCGTCGCCGACGAACCGGAGAGTGCTCTGCTGGAACGACTCGAGGCGCTGCGGACGGAGTTCGACGTCTCCGTCGGAAGCTATCCCGGTAATTCCGTTCGCGTCAGCATCGAGAGCACCGACGAGGCGACCGTCGAGGCCGCTGCGGCGTGGCTGCGCGAGCGGGTCGACTCTAGCGGTAGAGGTACGTGAGCCAGACGACGACGACGACAAGCCCGAAGATCAGGATCCCCCAGCCAGCGAGGCCCATCGGCAGCGTCGGTTCGGCGTCGACTTCCAGAAGTGCGTAGGCGAGTGCGTTCATACCACGAGATCCGGACTGCCCCCTCTTAATGTTAAAGATACACGCCGAGGGCGTTACGGGTTCCTGTCCCCGGGTGATCGGACCCCCGCGATCTCCGTTTCCGCCCGTTCGAACTCCTCGACCGTGTTCAGGTTACGGAACGTCTCGAGGGTCGTCACCTCCCGGACCTCGGCTTCGGGGACGACGGCGTACTCGAGGTCCTCCAGCGGATCGAGGATCCGCCGATCCCCACGTTCTAACGCGGCCTCACAGGCGTCGGCCATCGCCCCGGCACGGTAGACCGCTTGGGTCGTCTGGAACCAGCCGTCCTCGAGGCGGGCGAGGGCGGCGTCGTGGCCATCGGCGCGTTCGAAGAGGCATTCGAGGAAGGCGGGATCGACGAAGGGCATGTCACAGGCGACGACCGCGGCGTACTCGCTTTCGGCCGCTCGAAGGCCGGTGTAGATCCCGGCCATCGGCCCGAGGTCGGGTTGCTCGTCTATGGCGAACGTAACCGGGAGCGAGTAGCCATCCATCGCCGCCCCGATGGCCCCGCGTTGGTCCTCCCGGCAGTTGACGACGAGGGCGTCGACGACCGTCTCAAGGCGGTCCGCGACGCGACGGATCATCGGCGTCCCGGCGAGTTCGGCGACGGCCTTGTCCGCCTCGCCAAAGCGCGTCGACTGGCCTCCCGAGACGATGACTCCAGTTCTCACAGGTGCCCGTTTCGAGTCGTCGGTAAAAGACCTATTGCCATGTGTGTTCGGAGAACGAAACGGGTTTCCCCTCGAGGCGGCTAGACGGCGTCGATGGAGTGTGACCGGTGTGACGAGGAGGCGGTGATGTACGCCGCCTACTCGGGTGCACACCTCTGTGAGCATCACTTCCGGGAGTCGGTCGAGCGGCGGGTTCGCAGACGGGTTCGCCGGGACGACCTCGTGCCGGGAGACGCCAACCCCGACGATCCGGAGACGTGGGTGATCGGCCTCTCCGGGGGCAAAGACAGCGTCGTCCTGACGAGGATCCTCCACGACACCTTCGCCGAGGACCCCCGGATCGAACTCGTCGGCCTGACCATCCACGAGGGGATCGAGGGCTACCGCGATAAGAGCCTCGAGGCCTGTCTGTCCCTTACGGAGGACCTCGAGATCCGCCACGAGGTCGCGAGTTACGAAGCGGAGTTCGGGGTCCGCATGGACGACGTCGTCGAGGACGATCCGGAGAACATGGCCGCGTGTGCCTACTGTGGGGTCTTCCGGCGGGACTTGCTCTCGACGTACGCCGAGGAGTTCGAGGCCGACTTGCTGTTGACCGGCCACAACTTAGACGACGAGGCCCAGACCGCGCTGATGAACTTCCTCGCGGGCGACGTCGACCAGATGGCCAAACACTTCGACGCCAGTCTCGGGCCCCTTTCCGAACGCGGGGACGGTGACGGGTTCGTCCCGCGTGCGAAGCCACTTCGGGACGTCCCGGAGAAGGAAGTCGCCCTCTATGCCCACCTAGAGGAGTTGCCCGCCCACATCACCGAGTGTCCCCACTCGAGTGAGGCCTACCGCGGGGAGATCCAGCGACTGCTCTACGACCTAGAGGAGGACCACCCCGGAACGCGTCACTCGATTCTCTCCGGGTACGAGGAACTCGCGGGGATGGTCGCCGACCGACACCGTGAGGACGACGACGGTGCGGACCTCGGTGAGTGTGTCGAGTGTGGCGCGACGACCACCCGGGAACGCTGCCGGAAGTGCTCGTTGCTCGACGCGCTTTCCTAACCCGGCCGAGGGTTCAAGTCGGATACCGCGCCCAGCCACGCCCATGATCGCCATCGTGGGTGCGAAAGGCGGCTGTGGAAAGACGACGACGGCCCTCGGCGTGACGGGGGCGCTAGCCGAGGCCGGAACCCCCGCCGCCGCCGTCGACGCCGACCGACAGCTTCCGAACCTCCACGTCGCCGCGAACGTAGAGCGCGAGCCGACCGTCGCGGCCCTGGAGGATCGAATGGATCTCGACGACGTCGCCCAACCCCTCCCCGGGACGCCCGAAGCCGGCGTCGTTCCGGGACCGACCGAGGGGGAGACAGTCGACTACCGGCGACTCCTGGGCCGCCTCGAGACCGCCCCGGTCGAGGTAGTCCTCGACTGTCCGACCGGGGTGGGGCCGGACGTGGCCGAACCCCTCGAGGCCGCCGACGCGGCGGTGGTGGTGACGACCGACGGGGACCGGAGTCTGGCCGCAGCCGAGAAAACCGTCGCCGTCGCCCGTGACCTCGGAGTTGCGATCGCCGGGACGGTCCTCACGCGTTCGAGTCAGGTGACACGGCCGGTTCGTGATCGGATCGACGTGCCGGTTCTGGGGGCCGTTCCCGAAGTCGAGTCGCCCCTCGAGGCCGACGCCGCCAGGCGTGTCTACGGCTCCGTCGCGGCCGAACTCAAGGCAAAGAGTTATCAGGATTCTACGGCAAGATTTAGCAATAGTATGGTGGGTCGGCTGGAGACCGGGATCGACGTGTTGGATCGGAAACTCGACGGCGGGTTGCCGCCGGGGTGCGTCGTGGCCTACACCGCCCAACCGGCCAGTCAGTCGGAGCTGCTGTTGTACGAACTCACCGCCGCCCGCGGCACGCTGTATCTCTCGACGATGCGTTCGACGTCGACGATCGAACACGCGATCGAGTCGTCGATGGCCGAAGTCGGGAGTCCGACGATCCGCCAGGTGTCCGGGGAGAACCCACTCGAGGACGCAAAGCGCTTCGTCGGCGCGCTCCCGGAGGGGGCGAACCTCATCGTCGATCCGATGGACGTCCTCGAGCGGGCCGACCGGACCGCCTACATCGACTTCCTGAACTACCTCAAAGACAAGATGCTCGAGACGCGGGGCATCGCCGTCTTACACTGCCTGAAAGGCGACCACGCGCCGGAAAACCGGACGACGACCGCACACCTCGTCGACGCCGTCTTCGACCTCCGAACGACGGTCGGCGCGACGGACGTCGAGAACCACCTCACGATCCCCAAGTTCCGCCGTGGCGGTGCCCCCACCGAGGCGATCAAACTCGAGCTCTCCGAACGCGTCGAAATCGATACGAGCCGGGATATCGCCTGAGACTGACGGCGAAAAACTCTAGTGGATTGTCACTGCAGGTACTGACTTACTCCTCGTCGGCTGCGCCTTCCAGTTCCTCGACGATCTCGTCCGCGTCGACGTCGACGTCCTCGAGGGCGTCCTCGATGTCGCCACCGCCCATACCGCCCATCATGCCGGGCATACCCATGCCGCCGGCACCCTCTATGACCTCCTGGACGATGACGCGGTCGACGCCGACCTTGTCGATGACGTCTTGGGCGATCTGTTGTTTCGAGAACATCCACTGCTGGTTCATCGTCAGCTCCGGCGTGGACTCGACGTAGAGGGTTTCTTTCTCGACGACTTCGGTCTCGAACTCGGGTTCGGCGTCTTCGTCGTCTTCACGCGACTCCTCCGGAGTCCCGCTGTCTTCCTCGGGCTCGACGAGCGTCTCCTCTTCGACCTCGTCGACCTCGATCTCGAGTTCGGGTTCGACGTCGAGGTACATCTCGAAGAGGCCGGCGGCGCGCTGTTCGCGGTCGTCGACGACGTCGGCGATCTCGTAGTCGTACTCGACGTCGTCACCGGCGAGTGGGTGGTTGAAGTCGATGCGGGCGCGGCCGCCGACGATCGTCGTGATGTGGCCGTGGCGGCCATCGAGGTGAACGTGTGCGCCGGGGTAGCGGTCGTCCTCGTCGATCTTCTCGACGCTTACGGTCTCGACGTCGTCGGGGTTGTACTCGCCGAACGCCTCCTCGGCGGGCACCGTGACGGTCCCGGAGTCGCCGACCTCGCTGCCGAGGATGGCCTCCTCGACGGCGTCGAAGACGTGACCCTCGCCGAGGACGATCGTCTGCGCTTTGAACTCACGGTTCTCCTCGACGCCTTCCTCTTCGGCGACTTCGGGGTCTGTGGTGTCGACGAGCAACTCCTCGTCGACCGTTCGTGCGGTGTACTCGAGTTCGACGAACTCGCCGTTCTGGAGTCCTGGCTCTTCTTCGGGCTCTACGTCCTCGACGTCCTCGACGTCTTCGGCCTCTTGGGCCTCCTGGTCCTCAGTCATACATGGTACGTCCCGCCGTCTACATTTAAGAGCCGCGTTTTCGCCCGCACAACGACCGATACTTACGACGCCCCTGCCTTGCTTCGGGCATGTACGAGGTCGAAGTGAAAGTCCCCACCTCCCTCGAGGTCGTGCGTGACCGACTCGGCGAACTCGAGGCGACGGCCGTCGACGACGTCGTTCAAGAAGACGTCTACTACGACGCGCCACATCGCTCGTTCGCCGACACCGACGAGGCGTTGCGGGTTCGCCACGAGAGCGATCGCACCGACGGCGACGCGGAGACCCGCCTGACCTACAAGGGGCCACTCGTCGACGACGACTCGAAGACCCGCGAGGAGTTCGAGACGGGGATCGAAGACGCACAGACGATCGAGTCGATCCTCTCGGGTCTCGGCTTCGCGCCGGCCGCGACGGTCCGGAAAGACCGCGAGCACTTCGCCCTCGAGGGCTACACCGTCACTCTCGACGCCGTCGACGGCGTCGGCGAGTTCGTCGAGGTCGAGACCGAAGCCGAGGAAAGCGAGATCGAAACGGCTCGCGAGGGCGCGTTCGCCGTCCTCGACCGTCTCGGCCTCGATCCCGACGACGGGATTCAAACCTCTTACCTCGAGTTTGTCCTGGAGGCGGAATAACTACGGCGCATTTTCACACGCTGTGCGCTTTCCGCAAGTTATAGAACCACACCGGGCGAACCCTCGCCAATGACTGAACGGAACATTCGAGTCGAGCCGATCGACCGTCGGGCTGTAGAGGATCAGGAAGTCGAGATCGTCGAACGGAAAGGGATCGGCCACCCGGACTCGATCTGTGACGGCGTCGCCGAAGCGGTCGCCGGCGCACTCGCCAGGGCGTACATAGACCGGGTCGGCAAGGTCTTACACTTCAACACCGACGAGACCCAGCTCGTCGCCGGCGAAGCCAACCCCGCCTTTGGCGGCGGCGAGGTCGCGAACCCCATCTACCTCCTGATCGTCGGCCGGGCGACGAAACGCTACGACGGCGAGATCATCCCGACGGAGACGATCGCCCTGCGGGCCGCCCGCGAGTACCTCGAGGGGGCGATCCCGGAACTCGAGTACGGCACCGACGTCGTCGTCGACGTGAAGTTCGGCGAGGGAAGCGGTGACCTCCAGGAGGTCTTCGGCGAGGACGGCGCGACGGTGCCGATGGCCAACGACACGAGTTTCGGCGTCGGCCACGCGCCACTGACCGAGACCGAGCGGATCGTGCTCAACGCCGAAGCCCGACTCAACGGTCCCTACGCCGCCGACCACCCCGAACTCGGCCCCGACGTAAAGATCATGGGCAAACGCGAGGGCGATCACATAGACGTCACCGTCGCCGCGGCGATGATAGACGCCTACATCGCTGACCTGGATGGGTACGTCGACGCCGTCGAATCCGTCCGCGAGTACGTCCTCGAGGTCGCCGGCGAGTACACCGATCGCGATGTCGACGTCCACGTCAACACGGCCGACGACTACGCCAGTGGCTCGATCTATCTGACCGTCACCGGCACCTCGGCCGAACAGGGTGACGACGGCTCCGTCGGTCGGGGTAACCGTGCGAACGGCCTCATCACGCCAAACCGCTCGATGTCGATCGAGGCGACGAGTGGCAAGAACCCGGTCAACCACATCGGCAAGATCTACAACCTGCTGTCGACTGCGATCGCAGAGGGCGTCGTCGAGGAAGTCGAGGGGATCCGTGACATGCGCGTGCGACTGCTCAGCCAGATCGGCCAGCCCATCGACCGACCCCACGTCGCCGACGCCCACGTCGTCACCGAGGAGGGCGTCGCGATCCCCGACGTCGAGGACGAAGTCATCGAGATCACCGACGAGAAACTCGCCGACGTGACCGAGATCACCCGGAAGGTCATCGACGGCGAGTTGACGACGTTCTAGGACCGAACGCCCGTCCCGGGGGCGCTCGACCGTTCCCGGCGAGAACCGACCGACTTACCATCACCTGGAGTACGAGAGAACACAGTGAGGGAACCGTCGACGGGCGAGTCGGAACGAAGCCCCCGGAGCGTTATCCTCGCCGTCGTCGCGAGTACGTTTTTCGTCGGCTTCGGCGGCGGCGTGATATTTCCGATCCTGCCGAACCTCGGGGAAGTCCTTGGCATCTCGGCGCTGATGGTCGGGGTGATCCTGAGTGCGAACCGCTTTGTCAGGCTGGTGAGCAACGCCCCGGCGGGCGCGCTCGTCGATCGGATCGGCACCCGGAAACCGTTCGTCGCCGGCCTCGCGATCGAGGGCATCGCCACCCTCGGCTACGTGATCGCCATCCACTCGAACGCGCCCGAAGCGTGGTTCTTGCTCGCCCGGATCCTGTGGGGACTCGGCAGCGCGCTCGTGTTCGCCACCGCCTACACGATCACCGCGGACGTCAGCGACGCGACCTCGAGGGGCACGAGCATGGGGATGGTTCGGGCGGGGATCACCTTCGGCTTCCCGGCCGGGCTCGTCCTCGGCGGGGTGGTCAGTGATCTCTACGGCAACAGCGAGGCCTTTATCCTCGCCGCCGCCTTCGCCGCACTCGCGAGCGTCGTGGCCTACCTGATCGTCCCCGAGACGCACGTCGGGGAGACGAAGGGGGGAGTCAAACCCTGGGACGTCGACACCAGTCTGCCCGCACTCACCGCCGGAGTGGTCAACTTCGGGCTGTATTTCACTTACATCGGGGTGTTTTTCTCCACGCTCGTTCTTCTGATCGGATCTCGGGAGGTGACCGTCTTCGGCCTCGACGCACAGGGCTCTTCGGGTATGTTGATGGCCGTAACCGTCCTCGCGGGGGCGACCTTTACCCTCGGCGGGGGAGCCCTGAGTGACTCGGTCGGGGCACGCGTTCCCGTGCTCGTCGCCTTCCTTACGACGACCTGTGTCGGCTTCGCCGTCCTCGCTTTCGCCTCCTCGATCGAGTGGATCGTAGCCGCCTGCGTCCTGATCGGGGCTGGACAGGGTGGGGTCGGTGGCCCGCTCACCGCCTTGCTCGCGGATCTGACGCCCGAAGACCGGATGGGGCGGGCGATAGGGACCAACAACGTCCTCGGGGACGTCGGCGGCGGTCTCGGCCCGCTCGTCTCCTTACCGCTCGTCGGGACGATCGGCTTCGAGGCCGTCTACGTGGTAAGCGCGGTCGTCCCCGCGCTCGCTGGCGGCGTCCTCATCGTCGGGATCTACCGCCACACCGGTCACGTCAGCCCGACGGTCGGCCTCGAGTGACTGGGCCTCGATCCAGTGAGAAAAGTCGAGGCGCTTTTTGAAGTGAACGACCTCCTCGAGGTCGAACCCGCGTGCCTCGAGCCACCCGACCCAGGTCCCCGTCCGGTGGGAGTGGACGTGTGTCGGGTCACGCAGTTTCTCGAGGCGGTTGAGGGTTGCCTCGAGGTCGGGGTCGTCGGGGGAGACGTTGTCCTCGAAGGCGAGGGGTCCGCCGGGGCGGAGGATGCGGGCGACCTCGTCGACGAACGCCTCCGGGTCGGGGAAGTGGTGGGCCGCGATGCGACAGGTGACGGCGGTCCGTACCATCTCCGGGGAGGCGTCGACGGCGAGGACGGTCTTTGGACACATACCCGAGGTCGGGTTGTGGGGTCATAAACCCGAACCCGAATCGCTCATTTCATCCCACCTTGGACAGTAACTATTTCATCCAACAGAGAAGGGTTAGTCATATGAGACGTAGGGCGTTTCTCACAGCGACGGCTGGTTGTGGTACGCTGGCCGTTTCGGGGTGTCTCGGTCGGTTACCGGGTTTCGGCCCCGAGGCGGAGTTCGAACCGACCGATCCGGAACTGGACACGATCCATCCACCGGAAATCTCCGTTGACGGTGAGACGATCCAGACTCGATCTGCTCGTCGTCGCCGCTGAAGACTCGAGTGGAATCTCGGGCAGGTCCTGCTCTGAGGACCTCGTACGGACGGGATATCACATCGAGGTAACGGCCCCAGACGGTCTGAGACGGGTCGTCACGACTGATACTGTCGGTCATGGACCTGTGAACCCGTGTGTGACAGAACTGGCGGTACAGCGCGTGTCAGTTCGTCTTCTCTCG
>Ga0207421_10004638_pt1 | contig 15715 bp, 17 predicted proteins | sample SodLakKL_010_SED_4_FD_187542 | JGI IMG/M metagenome (GOLD analysis project Ga0207421, IMG submission 187542) | Alkaline sediment microbial communities from Lake Tanatar, Kulunda Steppe, Russia - 8KL_010_SED (SPAdes) (version 2) | ecosystem: Environmental > Aquatic > Non-marine Saline and...
AAACACGGCTTGTCGGTGCAGTAAAGTGTCGAATCATACACCGCTACCCCGTGGAATGCGGCCTGGGCGATGGCGTTCATCTCGGCGTGGCTGGTCCGCACGCAGTGTCCATCGCGCATGAGACATCCCGCCTCCGTACAATGCGCGAGTCCGCGGGGCGCACCGTTGTATCCGGTGCTGAGGATCTGGCGCTGGCGCACCAGTACCGCACCGACGGCGCGGCGCGGACAGGTGGAGCGCGTCGCGACAACATCCGCGATGTTGAGAAAGTATTCATCCCAGGAGGGCCGCTGATCCCCCGCCCCGGGGCAGGGCGCTGCACCGGTATCGCGATCGGTCATCAAATCTCCTCCACTTCCACGCTGCCCATGAAACTGCGGGCCTGGATGCGCAGGGTGCGCGCTTCGTCACCGGCACGGCGCTCCGTACGGCGCGAGGCGATCACGCCCCCGTCCTCCTGGCCGAGGAAACTGATCCCGCCGAGGACGGCGGACCCATCGTAGAGCAGGGTCACCTCCCGGGGCACCTTCACCTCGACGGAGCCCATCACCGCGGTCAGATCCAGGAGCGTCTCACCCTCGGGGATCTCGGCCGCGCGAAGGTCCATCTCGATACTGCCCATCATGGCGAAGTACGAGCCACCCTGAATCTGGAAAGGTTCGGTTCCCCCTATTTCGACGCCCCCCATGAAGGCGGTGCGCCCGCCCGGGCCCGCGGCCCGGCCGCGGAGAAGCGTCAGTCCCACCACGATCAGTACGAGTGGCCAGAACATGCGCCAGATGTACACGGTGCGGAAGGTGAATAGGTCCAGGTTGCGCCCGAGGTACACGACACCGAGGAAGAGCACAAAGCCCCCGGTAATCACGCCACCCCATGCCGGCCCGCCCGGGCCCGGCTGCAGCGATTGGCCGAGCCACAGGCCACCGAGCAGGATCGGGATCACGGGCCAATAGATCCAATACTGCGCGGGATCTTCCACGATTCCCAGGTTTCCAAGCAAAAGCAAGAGTCCCACGGTGAGGATGGCCAACCCGACGATGATTCGCCCGCTCAATGATCGCATCGCTTCCTCCTCCGGTAAATTCCATCAAGACATGGGAATATTCTACACGCCCCGCGCGGGGGTTGCCACTATGACTCCTCTGCACCGTGGGTCATTCCCGCGGCCAGGACCCAGGCAATCCCGAGCATCATCACCAAATCGCCCGGGCTGAGTAGGGCCGTGCCGGGAAGCCACTGGGGACCGAGGAGCACATCACCCAGGTAGGGGAATCGGGTCGCGGGTGTCAAAGCGCGGTGGGTGGCACTCTCCCCGGCCAAAAGCAGGGCGGCCGAGGTCTCGTACCCGAGGGCGCGTAGCCGATCGACATCGACGGGCATCCCGCCGTTGGCGGCGATCACCGTCACGTTGGCCATAACCCCGAGCAGTACCACGGGCATCCCCGGGGCGCGGAGGTTGGCGAAAAGCATCGCACCCAGCAGGACGTAGGACACCAGGTGCAGGAGGAAGGCGATGCGGCCGTCCGGCGTCCATCCCAGGGACGGTCCCTGCACCAGGGCAATCTGGACGAAGAAGGCGAACACCAGGAGTTCCATTCTGCGAAACGGGTATTCCCCGAGGCTCGCCAGGGACCCGCCGCGGATCCACCCGAGGATGACGCCCACGGGGATGGCGTAAAACAGCAAGAGCCCTAGCCCCCGTCCCCGATATCCACGGCCGGAATCTCCCGAATCCGGGCCGTGGCCTCTGCCCACTCGCTCTCTTCTCGGAGCACCCCGAGCAAGGCCTCGGCAACCTCGGGGTCGAATTGTGCGCCGGCGCAGCGGGCAATCTCGTCGTACGCCTCGGGAACGGTCATGGCGGACTTGTAGGGACGTTCGGACAGCATGGCGTCCAGGGCATCCACAACGGCGAGGATCCTCGCCTCGAGGGCGATGTCCTCCCCGGCGAGCCCCGCGGGATACCCCCGGCCGTCGTAACGCTCGTGGTGCTGCCGCACCCATTCGGCCCCCGTCTCCAACTGCTTGATGCGTTGCAGGATATCGGCCCCGATATCGCTATGCCGGCGCATCAGGGCCCATTCCTCCTCGTCGAAAGCGCCCGGCTTCCGCAGGATCTGATCGGGGATCCCGATCTTGCCGATATCGTGGAGGATGGCCACGTATTCCAATAGGTTGATGCGATCCCGGTCCAGTTCCATCTCCTCGGCGATGCGCACCGCGTAACGCGACACGCGCTCGGCGTGGCCCGAGGTATAGGGATCACGGGCCTCCAGGGACGCCGCCAGCGCGCTGATGGTGCTGATGAACACCTCGCGCAGCTCCCGGTACATCTTGAACGCGTAGCGCCCGACCATGAGGGGGAGCAGGAAGACGATCACGCCGAGCATACCGACCGTATCGTAGATGGCCACGTTGAGGTATGCGATCGGCAGGAGACCCACGTAACTCGGGACCGCCCACCAGACACCGGAGAGAATATCGGAAAGGGGCGTGTCGGTGCTCAGGGCCAAATACCCGGCAAAGGCAAGCATATTGGCGGTGAAATAGGCAACGCCGCCCCCGAGCGCACTGAGGACATACTGCATGCTCCCGATGTGCGACGTCCCGTTCCACAGCGCCAGGAAGACGATTCCGCCGGTGCCCGCGGCGACGAACAACTGGGCGCGATTGAACAACACCTCGATGACGGGAACCTTGCCGGATAGTTCGCGGCGGCCGATGGAACCGACCGCGGTGAGCAGTCCTCCGAAAAAGGGTCCAAAGAGGATGGCGGAAGAGTAGCACATGGCGAAACTCACGGATACGGTGCCCCGCACGCCGGGCATGTCGATGGGTAATGCCTCGGTGACCGCGATCATGACGAGGAAGAAGGCGAGTTCCGTCCAGCCGACGTCCCCCGCCCACCCGTGCAGGTACCAGCCCAACACGGCCGCGCCCGCGATGACCATGAGCGCATAAACGGTGGCGCCGATATTTCGCGTGGGACCCGTATGTTCTCGGGAGTCCTTGGCCTCGTCCGATGCCATTACTGGCTCCCCTCCAGCGTTCCCAAAATACCAAGCGTGCCAGGACCCGGGTACCGTTGATCTTCCATCGGGATCTCTTGGATCAGCCGATCTTGAAGTTCGCGCCGCCGACCATCAGCAGCATGGTAATAGTCATAAGTACCTTTACGATGCGAGACATGTAGTCTCAACCCCCCGGCTTTACCTCATCTTGCCTCCGCTAACAGCAAGTGGGGGCTTCGCTCTCGGTACCCGGGTCCGGGCAACTCTTGATCAAAAGGTAAATGTTCGGTTGATGGCATCCAACGCCGCCCGCGCCGCCGCCTCCACCGGATCACCCTGGATCCGCGTGGATCCAACAAGCAGCCCGTTCCCCACCGGCGGGGTCGGTACCACGACCAACAGCACGATGGCCTCGCCCCCGCACTGCAGGGTCCGAAGATCCATCACCGAAAACGTCAACCGATCCGCCATCATCGCCTCGGCGGCTCGCAGCGTCGCCTCCACGCCGGACCGCATGAGGCCGGTGCGGGACGTACCCGATCCCACGGCCGCCGATCCAAGGAAGGCGCGCCCCTCCCGGGAAAGCCCAATCGTGACCGATCGGCCGCCCGCGCCGTCCTCGACTTCGATCGTCGAGAGGCGTGGACGTCCGGCCACGGATACGAGGCCGTCGTCGGAACACTCGATGACGTCGACGGCATCGGCCGTCAAACGATCACCCGACCGGACGAACACCAGGGAAATGGTGTCCTGTACGATCTGGCCCCGGCTGCGGGTACCCTCACGTGCGATGATGTTGACCTTGCGTATCCGATCGGCCGCGCCCGGTTCCAGGTTGACCGCCAGTATACCCGGCATCCCCCTGATTTCCGCCTCGAGTCGCGACCAATCGCCATCCCGGGATGTCCCGGGGTATTCGATACGCGTATTCCCATCGGTTATGTTTTCCAATTCTCGCCACCACCGAGCCATTTCGACAAATATCGCGAGTTTCCTGCCGAATGCGTCAGGATGGTCGACCGGGCACGCTGGGTATCGGATTCGGCAACACGCCGTTTTCCTCCAGCAAGGCCCAGAGCCCACCGTATACCATGGAATGCCCCCCGAGGATCACCGGTATCCGGGCATCGCGCGCGGCCCGCGTGAAACGGGCGATAAAGGGATCCGCGATGCGATCATCCAACCCGAGGTCCGAATGGAAACGGTCCGGGGCCGACGGATTCAGCTGATAATGCGCGAACAGGACCCGGGTGTCCATGACGACCAGGTCCACGATTTCGCCGAGCGCCGCAAAAAACCCCTCGGGGCCGACGGCCTCGATCATGCGCCCGACGAGGGAATCCACGGCCCCGCGTTCCTCCCGCCCCAGGGCCTTCATTCCCCGTTCCTCCGAAAACACCCGCAGCCGGACCGGTAGGTTGGCATTGATCACCGACATCATGGCAGGACCCACCCGCCCGATGAGGGCGACCTCCGGATACGGGTGCTCCTTGTGGGAGAAGACTTCCAGCAGCCGCGGTATCTCCGTCTCGGGCAGGTCGATGCCGTCGAGGGCATGCCGCGTCTGCGGACCGACGGTTCGGCATAGATCCAGGACCACCAGGTCCGATGGGGTATCCACGTCCAGGTTGATCCGCGCGGAGTTTTCGATCATGAGCCGCCGCAGGCCGGCCTCGCGCAGGAGGTAGCCCAGGAAGTTGTCGGCGGCGGGCGGATCGATATCCCCGAGGATCCGCGCCGGCGTGAAAGCGGTCAGGTCGGCGGATTGCGCATTATTCACCACCACGACGTTCTTGCGCTCCTTCAGCTGCGTGGCCACCCACTGCAGGTCATCCACTTGCACCAGGGGCAACGCAGCACCGCCGAAATAGATGACATTATCGAGCTGGAAACGATCGACCAGGCAACGCAGGTGCCTGCCGAAGTGAAAGTCGATGCCCTGGGTATCGTCGATCTTTGCGCCCAGGCGGGCCGCACGGGCACCGAGCTCGGGGAAGTTGGTCGAGAGGATCACCCCGTCGATCCCGGGTGTGGCCAGGGCCTTGGCGATGTTGTCCAGGGCCACCCCCTGTCGCACCCGCGACATCATCACCTCGATATCGCTTCGGGGGTTCCCTCCCTCGAAGACCACCGCGACAACGCGTTCCTCCAGCATGCCGGCTCCTTTCGCGAAGCCGGGGCCGGCAACCTGCCCGGCCCCGAAACGCACTTCCAAGGTATCGGACTTCGCGCTGGCGCTACGACCTCGGCTCGATGAGCCCGTAGTTGCCATCACGCCGACGGTATACCACGTTCACCTCGTCCGATTCGGCATTGGTGAAGACGAAGAAATCGTGGTCCAAGAGGTCCATCTCGAGGATGGCCTCCTCCACGTCCATCGGCTTCATGGTGAAACTCTTGGTGCGCACCAGGCGGGGCTCGTCATCCTGCTCGCGCTCCGCCTCCCCGATGAACTCTTCCATCAGTTCCTCGGGAACCTGGCGCGCCTTGCGGTTGATGCGCGTCTTGTGCTTTCGCACCTGGCGGTCGATCTTGTCCACGGCCTGGTCGACGGAGGAGTACATGTTTTCCGAATCGACCTCGGCGCGCAACGTACGACCATTATTGATGGGGATGGTGATCTCGACCCGCTGGTTCTCCTTTTGCACGATCAGCGCGACCTGGGGTCGAAGGGGGAAATCAAAATACCGCTGGATCTTGCTAACCTTCTTGCTGATATAGTCCCTCAGTGCGTCCGTGACGTCGATGTTGTTTCCGTGGATTTCCATTTGCACCGCGACCAACTCCTTCGAGCTACACATCTTGGGCCTGCATCACCTGACCTTTGGGTCTTGCCTATAGTATTCCCGTCCACCGGGCAGAAATCCTTGCCGCAAACCGGGGATTCATTACCGAATCGGCCGCGGAGGCCGGGGATTCGCCGGGCGAATGGGCACACCCGACATTCCACGGCCAACCAGCCGACGTCCCGTGCCTGCACCGCGGGCGGGAGCATACGGCAAAACGGGTCTCGGGGGGAAGCAGGGCCCGCCCCCATGGCGGGAATGGGGCCGATGCCTCCCGGGCGGGCACGGGAGGCCGAGAAGACAGTCGAATCATCGGTGCGGCCACCGCCGGAGCGGGGAATCAGGCCTCTACATCCACGGGAACCGCCTCGGATTCGCCTTCCCGGGCCAGCGCCATGGCCTCGCGCCAGGTGGTCAACAATTCCTCGAGCATGCCCCGGACCTCTGCGATCATCGCGCCATCCTTTTGTACGTTGGCGCGGACCAGGCGGTAGTACATGTACTCGTACAGTTGCACCATGTTCTGTGCGAATTCCCCGTCCCGGGAGGTGTCGAGGGAAACCATCAGCTCCAAGATGATGTCCTGGGTCTTTTGCAGCACCCGGTTGGCCTCTTCCCACGATCCCTCGGAAAGGGCCCGTTCGGCAGTCACGAGGCGATCGATCGCCCCCTGGTACAGCATCAGCACGAGGTTTGCCGGGTTGGCGGTCTGCACCCGGGTCTTCTGGTATGCCTGGTACGCTCGGCTTTGCATCATGCGCGACTCACCTCACCCTTTGTCTCAACCTTTTTGATCGTATGCACGCGCTTCGAAGGAACGATCCCCGCGCGCCTGGTAGGCCTGCAACAGGCCCATGTGCTCCGAGACGCGTTCCCGCGCCAGCTGCAGCCCTTCCTCGATGGACTGATCCACCTCCACGACCTCCTGGAGGATGGCGCGCACGGCCTCGGGGTCCCGCACATCCTCGAGAGCCGCCTCCATCTGGACGGTGAGGCTGGCCCGCTCGATCAGGAGTGCGTCCACCATCTCGAGATCACCGTCCTCCAGTGTCGTCAACAGGTGCCGAGATACTTCCAGGTACTTGCGCGCCACGTGTCGTGCGGGACACTCCTGCATCCCTATCTCCTCCCGGAATTGCCATTGAGGTTGGCGATCTGTCCCTCGAGCCACTGTCCCTGGCTTTGCATATCCGACAGCATGCGCTCGAGCTGTGTGAACTGGCGCAACAATGACTCCTCGCGCCTTTCCATGCGACGTTCCATGGACTCGATGCGAAACTCGATATCTCCCATCCGCCGCTCGTACATGCGATCGCGCTGGGCCAGAACACCGTCGCCATAGCGAAGGTACGTCCGAAGCTGCTGATCGAGGCGACGGGCAATCCCGTCGGCCCCGTGCGTGCTGTCCCGTGCATCGAACATTCGCCGTAACGACTCGGGGCTTTCGCGGAGAGCCTCGGCCAATTGTGCCTCGTCGAGGGACATCTCGCCATCGCGGTCGATCTCGATACCGATCTGGCGCGCCACGTCCAGATCGTAATCCTCCCCGAGCCCGACGGCATCCGCCACCCCGCGGCGCAGGGTCGACTGCAGCCGCATCAGGGTGCTGTCTCCCTGGAGAAGTCCCTCCTTTCTCCCGAGTTCCGAGAGATAGGTCTGCATGGCATTGTACTGCTCGACAAAGCCGCGGATGGCATCCATCGTGGTCTCGGTATCCATTGCCACGGATATCTCGGTTTCGCCGACGCCGACGAGGTCGAGGGTGACACCCTCGATCGCCCCGGAAATCCCGGTGTTGGTGGCGGATTGTACCGCGATGCCGTCGACATCGAAGACGGCATCGACACCCTCCTGCAGCTGTCGCGCAAAGGCATGCGCCTCCAGGGTGAGCGTGCCTCCATCGTCCACCACTTCGACTTCACCGGCGATCACCGGGGTATCGAAGGTATTCGTGTCCCCCGAAAGGGTAGCGTCGCCGACGGCATCGAATGCGGTCGGTTCGGACAGGGCGTGATAGGCCAGGCCATCGGCACTCACGGCGATGATGTCCCCGTCCGCATTGACCAGGGCATGGTGGTATTCGGTGTCACCGATGGTTGCGGCCAGGGCGTCAACCCCGAGGGTCTCGGCTCCCTCCACGCCGGGCAGACCGGCCGCATCGCCGGAGGCCTCCACCGCCGTGAGCAACCCCATATCCTCGAGCAGGCCCGCCTCGCCGTCGACCAACTGGACGCGCTGGGCCGCGCCGGTGGATGCAGCGGTCAGCACCAGGTTGTTGTCGACGATGGTGGCGCGGACACCCGCATCGGCCCCGTTGATTTGGCGCTGGATATCCCGCAGGGAATCGGACTCGTTCACCTCGAACGCCTGGGCGCCGTCTTCTGTAAGGATAGAGAAATTCCCCTCGAGCCCGAGGGGATCCCCGGCACTCTCGAAGCGGTGGGAGGCGACCCGGTGCGCGGTGGCCAGTCGATCGATACGGATCGCGTGCTGTCCGGGCTCCGCCCCACTGCCGGCCTGTAGATCCACCACGTTCTCGTCGGCCGACTGCACACTACGGCTATTGAAGGTTGATGCGGAAGTCAAGGTGCCGAGCGACGTCCCAAAGGACGAAAGCTGCGTATGCACCTGCTGCCATACCTCTCGTTCCACCTCCTGTCGCTCCCGCCGTGTTTCCATCTGACGGATGGGGGCACGCTCGATATGCATCAGTTTCTCCAGCATTTCATCGGTATCAAGCCCGGAGGCCAGGCCGCTGAAGGATATACCCGAAACCACTTATTTCACCTCAGATCCGTTCGTCGATCACGATGCCCACCATCTCCTCGATGCGGGCCACCATATCCAATACTTCCTCGGGGGGTATTTCCCGTAGCACTTCTTCGGTACGCGCGTCCATGACGCGCACCAGGTGTCGATTGGTTCCCTCGTGTACCTCGAAAGAAAGTTTCCGATCGAAGGTGTCCAGGATTTCGTTGAGTTGTTCAACGTGGTCCTCGAGTTCTTCCCGGTGCCGTCCACGGCCGTAGTCGGTTTCGGAGGCCTGGCTTTCGACCGTACGCTCGCGACGGGTCTGCTCACGCAGCTGCCGTGCGGGGAGCAACCCCTGTTCCGCAGGAGCCGCCGGATTATGCTGTATGCTTTCGAGTTTCATCCCGACCCCTCCTTATCGCATGCGGGAGCCGGTGGGTCGTCCCGGCCGGCTCCCGTGTCCTGGTCATTCCCATGCAATAGAGTCTCTATCCGAGCAGCTGCAGTACGGCCTGCGGCGCCATGTTCGCCTGGGCAAGCATCGCGGTGCCCGCTTGGGTCAGGATCTGGTTCTTGGTGAACTCGGTCATCTCGGCAGCCATGTCCACGTCACGGATACGGCTTTCGGCGGCGGTGAGGTTCTCCGCGGCGACCTCCAGGTTGGTGATGGTGTGCTCGAGGCGGTTCTGGAGCGCACCGAGTTCTGATCTCTGTGTTGAAACGGTCTGGATCGCTGCATCCAGTGTATCGAGAGCATCACCGGCCGTCTCCCGACTGCCGACGTCGATGCCTCCCGCGGTGGCTTCAGCACCTGCCGTACCTCCAGTCAACTGGATGTCATCCGTCGCAACAAGATCTGAGTGACTAATATCACCTTCGTAGTCCACGTTAAAACCTTCAAAATCTTCGAGATCATTCAGTGCCGACGCGATTGCATCGCTACCGAAATCACCTTCTTCATGCAATGTAACGGTGATCGTCCCATCCTCATAAGAGGCATCAATTTCGGTTGCGTCTGTGTCCACTACGAAGTCGATTGCGACGTTGTAATCGGCACTCTCGCCACCAGTAATCGTTACCTCGGTGCTACCAATAGTGCCGTCCCATTCCGCGTTAGCCGGATCCGTTGCTTCCGTCCCGCCCAACAGTTCCGCAGCCGTCATATCGCCGATGGATATGTCCATGGTCTGGCCGGAGTTCGCTCCAATTTGCAGGCTACCCGAAAAGCTCCCGTCAAGAAGGTTCTCCGTGTTGAACTCGGTGGTATCCCCGATCCGCGTGATCTCGGCCACGAGTTGATCTATGTCCTGCTGGATGGCCGCGCGATCCTCATCGGTGTAGGTGTCGTTGGCCGACTGGGCGGCAAGTTCACGCATGGACTGCAGGATGGAGTGGGTCTCGTTGAGGGCGCCCTCCGCGGTCTGGATCAGGGATATGCCGTCCTGGGCGTTGCTGACCGCCTGGTTCAGGCCCCGGATCTGACTGCGCATCTTCTCCGAGATGGCCAACCCGGCGGCATCATCGGCGGCGCGGTTGATCCGAAATCCCGAGGACAGGCGCTCCAGCGATCTCGACATGGCCCGGTTGGTGTTGTTGAGGTTCCGATAGGCATTCAGTGACTCGATGTTGTTTTGAATCCGCATTCTCCATCATCCTCCTTGATAGGTGGTCCGGAGCCTCCCTGCTCCGGGGGCGGGGTAGTTTTCCGCCCTCACTATACCTATCGGAGAATGCACGCGGATTGTTTAGCTCTTTGGGGAACTCTTCCGATTATTGCCCAGGGATTGCAGGGCCCGGGCCAAAGAAGTGCCATCCACGGTGGGGGACCGGGCGGCGAGACGGTTTTCCGCCTCGATGGCATCATAGATCTCCCGGCGGTGCACGGGCGTATCACCCGGCGCACGGATCCCGAGCCGCACCTGGCCTCGCTGGATCCCGAGGACGACCACTTCTACGTCCTCACCGATCATGATACTCTCGTCGACCTGTCTACTTAGGATCAGCATGGGGATCCTCCGTCCCGGCCCCGCCGTCGAAGAGGGGATACCGTATGGGATACGCCTCGGAGGAGAGGATCACCTGCCGGGCCACTCCCGTCTCGGGGTTTCGGACGATGGGCGCCCGGAGGTTTACCGTGATCCCCGCGGGATCGGCCGGAATCACGAGGACCAGGTAGTACTCGGCCCCGGTCGCCTCCGACAACCCGAGGAAGTCCCAATCCGAGGGGGAGAGCGCGGGGCAATAATCCTCGATGAATGCTTCCGGCGGAAGCAGCGGCACCGTAAGGCTTTCGTCCGCCGCATCCTGCAACCACACCACCGGCGCATCCGCCTCCCGGCGCACCAGGTAACACTGCCGCATATCGGGAAGTCCCGGCAACCCCTCGGGCAGGTCCACCATATCCTCCCGGGACACCGTCACCTCTCCCAGTCGCTCGCTCGCCAGTTGCAAGGGAACAGTCCTCCTCCCGCGACCACGATCCGTCTCGATCAATTATCGCAAGTAATCCAAAAGGGTCTGTGGCAGGACCCGCGCCCCGGTGGCCAGACTGACATTGTACGCCCGTTCCGTCATGCTGAGCTCCATGATGGCCTCGGCCATGTCCACATCGGCCGTCTCCGAGTAGGCGCGGGTCAAAGAAATCTTCAGATCCTCCAGCCGGCCCTCGCTCATCTCAATCCGGTTCACCCGGCTGCCCACGCGCGAACGCAGGGACAGCGCTTCATCCTGGCGCAGGTCCAGTTCCTCGATGGCGGCGTTTAGGCTATCCTTGTCTCCGGCGCGCAGCGCATCCTCCACTTCCGCCGCCGTGCCCAGAAGATCCGGGAACAGCCCTTCACCGGAACCCTCCTCACCCGTCACGTTCACCTGCACCTCGACCCCGGGCCCGACCTGGCGCGTGATACGACCGTCGTCGCCCTGGTAGACAAAGGGCGGCTCCTCCCCGGCATCGTGGACGAAGGGCTGTTCATCGGTACGATAGCCCCCGAAGATATACCGACCCACGTGCTGGGTGTTGGCCAGGGCAAACAGGTGATCCCGAATCTCGGAGACCTCGTCGGCCATGGCATCCAGCGACTCCTGGGGCATGGTATCGGTGGCCCCCGACACGGCCAGCTCCCGGAGCCGGTTGGAAGCATCCCCCGTCTCGCTCAGTACCGACTCGGTGGCACTGAGCCAATCCCGGGCCATGGAGGCGTTCGAGCGAAACTGCTCGATCTCCGAGAGGGTGCTGGTGATCTGCATCGCCGTCACCGTCCCCCCGGGATCGTCCGAGGGCCGGTTGATCCGCGAACCGGAGCTCAGCTGCTCGTGCAGCCGTTCCAGGCGCCCTCGGTTGGCCATTAGGTCCGTCAATATGGTTCGGGTCATTCCGCGTTCCGTTACCCGCATGCTATCTCACCATCCTGTTGACCACGGTATCCAGCATGTCATCCCAGACGGTCACCAGGCGGGCCGCCGCCCCGAAGGCGCTCTGGGCCTGGATGAGGTGGGTGAGTTCCTCGTCGATGGAAACACCCGTCACCGCATCGCGCTGGTTTTTCAGCTGGTTGAGCATGGTGTGGTTGTTATTGGAAAGCAGCTCGGCCTGCTCGGTGCGCACCCCAATGTTGGCGACCATACCGCGCCAGTACTCGCCCGCGGTGACGTCATCCTCCCCGAGGATACCCTCGTCGCGCAGCTGTGCGATTTGTTCCGCGTTTCGGCCGTCTGCGGGGCCCGTGAAATTCCCTTCTTCGTCACCCAAAGCCGCGGCGATCCGCCCCGGGTTTTCCTGCAATTGTGGGTTGACCCGCAGGTACCCGGAGGTGGCGTCGGGATCGAAGAAGTCGAAGCCGTCTTCGCCGCCCAACCCGAAACCCTCGCGGTGCTGCTCGTTTACGGCATCGCGGATCCCGTTGGATAGCGCGGCGATATCGTCCCGCAACGCGGGAACCTCATCGTTTCGCATGCCCACCAGGGCGGCGAACTCTCCCCCGTCGGCCGGGGACCACGGCGCGGGACTGCCGTCGTCGGTCCGCCACGCGAAGGTGATCGATCCGTCCCCATCCCCCGGCGCCTCCTCTTCTGCGATCTCGAGGGTCCGCCCGCTGAACGAATCCAGGATGGGAATCCCATCGACCGTCAGCGCCACCCCACCATCGGGCAGGTCGTTGACGTCGACATCGATCAACCCGCTGAGGTCCTCCACCAGGAGATCGCGCCGATCGAGCAGGTCGTTGGGATTCAACCCCCGGGCGTCCAGCGACACCGCCTGCGCATTGACCTCACGCAGTTCCCCGATGATGGCATTAATCCGATCCACCCGGGTCTCGATGGTCTGTTCCAGGTTGTCACCCATGTTGTCCAGCTGCCGCAATGCCAGGTGAAAGGCATCCCCGAGCTCCGCGCCGCGCTCTAACACCGCGGTACGCACCGCCGGATCATCGGCGCTGCCCGCCAATTCCTGCCACCCGTTCCAGAAACGGTCCATGGCGGCGCCGATGCCGCCCTCACCCGGCTCGGCCAGGATGTCCTGGACCTCGCGCAGGAGCTGGTTACGCTTGGACCACATCTGTTCGTCGGAAGTGCGGGAATAGATCTCGCGGTCGAGGTAGCGGTTCTGCTTGCGCGTGATCTCGTCGACCTTGACCCCGGTGCCCATGATCATCCGGGGATGGCCCTTCTGGTCGTAGGGATTGGTCGGGGTCAGGCGCGCCTCCTGCTTTCGGTACCCTTCGGTGGCCGCGTTGGCCAGGTTGTGCCCGATCACGTCCACGTTCGTACGCTGCGCACCCAGTGCGCGTCGGGCCATCTCGATACCAAAAAACGTGCTCCTCATGGCGCATGCCTCCCCGGTCGCATGATCGCTAGAATTTTTTGTCCATCAACATGGACGGCGGTTCCCCGGAATCCTTTTCGGGGCCGCGATAGGTATTTGCATCCATGGCCAATTCGCGAATGGTTTCCATGGAGTAATTGACGAAGTCGAGGGCCTGGCGGACCAACTCCCCGTTGGATTCGTTACGGGCCCGCACCTCCATTGTCAGCGCGTGCAAACGGGAATCGGCGCGGGTGGCGCGCTCGATCAGCCCGGGATCCTGGTTCAGGCGACGGAGTATGTCGGCCAGGCCGATCTCCTCGCCCCCGGCCCACTCCAATAGGAGCATATGGTCCGCATGGCGCGCCTCCTCGCGAACGGCGATTCCCCCCAGGATCTCGTCCTGGGCTGCGAGGATCTTCTGCAGGCGGGCCAGGTCGTTTTCGCAGAGGGCCGTTTCCTGGGCCGCCAGCAGCTCCCTCAGGTCGCGGTATGCGTCACAATGCTGTTCCAGCGCCACCACGACATCCTCTGCCACGGCGGCCGTATCGCGATCGCGCCCCTTTTCCTCGGCCCCGGGGCTCATGTCTCGGGCCCGTCGTTACGCAGGATGTCGCCTACGATGGTGCGACTCAGGATCTTCTCGGCGACATCCTCGGCGGGGATATCGTAGTCACCCGCCTCGATCCGTTCCTTGATATCCCGGACCAGGTCCTCCCGGACTTCCGGCATGTCGGCGAGAGCCCGGGTCACCCGCACCACCTCGCGCGCACGATCCGAAAGATTGATCCCGTCACCATCCCGCGCGGCCTGTGCCTCGTCGGTGGGGCGATTCGTCCGGGCTTCCTCGACCCGATCGACCGCTGAAGCGACCTCGGACTGGGCCCGCAGCACCGCCATCAGCTGTTTTTGGGATATCATCATACCGATCTCCTCCTCCCCGCTCTTCGCGTACATTGGGGACCTTCACTTCTTCTATCGTACGAAGCACCGCAACATTGCACAGCCAAGAGACGACCTCCCGGGTAAAATGAAATCTCCTCGGACGACATAGCCGGATTAAACTGCCAATATGGCCGGTCATCTTCCGATTTGGCCGAATATTGACTTGATACAGCGGGGGCATCAGCCGTACCCCCCACCGTTTCATATATATCGGCCTTCACCTATCCTATCGATGCATCGCACGGAAAAGATTAGCGGGCCGATACCGGCGCATACCGGTACCGACCCGGGAAACGCTCATGGGGTCCCGTCGCTACAGTCCGCGGGCCAGCGAAACGCCGGTTCGGGCACTTCTGCACGCAGCCCGGCGGCCTCGCGGAGGGCCTCGGCCGCGTCCACCGCCTCCCAGGTGAGCGTGACATCCGTCCGGCCGAAGTGGCCGAAGGTGGCGGTGGGACGGTAGATGGGACGGCGGAGGTCCAGCCGATCGATGATGGCGGCGGGGCGAAAGTCGAAGAACGTCCGGACCAGGTCCTCGATCCGCGAGTCGGGGATGCGCCCGGTTCCGAAGGTGTCCACCCGAAGGGATACCGGGTGCACCACGCCGATGGCGTAGGCCACCTCGACCTCCACCTCGCGGGCCAGCCCGGCCGCCACGACGTTCTTGGCCGCGTGGCGCGCCGCGTAGGAAGCGGAACGGTCCACCTTGGTCGGATCCTTGCCGGAAAAGCAGCCCCCGCCGTGGTGGGCCCGGCCGCCGTAGGTATCCACCACGATCTTGCGGCCGGTGATGCCGGTATCGGCCAGGGGACCGCCCGTGGCGAAACGACCCGTCGGGTTGATGTAGTACCGGGTATCGGGCGAAAGCAACCCCTGGGGGACCACCGGATCGATCACGCACTCGCGGATTTGGTCGCGGAAATCGTCCATGTCCACCGCGGGATCGTGCTGGGCCGAGACGACCAGTGCCGATATGCGCTCGGGATTGCCCGCGGCATCGTACTCCACCGTGCACTGCGACTTGCCGTCCGGGCGCAGGGTGGGCAGGTGCCCCTCGCGGCGACACACGCTGAGCCGGCGCACCAGCCGGTGCGCCAGGGCGATCGGAAGCGGCATCAGCTCGGGGGTCTCGCAGCAGGCGTAGCCGTACATGATACCCTGGTCGCCGGCTCCCACCGAATTCCACCGCGACTCTTCGCCTTCCCCGTCGGCATCGCCGCGGAGTACGCCCTGGGCGATGTCGGGGGACTGTTCGTCTATGGACGTCAGTACCGCGCAGGTATCGGCATCAAACCCGTACTTGCCTCGCGTGTAACCGATATCCCGCACGGTATCCCGGACCACCCCGGGAATGTCGACATAGGTCTCCGTGCTGATTTCCCCGGTCACAAGCACCAACCCCGTGGTCACCAGGGTTTCAC
>Ga0207421_10004639_pt1 | contig 15715 bp, 16 predicted proteins | sample SodLakKL_010_SED_4_FD_187542 | JGI IMG/M metagenome (GOLD analysis project Ga0207421, IMG submission 187542) | Alkaline sediment microbial communities from Lake Tanatar, Kulunda Steppe, Russia - 8KL_010_SED (SPAdes) (version 2) | ecosystem: Environmental > Aquatic > Non-marine Saline and...
TGGACCTGAGTCTTCCGGGCCTGAGTCTTCCGGGCCTGAGTCTTCCGGGCCTGAGTCTTCCGGGCCTGAGTCTTCCGGGCCGGAGGGCTCGGGGCTCGACCCGCTGGATCTGCGCGATCGGGCGATCCTGGAGTTGTTCTACTCCTCGGGGCTGCGCCTATCGGAACTGACCGGCCTGGACCTGGGCGGGCTCGATCTGCACGCCGGACTGGTGCGGGTGCTGGGCAAGGGCCGGCGCGAGCGCTCGGTGCCGGTCGGGCGCCAGGCCCGGCAGGCGCTGCGGGCCTGGCTCGCGGTGCGCTCGGATTGGGTCGGGCCGGCGGAGCAGGCGCTGTTCGTATCGCGCCGCGGCCGGTTGAGCAATCGCGCGGTGCAGAGCCGACTGGCGCAGGCCGGGGTGCACGCCGGGCTCCCGGAGCGCCTGCACCCGCACCGGCTGCGCCATGCCTTCGCCAGCCACCTGTTGGAGTCCAGCGGTGACCTGCGTGCGGTGCAGGAGTTGCTGGGGCATGCGGATCTGGCAACGACACAAATCTACACCCATCTGGATTTTCAGCACCTCGCACAGGTCTATGACCAGGCGCACCCGCGGGCCCGGCGCAAGACGCCGGATACCGGCGGGAATCCCTAATCACCCGGGTCGTACACCCGGCATCGAGGACACCTCTGGAGGCCGTCTTGGAGCAGTTTCGTGGAACCACCATCGTCAGTGTGCGGCGCAACGGCGAGGTCAGCCTGGGTGGCGACGGCCAGGTGTCGCTCGGCAACACGGTGATGAAGGGCAATGCGCGCAAGGTCCGACGCGTCTATCATGACCGCATCCTGGCCGGCTTCGCCGGCGGGACGGCCGACGCCTTCACCCTGTTCGAGCGCTTCGAGGGCATGCTGGAAAAGCATTCCGGGAACATGATGCGCGCGGCGGTCGAGCTGGCGAAGGACTGGCGCACGGACCGGGCGCTGCGTCGGCTCGAGGCCTTGCTGGCGGTCGCCGACCGCGAGCATTCCTTCGTGATCTCGGGCAATGGCGACGTGATCGAGCCCGAACACCACCTGATGGCGATCGGCTCCGGCGGCCCGTATGTGCAGGCCGCGGCCCGCGCGCTGCTCGAGAACACCGAGCTGTCGGCGCGTGAGATCGTCGAACGAAGCCTGCACATTGCGGCCGACATCTGTATTTACACTAACCATCAGATCACCCTGGAGCATTTGGGGCCGGAAACGACCCAGGCCTGATGCACGGTCTTGACCACAAGGATCCCCGCCCATGAGCAACATGACCCCACGCGAGATCGTCCAGGAGCTCGACCGCTACATCATCGGTCAGGATGAGGCCAAGCGGGCCGTGGCCGTGGCGCTACGCAACCGCTGGCGGCGCCAGCAACTGCCGGAGCTCCTGCGCCAGGAGGTCACGCCGAAGAACATTCTGATGATCGGCCCGACCGGGGTCGGCAAGACCGAGATCGCCCGCCGCTTGGCGCGCCTGGCCAAGGCCCCCTTCCTGAAGGTGGAGGCGACCAAGTTCACCGAGGTCGGCTATGTCGGGCGCGATGTCGAGTCGATCATCCGCGATCTGGCCGATGCCGCGGTCAAGCAGCTGCGCGAGGAGGAGATGGCCCGGCACCGGAGCAGCGCCGAGGACGCCGCCGAGGAGCGCATCCTCGACGCGCTGCTGCCCAAACCCCGCGCTGCTGGCTATACCGAGGCCGAGCCGCCGAGCGACAGCGAGACCCGGCAGAAGCTGCGCAAGCGCCTGCGCGAGGGCACGCTCGACGACCGCGAGATCGAGATCGAGGTCCGCGCGGTGCAGCCCGGAATGGAGATCATGACACCGCCGGGCATGGAGGAGATGGCGAGCCAATTGCAGGCGATGTTCCAGAACATCGGCGGCCAGCGCACGCGCAGCCGGCGCCTGAAGATCCGCGCGGCGATGCGCCTGCTGATCGACGAGGAGGCCGCGCGTCTGGTCAACGAGGACGAACTGAAGCTGAAGGCGATCGAACGGGTCGAGCAGAGCGGCATCGTGTTTCTCGACGAGATCGACAAGGTCGTGAAGCGCGGCGGCGAGCAGGGCGGCGCCGATGTCTCCCGCGAGGGCGTGCAGCGCGACCTGCTGCCGCTGGTCGAGGGCACCACCGTGAACACCAAGCTCGGCATGGTGCGCACCGATCATGTGTTGTTCATCGCCTCCGGCGCGTTTCATCTGTCCAAGCCCTCGGATCTGATCCCGGAATTGCAGGGGCGTCTGCCGATCCGCGTCGAGCTCGGGGCGCTCTCGGTGGAGGACTTCGTGCGGATTCTGACCGAGCCGACCGCCTCGCTGACCGAGCAGTACGTTGCCCTGCTCGGTACCGAGGCGGTGACGCTGGAGTTTCGCCCGGACGGCGTGCGCCGAATCGCCGAGATCGCCCATCACGTAAACGCCAGCACCGAGAACATCGGCGCACGGCGCCTGCACACGGTGCTCGAGCGCCTGCTGCAGCAGGTGGCCTTCGATGCGCCGGATGTCTCCGGACCAGTGATCGTCGATGCGGACATGGTCGAGGCGCGGCTCGGCGAGCTGGTTCAGGACGAGGACCTGTCGCGCTACATTCTCTGATTCGCCGGTCTCTGATTCTCCAGTCGATTCGGATGCCCTGACCGACTGGATCCCCATCGGGCTCGATTCCAAGAGCCTTCCACACGCCCAGGAGCCCCTGTAATGAGTAGCCAACACCGCCCGACCGATATCCAATTGCACCAGAAGTCCCGTATCCTTGAACTCGGCTACGCGGACGGCACGATCTTGAAACTGTCCTGCGAGCTGCTGCGCGTGTATTCGCCGTCGGCCGAGGTGCGCGGGCATGGCCCGGGCCAGGAGAAGCTGCAGCTGGGCAAGGAGGATGTGAACATCTCCGAGGTCGAGCCGGTGGGCAACTACGCGGTCAAGCTCGTGTTCTCCGACGGGCACGACACCGGCATCTTCGACTGGGACTACCTGTACAACCTGGGTGTGCAGCAGGATACCCTGTGGCAGGAGTACGTGGACAAGCTGGCTGCGGCCGGACATCAGCGCAAGACGCACTGAGGGCGATCGGATGACCGAGGAGGATCGCGGCAACACGCACTTCGGGTTCGAGACCGTCCCCGAAGACGAAAAGGCCACCCGGGTCGGGCAGGTCTTCCATTCGGTCGCGCAGAACTATGACCTGATGAACGACGTGATGTCGCTCGGCATCCACCGGCTGTGGAAGCGGCGCACGGTCGAGCGCGCCGCGGTGCGTCCGGGCATGCAGGTGCTGGATCTGGCCGGCGGCACCGGCGACCTGGCGGCGGCCTTCGCGCCACGCCTCGGGCCCCGGGGCCGGGTGACCCTCTGCGACATCAATGCCTCGATGCTGGTGGCCGGGCGCGATCGGCTGCTGGATCAGGGGCAGGTCGCCAACATCGACTTCGTGCAAGGCAACGCCGAGTTCCTGCCCTTTCCCGACGAGCACTTCGATCGCCTCACCATCGCCTTCGGGTTGCGCAACGTCACCCACAAGGAGCGGGCGCTGGCCGAGATGCGACGGGTCCTGAAGGCGGGCGGCCGGCTGCTGGTGCTGGAATTCTCCCACCCGATCGCGCCGATGCGCCCTTTCTACGACCTCTACTCCTTCAAGATGCTGCCGCTGATGGGCCGTCTGATCGCGCGGGATGCCGACAGCTACCGGTATCTGGCCGAGAGCATCCGCATGCATCCGGATCAGGAGACCCTCGCGGGCATGATGCGCGATGCCGGTCTGGAGCAGGTGCAGTACGAGAATCTGACCGGCGGTGTGGTGGCCCTGCACCGGGCGACTCGGTTCTAGATTCATGACTGAACCCGCGCGCATTCGACCCCTGCCACCGCTGCTGGCCGCTGTCCTCGAGCTCACCCTGAACCGCTGGCTGCAGGCCGCGGACGAACCGACCGTGGGGCGTCTGGCGGGGCATTCGATCGCCCTGGAACTGGATCCTCCGGGTCTGGGACTGGTCCTTCTCGGCGCGGCGGATCGCTTGCAGGTGCTCGGGGAACTCGAGGGCGAGACGCCGGATGTGCTGCTGCGTGGATCGCCGGTGGGGTTGGCGGCGGCATTGGCCGGAGGCGACCGTTCCGGGGTGCTGGTGCAGGGCGATGCCGCGGTGCTGACCGACCTGCAGCGGGCGCTGGGCACGGTGTCCTTCGATTGGGCCGAGTGGCTGGAATCGGTGACCGGCGCCGGTACGGCCGGTCCCCTGCTGGAGGCCGACGCGGCCCTGCGCGGGCAGCTGCGCCGCTTCCTGGCGCGGGGCCTCGAGGATGCGGTCGATTATGCCCAGGAGGAGGCCCGCTGGCTGCCGGCCGCCGGGGAATTCGAGGCCTGGGCCGAGGACCTTGCCGCGTTTCGGGACGATCTGGCGCGCCTGGAGGCCCGCGTGCAGCGTATCTCCAGCGGCCGCCGTCCGCCTTCCGCCGCTACCCAGGTTCCGGCCACTCCGGCCCCCACCACGCCCGCTTCGGGCAGCCCCGCCGCAGGGACGCCGACCCCCCCCCATCCGGCCGCGCCGGAATGATGCGCACCCTGCACCAGGGGTTGCGCCTGTGGGCGATCGGGCGCGTGCTCATACGCCATCGACTCGACGAGATCCTGTTCACGCTGAAGCCGCTGCGCCCGCTGAGCTTCCTGCTCTATCTGTTGCCGTGGAACTGGTTTCGACGCGTGCAGGGCACGCGGGGCGAGCGTATTCGCTGGTCGCTGGAGGAACTGGGGCCGATCTTCATCAAGTTCGGGCAGATGCTGTCGACCCGGCGCGATCTGCTCGCCGACGACCTGGCCGAGGAATTCGCGAAGCTGCAGGATCGGGTGCCGCCCTTTCCCAGCGACCAGTCGCGCGCGGCGATCGAAAAGGCCCTGGAACGCCCGATCGACGAGATCTTTGCCGAATTCACCGACCTGCCGCTGGCCTCGGCGTCGATCGCCCAGGTGCATGCGGCGCGGCTGCACGACGGCCGCTCGGTGGTGGTCAAGGTGGTGCGACCGGGCATCGAGCGCACGATTCGCGCCGATCTGGAGATCCTGCATCTGGCCGCGGCGCTTGCCGACCGCTATTGGGTCGAGGGGCGTCGCCTGCGCCCGCGCGAGGTGGTGGCCGAATACGAGAAGACGGTGCTCGACGAGCTGGACCTGATCCGCGAGGGCGCCAACGCGATCACCATCCGCCGCAACTTCGCCGACAGCCCGTTGCTGTACATCCCGGATGTGATCTGGGACTACACCAAGCGCAACGTGATGGTGATGGAGCGTATCGGCGGGATTCCGGTCGCGGACATGGCCAGCCTGCGCCGGCGTGGAATCGATTTTCGTCTGCTGGCCGAACGCGGGGTCGAGATCTTCTTCACCCAGGTCTTCAAGCACAACTTCTTCCACGCCGACATGCACCCCGGCAACATCTTCATCAACGCCGATGACCCGGAGAACCCGACCTACCTCGCCGTCGATTTCGGCATTGTCGGCAGCCTGCTGGAGTCCGATCAGCGCTACCTGGCCGAGAACTTCCACGCTTTCTTCAACCGCGACTACCGGCGGGTCGCGGATCTGCACGTGGAATCGGGCTGGGTGCCGAAGGGCACGCGGGTCGACGAGTTCGAGGCGGCGATCCGCTCGGTCTGCGAGCCGATCTTCCAGCGCCCGCTGGACCAGATCTCCTTCGGCCAGGTGCTGCTGCGCCTGTTCCAGACCGCCCGACGGTTCGATATGGAGATTCAGCCGCAGTTGGTGCTGTTGCAGAAGACCCTGCTGAACATCGAGGGTCTGGGCCGTCAGCTCTACCCCCAGCTCGACCTGTGGACGACCGCCAAGCCCTTCATCGAACGCTGGATGTCCGAGCAGGTGGGGGCGCATGCCTTCCTGCGCAGCGCCGAACGGCATCTGCCACGGATGCTCGCGCAATTGCCGGAACTGCCGACCCGGATCCAGGAGGCGCTGGATGCCGAACGCCACCGCGCGGAGCGCGATGCCGCGCTGCGCGACGAGATCCGCGCGCTGCGCGCGGCCCTCGAGCGCGACGCCCGCCGCCGGGTGGAGTCCCTGGCGGCGCTGGGTCTGCTGCTGGCCGCGGGCTTTGTCAGCCAGATCACCGAGCTGCCTCAGTGGTTCGGTCTGCCCTGGCCCGCCTGGCCCCTGGGTGTACTCGGTCTGGTCCTGTTGTGGCACAGTCTGCGACGCGGCGAGGGCCTGCTCCGGCGCGTGCGTAGCGGTGACCTGGAACGCCGCCCCTGAGGGCCATGGATATCGCCGATCGTCCGGGACAACGCGTTCGACTTGGGTGGGCGGATGGCTCGGGTGGCGCAATCGCCCTGCGCGGTCGGGCGGATCTGGTCGATGGTCGCGGGTTTTTCCCGCGCAGTCCGCTATGCTTTTTCAACGCGGCCGGGATCCGATGCCGGCGACTCGTTTGATCAAGGATAGGGGAAGGCCTGATGTTTGAAGCCGCCGAATTGGGGCGCACGCTGGACAAGGAGACCTACGAGGCCCAGGTGGCGGAGCTGCGCACCGGGCTGCTGACCCTGCAACAGGAGCTGAGTCACTGCGATTTTCCAGTGATCCTGCTGATCTCCGGCGCCGACGGGGCCGGCAAGAGCGAGACCGTCAACATCCTGCACCAGTGGATGGACCCGCGCGGGATCCAGACCGCGGCCTTCGACGAGCCCACCGACGAGGAGCGCGAGCGGCCGGCCTTCTGGCGATTCTGGCGGGCATTGCCGCCGAAGGGGCAGATCGGCATCCTGTTCGGATCCTGGTACAGCGATCCGATCACCCAGCGGGTCGAGAACCGGGTCGACGACAGCGGCCTCGACCTGATGCTCAAGCGCATCAACATCTTCGAGAAGATGCTGGTCGATGATGGCGCGCTGCTGATCAAGCTCTGGTTCCACCTGGGCCGGGACATGCAGGTCCAGCGCATCAAGAAGCTGCGCAAGAACCCGAAAACCCGGTGGCAGGTCAGCGAGCGCGACCTCGCCGCACTGAAGTCCTATGGGCGCTTTCGTACGGTGGCCGAGCGCACGCTGGGGCAGACCAGCACCGGCGAGGCGCCGTGGATGATCATCGAGGGCTTCGATGAGCGCTATCGCAACACGACCACGGCCACTCACATCCTGGAGGTGGTGCGCAAGCGCATCGCGCTCGACCCGAAGAGCCTGCGCGGGGCGGCTACGGCCTGGAAGCGGCTGGGCGAGAACGACAAGACCATCCTCGATGCCCTCGACCTCGATCGGCATCTGGAGAAGAAGGCCTACCGCAAGCAGTTGGCCGATTACCAGGGGCGCCTGAGCGTGCTCGCGCGCAAGGCACGCGAACAGAAGGTCAGCACCATCGTGGTGTTCGAGGGCTGGGATGCCGCCGGCAAGGGCGGCATCATCCGGCGGATCACCGGGGCGATGGACGCGCGCAGCCTGCGGGTGATCCCGGTTGCCGCCCCCACCGACGAGGAGCGCGCGCAGCATTATCTCTGGCGCTTCTGGCGGCACATCCCCCGCGCCGGGCGCTTCACGATCTACGACCGCTCCTGGTACGGCCGAGTGCTGGTCGAACGCGTCGAGGGCTACGCCGCCGAGGACGAGTGGATTCGCGCCTACCGCGAGATCAACGAGTTCGAGGAGGAACTGACCGAGCACGGCATCGTGGTGGTGAAGTTCTGGGTGCACATCGACCGTGACGAGCAGCTGCTGCGCTTCAAGGCGCGCGAGGAAACGAGCTTCAAGCAGCACAAGATCACCGAAGAGGACTACCGCAACCGCGAACGTTGGGACGACTACGCCCACGCGGTCAACGACATGGTCGAGCGCACCAGCACCGTCTTCGCACCCTGGCACCTGATCGAGGGCAACGACAAGCGCTGGGCCCGCGTCCGCGCGCTGAAGATCCTCTGCGAGCGGTTGGAAAAGGCGTTGTAGGGCGGGCCAAGCGCAGCGGGCCCACCATGGCCCTTGCCCCGGTGCCCAAGCCGTGCGGGGTACGGGGTACGGGGTGCGGGGTGCGGGGTGCGGGGTGCGGGGTGTGCACCAATTCCAGGCAGGTTTCAGGACGGCTGCTTCGTATTGGTGCGGCGAGGCGCGGTGAGTGCGGTCGTGCGTGGTCGCGCAGCGTAGCGGTCGGGCACTGGGTGCGGCCTGCGCGGCATCCGGGCCTGCGAGGACCTCTCGGAGCGTTTCGGGCTGCATATCTTCGATCCCAACCGATCCGTGAAGACGTCGGTGGCGCGGTCCTACCGCGTCAACCAGGTGCATTCCAAGGTGATGCGGCGCGGTGTCGAACGCGAGATCCTGGATGACCTCGGCGAACGCATTGCGGTCCTGGAGTTGCAGGGGGATCTGCAGTTCGGCGCGGCCGAACAGGTCCTGCGCCAGGCGGCCCACACGGTGGCCGAACCGCCGGGTTGTGACCACCTGATCCTCGATCTGCACCGGGTCGGGCGCATCACCGCGGCGGCCCGGGATCTGCTCGGCCGCCTGGGGCGCAGTCTCGTCGCGCAAGGCACCTATCTGTATGTGGCCAGATCCGCCTGGCCAGTGTCGGCCCTGGGGTGGCCTTCGGGGAGATGGCGCTGCTGGATGGGGGTCGACGCTCCGCCGATGCCGTGGCGGAGGTGGACTGTGAGATCTTCCGCCTGGACCTGACCGCGCTCGACACCCTCAGTCGCGAACGCGGTGACATCGGACGAACCATCCTGGCCAATGTGGCGCGCACCATGTCCGGGCGCCTGCGCGCCGCCAACGCCGAACTCCAGGCCCTCGCGCGCTAGTCGGCCGTTGGAATACGCGACGCTCGACGAATCGCTCGCTGGCCGTCGTAAGGCTGTGGCAATTGCCTTCGGGCCTGTAGCAGGCAGGCCCGGGGGAGGCCGCTGGCCCGTGGTCTAGCCCAGGTGCAGGCCCAGCAGGGTCATCAGGGCCAACAGCAGGGTGAACAGCAACGCGGCGTCGCGGCGCCACAGCTGTTCGCTGGCGCGGCCCAGCCGACGATCGACGCGGTTGTATCGGGCCAGGCTGCCGGTCTGCAGGCGCCGGAGCCGGTGCTGGATCGCCGGGCCGGTCATGCCCAGGGCGTGGGCGGCGCGCAGCGCCAGCTTCGGCAGCGGCGTGAGCAGGACCAGCGCATCGCCGGCCGGGATCGGCGCGGGGCGCAGCCAGCGCCAGGCCATCAGCGCCAGCGCCAGCCCCGCCAGCACCGGCCACAGGACGCCGATCCAGTCGAAGGCCGTACCGGGCCAATCGCCCCGGATCCCCCACCAGGCCAGCAGCAGCAGGCCGAGCAGGCTCGCGAGCGTCAGCAGGCCCCAGCCGACGCCGGGGCCGGTCGGCGCCGCGTGCCGCACGGTCTCGGTTCGCAGCAGCCACAGGAACCGCGCCATCAGCACCGTGGTGCCCACCGCCGCCAGCGCGAGCAGCAGCGGTAGATGGTCCCACATCGCGGGCAGGTGGCCTTCGGCCAACAGCGCGCTCTTCAGGCTGGCCTTGGCCAGCAGGCCGCTCGGCAGCACGCCGGCCAGGGCGAGGGCCGGGATCGCGAGCCCCACCCAGAGCCACCGCGGTGCCGGCCGACCCCGGTTCTGCACCGCATCGGTACCCAGGAACAGCGCGCCCTTCGCCAGCGCATGGTGCAGGGCGAAGATCGCGATCGCGGGCAGCAGCAGCGGCCCGAGGGCCGGGGCGTACATCCAGGCGCCGACGGCGATGCCGATCAGTCCCATCTGGCTGACGCTGGAATACGCCAGCACGGTGCGTGGGTGCGTTTGCTGGACGCCGATCACCGCGCCGGCAAAGGCCGCGACCAGCCCGGTAACCATCATGACCTCGCCCCAGCCCGGGAAGGCCATCGCGCCCAGCGGCAGGGTGACCAGCCAGCCGAGCAGACCGGCCTTGACCATCGCACCGGCGAGGACCGCCGCCACCGGCACCGGTGCGGCCGTATACGCGAGCGGCAGGCTGAAGTGCAGTAGCGGGAGACCGGCCTTGACCCCGAAGCCCAGCCACAGCGCGGCAATGATCAGGTCGCGTTCGGGCGCGGCCGCAATCGCCGCCGGCAACTCGGCGAGCATCGGCAGCAGCGGCGTCGCGGTACCGCTGGCGGCCAGCAGCAGGCCGAGCAAAATCAGGCTCTCGCCGAGCACCGCGAGCACCAGATAAACGCGTCCGGCGCGCCGGGCCGCGGCACCCGTCTGATGCACGATCAGCCCGTAGGCGGCGAAGGTCATCAGCGCGAAGCTGGTGTAGAACAGCGCGACGTCGAGCGCCAGGATCAGGCCGATGTTCCCGCCCAGCGTCAGCAGCCAGAATACGCAATAGCGGGCGCATGAATCCCCGGTTTGCAGATGGCTGCGGCCGTGCAGGGCCGCAGCCAGCCAGATCAGCGCGGTGAAGCCGAGAAAGACCCGGGTGGTTTCGGTCATCCCGAGGGCGCTGCCAAACAGCAGCCAGCTGAGGTGGACCACCTCGTCCGGGGGTCCGAACAGCGCGAGCAGCAGCGCGGGCACCGCGGCCCAGGGCACCAAGGCCCCGATCCGGGGACGCAGCCCGGGAATCCCCCAGAGGATCCCGAGCGCCAGCGGCAGCCCCGGTGCCAGGAGCAGCGCGGCGGTGGTGATCGGCCCGCTCATCACAGGTATTCCCGGGTGACGATCAGTTCGGCCCAGTACAGCGGACTGAAGGGCATCCCGGCGAGCAGACCCGCGCTCAGCGCGAAGGCCGCGGTGGCGAGTGTCGGCAGCAACAGCCACATCGAGGTCTCGTAGCGGCCGCGGGCGCGTTCCTCGCACCAGGGCCGCTCGCGGGTGCCGAACCAGAGGCGATACAGGATCGGCAGGAAGTAGGCGGCGTTGAGCAGGCTGCTGATGATCAGCACGGCGAGCACCCAGTTCATGCCGGCCTCCAAGGCCCCGATGCCCAGGTACCACTTGCTGATGAAACCGGCCATCGGCGGCACCCCGATCATGCCGAAGGCCCCGAGCGTGAAGGCGACACTGGTTGCGGGCATGCGCCAGCCGGCGCCGTCGAGTTCGTGGATCTTGTGGATGCCCAGGGTCTCGGCATAGTTGCCGGCGCAGAAGAACAGCGTGATCTTCATCAGACCCTGGTGCAGCAGATGCACCAGCCCCCCGAGCGTGCCCACCGGCCCGAACAGGCTGATCCCGAGGATGATGTAGGAGACCTGGCTGACCGTCGAGAAGGCCAGGCGTTTCTTCAGGTCGGCCTGCATCAGCGCGCGCAGCGAGGCATAAAGAATGGTGATCGACGCCGCGATCGCGAGCGGCGTGAGCAGACCGAGCGAGAAGGTGAACTCGATCCCGTAGACGTCGTAGACCACCCGGGCGATCCCGAAGGCGCCGGCCTTGACCACGGCCACCGCATGCAGCAGCGCGCTGACCGGGGCCGGTGCAACCATCGCGAGTGGCAGCCAGACGTGCAGCGGCACCAGCGCGGCCTTGACCCCCAAGCCGATGATCATGATTGCGAAGATGCCGACCAGCAGCGGGTAGAGCGTCGGGTCGAGGTGATCGAGCACGCCGCCGGGCCGGAACTCGGTGTCGCCGACCAGCACGTGCAGCGCCACCACGCCGAGCAGCAGCAACGCCCCGCCGCCGAGGGTGTAGAAGAGGTAGATTCGCCCGGCGCGCAGCGATTCGCGCGTACCGCGATGCACCACCAGCGGGTAGGTCGACAGCGTCAGCAGTTCGTAGAACAGCAGGAAGGTGAACAGGTTCCCGGCGAGCGCGATGCCGACCGTGCTCGCCACGCACAGGCTGAAGAAGCCGAAGAAGCGGCTGCGGTTGGGCGCGCCCTCCAGATAGCCGATCGCGTAGACGGTCGTGAACAGCCACAGCACCGAGGACAGCCCGACGAACATCATCCCCAGCGCATCGGCGCGCAGGATGAAGTCCACGCCCTCGATGATGGTGAAGCGCACCTCGTATTCCAGCGCGTTGTACACCCCCCAGATCATCCACCCGACCAGGATCACCTTCAGCAGCGCCGCCGCGAGGTTGAAGATGCTGCGCACGGTGTGTCGCGATTCGGCGAGCAGAAAGATCACCCCCGCCGAAACCAGCGAGGTGGCGAGGGTGCCGAGCAGGATCAGGGCGTTGGCGTCCATCAACCGGCTCCGAAGGGGCTGCCCAGGCGCAGCCAGTGCAGCGGCTGATAGGCCGTCAGGCCGATCAGGATCGCACCGAGCGCCAGGACCATCGCGGTCACGTCCAGTACGCGCGGCGGTGTGGCCAGGTAGTCGGTCTGCGGCCCCTCACGGAAGGACACGCGAAAAACCTTGAAAATGTACGCCGCGCTGAGCAATCCGCCGATCAGCAGCACGACCAGCCACCACCATTGCCCGCTCAGGATCGCGCTGTGCAGCAGCAGCCATTTGGCGGTGAAGCCGCCGCTCGGCGGCAGCCCCATCAGGCTGACGCCGGCCAGCCCGAAGCTGAACAGCGACAGCGGTCGGAAGCGGCTGACGCCGACCATGTGGCTGATCTGCGGGCTGCCGATCGCCAGGATCAGGTTGCCGGCGCTGAGGAACAGCGCCGCCTTCGCCAGCGCGTGGGCGATCAGCATCATCAGCGTGCCGTCCCACGCCAGCCGCGCGGCCTCCGGGCTGGTGCCGGTGACCAGCGGAAAGAACAGGAACAGGTAGCCGATCTGGGCCACCGTCGAGTAGGCGACCAGCTGCTTCAGGTGCTCCTGGCGCCAGGCCATCCAGCCGCCGTAGAAGACGGCGCCGGCGCCGAGCGCACCGAGCAGCTGCGCGGTGAACAGCGGCGTGACCTCGGGTCCCAGCGTGATCCAGAAGCGCAGCAGGATATAGAACGAGGCCTTGATCACCAGCGCCGAGAGCAAGGCGCTGACCGGGGTCAGCGCGCCGCCGTGCGCGGGCGGCAGCCAGGCGTGGAGCGGAAACAACGCGGTCTTCAGCAGCAGGCCGAGGATCACCAGCGCCAGCGCGACGTGGGTGGTGACCTGGGGTGTCGCGACTTCGTGCAGCCCGGCCATCGACAGCGTGCCGTAGTTGGCGTAGAGCAGCGCCACCCCGAGCAGGTAGGCGAGCGAGCCGAGCAGTGCGGCGAGCAGGTAGCGCATTGCGGCGGCCAGCGCCGGCGGCGTCGCCCGCAGCGCGACCATGCCGACCGCGGCCAGCCCCATCACCTCGAGGCCGACGTACAGGTTGAAGATGTCCTCGGCCAGCCAGATCCCGTTCATGCCGGCCCAGAGGAACCACAACAGCGGCCAGAAGAAGCTGCTCGAGGCGGGCAGGTCGCGCAGGTAGACCGCCGCGTACAGCGCACAGAGACTCGCGACCAGCGTCGTCAGCAGGATCATCCCCACCGCCAGGCCATCGACCATCAGGTTGATGCCGAGCGGCGCGTCCCAGTCGCCCAGCGCGTAGACCTGCGGGCCATCGAGAACCAGGCCGGCGGCGACCGCGACGCTTGCGACGATCAGCGGGATCAACCCGAGCAGGCTCAGGCGCACCCGCCAGGCCGGCGCGACCAGCAGGGTCAGGATCCCGAGGGCCAGCGGCAGCGCGAACAGCAAGGGGATGGACCACAGACCGATCACGTGTCCTCCGGGAGGTCCGTGCGCCCGGAGGCCCGGTACCAGCGTCGGAACACCACCAGCGCGAGCGCGGTGGAGGCGACCGCGACGACGATGCCGGTGATCACCATCGCGTGCGGGACGGGGTCGACGCCGCGGCCGTCCTGCGCGAGGCCGACCAGCACCAGGAACGACCCGCTGCCCATGATGTTGAACGCCAGCAGGCGCCGCAGCAGATGCCGGTGCACGATGAAGCCGAACAGCCCCAACCCGAACAGCACCACGCCGGACGCGGCGAAGACGAGGGCTCCGCTCATTCGCGTGGGGCCCCCGGGCTGCGGGTGTCGTCCGGGTCGTCGGCATAGGGCGGCGTCAGCCGGAACAGGCTGATCAGCGTCAGGCCGATCGAGAGCGTCAGTGTGAATTCGATCGCCAGGATCAACGTGCCCGCGTATTCGACCGGGTAGGTCAGGAACGGGACCCCCGGAATCATCACCAGCAGGCCGATCGCGAGGAAGGTCAGCAGGCCGAGGGCGAGTCCCGCGCGCATCAGGATCGGGTTGTCCAGCCAGGCGGTCCGTACGCCGGCCAGACGCAGCAGCACGCCGGCCGCCGCCAGCACCGCGCCGGCCTGGAAGGCCCCGCCGGGCTGATAGGATCCGGCCCAGAGCAGGAAGCCGGCGACGATCAGGATCAGCGGCAACAGCCAGGCCATCACCGCGCGCAGCAGCGGATTATCGAGCCCCATCGCCTCGGGCTGGTCCGGCTGGGCCTCGCGCAGCGCCAGGGCCACGACCACGGCCAGCAGCAGCACCGCGATCTCGAGCAGGGTGTCGTAGCTGCGAAAGTTCAGCAGCACCGCGGTGATCGGATGCGTAACGCCGCTGTCGGGCATCGCCGCCGCGACCCGCTCCGGCAGGTTCTCCGGCGGTAGCGTGCGTGCCAGCACCGCCCAGCCGAGGGCGGCGGTCACGCCCAGGGACAACACGCCGGCCGCTGCGGTGCGCGGCGTCATTCTTCGGTGCCCGGGTGATCGGTGCGGCTGCCGAAGGGGCGGCGCAGGTAGCCCAGGGTATCGAGCAGCAGCACGCCGGTAAGGCCGGCGCCGATCGCCGCCTCGGCCAGCGCGATGTCCGGGGCCTGCAGGCGGACCCAGGCGAGCGCCATCAGCAGGCCGAAGACGATGAACATGATCACCGCACGAAAGAGGTCCTGGGCGCCGAGCGCGAGCCCGCCGGTGACCACCAGCGTCAGGCCGAGCAACAGGTCCAGCCAGGGCATCAGTCGTCCTCCCAGGCGCGGGCCTTCCAGGCGGGGACGCCGCGCCGCCGCGCCGCCCGCGCGACCAGGTAGCCGGCGGTGGCGCTGGCGACCAGCGCGAGCCCCCAGATCAGCAGCAGCTTCAGGGCCACCGGTACCGACTCTGCGCCCAGCAGCAGCCCGAACACGATCAGGCCGAGGCCGAGGTTGTCGGCCTTGGTGAGCGCGTGCACGCGAGTGTAGACGTCCGGAAAGCGCAGGATGCCGAGGGTGCCGACGAGGAAAAACGCCACACCACTGAGCAGCAGCAGCGCCTGAATGAACTCGATCAGCGTCATCGCGGGCCCCGGGGCGGCCGCGTCGGGTCTTCCCGCCAGACGCGGGCGACGAAGGCCAGCACCGCCATCACCGCCAACAGCGCCAGCACCAGGGCCACGTCGCGCAGCGCGGCGATCTGCTGCAGTTCGGCCAGCACCAGCAACAGGCCGACCCCGGTGGTGCCGAAGAGCTGGGCGGCCAGCATGCGATCGGCGATCGTCGGGCCGCGCCAGATGCGCACCAGCCCCAGGACCAGCGCGACCAGCAGCAGCAGGGCGACCGTCTCGAGGACCCAGGTCATGTCGGCGCCCCGCTCTGCAGCGCATCGACGCGCACGCCGAACAGGCGCGCGATGTGGCGTTCGGTGGTCTGGACGCTGCCGGCGACATCGAGGCCGGCGTCCAGGCAGTGCACCTCCAGCATCCGGTGCCGATCCAGGCGTACGCTCAGCGTGCCCGGCAGCAGGCTGATGGTGAGCATCAGCCACCAGGTCGGGGCGCCGGCGGGCAGGCCGAGCGGCAGGCTCAGAAGCTCCGGGCGCAGCGGAAGCCGCGGGCTGAGGGTGCGGCGCGC
>Ga0207421_10004641_pt1 | contig 15710 bp, 13 predicted proteins | sample SodLakKL_010_SED_4_FD_187542 | JGI IMG/M metagenome (GOLD analysis project Ga0207421, IMG submission 187542) | Alkaline sediment microbial communities from Lake Tanatar, Kulunda Steppe, Russia - 8KL_010_SED (SPAdes) (version 2) | ecosystem: Environmental > Aquatic > Non-marine Saline and...
TAGTGAGCGCGGCGACCCTCGTCGCCGCGCGGTCCACGACGGGCGCGACGGTGACCGACGGGACGTGCGCCTCCCGCCATACCTGACTGCCGAGCCTAGGAGCCGGACTGGCGGCCTCGGTCGACGGGGCGCGTCGCGTCCTCGTCGTGCGCCGGCGGGGCCTCCTCGCGGTCGGCGAGACGCTCGGTGTCGTCGACCGGGGCGTGCCCACCGGGCTCCCCGGTCGACTCCGACGGGCGCACGACGCCGGACTCCGGCTCGGTGAGCTCGGCGCCACGGGGCAGGAAGGTGCGCCGCGGAGGCGGGGGCGCCGGCGGCGGCGGGGCCTGGGGGTGCTCCCAGTCGACGCGCTGGCCCGCCCGCAGCGCCCTGCGGCGCACGCTCGCCTGCACCGCGCGGGCCACGGCGAGGGCGATGCCGGCGAGCAGGGCGTAGCCGAGCACGGCGATGAGGGCGGTCAGCAGCGTGTCCTGGTCGTCGAACATCCCCTGGAAGGGGGCGAGGAAGAACCCCGCGCCCGCCCCGGCGAAGGCGACGATGACGTTGGCCTCGTTGGCCTCGAGGAGGTAGAAGAGCGTGTCGAAGCCGATGAAGCCGACGATGACGAGCAGGATGGCGTTGATCCAGCGGGAGGCGATGTCCCAGGGGCTCATCCTCACGGCTCCTGTCCGGGCCTTGCGGCCTCGTCAGCGCGTCGACGTCGACGGTACCGACCGCGGGGGCGCCCGGCACCGCGCCCGGGTCGGCGCCCGGCCGGGGCGCGTCGCGCTCCTAGCCTAGAGGCCCGGGGCGGTGGGAGTCGCCCGCCACCGAGGCGCGCCGCCTGCGCCGGGCTGCGCCGGGCGGCACCAGGCCGCGCGAGCCGCGCCGCGCCGAAGGCGGCGCGCGAGGAGGGAGCCCAGCGCCGATGACGCCCGGAGCACTCGCGGCGACGCTGGCCGCCGCCACGCTCGCCGCGTCGGCCGCGTGGCGCTCCTCCCGCCCCGCCGCGCGCCAGGGGATCGTGCCGCCGGCGCGCCAGCGGGCGTGGCCCGCCGGGGTCTCGCGCGGGCTCGACGTCGCCCTCGCCGCGGTGCCCCTGCTGCTCGCCGCGGCGCTCGTCGGCGGGGCGCTGGCCGCGCTGGGCGGGGCACCGGCTGGGGCGCTGCAGCACGCGGCCGCCTCAGGGTGGCTGGCCGCGCTCGCGCTCACCGCGGTCACCGGCCGGGGGTGGGACCGTCTGGGCCCTCCCGGCCTGCTCGCCCGTGACCGGCCGGTGCCCGCGCGCCTCGCCGCGCTCGGGGTGTGGCCGGCCGCCGTCGCCCTGACCCTGCTCGCCCTGCTCTGGGTCGTCGCGGCAGCCGCGCCCGGAGCCATCTCGGCGGGCGCCGCGACGGGGCTGCTCGCGGCCTGGCTCGCGGCGACGACGGCGCTGGGGCGCCTCGCGGGCCGGCAGGCGCTGCAGCACGCCGACCCGGTGACGGCGCTGTCGACGGTCGTCGCGCGCCTCGCACCGCTGGCCCGGGATGGCGAGGGGTGGGCGTGGCGCAGCCCCGCCGCCGCGCTCACCGCCGAGGCGCCCGCGAGGGGCACCCTCGCGCTCGCCGCGGCGGCCCTCGCCCCCGCGATCGTCGCGCTCGCGCCCCTGGCGGGGCTCGCCGCCGCGCGCGGGCCCCTCGCCGCCGGCAGCGCGCTCGTCGTGGCGCTGCTCGCGAGCGCGGCGCTGCTGCGCCTCGCGGCGATCCGGCCCTACCTGCTGCCGGCAGCGCTGCCGGGCGTCGCCGGCTGGGCCCTCGCGGCCCACCTCGCCGTGCTCCTGCCCGCGCTCGGCGTGCCCACCGCCACGGCCGGTGCGCTCGCGGCGGCGGTCCTGCTCGCCGGGCACCTCGTGACGATCGCCGCGGCGCACCGGGCGGCCCTGGCCCGCTTCGACCCGCGGGCGGCACGTGCCGTGCAGTTCCCCCTGCGGGCGGTGGCGCTGCTGTCGGCGGCCGCCGGGGTCGGGTGGGCCGTGGGCTGAGGCCCCTCGCCGGGCGCATGGACCGGATCGAGGGGGTAGCGTCCCCCGCCATGGACACCTCCTCGCCCCGCAGCCCGTACGACCCGCCGACGACGCCCTACCCGGGGATGGTCGCGGCGCGCTTCGCCCGACTCGAGCACGACCTCGCCGACGCCGAGCCCGAGCACTCCGACCACGCGGGCGCGCCCGCCGAGCTCGTCGAGCGGATCAGTGCCGCGGTGACCGACCGCGCCGGCGACCTCGTCGCGCTGTCGCACGAGATCCACGCCAACCCCGAGCTCGGCTTCCGCGAGCACGCCGCGGTCGCGACCGTCGCGCGGGTGCTCGAGGCCGCCGGCCACGCGCCGGAGATCGGCGCGTACGGCCTGCCGACCGCGCTGCGGGCCGTCGCCGGGCAGGGACGTCCGCGCGTGGCGATCCTCGCGGAGTACGACGCGCTGCCGGGCATCGGCCACGCCTGCGGGCACAACGTCATCTGCGCCACCGCGGTCGGCGCCTACCTCGCCGTCGCCGAGGCCATCGACGAGCTCGGCGGCGCCGTCGAGCTCATCGGCTGCCCCGCCGAGGAGGGCGGGGGCGGCAAGGAGCTCATCGCCCGGGAGGGCGGCTTCGACGGGATCGACGCCGCGATCATGCTCCACCCGGCGGGCTTCGACGTCGCCGAGCACACCTGGCTCGGCGTGCAGCAGGTCGGCGTGACCTACCACGGCCGCGCGGCCCATGCCGCGGCGATGCCCTACCTCGGGCGCAACGCCCTCGACGCCGTCGTGGCCGCCTACCAGGGCATCGCGGCCATGCGTCAGCACATGCTCTCCAGCGACCGGCTGCACGGGATCATCACCGACGGCGGCAGCCGGCCGAACATCGTCCCCGACCGGGCGAGCGCGCAGTTCTACCTGCGCTCGGCCGAGCCTGCGGCCCTCGCCGAGCTCAGCGGTCGGGCACGGGAGGTCTTCGAGGCCGCCGCGCTCGCCACCGGCACCCAGCTCGAGACCGACTGGGAGCCGTGCCCGGTCTACCTGCCGGTGCGCAACAACAGCGCGCTCGCCGCCCGCTACGCCGAGAACGTCGCCCGTCGTGGCCGCCGGGCGCTGCCGGCAGGCGTCGTGCCGCCGGAGTTCACCGGCTCGACCGACCTCGGCAACGTCAGCGTGCGGGTCCCCGCGATCCACCCCACCCTCGCGATCGCCCCGCCGGAGGTGACCATCCACGCGCCGGAGTTCGCCGAGTGGGCGGCCTCGCCCCGCGCCGACGAGGGCACGATCGACGGGGCGATCGGCCTCGCCCTCACCGCCGCGGACGTCCTCGCCGACGCCGAGCTGCGCGCCGACGCCGCCCGGGAGTTCACCGAGGCGGGCGGGCGCCTCGACCCCGCGGAGGTCCTCGGCGGCGCCACCGGGCACTGACCTCAGCGGGGGTCGTGGCGGCGCACCCACTCCCACAGGGCGATGGCCGCGGCCGCCCCGGCGTTGATCGAGCGCGTCGAGCCGACCTGCGGGATCGCCGCGACGGCGTCGACGGCCTCGCGGGCGGCCTCCGACAGCCCCGGGCCCTCCTGGCCGAGGAGGAGGACGACCGCGGCCGGCAGCCCGACGTCGCGCAGGTCGACCGCGCCCGGGAGGTTGTCGACGCCGACGATCGGCAGACCGCCGTGCCCTGCCCACGAGGCGAGCGCGGACAGGTCGTCGTGGTGGTGGACCGCGAGGTAGGCCTCGGTCCGCATCGCCCCGCGACGGTTCCAGCGCCGACGGCCGACGATGTGCACGCCAGCGGCGCCGAAGGCGTTGGCGGTGCGCACGATCGAGCCGATGTTGAAGTCGTGCTGGAGGTTCTCCACGGCGACGTGCACCGGGCGGGCCCGGGAGGCGAGGTCGGCGGCGATCGCCTCGACGGTCCAGTAGCGGTAGCGGTCGGCGACGTTGCGGCGGTCCCCGGCGGCGAGCAGCTCGGGGTCGTAGCGCGGGTCGGAGGGCCACGGCCCGGGGTGCGGGCCGACGCCGACGTCCACGCGCGCGGGCTCGGGCCCGTCGCTCACAGGGTCTGGTCGAACCACGTCGTGATCGCCGCCAGCGCGGCGTCGGCCGCCGCGCGCGAGGACAGGAGGTGGTCGGCGTCGAGCAGCGGGACGAAGCCCTTGGGCTGGGCGGCCGCAGCGAAGATGGCCTCGCCCTCGGCGACCCTCACGACGGTGTCGTCGACGGCGTGGACGACGAGCAGCGGACGGCCGAGCTCGGCGAGGTGCTCGCCGGCGGGGTGGCGGTCGAGGTCGTCGAGGAAGGACTGCGCGATCGGGAAGGGCCGCCCGCCGATCTCGACGGTGGCCTGGCCCTCGCGCTCGATGGCCGGCGCGGCGTCGGCGAGCAGGCGGCGCACGTGCGCCGGGGCGAGCGGCGCGCCGAGCACGACGAGCGAGCGCACGGTGTGTAGGTCGCCGGCGGCGAGCAGCGTCGCCGCGCCGCCGAGGCTGTGGCCGACCATCGCGCACGGCCCGAGGCCGCGCTCGATGAGCGCGAGCGCGGCGCGGCGCAGGTCGGCGACGTTCGTCGACACCGTCGTGTCGACGAACTCCCCGCCCGACTCCCCGAGCCCGGTGAAGTCGAAGCGCAGGACGGCGTAGCCGGCCTCGGCGAGCCCCGAGGCGAGCCGTGTCATCGTGTGGAGGTCCTTCGAGCACGTGAAGCAGTGCGCGAGCAGGACGCTGCCCCGCGCCTCGCCGTCGGGCACGTGCAGCACCCCCGACAGTCGCGCGCCCATCGCACCGTCGAACTCGAGACGCTCGGTGGCCATCGCTCCTCCACTCCTCGGGGCGGTCGATCGCGCCAGGGTAGAGCGCCGCGATCGCCCCCGGACAGGGGCTGCGCGGCCGATAGCATCGGGGTCGCGGGCCGCGCGAGGCAGGCCCGCAGCACACGAGCGATGGACGATGGCGATGGCTGAGCAGCGACGCTTCGGCACGAACACCTGGCTCGTCGACGAGATGTACCGCGAGTACCTCGCCGACCCCGACGCGGTCGGGGAGAGCTGGCAGGAGTTCTTCAGCGACTACCGCCCCGCCTGGGAGACCGGCCCGCCACGCTCCCACGGGCGCAGCACCGGTGTCGGGGCCTCCGAGCCCGCGACCGGACCGGCCGCCACGCCGAGCGCGCCGCCGCCCGAGGAGGCCCGCGAGGCCCCGGCCGCGCCCCCCGCCGAGGGCGGCAACGGGGCGGGACCGTCGCGCGCGGAGCCGACCGCGCCGCCCGGCGGCCCGCCCGAGGGCGCCCGGCGCCTGCGCGGGGTCGCCTCGACGATCGCCGAGAACATGGAGGCGAGCCTCGGCGTCCCCACGGCGACCTCGATCCGCGAGATCCCCGCCAAGCTCCTCGAGGTCAACCGCCGCATCATCAACAACCAGCTGCGACGCACCCGTGGCGGCAAGGTCAGCTTCACCCACCTCATCGGCTGGGCGCTCGTCAAGGCCATGGCCGAGGTCCCGGCGATCACGAGCACGTACCACACCGACGCCGACGGCAAGCCCTACGTCCACCGCCCCGAGCGGGTCAACCTCGGCCTCGCCATCGACGTGCCGCGCGACGACGGCACCCGGACGCTGCTCGTGCCGAGCATCAAGGACGTCACCCGCCAGCACTTCGCGGCCTTCCACCGCGCCTACGAGGAGGCGGTGCGCCGGGTCGGCGCCGGCGAGCTCGACGCCGAGCTCTTCGCCGACACGACGGCGACGCTCACCAACCCCGGGACGCTCGGCACCGTCGGCAGCGTGCCGCGGCTCATGCCCGGGCAGAGCGCGATCTTCGGGGTGGGCGCGATCGGCTTCCCCGCCGAGTACCAGGCCGCCGATCCGCGTCTGCTCGCGGAGATGGGCGTCGGCAAGGTCATCACCGTGACCTCGACGTACGACCACCGGGTCATCCAGGGCGCGGAGTCGGGGCTCTTCCTCAAGGCCGTCGAGGAGCTGCTCACCGGCGAGCGCGGCTTCTACGACGAGGTCTTCGAGAGCCTGCACGTGCCCTTCGAGCCGGTGCGCTGGCACGCCGACGAGTCCTCGCGCCTGCTCACCACCGCACAGGGCGACACCGCCGCGGCCAAGCAGATCGCCGTGGGACGGCTCATCAACATGTACCGGGTGCGCGGGCACCTCATCGCCAACCTCAACCCGCTCTACGAGTCCTTCCCCGAGCTGCACCCCGAGCTCGACCCGGCGACGTACGGGCTCACCCTCTGGGACCTCGACCGCGAGTTCCTCAGCGGCGGGCTCGCCGGCAGCGAGCGCATGACGCTGTCGGGGGTCATCAGCACCCTGCGCGACGCCTACTGCCGCTCGGTCGGCGTCGAGTACATGCACATCGCCGAGCCCGAGGAGAAGGTCTGGATCCAGGGACACGTCGAGGGCGTCGAGACCGGGCTGACCCACGACGAGCAGGTCCACATCCTCGAGCGGCTCAACGACGCCGAGGCCTTCGAGCGCTTCCTGCACAGGAAGTACATCGGGCACAAGCGCTTCGGCCTCGAGGGCGCCGAGGCGGCGATCCCGATGCTCGACGCGCTGCTGTCCGACGCCGCCGACGCCGGGATCGACGAGGCGGTCATGGGCATGGCCCACCGCGGGCGGCTCAACGTCCTCACGAACATCCTCGGCAAGGACTACGACAAGATCTTCCGTGAGTTCGAGGGCGACATCGACCCCGACAGCGTCCAGGGGTCGGGTGACGTGAAGTACCACGTCGGCGCGCGCGGCCGTCACCACGCCCCCTCCGGCGCGACGATCGACGTCGAGATGTCGTCGAACCCCAGCCACCTCGAGGCCGTCGACCCCGTCGTCGTCGGGATGGCCCGGGCGCTGCTCGACCGCAAGGGCGCCGAGCCCGGCGCGCGCACGCCGGTCCTGCCGCTGCTCGTCCACGGCGACGCGGCCTTCGCCGGGCAGGGCGTCGTCGCCGAGACCTTCGCGATGAGCCAACTCGACGGCTACGGCACCGGCGGCACCGTCCACCTCGTCATCAACAACCAGCTCGGCTTCACGACCGCGCCCCACCAGGGCCGCTCGAGCGAGTACGCCACCGACGTCGCCAAGACCGTCCAGGCGCCGATCTTCCACGTCAACGGCGACGACCCCGAGGCGTGCGTCCGGGTCATGCGCCTGGCCTTCGCCTTCCGCCAGCGCTTCGCCAAGGACGTCGTCGTCGACCTCATCTGCTACCGCCGGCACGGCCACAACGAGGGCGACGACCCCTCCTACACCCAGCCGACGATGTACGAGGCCATCGAGCAGCAGCGCAGCGTCCGCAAGATCTACACCGAGGAGCTCGTCAACCGCGGCGACATCACCGTCGACGAGGCCGAGGCCTCGCTCGACGCCTTCCGGGGCAAGCTCGAGTCCGCGCTCGCCGAGACCCGTGCGTCCTCACCGGAGCTGCCCGAGGAGCTGCGGGTGCCCGGCGGCGCCGGCGTCCTGCCGGCGGTGCCCACCGGCGTCGACCGCGGGGTCCTCGAGCGCATCGCCGCTGCGGTCACCTCCTGGCCCGACGGCTTCGCGGTGCACCCCAAGCTCGCCCGCCAGCTCGAGAAGCGCCGCGGCATGCTCGGCGAGGACACCGTCGACTGGGCGATGGCCGAGGCGCTCGCGCTCGGCTCGCTCGCCCTCGAGGGCACGCCGGTGCGCCTCGCCGGTCAGGACTCCCGCCGGGGCACGTTCAGCCAGCGTCACGCCCACCTCGTGCCCGCCGACGGCGGGGACGACTGGGTCCCCCTCGACAACATCGACGAGGAGCAGGCACCGGTCGCCTTCTACGACTCGCTGCTCTCGGAGTTCGCCGCGGTCGGCTTCGAGTACGGCTACTCGGTCGTGCGCAAGGACGCCCTCGTCGCCTGGGAGGCGCAGTTCGGGGACTTCGTCAACGGCGCGCAGGTCGTCCTCGACCAGTTCGTCGTCGCCGCCGAGGCGAAGTGGGAGCAGACCTCCGGGCTCGTCCTGCTCCTGCCCCACGGCTACGAGGGGCAGGGACCCGAGCACTCCTCGGCGCGGCTCGAGCGCTTCCTCACGCTCTCGGCCGCCGACAACATCCAGGTCACCCAGCCCACGACCGCCGCGCAGTACTTCCACCTCCTGCGGCGGCAGATGCGCCGCGAGGTGCGCAAGCCCCTCGTCGTGCTCACCCCCAAGGGGATGCTCCGGGCGCGGGCCGCGACGAGCCCGACGCGCGCGTTCGAGGAGGGCCACTTCGCCGAGGTCCTGCCCGACGCCGACGCCCCGTCGGGCACCCGACGCGTCCTGCTCTGCTCGGGCAAGATCGTCCACACGCTGCGCGCCGAGCGGGACCGCCGCGGCGCGCCCGCCGCGGTCGTGGCCGTCGAGCAGCTCTACCCCTGGCCCGAGGAGCAGATCCTCTCGGCGATCGCCGCGCACCCCCGCGCCGAGGAGGTCGTCTGGGTGCAGGACGAGCCGGAGAACATGGGGGCGTGGACCTTCGCGCACCTGCGGCTGCACCGGCTGCTGCGCGAGGACTACACCCTGCGCCACGCTGCACGCGTCGAGAGCCCGAGCCCGGCGACCGGCAGCCAGACGATCCACGAGCTCGAGGAGCGCGCGCTGCTCGACGAGGCCTTCGCCGGCCTCGGCGGCGCCGAGGCCGGCGCGTCCTGAGCGCGCCCGGTCCGCTGCCCGCCGGCCGCGGGCCGGGCGCGCGCCGTCCTACTCGAGGGCGTCGGCCTCGTCGAGGGCGCCCTGCTCCTCGAGGTAGCGCTCCGCGCCGTCGTTGAGCGGGATCGGCCCGAGGCCCTTCGCGGCGTTGAGGATGTCGAGCTCGTCGCCGACCGGCACGATGTCGGCGATGAGGTCCTCCCCCTCGAAGATGCCACGGGTGAGCTCGTAGGCGACATCGTCGTCGAAGCCCTCGAGGACATAGATCGTCGCCCAGTACGTCAGGGTCTCGGCGTCCTCCTCCTGGCCGGTGTAGGTGAACGGCGGCACGAAGTGCGGCGACAGGCTCGGGCTCTCGGCGATGACCGCCTCCTGGACGTCGGGGTCCACGCCGAGGAGCGTGATGTCGACGCTCGTGGCGAGATCCTCGATCGCCGGGGACTCGAGCGGGCCGACCGCGAACGCCGCGTCGAGCTCGCCCGCCTCGAGGGAGGCCGCCGCCTCCTCGAAGGGCAGCGCGACCGCGTCGAGGTCGGTGTCGGCGTCGAGGCCGGCGTGGTCGAGCAGCGACCGCGCGGTGAGCGCGGTGGTGCTCTCCTCGGGGCCGAGCGAGACCCGCGCGCCGGCGAGGTCGCCGACGGTCTCGAGGTCGGCGTCGGCGCGCGCGACGACCTGCACGACCTCCGGGTAGACGTTGCCGACCGATTCGAGGGCGACCGGCTCACCGCCGAAGACGCCGACGCCCTCGTAGGCCGCCACCCCGACGTCGTTGAAGGCGATCGCGACGTCGATCGCCCCACCGCCGAGGAACTGGAGGTTCTGGATCGAGCCGGCGGTGGGCTGCGTGCTCACGTCGACGTCGACGATCGCACGCCAGGTGTCGGCCATGGCGACCGCCAGCGGGAAGTAGGTGCCGCCCGGCGACCCCGCGCCCATCGACAGGCCGACCTCGTCGGCGACCGCCGGCTCGTCCTCGGCCTCGCAGCCGGCGACGAGGAGCGTCAGCGCGGCGAGCAGCGCGACGACGGTGACCAGCAGAGCTCTCGTTCGCATCATGGTCGTCTCTCCTCCTGCGTGAGATGGGCGCGGGTCATCGACGGCGATGGGGATCGAGGGGGGTCGGGGGCCCGGGCCCGCGGCAGCGCGACGCGACGGGACGTCGCCGTCGCCTCGACTCGCGCTCCGAGAGGCATGCCCTCGCCCCCTCGCTGCCGCGCCCTCGCGGCAGGGCCTCCGCCAGGTGCCCACGGCATCGCTGGCGACGTTGCCCCTGCCGTTCCGGCTCGTCTGCACCATGTCGGCGTCAACGCTCGGGGAGGTGCGTGGATCTGGTGCGCACCTCGCCGAGGGGATGATCGTTCCCCAAGGGAGATCTAGTACAGCCCCAGCGCGCCGGCGAGGGCCATCCGGCCCCTCGAGAGTGCCCCACCTCGCCTCGCCCACCCATGCTTGTCGACGCAAGGTGAGCCACGACCTACGCTCCGCACGATCCCTCGGGTCGGGCCGGCCTCGTAGACTCCTGCGCCATGACGCGCCCCACCGAGCCCACGACGCCCGCTCGACTCCGCACCGACGCCGACCTCGCCGAGGACCTCTGCGCGTTCGTCGACGCCGGCCCATCGCCGTTCCACGTCGTCGCGGAGATGACCCGCCGCCTCGACGCCGCGGGCTACCGCCCCATCGCCGAGGAGGACGCCTGGGCGCTCGCGCCGGGCGACCGCCGCTACGTCGTCCGCGACGGCGGCTCGCTCATCGCCTTCCGCGTCGGGCGGGCCGCCCCGGCCGAGGCGGGCCTGCGCCTCGTCGGCGCCCACACCGACTCGCCGACGTTCCGGCTGCGCCCGACCTTCGACGTGCGTCGGCACGGCTACCGCCTCGCGGGGGTCGAGCCCTACGGCGGCGTGCTCTACCACACGTGGTTCGACCGCGACCTCGACGTCGCCGGACGCCTGCTCCTGCGACCGGCGGCCCCCGGCGCCCCACTCGAGAGCCGTCGCGTCCTCGTCGACGGCGGGCCACTGCGCATCCCCTCGCTCGCGATCCACCTCGACCGCAGCGTGCGCACCGAGGGTCTCAAGCCCGACCCGCAGCGCCACCTCGTGCCGGTCGCCGGCCTCGAGGACGACGGCGGGCCATCCTTGCTCGAGGCCGTCGCCGCGAGCGCGGGCTGCGACCCCGACGCCGTCCTCACCCACGACCTCGTCCTCGCCGACGCCCAGCCGGCGAGCCTGGCGGGATCGGCGGTGCGCGCCGCGCGCCTCGACAACCTCTCCTCCTGCCACGCCGGCCTGCACGCCCTCCTCGCCGCCGAGGACGGCGCGGCCACCGCGGTCCTCGTCGCCAACGACCACGAGGAGGTCGGCAGCGGCACCGCGGAGGGCGCGGCGGGCTCGTTCCTCGACGACGTCCTCGACCGCCTCGTCGCGGCGACCGGCGGCGACCGGGAGGAGCGCGCCCGCGCGGTGCGCCGGTCGCTGCTCGTCTCCTGCGACACCGCGCACGCGGTGCACCCCAACTACGCCGACCGCCACGAGCCCTCCCATCAGCCGACCCTCGGCGGGGGGCCGGTCATCAAGAGCAATGCCAACCAGGCCTACGCCACCGACGCCGCCAGCGCGGCGGGCTTCCTCGCGGCGTGCGCCGAAGCCGGTGTGCGGGCGCAGCACTTCGTCTCACGCGCCGACCTGCCCTGCGGCTCGACGATCGGCCCGCTCACCGCGACGCGGCTCGGGCTGCCCACCGTCGACGTCGGTGCGCCGATCCTGTCGATGCACTCGATCCGCGAGCAGGCCGACGCCCGCGACATCGGCCCACTGCGGGACGCCCTCGCCGCCCACCTCTCGGGGTGACCGCCGCCAACGACTGGGCAGTGACAGGGCCGTAGGCGAGGCAGTAGCGTGACGACCGACGGGCGAGCGAGGGAGGTGGCCGCGATGAGGCGGGCGCGCAGGCGCCCGGGAACCGCCGGCCCCGCCGGCGACCCGGCGGCCCCATCACGCCGACCGTCGACCGCGCCGCAGCCCACGGCCCGGCGCTGGTGGGAGGCGCGCTTCGTGCGCCTCGGGGGCAGGGCGTGGGCCCTGCTCGGCATCGTCGGCGTGGGCGCGCTGCTCTACGTCGTGCTGAGCGAGCTGTCGATCGTCGCCGTCCCGCTCATCCTCGCGCTCTTCCCCGCCGCGCTGCTGAGTCCCGCGAGCGACTGGCTGACACGCCGCCGCGTGCCGCCGGCGCTGGCCTCGCTGCTCACGATCCTCGCCTTCCTCCTCGTCGTCCTCGGCGGCGCGGGCCTCCTCGCCCCACAGATCGCCGCGGAGGCGCCCGGCATCGTCGAGGAGGTCGAGTCGGGCATCGACCAGCTCGAGGAGCTCCTCGACGAGGGCCTGCCGTTCATCGAGGAGGGCACCGACGTCGCCGAGCTCCTCGCGCTTGCCCAGGAGCAGGCGGTGTCGTTCCTCCAGCGTGAGGGGGTGGCGATCGCCTCGACGCTGGCCGAGGGCATCGCGGGGCTGCTCTTCGGGCTCGTCGGTCTCTTCTTCTACCTCAAGGACGGTCGCCGGATCGCCGGCTGGGCGCTGCGGCTCTTCCCCCGCGAGGCACGGGACACCGCCGGGGAGATCGGCACGGCGACGTGGACGACCCTCGGCGGATACTTCCGCGGGCAGCTGCTCGTCGCCCTCGTCGACGCGATCTTCATCGGCCTGGGGCTCTACCTGCTCGGGGTGCCACTCGCCCTGCCGCTCGCGGTCCTCGTCTTCTTCGGCGGGCTCTTCCCCATCGTCGGGGCCTTCGTCTCCGGCGCCGTCGCCGTGCTCGTCGCGCTCGCGACGCAGGGCGTCGCCATCGCCCTCGGGGCGCTGGCCGTCGTCCTCGCCGTGCAGCAGCTCGAGTCCAACGTCCTCGCGCCGGTCGTCCTCGGCAAGGCCACGCAGCTGCACCCCCTCGCGGTCATCGTCTCGCTGACCGCCGGGGGGGTGCTCCTCGGCATCCTCGGCGCGTTCCTCGCCGTGCCGATCGCCGCGAGCCTCGCGCGGGGGGCGCGGATCCTCCGGCAGCGCTTCGACGCCACCGACGGACGGGGCCAGCCGGAACCGGCGTTCGGTCCGCCCGCACCAGCTTCCTGAGCGCCCCGGCTACTGCCGCAGCGGCGCGAGGGCGTCGGCCTCGGCGACGTCGAGCACCGGGCCGACCCACGCGACGGTGAGCTCACCGTCTCCGGCGATGCGCTCGAGCGTCTCGAGGCGGTGGCCGGGCGGCAGCGGGCCGTAGGAGGGGTGGACCTCGGCGACACGGGCGAGCACCTCGCGAGAGGCCGGGTAGCGCTGGGCGACCGTGGCGAGCAGCAGCCCGAAGGCGCAGGCCCGGGCCACGACGGGGTCGGCGGCCTCGCGCCAGTCGCCGCGCACCGCGTCGAGCCGCGGCTCGACGATGTCCACGAGGCCGCGCAGCCACGAGGCGTTCGCCGGGTCGAGGCCGGCGGCGTCGATCGCGTCGTGGTTGGGATCGGTGCTCGGTGGAGCCGGGACCTCCCGGTCGCTGATGGGCATGGCGGGTACCTCGTGCTCGTGGTCGGTCACCGTGGGTTCCTTTCGCTGCGGCCGCGCGCGTGCGGCTCCGAGCCAGTGGGCAGGCTGCCGTGGCCCACTGCCACCTTGGAGGATCTCACCCGTGAGCGCAGAGCACATCCGCTTCTTCTTCGACCCGATCTGCCCGTGGTGCTACCAGACCTCGCGCTGGATCCGCCAGCTCGAGGGCCTCGGCGAGGTCACCGCGTCCTGGGGGCTGTTCAGCCTCGAGCTCGCCAACGACGGGCAGGACGACCGCCTGCCGCGCAGCTCGGCGGCGCTGCGCACCGCGCTGCTCGCCGACGAGCGCCACGGCCCGGCCGCGATCGGAGGCTTCTACGCCACCCTCGGCGAGGCCGTCCACGAGCGCGGGGCGCGCGTCCACGACCCCGAGGTCATCACGACCGCGCTCGCCGGAGCCGGCCTCGAGCCCGCCCTCCACGAGGAGGCCGTCGGCGATCCCGCCACCTGGGACCGCGTCGTCGCCCAGCACAAGGCCCTCGTCGAGGGCACCGGCAGCTTCGGCGTGCCGACGATCGTGCTCGACGACGGGCAGGGTCCGGCGATCTTCGGGCCGGTGGTCTCCGAGCTGCCCAGCGACGCCGACGCCGTCGAGCTGCTGCGCCACGTCGTGTGGCTCACCCGCTACGAGAACTTCTCCGAGCTCAAGCGCGACCGCGCCGACCCCGACCTCGAGAGCATCCGGCGGTTCCGTGCGCGCGAGGCCCGCGCGCAGGCCGACGGTGGCGCCTGAGGCAGGGGCGGCTCCGCTCAGGCCCGCGTCTCGTCGCGGCCGAGGAGGTACCAGGCGCCCGGCAGGAGCGCGGCCGCCAGGGCCGCCTTGAGGACGTCGCCGACGAGGTAGGGGGCGACGCCGCGGAGCACGGCCTCACCAGCGCCCATGCCGGTGACGAGCGCGAGGACCGTCGCGCCGAAGAGGTAGATGACCGCGCTGCCGGCGAGGAAGGCCGCGGCCATCGTGACCGGCCGGCGGTCGGCGCCGCGCCGGGCGAGCGCACCGACGACGACCGCTGCGGCGACGAAGCCGAGGAGGTAGCCGCCGGAGGCCCCGGCGAGGTGCTGCCAGCCCGAGGCGGCGTCGGCGTAGAACGGCAGGCCGATCCCACCGAGGAGGAGGTAGAGGCCCATCGCGGCGACGGCCCGGGCCGGCCCGAGCGCCGCGGCGACGAGGAGCACCGCGAAGGTCTGTCCCGACAGCGGCACCGGGGAGAACGGCAGCGGCACGACGACCTGAGCGGCGGCGGCGGTGACGAGCACGCCGGCGCCGACGGCGGCGATGTCACGCAGCCACGTGCCGGCGAGCCGGTCGGCGAGCACCGGGCGGGAGACGGCGGCAGGAACGGACGACATAGCTTCCTCCTCGGGGCTTCTCGGCGGACCCGGCGGGCGGCAGGTCGCGGGTCGCGCCGCCGCGGGTCGGCCTCATCCTCGCGCAGACACCGCGTCGGCGCCACTCGCCAGTGCCCAGCCGGAGCGAGCCGCAGGGACCGACGCCCTCAACGACGTCCGCGCCGGGCGTCCTCGAGCGCGCGGGCGAGCGCGTCGGCGATCGGTGTCGGCCCGTCGAAACGGTGCTCCCCGACCTGCCGCAGCGCGGTGACCGGGCGCACCGAGGAGCAGACGAGCACCTCGTCGACCGTGCCGAGGTCGGCGAGCTCGATCTCGGCGGCGCGCGTGGGCACCCCCTCCTCGCGGGCGAGGTCGAGCAGGGACCGTCGGCTGATCGAGTCGACGATGCCTCGCTCGGGGGACACGCCGCAGAGCACGCCGTCGATGACCCACATGACGCAGAACGTCGGCCCCTCGAGGACGGCGCCGTCGGCGGAGACGAGCAGCGCGTCGTCACCACCGGCGCGCTGCGCCGCGCGCGTCGCGGTCATGTTCGGGCCGTAGGACATCGTCTTGGCCCCCGCCGGGGCGTAGGCCTCGGGCGGCACGACCCACGGGGCGTACTGCGGCACGAGGTGGCGCAGCGGCGCCCGCTGGGGCTGCGGTGAGAGCGTCGCGACCCGCGTGCCCGAGGCGGTGACGTAGCAGCGCAGTGCAGCGTCGCCGGTGACGGGCTCGAGCAGGCGGGCGAGGTCCTCACGCAGCAGGCCGGCGTCGGCGGGCGGCAGGAGGATCTTGCCGAGCGAGGCGTCGAGCCGGGCGAGGTGGGCGTCGAGACGGAAGGGCGCACCGTCCCACACGCCGATCGTCTCGAAGGCGCCGTCGCCCCGGGCGACGCCGGCGTCGGTGACCGCGAGAGCGGCCTCGGCGAGGGTCGTGGGCACCCCATCGACGACGGCGGCGGCCTCAGCGGTCATGACCCCAACCTTAAGAGCTTGCGTCGGCGATGGCGAGGGGGCGTCGGCGGCGGGCCGATGGCGCTGACGGTGTCGATGGTGGGTTCATGCCAGGGCAGCCGCCCGGCGGGGTTGAGCGACGGCGTCGGAGCGGCAGCGGGCAAGCGGCCATCGAAGAAATTCACACGATCCACGAAAAACCCTTG
>Ga0207421_10004643_pt1 | contig 15704 bp, 13 predicted proteins | sample SodLakKL_010_SED_4_FD_187542 | JGI IMG/M metagenome (GOLD analysis project Ga0207421, IMG submission 187542) | Alkaline sediment microbial communities from Lake Tanatar, Kulunda Steppe, Russia - 8KL_010_SED (SPAdes) (version 2) | ecosystem: Environmental > Aquatic > Non-marine Saline and...
CATCTACCCAGAAGCGCTGAGCGAGATCCGGGCCGGACGCAAGCGGAGCCACTGGATGTGGTTCGTGTTTCCTCAGGCCATCGGTCTTGGAACGAGCCACACCGCCCGGCATTACACAACCTGATTAGCGCCAATCCTCCGCAAAGCCCGATTTCTGGATCAGAGGCCGGTCCGCGCTCCAGTAACCCGGTGCTTTCACGTGCATCGGATCAACAGTTACGCAATACAAGTCGTAGCCAAAAATCGCTGCGGAGCACGTGCGGATTCATCGGCCCGCCGGGTTGTAACAATCCCGGGTCCTATACCGCACCAAAAACAATTCAAGTCTACCCCAAAAGCTAGTTCTAGGCTCTCCACTTACCCGGAGCATCTCTACGGCCGGTTAGCTGGATCACGTTCCAAAGTGGGCGGATGACCGCACGTTCGCGGAGGCGTGGGTGGCGACCCCTGGGGTCGCTCGGTTGCAATGATGTCGGGGTAGTGCACAGGGTCGTGCGCGACGGCGAGTTCAAGCACCCGGTAGAAAACCATCCCGCGGCTACGCGAGCGGCGACGGTTGAAGCGGAACCCGAACTCATTCAGGTAGCTCGTCAGATGGGCGCCGTCTACGGCACCCTAGTGGGTGCGCAGCAGCAACCGGTTGGCCAGCGATGCGACGAGATGCACCCCAGATAGTAGCTCGCCTGGGTCCTGCCCACGGGCCTTGGCGGCGCCCTGGCTTCGCCGGTCGTGCCTATAACCGAGCGTGTTCAGCCCGTGGTAGCCCTGCCAGCCATCAGTAATCACGGTCGCTCCCGGCTCGATGCAGTCCCTTACGAATGCGCGCAGTGAGGTTGCCGATGCATCGGACAGCGGCATCATCCGGCACCCTCCGAACCCCCTCAGCTCCACTACTTCGATCGCAACGCCGGTCAGCACCTTCTTGGCGCCTGCACGGCCACCGGCCAATCCTGGCTCCTTGCCGCCGACGTAGGTCTCATCCATCTCCACCATCCGATCCCGGACAGCCGATCTCGCACAGGGCGAACCATCACCGACCGTAGACGATGCAGCATGGCATACGCGGTCTGGTACGGGCCAAACTCCAGCGTCCGCTTCAGGCTCAGCGCCGAGACTCCGTCCTTGCCCGTGGTGAACAGCGAGCAGGCTGCGAACCGCACGGTCGACGGCGTTCGCGTCCGGTCCACGATAGTACCCGCAGTCACCGACGTACATTCCCCGCATTCGGAACACATGAACCGGCCGTCGCCCAGTCGCTAGCCATCCGGGCGGCCACAGATCGTACAGACGAAGCCACTTGACCAGCGCGGGGATAGTCCATCGCCTCAGCCTACGCTGGAGCCCAACTTCGGTAAAGTGGTCCGCCCGGAGCTAGCTTATCCGCGCCGCAGCCCACAGAAGGCGCATTGGCACGGAACACATCACCAGCCTGTATTCCTGGAACAATCGCCGGCTACCAACCCGAAGAAAATCGTCGAACTAACGCAACTTGACACGCACCGAGAACAAATTCGCAAGGTCATCTACGCTTACGAGACGCCACGGATATCCGTGGTTCCGAACCGTCTTTATTTTCCCCGCCTTTTCGGACATCAAGAACTCAAAGACTATTCTCCGAGCATCGACAAGGTCGCGGAATCGCTGAATGGATGGACGCTCGCAATAGATTAACTCTTTGTACTGGAATGTCTGCCCCGCCTTCGAGCCACGTACGTCTGCCTTTATGAACGCGGCACGAGCGTGCTTTTCCATAAGTCGTTTTTCGAGAGCATTGTGCTCCCAATATCCTACAGGGTCCATTCCCTTTAACAGGTCTATCCTGACAATAGGACTCGTATCGAGCCAAAGATCCAAATTGTTTTTCTTTGTTGTCACCTGCGAATGGCATGCGTACCGCCCGTCTGCGCTCAGCTTTCCGATCTGCTGAATCCGATCAAGCAATGTGAGCCTCTGCGACCAGACGGGCCCCTGCTGGAACAGATTAATTTTTCCACCCGATCCATTGCTGCGGCTCCTTTTACACTTGATCTCTATTCCCTTGAAGTCAGCGGTCTTGTCATTGTTCTCTTTAATACCAATGAGGTCTTCAAACGTGTAGCCAATACCGGTGTCTCCGGTCCTGCGGGCTTTCACGTAGCCCATGTGGTAAACTTTGTCAAAGAGGATCAACAATTCTTCAAGTGACTCATCCTTGCGGAAAAGTGGCGCACCCACTTCACGAAGGACGAACGCTCCCTCCTTGAGCTCCACCTCCTCGCCGAAAATCATCCGCCACAAAGCATCAAAGTCGGCATCAACCTGCTGCCTAGCGAGGTCAACGTAGCAACCAGTTGTGCCATCCTCGTGGACCGCCCTTACAAAGATGGCCATCCGCATCCCGCTATTACGGTCATCGAAGTTTGAATTTAGGCAGGTAATGCGCCGCTCCGGATATCGCTGATAATACTTGTAAGACAGCGTTTTCGATTTTCCAGAATGGCAGTCAAATCCTTCGATTTTTACGGTCACGTTTACGCGTGGATCCTCTATCTTCATTTCGGGGAAAAACCCATAAACTTCTGTCGGGACAAGAACCCCGTGCCGTCCCGCGTCATCGTTGGACGTAAGTATCTTCACAAATATATCGCCGCCACAGATCTCTTTATTAAAAGACGCAGCAACGCTTTGGCATAAGCTGTGAAGGGATTGAAGGGACCTAGCCATACCTGATCACTCCTGTTTCATTGGCTCAGAGCCGAAGTGGGCGCGCCGCCTAGTCTTTAGCCAACAGCGGCGGCAGAATCAAACGCAGCAACAGCCGGGGAGCATGGCATAGAACACGCAACCTGGCGCGCGCCTAGCTTGTGGGGTGCGACGCTCGAGGTGCGGAGAACGCCTCCGCTAATACCAGCATCCTATCGGCGATCGGCCTGTTGCATCTGTCCTGAGGTCAAGGCAATTGGATCGCCGCCACAAACCCGGACTGGACGAGGATCGCTGAACAAGCCTCGCGTTATGATCCTTGATGTTGAACTTATCCAGACCTGATCTCGTGCACCAGACACTCAAGTCGTTCGTTGTCCCGGACCTCGCATTCCCAGACAGTCAGAACACGCCACCCCAGGGACTCGAGCGCTGATGCGTGTCGGTGATCGCGGAGAACGTTCCCTTCAAGCTTGGACCTCCAGAATTCGGTGTTGCTTGCCGGCATGGCCGCATACGCGCATCCCGGGTGCTGATGCCAGAAGCAGCCGTGAACGAATACGACTGTTCGATAACGCGGAAACACCATGTCCGGTTTGCCGGGAAGATCCTTCACATGGAGGCGGAACCGCAACCCACGCAAATGAAGGTATCGCCGCACCCGCAATTCCGGCATCGTATCCTTGCCCCGGATACGCGACATCAGGCGGCTGCGAGCCGAACCGCTCATGATGTCAGCCATCCGAACTCAGATCTGCAGCGAGTACTGGTTCGTGGGCTGTTCGGCCACGCTCATCATGTGAACAAAGGGCACCATCAGCTGCGCAATCTCCCGGATTACCGGCACCACAACCGAGTTGCCGAACTGGCGATACGCCTGGGTATCCGAGACCGGAATCTGGAACTCATCCGGAAATCCCATCAGCCGCGCGCATTCGCGGGGAGTCAAGCGCCGAGGGCGTCCTCGTCCTCGTGAGATCAGGATCTCCGACCCATCCTTGTGGTAACGGGCGGACAGGGTACGCGCGATGTCATTCGGCCCGAACAGACTGTAGCCGAAGCCGTTGCCCTTTGCTTCGTGCTTACGCCGATAGTCCTTGAGATAGTTCCACAGGTGCTGGCTCAGCACATAGCGATCGGCGACCCGCGCCTTTGCGCCAACCGTGTAGTGCCCCTCGGGATCCTCCGATCCGTCCTCGGGATGCAATACATCACCGAGCCTCCGCGTGGCCGGATCCGGCGCACGGAGCCGATCCCAAGAGAACCCCACGTCCTGTCGAAAACCGACGAGGTATATGCGCTCCCGGTGTTGCGGCACAAACCCCTTGGCGTCGATAACCCTGTCGTGAACCGTATACCCAAGCTCCTCCAGGCTGTTACGGATGACCCGGTAGGTGTTTCCTCGATCGTGGCTGCGCAGGTTCTTGACATTCTCGAGCAGAAACGCCTTCGGCCGCTTCACCTCGATTATCCGGGCGACATCGAAGAAGAGTGTGCCCTGTGCCTCGCAAAGGAAGCCGTGCTCCCGACCGAGACTGTTCTTCTTGGACACACCGGCCAGGGAGAACGGCTGGCACGGAAAACCGGCAAGAAGGACATCGTGGTCGGGAAACGTTCGGTCAATCCTCTCGGAATTTTCGGCTGGATTCGATGCAGCCGCAGTAATTTCACGGATGTCGCCCCAGATCCCATGCTCGTCCGGAAAGTTGGCAGCGTAGGTCTGCCTGGCGAACCGATCCCACTCGGAGCTGAACAGGCACCGACCACCCGCCTCCTCAAAACCCCTCCGAATACCCCCGATTCCCGCGAACAGATCAACGAACGTGAACTCCGCTGGGGTCGATGAGGCCCCGGACAGTCCTGCAAGCCTGTTCACACTCTTCAGCGCATGGAGCAGCAGCCCCGGGTGCGGAGGTCCTTCTCGTTCCCAGCGCCTCAAGGTCTTCACGTCCACACCGAACTCGGCCGACAGGTTGCGTGTTCCCATCCGTTCCAGAGCCCGGTTGAACTCCGAGCGTACATCCTCCGCCTCTGCCGCCATTTGAGCCGACCCTCTTCTGGGAAAAAAACAGGACATTCTGTCCCCTATTGTACACGGCCCCCGTCGCGGATGGGCGGTTCCCTCCGAGTTTTTCCAACTTTTCTCTGGTTCGTTGGCGGGAAGTACGCCAGGGAACCCTCGCGCCCTGTAACAGCAGTCCTCCTCTTTCGCATCGAAGCCCAGGAACGCGGTGTCAGGCCAGACGCACTCGGGCTCCAGCCGGCGCAGTCACGGGGCCCGGTGCGCCGGAGAGCCGTTGTGGAGCCCCCGAAACGGCTACTGGGCTGGGCACCGCCCAACGAAGATGCCATTGGGCTCAGCCCCCGTTTCGCTATGTGACCATGAACTGCGTCACATCGATTCCTGCGGCGGTCGGCTCATTGAGCAGAAATCTATTCCCTTTCTTGAATATCTCGACGTGCCAATAGAATCGGCCGTCAGATTCAGTTGTGCGCATATCAGGAAGGTGCCTCTGAAACTGTCCCGAAGGAATGAGGACAATGTCTTCCGGTGAGCCACAACCGAAGGCAATGAAGGACTTCGCGCCTTCATCGAGAAACTCCTTCTGTGCGGAATGAAATGCATACCAATACCGTACAAGACCGGTTTTTTGGTATTCCTTGGAGACGATGCACAGCACTCGGGTGGTTTGATCTGCGTTTGTATACGCACTTCGTCCTTGCTTGATCAATGGCAGACCAAGATGTGCTGATCTTCGAGCCACACAGGCTTCATGGTAATTCACTCGTGAAGCCTGTGTTTGCGAGGCTGAGTCTGTTTCGTCTACTTCTCGGCCTTCAGTCGTATCCTCTCCGGCCTGGAGGTCTTCAGATGCCGTAAAGATGACGTCTATCAAGCGATCAACACGGGTGTACTCATGGGGTTTTACAATCTCCTGTATCTGGGATACCGTGCGAGTGTCCGTAAGGTTCTCTTTGATGCGCATCAGTTTTAATAAAGCGTCAACACCAATAATTCTCACATCCCAAGCATGACGCGAGCCACGAGTCTGGGCTTCAAGTCCTCCTGTGTCCCTACGTCCTACCACAAGGAGGATCGATGAACACCTCTCCTCGATCCTTCCCTCTCCTATAAGCCGTTCACGTTACTGTGCCTGTGTATCGAGATTCATTTGGTAAGCTTCGGTGGTCTTTACTTCAACCACAAACCCGTAGTTTTCCTTGGCTCGCCAGATACCATCAAATCCGATTCTGGTCCCACCTCCGCGGTAAAAGCCCGGGTCGATTGCAAACCCTAGGCGGCGCCCGATTTCGTTAACCAAGTCCTGCAGGACGAGCCCACCTTGCTGGAATGATTTTTCGAGGCATTCATTCACGTAACGAACAATGTACTGCGACGGAAGGTTTGCGAGAAGGTCGCGGAATTGGGCGCTGGTTTCATTACCATCACGCAGACACCCATCGCCGGCGATTCCGATGATCTGCTCGATCGACTTGGTCTCAAGAAACTCCCTTTGGCCAATCCAAATATCAAGCAACGATGTCATTTTCTATTATTCCTGCAAACCAAAGCTTAAAGAGCGGGATGAGGAAGATCGGTAACAGAGGCTCTGTATACCACGACTCAGCGCGTGGGTCGCCCCCGATAGGCGCTGCGCTGGCTGGACATTGGTTGTTTCGCCGGTTGTGTCCGGTTCGTCACTCGGTGCCGGCTCATCCAATGCACTGCAGATGCGGGGAAGCTTCGTCCCGGCGGCTACAGTTAGCCAGAGAGCCATGGTAACGCACCCACGTCACACCCTTGAGCATAACGGGAAGCGGCACACGAACTCCTCGCCTTCCGAGCACAACACCTTGCTTGGGTCGCAGTCATTGTCCATCCGCATGCCTTGCCTGAATGTCAACGCAAGGAGCCTGAGGACGAGAGGAGTTCCTGTGGCTGTTCCGTGTACCGCCATAGTGCGTCAGCAAGTGGACGGATTGCAGACTCTCGGCCGGATTTCGTCGGTCTTGAAGAGTACTGTCTCCCGAGAGGAAGGCCGTTCAGATTGCATGCCGTAATTGCTCCGGATTTTGGTCAGGCAGCGGGTTCATCTGTGACCTGTAGATCGATCGGAACCACACGATAGCTGCGATTGCCCGCAGCAGCAGGCGCAGGTTCTGACCGGCGGCACACTGGATGGCACACAGCGCGTCGCTGGCGCAGCCGGGTCCGCCGCCAGCGCCGTTCGCTGGGGTGGCGCTGCGATGCCTTGGTAGGATGACGTTGGCACGCGGCGAGGTCTCATGGCCCTAGTAGCTCTTGTCGGCCACCGCGGTCTTGATATTCACGCAGATGTTCAACGTGGTCTGGGCCAGCGACCGCATCAAGGTGTGGCCGTCGTAGGATCTTCCCGGCAACGCATGGGTCGCCAGACTGAACGTCTCCTTGAGACTCGGGACCGCGCCCACCTTGACGCCGAATTCGTAGCGGACCAAAGGGCGAAACCAACGCCGCACACGCGTAGCCCGAGCGAGCGGTGGTGAAGTCTCCCCCAGATCTTGTCGCCCCCAACCCTGTGACACCCATTGACGTTCAGATCATCTTTGCCGCCAGACGACCCGGACCGATGCCTGAGTGGGGGCATGACGGCCCCGGTGACGCGGAGCGTGATCTCTGATTAATGCCGAATCTCGTGCAGAACAAGTTGACGCTGGACTAGCAGTCGGATCGACCGGCGGGCTCTGATTGCAAAGCGGTTGCAGGGAAGTACCGGCTATCTCGCAGACCCAGTTCCACGGCGACTGCGGCCATTGCCTCGCGCCAGCCATCGATGCCAAGCGCGCGCATGATCACCCGCGGATCACTCGGCATATAGTCGATCTTTTGCTTGGCGTCCTTCCGGGTCGGCAGATCGCCATTCTCTGCCGAATACCGCTCCAGTGCATCCAGAACAGCCCCGCGCGTCCAACGACGCCCGCTGTTGCCCGGAGAACCCTCATGTTTCGGGAGAGTCATCGGCCGGCGACTGCGGTGCGACGTCGATTCAAACCTCGGGACACCGTACAAGCGAACGGCATACCCGCAGGCCTTGTCCCTGCACCGCCGGACACGCCCCTTTTCCGTATCGTATTCGAAAGTCCGACCCCCGCACATCATGCACTTTGCTTCGGCATAGCCGCAATCCGGGGACGCGCACCGGTATGAACCCCCGAGGTCAAGAAAGGCGCCTCCCCTGCACTCAGGGCACATTGGCGCGCCCCCGTCGCAGTGAGGATGGAATTCACAGGCCCAGGGGAAGCCCGTGGTGTTCTTCCGAGTGCGGATCAGCGCGCCCCCGCAATTGCCACAGCAAGCCTCTGGAGCCCAACCGGTGCCAAGCACCTCTTTCCTGTATGCCGCCTCTGAGAGTTCTCTAGCGAACGGCGACGGACTCCTCTCTGGCACCTGCAGCACAACCGTCTCCCGGGCCCGTGTGAGTCCCACGTACAAGATCCGTCGTTCCTCGGCGTGCGGAAATTCGCCGGTTTCCGGGAGGACGAGCATCAATAGTGGGTCATCTTCGAGCAACGCCGGGAAGCCATGACGGCCATGAGCGAGGTCGAGCAGGACTACCGCGTCGGCCTCTTGGCCCTTCGCCTTGTGGATGCTCATGAACTCAGCCTTCACGCCGAGCCTCTTGGCCACCGCTACGAGTTCCTTGGGTTCAAGGTGATTGAATCGGCCGAGAACCAGGATCGACTTCACCTTGCCTTTGGGGCCCAAGCGAACGGCGCTCCTTAGCAGTTCCTCGATGCCTGCCCCCGCAGAACCTTCGATGTGGATTGCTGGGCCGGCATGGGACCGCACGGTCCGCATTTTTTTCTTTAGCTGGTTGGGGTTGTATTGGATGAATCGGGCGGAGGCGTCCAAGATCTTGTCGTTGCAGCGGAACGAGACGTCGAGATCCACACGTCTCACATATCCGAAGACATCCGAAAACCGCGTCATGATTGAGACATCACTCCCGGTGAACCCGTAGATCGACTGCCAGTCGTCACCAACCCCATAGAATCGCACGTCCCCCTGCTTCGCGAGTATCGTCTTGAGAAACCGCTGGCGGCCCCTCGAGATGTCTTGGAATTCGTCGACGATAACTCGCGTGAAGCCGAGTTCGTACCGCCCCTGCTCCACATACCACGTTGCCCGGTTGATCATGTCCGCAAAATCGATCTCCCGGCGCTGTCGGAGATGTTGTTCATAGGCCTCGTATACCAATTCGAAGAGGTCGAGAAACGCATTCGCGCGGGCGCCCATCGCTGAGCTCGCCGCTGTCGCACGCACCTCGCCCATGGACCACTGATTGCCCTTGAACGCCGTGATGAAACGCGCCATGAGCTTAACCAACGGTTCGCGGACATGGGGACGCCCGACGAGTTCGCGCAGGTCCGCGTCTGGCAAAAGGGTCGGTGCCTCGCCTTTCAGCCTCGTAATTTTTTCCCGCAGCGACGCGTGAAGGCGACCCTCCATCCGCTCGTAACTGTAGGTCTCAAGGAGAGTAGTCCCATGTTGTCTGTGCAGTTGCCGCTTCCACTCCATCTGGCGCCTGTACATCGGCGCCGAGATATGTGGGGCAGTTCGTCCCTCACGGTCGATCCCAAAGTGCTCAAGGTAGACGCGGTATTCCGGCAAATAGAAATCGGGGCGATACTCCCGGCGATTCACGTCGCCTGTCGCAGCCTCCTGATAGACCCGTTCGTACTCGTAGGCAACACCGTGGAGCGTAAGCCAGTCCGCAATCATCTGCTCCTCGAAGCTCCTTACGAGCTCCTGCCTAAGGGTCCGCGGCTCCTGCCCGCGGACGTATTCGAGATAGTCCGCTGCACAGGTAAACTCCTCCCAGTATCGAGCCGGATAACGATGGTATACCGCGAATTTCACGAATCGATCTCGGATGGCCGGATCGGCCATGATGTTATCAAGCTCTTCAGCGACCCAGCGGTTGTAGCTCGTTTCGTCGAACGCGAGACCAGCAACCTGAGGCCTCACCTGCTCAACCTGTCGAACGACCTCGAGAGCTAGACTGTGGAAGGTCCGGATCTCGACGCTGTGACCCGTTCGCTGCTTGACGCGGTCCCTCATCTCCCGAGCCGCTTCTCGACCAAAGGCGAGGGCGAGGATCTGGTCTTCCCGCGCGATGCCCCGCTCGACCAGATATCCGATCTTGGCGACCACCGTGCTCGTCTTCCCGGTCCCCGCACCGGCGACGACGAGGGTGTTGTCTTCGTCGGACACGACTGCCTCGACCTGACGGTCCGTCAGTGGGTTCACCTCGATCCGGTCAAAGAAGCTCTGGTAACGCCGGCGCTCCTTTTCCGTGAACTGTGTGTTCCGAGCGGCAACGATTGCGTCGAGACCGGTGATCACACCAACCAATCGCGCCGCCCCGGAAAGAATGGGATGGTCAGTCCGGAGGGGCGCTAGAGAGAGATCGACCTTGGACAGTTGTTGAAGGTCCCCGCACCCGGCGAGCCACTCGTCCACCCGCCTCCGATTCAGATAGGCGTCGTCCCTCTGCATCTGGTCAAAAGCGTCCAACGCCTCTGCAACGTCCTTGTAATACTTGAGCACGCGAATGGTCGCCTCGATCGCCGAGGCGTCGGCCTTCCGGAGCCACGGGATGCGTATCGACTTCCCCCGGCACCTCAATACGATTGCGGAGAAGAACAAGCCAGTCTCCACCGAGAGGTTCTCCAACGAGGACAGTGCGATTTTCTCGAAGAGCCCTCCGGTTTCAACCGCAACGGCATCTTCGGTGATAACCACCGTCCTAGCCGGGCGCAGGAGAAGCCTCGCCGCGCGATGCGTGCCGAACTCCAACCGGACCGCCAAGCCGCAAACGGAAATGGCTTCGTCCGATTTACCTACGGGTTGATCCTGCCGGTCGGAGACTGCGGGTGCCTTCTCCTTCCGGCCGCTCACACCCGCGGCGATGGGTGCTTGCGAATGTAAGTGGCTCCTAGCATCGCCAGCTATCCGGCAAACCTTTAGCTCGCGCGCGGCGCCAGTGCCAGACTCACCGACGGCATGATCCGTCCGAGCCTCGACCAACCAGCGTTGCACATCGGCCCGAAGTCGCTCGGCAGACTTCGAGGAGCGGTGTTCGAGTTCGCGTGCGACGGAAACGAGGACTGCCGCGTCCGTCCGGTTAGCGGACGCCAATGCCCGAAGATCCTTGGTCAACAGCGAGAAGTGTGGCCGGTCTGAACTGCCCATTTGGATGTCGTCTTAGGCCCATGGTGAGCTAGCGTCCAGTTCGAGCTCTGGCGCGGCGGCGACTCTTATCCAAACCACATGTCAAACGGACGGGCATCAGCCAACAAGGTACGCAGGATCGTTGGCCCAAAGTAAGGATAAACGCTCTTTCCGCTCGGCGCGAGTGCTCAACCTCGGGTGCTTTGGCCCTCCTGGCCGGCCGTCAATAGGATCGGGGCCATCCCAGTGAGCCTCACTCCAGGGACTGCCAGCGGGCGCGGCTAAGTAGGCGCTTCCGATCGGGCCACGGATCGCCGTTTCCCGGGCTTCGGGTTCGCTCACGTGGATCAGCCAGCCTCACCGGCGCCGGAACTCCGCGCCGGGGGCGATACGGTGCGTCTCGAGCACATCCGACAGATCCAGCCGGTATTGTGCGATAGGTTCGAACTCCTCGCCGGCGCCGAAGGCGCAGGTGTAAATGCAGTCTAGGTGATGATTGTTGCCATCGCGAAAATCGTCATCGACGTACTAGGCCGCCTGCTCTGAATTCTGAACGCGACGAAGTGCGTCATCCCGGCATTTCAGGAGTATCTTATCTGTCTCCTGCCCAGACAAAGACTCGAAGAGAACCCCGCTTCCACGAAGATTCAGAGCCTTCATGAATTCGCGGAAAGTCCTCTCCGTGCCGTAGACATCTGGATGACTGCGCATCGTCCGGATAATGCCCCGCAGCAGACTCGCCCGGTTGCTCAGCATCGGACGCTCGACGAGGTTCGACCGTATGTCGGCGGTCCTCAGCAACTCCGACAGCACCCCCTTATGATCCTGGGGATCGACACGCCAAGCGATAAATGCGTTCCACCACAGCCGGGACACGGCGTTGTCATCACGATATCCGGTTCGCCCGCGCGCGAAGTAGTGTGTTTCAACTTGGCTGATGTTCTGACGCCGAACTCTCTTGCGCTCTTCTACGGCTTTCTCCCTGGAGCCTGTCAGGCTTCCAAGCAAACCATTCCTTTCCTTTGGCTCATTCCTCAGCGGCCAGCGATTCCGCGTAAAGCCAAGACACTCCAAATGGGTCAAGCGGGTCCAGATCCGTTCCTCGGTCGCAAGCGCAGGCGTAAACCCTTCCAAGGCGCCGAACACAATCATGGAGTTGTCGACCTCGGCGGCGCTACCTCCGGTAGAGTCGAGCCTCGCGAGTCTATCCAGATCCACTTCAACGGACGATAGTTCCATCGCCCAGCCATTCAGATCGGCGCAATCGCCGAACCCCGAGCTGCGGTATCGCTCCAAGTTGGACGGGACGTTGGCTTTGAGGTCTGCGAGGATGCTTTCCGCTACATATTTCAGTTTAGGCATTGTCCTTCAGCTCCATGAATGCTCCGCCAAGCTTCTCGACCGGGGAACCGAGAAGGCGCTGCGCACTTTCAAGAAGAGGCGCCCGTTCGATATCAATACCGAGGTGCTCGCACTTCGCGGAAAAAACCCGGTGCCATGCCCGGTCTTCGTACCCGGAATCCCCCCGACCGCGAATGCTCTCCAGAACCTCCATCACGACCGGCATATAAACCGCACTCAAAAGTACGGGCTTGCCTCCTTTCGTACCCCGCATCTGCTCGATCGCCCTAAACAGATCGACCGGGGCGAGTATCCGAATGGCGTCTGCGAGCAAGTCCAGCTTCAGTCTGCCTTTCGGGATATCGTCGGACGGAACAAGCTCAAAAATACTCTCGAACTTTCGAAGCTTGTCCTGCCCGATACTAAAGACAATGTCGTTGGCGAGACCGATAATTTCGCCTCCGCGTATCGAAACGGATTGGCCAAACTCGGGGTTTAGGGTTGCCGCGGACCAGTCAACGACAGGCCGTGTCAGCCAGACTGTCGGCTTGACTTCGACACGGCCATGAAGGGACCCGCGATCAAAGCGCCAGATCCCTGACGGCCCCGCGGCTATCCGAAGCTCGGAGAAGAAGGTATCCTGGCAGCGGATGAATGCACCGGCGTGAGCGGAGCCATCATTCACCAACGCCTGCACATCAGATGAGGCCAGTGAGACTGAAAAGTCGACTTCAACATTGCCATCCGTGGACTCGCGAACCTCGCCTATCTGTAGATCGAAGCTGCCACTGAGAAAATCATCATTCCCGTCGCTCAGAACCGGATGAGGGAAATGGCTGTTCAGGTCAATCTTCATTACCCCGCCCTCCGAACAGCATAAACCTCAACAGGTCCGGTATAGTCGTAGCCGAAGGTCACTTCGATCTCGACACGGGCACCTTTTGCAACTCGCATTTCAACGCGCCCGCGGGTGACAGCGCATTCCGTCGCCCCGCTAGCTTCTGCCACCTTGAGCTCAGTCGCTTCGAAGACACCCGTCGCAAGAAACGTGAGCGCGATGTCTCCCGCTTCGTCCGGTGTAAAATAGATCTTCCGAACCTTCGGGCTCTTCTCGACATTCCGTATGGTCGCAAGTCGCACGACTGTTTGCTGACCCTTCGAGCCGCTGCCACCGGCACCGGCACCGGCACCGGCACCGTGTCCGTCTGTACCGCGGCCACCCGCGCCATCGTCATGGCCTGCACCACCTTCTTCACCATCGCCACGCGATGACGCAGGTTTCCTCGGTTCAGGCCTCACGCGTTTTGCTGGGGTGAATCTGATCGTTTCCGGGTCATCTTCGGCCGCCAGCACTTTGGCCTCCTCACCGCCCGCGTCAGCAAAAAACTCACCCAACTCATCCAGTTTAACTGCGTCACCGCCGGTAATCTCCGCATTCTCCCTGATCAAAGTTCGGATCTCCTGGATGAGACGCTTCATTGCCCGCGTAACTTTTTTCTGCTTTTTCGGATCGTCCAGACGCCCCGCCGAAAACGCGTTGTGTTGCGGGTTCTCAAGCGACTTTAGAACCTTGCTGGCTTCGTCGTCAGCAGGCTCCACCAGGATGATGAAGTCCCGGGCGCCTGGAAACCTCGCGAATTTGTCCCCGAAATGCTCAAGCGACTGGGTGATAAGCATTCCGTTTCGAACGATCGCCACGCGCTTGGGCATACCCTCTTCTACGAGAATTTTTGCTGTGAATTCTCCAAGATCGACGACACTGACCCTCTTTGTTACCGCCTCCTCCGATTTACGGCATCGCAAGAGCTTGCGAGCCAGTCGAACATCATCACCATGCGAAGCCTCTTCCGCAGCCTCGATAATCGCTGCGTCATCGAGCAGCGCAGCAAGCGCCTTTCGGTTGACGATGCGTGCGCCATCTCCAACCTCAAATTCGATATCGCCGTCGTCGATGGCTCCAAAGAAATTGGAAAGAAGCGGGACCGTCATACGGTCTTGCCAGTCATGGCGCCCCCGGAATCCAACGGAAAACACTGACGTTCCCTTCTCGCTGCGTCTTAGCCACTCTGGAACCAGTGCTACGTCTTCTACTGCTTCAAAGCGCTCCGGATGCCCCCAGTACCCTTTCGCCGTCCGATCAACACCTTCAGCATCCCGGTGTGAAACCAGATGCACCTTGCCCTGAAGCGCGAATTTCGGACCGACAGGAGTCTCGTATATCGTGGAATAGAAAACCGTTCGAAGGTCAGAGACGGCAAAAGTCGCATTTTTCCCAATCCCGAACGAACCGCCCGAAGTCGCCGTCGACTTGTTGCTCTTTCCCGAACTCTTTACCAAGGCATGGAACCTTGATCCAGGATGGTTTGGTGGACCCTCCAAGCCAGTCGTGTTGAAGTCGGCGATTTCAAGGACCGACACCACACTCCTCGACACGACATCGTTGGCGTTCTCGAAGAAGTCCCGGTCTTTTTCACTTCCTGCCGCGCGGGCAGCTTTGAGGCATGACCCAATCGTCTCCCTTAGCTTTTCGAAGCCGGGGATCTCACCGCTAGGCACTTGATGTTCCCGCAGCACCATCCGAACCGGACGTCCGTCTGCAGCATCCAGCGCGTTCTGGCCGGCTTCACGACTGCAACTGACGAAAGGCGTATCGCGGAACGTCTCAATGCCAGCATGGCCCAAACCCTCAACTTCGCCCGCCTGGTTCTCCAGAAACTCAAGCCTAGCATTTGTCATCTTAACTATTCCCCGGTTCACCCAATTCAAAAATTGTTGTCGGCGCTCTCTTCGCCTCACGAAAAGCGCCTCTTGGCTTTGTCGAGCTCCCTTCGGAGAGCCCGGTAGATCTTACGGATGTGCTCCCGCGTGAACCCGTAGGCCGAGCGGATTGAAAGATTCTGGATCTTGCCGAAACCCGTGTTTGGCCATCGAGGGAGCTCGTCGTCATCGAACTTCGCTCCCACCCTATCACGACATTCATGCCCGACTCGCCAGAATGCGCCTGTCATCTCGGCTCTCCCGATCATCCGCTGCTTCTTGACCGCAAAGATCCGACCTCATCTGGGCATGGTACCAGTCACAAATCAACCGTTTAATGGGTAGCCGCTTGCTCTGCCGGACAACAGCCATGGCACGCGTAAATGGATTCTCTTCATCGAAAGGGCACACTTACCCGGCGGAGCTTCCAAGCGAAGCAGACCTAATCCCGCCCGGAGTACCCATGCGCCGCGATCGGCGAATGGATCGGCCGGCGCAGGTCGTGCGCGTTGATGGCCCCCTGCGGCGTCCGGGATAACACATCCAAGGAGATCGCGTCGTCGCATGTTAGGAACCCGCCCGCGACGTCGATGAGTGGTGTAGCGAGCAGGGTCTCACAGGCGACCCGGGCGTCCGGATCCCGGGCCAGGAAGGCATCGAGGATGCGATCCGAGATCTGGTCGGCGATCTTGTCGGGATGCCCCTCGGA
>Ga0207421_10004644_pt1 | contig 15699 bp, 11 predicted proteins | sample SodLakKL_010_SED_4_FD_187542 | JGI IMG/M metagenome (GOLD analysis project Ga0207421, IMG submission 187542) | Alkaline sediment microbial communities from Lake Tanatar, Kulunda Steppe, Russia - 8KL_010_SED (SPAdes) (version 2) | ecosystem: Environmental > Aquatic > Non-marine Saline and...
TATACTAATATTCTGTATATTAACATAAGTACCATGCTGCTTTTTTTATCTTTTTTTGCTGTTTTTTAGCATATTAATTTAGTGCGAAACTTTAGTAAAGTTATTGTTTTTGTGAAAAAAATATCTCTTAAAGTTGATTTTTTGTTAACTTTATAATATTAATTAATCAAAGTGTTAAAATCACTTGAGATACCATTATTAGAAAGTGAAAGCCTGGTTGAACACTTATGCTTCTGATGACGGAAGGATTTATTTAATGAGATTTTTTCCCCCGTCAATAAACAAAATTTATTCTGATTTTAAATTATTTATTGACAGGCTCAGGGGTTACCGTAAATTAAAAGCATTATTTCGTGAAAGAAACGGTTATGAATTGAATTTGGATAACCCAAGGTCTTTCAATGAAAAAATTGTATGGAAAAAACTTTATGATAGAAATCGCCTTCTTACTGTAACTACAGATAAATATGAAGTTAGAGCCTACTTAAAAAATCTTCTCGGGGATGAGGAAGCTAATAAAATAATTGTTCCTGTTTATTATGTTACCAGTGACCCGCGTAAAATACCATTTTCTGATTTGCCGGACAGGTTTGTAATAAAACCGAATCACGGAAGCAGAATGCACATAATTCATAAAGGAGACAAACCTGTTTACAAAGAATACATCAAAAGAAAATGCAAAGAATGGCTTCGAACAAATTATGGTTTTTATCACTATGAATGGGCATACAGAAATATTAAAAGAAAAATAATTTTAGAAAAACTTCTTGAAACCAGGGATGGTAGCTTGCCGCTGGATTACAAATTTTACTGTTTTAATTCCAAATGTTGTCTTATTCGTGTATCTGATAATCGCTTCGATTCTGGAAATAATTCAGCTTATTTTGATATAGAATGGAATATGCTTCCTGTCATTAACCCTGGTTATAAAAGCGTAAACATTGGGTTTAAAAAACCTGAAAACTTGAAATATCTTATTAATCTTGCCGAGAAAATTTCTTCAGAATTCGATGCAGTAAGGGTTGATTTCTATTATTGCGATGGCCGGGTTTTTTTCGGCGAACTTACTCATTACGACGGCTCTGGATTAGCCAGGTTTGAGCCTGAAAGTTTTGATTTTGAACTTGGCTCCTATTGGTCTCTTTCTTCAAAGCACCTATAATAAACCAATTGTTTAAAGTAATTAAAATTCGTTATAAATCTTATTATACTTTTTGATTACAGTGTTCCATGAATAATTTTTAGAAAAATCCCTCGCAGCCTGACTTAATTTAGTGTAAGTCACATAATCTGTATTTAACATTTTAGTAATTGACAAAACAGTTTCATCTTTATCATGAAAATTGCACAAACTTCCAAATAAATTATTATCGAGAAATTTTTCAAAGCTTTTAATTCTGTTTAAAACACAAAGAGTGCCTGATGCCATTGCCTCAATAGCTGTAATCCCAAAACCTTCGTACTCCGATGCCGAAACGAAAAGGAAAGCCTCTGAGTATAACTTTTTAAGTTCGTCTTGATTAACAGCACCTTTAAAGGAAATACTATTTTGAACATTTAGTTTTTTCGCATAATCATTTAATTTGGCAGCGATATTATTCCAATCCGGCCCAACAATGTTTAAATGTACTGAATGCCCTTTTTCTTTAAGACTTGCTACAATGCTAATCAGCAGATCTATCCTTTTGTGATGGTCCAGTCTGCCTACATACAAAAGCTCATTATTATTGATTTTTTTTGGAGTATTTAAATATGGGTCAATATTAACCCCGTTTTCTATAGTGAGAATTTTTTTGGAAATTTTTTTGGAAATTTTTTTAAAAATTTTGTAATCATTATTGCTACAAGCTATTAGATAATCATATAAACTAACTGTAAATTTTGTTGCAGTTGCAAAATAGAGTTTTTTAATAAGACGGCCCCATTTTGTATGAAAGTAACCTCCATGAGTTGTCAGGATTATTTTTTTTTTATGAAATATTTTTGTTAATGCAATAAAATCGGCAAAAAAATCAACTGCATGAACATTTATTATATCAAATTTATTTAAATGTTTAAATACTCCCGGAGCAACTGGATATTTTTTGAAGAAAAAATAAGGAATACGAATAATTTTAATACCTGAAGAATGTAGTTCAAAATGTGGCAGTTTTCTTTTTGTCATGAAATCTCTGTTCAATGTTAAAACACTTACTTCATAACCGTAACGTAATTGGTGAAGTGATAAATAAAAGACATAGTTCTCGATTCCACCAACCATTGGATAAAACTGCCGGACTATATGTAAAATTTTTTTGGGTGCCATTTAGTTGAAGTTATGTGATAACTTACTGAATATTAGCTTGATTGATCTTGTTTGTGGGCATAAATGGTGAAAAAAGTTCTAGTTGATAAGTCTTCTCTTTAGCAATAACCTTTGTTTCTGCTTTTTTCTTAAATGATTTATAATATTTTGGTCATTAATTCGAGATTTACTAAAAAACAGAGCGTTTAAAAAACCATATATGTTTAGAAATCCTGCAATAAAATATGGTTTTTGAAACATTCTGTAAACTCCTCTAAAAATTGCAAAAGTTGGAAGGTAACCCAAAAAATGTTGTCTTTCACCTGCTGTTGTTTCACGTTTGAATATATTCTTTTGTTTATATCCGATTGGTTTAAAATGAATTAGAACCAGATCTTTGTAGCTTTTAGTTTCCCATCCCAATACCTGGGCATTTAATTCATCAATAGTATCCCAGCCGAGAACTTTGCGTAACCCCCCTATATCTTCCCAGCATTTTCTTCTATACATCTTTGCCGGTCCTCTTACATGATCGTCAGGCATGCTATCCATAACAAGTCTCCCGTTCCTGTATTGGTATGTTTTTCCACTGGCAATTCCAAGTTTAGAGTTATTATTAAACCTTCGAAGAAGGATTTCAAAATATTTTGATTCAAACTGAAGGTCTCCGTCAAGCTTAACAATAAAATCCCAATTTTTGTAAGAAATATTATTTAGTCCTTCATAAAAAGCTTTTACAACTCCAGCCCCGGGGGCATGATCCTTTGGGGGACGTTTTATGGTTTTTATCCATTTATGTTTATTGACATATTTGCTTATTATGTATTCTGTATTATCTGTTGAACCATCATTTACTATTATGTATTCAATGGGTCTAATAGTTTGGTTCAAAACTGAATTAATTGTTTTTTCAATGTAAGCTTCTTCATTTCTGACAGGTGAAATAATCAAATAACTGCCCATACAATTTTGTCTTTTAGAGGTTTATTTTTAAATTAATGAACGCCCATCAGCCTTTGGCAGACAAAATATGGTGTACAAGCATGGGGGTTCATCCAACAAAACATATATACTTGATTGTTAATCTTAAATAACTGACTGCTTATTTTTAGAGCGAGTGAAATCCCTACATGTTCAATTATATTGTATTGCACCAATATCTATGGTATCGTCATGAGGAATGACATGGCCCAGCATGTCTTTCTCCCAGTTATCGTGCATATATTCTTTCCATACACCTGCGTTAATTGCCGGGCTATCTTTTTTTAATCTGTAATCTTCTTCTTCCGGAGCTTTAAAAATATTTTCGGGTTTGTGTGATTCTGTATCAAGAAATATATTATTCTCTTGTATTGCATCTCCAATGTAATATGAATTGCTTTCAAAAATATTGTTATGCAATGCTGTTAATGGTGCTGACATTATATTTTGACCCGTAATATCAACTACAGTATTGTTGTAAAAATAATTGAGAGCTCCAGCATCATTGCTCATGGATAAAGCTGTATTTACATTTTTAATTATATTTCCATATATATTTGCGCTTGCTCCTCTTAAAACTATTCCACCCCCCGTCCACCTGCCAGATTCATCATCGTATGTGCCAACTAAAATATTGTTGCGTATAGTAAATGGGCCAATGTAATCATCTCCTTGTTCTAAATATATTATGTTCCCTGAATCAGGGTCGCTCATTGGACCAAAGCACAGATTATTTTCTATTGTCCCGGTAACAGGAGAGTCGTAGCCGATGATATTGCATATTATGCAAAACTTATTACCTGTGTCAGACCTGTCAAGTATATTGTGATGCAACCAAAAATCGCCACGAAAAGATGTTCCAAGTTGTATGCAGTCGCCACTGGCCACTGTTTGATTTTGCCGCGGAGGCCCAAACCAAAGTTGATTTATTTTATGAATATAGCAATATGCAATTTCCATATCGCTATCCTGATCCATATCCCTTTGTTGAATAAAAATTCCATTTGTTGACGCTTCTGTAACTTCACATCCAATTATTTTGTTATTTCTTGACCACACAGCTATCCCTTTTGTCTTAACATTAAATAAAATACTCTCATCACCATCCGGGTCTCCATAACTGCCAAGTGAGACACCATCACAAACAATATCTCTAAACACATTTCCAAGCCCCTTTAATTCAATTCCACGGTCGGTAATTTCTGGTCTCTGCCCTTCCCCGTATGCACCGACCATTATATTTTCCGCAGCAATAGTATGGCGATAAGGGCCATCTATAGAATGAGTGGTTCCTCTTTTTACTAAGTACGCTGTATCTTTTGCAGTTTTAATGTCAAGTAATGATGTTAAAGGTTTTTCTATTGTTCCATCAGAATCCCCGCCTTTATATTCGGGGTCAATATATACTTTGTTGGCATAATTATTTTCATTGGGGAATATCCCGTTATAATGATCATATACCTCATCTGTATAAATGTCTTCCCAGGTAATATCCCTGAAGGGTATATAAGGCTTTGGACCGGGCTCGCTAATTGGATATGAATCCTCAGGGCTCCTGCATCCTTTAATTATTGCTATGCTTCCTAAGCAGGCCATTTTTATAAATGAACGTCTGCTGAATATAAATTTTGCCATGATAAAATATTATTAAATTAAGGTATTTAATAATGCTACTATTTTAATAGTTTGATAATAAGGTCTTTCCAAATTTTTGCCATGAGTATAGGTTAATTATTTTTGCAGGCAAATCTTTTTTTGCATTGTTTGTTTCTGATAACCTGGACTCTATAAGCCTAACCATTTCATTATAGTTACTGAATGTGTCAATGTGATTAAAATGAGCAAAATCACTGAAAGATCCACATCGTGGGCCTATAATATGTACCGGAAACACGATCGATTTAGCAAAAGCACCTGAACTTAAAATTGTATCCGAATGATAAGGAAACAAGACAATTTTACTTCGTGTTATTAACAATTTAAGTTGATTGTCATCTATATAGTCGTCAATAATTTTTACATTCTCAGTTTTAAGATTGAAGATTTTTTGATAATATGCTTTTGAAGAGAACTTGCCAGCAATAACTATTTTCCAGTTTGAAGCGGACTCTTTTTTTGCAATTTGTTCAAGGAAATTATGTATCCCTTTATATGGAGCAATGTTGCCCCATATTAAAACATCAATATCTTTTCTAACGTCAGGAAAGGGCCTTTCGTCCATTACAGGGTGGGGGAAAAACACAATGTTATTTTTCTTTTTCACAAGCGAGTTTATAAAAGGTATTCCATCTTTAGAATGTGTGATAATACAAGAGCTCTGCTTTATAAGTTTTTTTGATATCAATCTTTTTAGCTTATAATAATTATTTGAGTGTGAGATTTTGTTGTGAACTACAGATATTATATAAACTTTTTTAAATTTTAAAACAGGTATTAATAAAAACAATAACAGAGTTTGAATTAAACCGAATTTTTTCTCACATATGTTCTCTGCCCAATGGAAAAAAACATAGTCAATTTTCCCTATATATTTAAAAATATCAAAAAGCCCTATATTGGAAGGTCTGTAACGGTTTAAAAAGACAAAATCTTCCTCGATGGAGTTCATGAAATTGTCTAAATAAGGATTGTAATGCTCTTTTTTGCATCTGGCGGAAACCGGGTATAAATATGCTTTCTTCATGCGTTTATTTAGTCAGTTATATTAACTTTAAACGAATAATGTGATATAAAAACAGTGCGTTTCCGATTACATATCTCCGCCATAATCTCCCCGGCTCATTTATCAACCTGTATACCCACTCGATGTTCATTTTTCTCATCCATAAAGGAGCACGCTTAACATTCCCGGATATAAAATCAAGTATTGCACCGCCGCCTATTATAATTTTTGTTCCTGTAAGCTTACTTTTGTTTTTAATTGCCCACAGCTCCTGCCTGGGAACACCCATTCCCAGCACAAGCAATTCTGAACGGCAACTGTTAACCTTTTCCAGAACCTTCTTTTCTTCTTTTTCACTGAAATATCCTGAATGATACCCCGTTATCTCGGCCCTGGGTATCATCTCTTTAATTTTACCGGCTGCCCTTTCGGCAATACCGTTTGCGCCTCCAAGCAAGAATATTTTCTTCTTTTTTTCCGCTGCCAGAACCAGAATTTCAGGTATCAGATCAGTCCCGTTAAGATTTTCCTTTAATCTGATGCCTGACAGAAGAGAGGCGATTTTAATGCCTATACCGTCATTTAGCAACAGATCGGAATTGTTTATTGCACGGCTGTAATCGTCGTTTTTCTGTGCAATGTTGAAACAGTGGGCGTTCAGAAAAAAAATCGTGTGAATAGAGTTTGAACCGAAAAATTGGTCACACTTTTCAAGAACATTTTTTCGGTCAGTTAAATCCAGTTTTATATTGTAAAACCCGGTTTTTAAACTTACCGGATCTTTTGATTTAATTATTACCGTTTCCATAAAACTGAAAGATCAAAATACCGCTATCTTTTTTTTGAATAACCCTTTTGACTTCCCGTTCTTTTTCATGTAAGCATATTTGCCATACCCAAGCTTGTCTTCCTTGTCATCGTTCAGCACGATATAAAGATTTTCAATTTTTTTATCCTCTATATCTTCAATATTGAGTGTGAAAGCTTTTTTCTTTATATATCCCAGCCTTGCCACAAAAAGTTTGATATCGGAGTAGTGCATAAGCATAAATGCATCGGTTACCAGTCCATAGGGCGGTGTGTCCAGAATAATGTATTCATAGCGTTTTTTGAGTTCCTCGAGCATTTCGGTTGTTTTGCTGCTCGAAATAAGCTCTATGGGATTGGGCGGTATCTGCCCCGATTGTATAATGTCGAGGTTCGGTATTTCAGAGGGGATGATGATTTCATCCAGGGTTGCCTTGTTGATAAGGTGTGAGCTTACTCCAACCAGCTCGTTCGCGTCAAAGACATCCGGGAATTTACTTGGATTGCGCAGATCAAACTCCACCAGAACGGTTTTGTTTTTTGAAACTGCAAAGCTCGATGCAAGGTTTATTGCCGTAAAAGATTTTCCTTCACCGGGCAGGGATGAGGTTACAAGAATTATCTTGTTGCTTTTTCCATGCAGAAAGTATACCAGATTGCTTCTTAAAATGTGAAACGACTCGGTAAGTGGCGATCTGGGATAATGCTTGACTACATTCTGCTCGTGATTTTCATTGTGTGAAACCGATCCTATAACGGGAACCGCTGTGATCTGTTTTATATCCTCCTTGTTTGAAATACGGTTTGCTATAGCTTTTTTCAGCAGGATGAAAGATGAAGGAATAGAAGCCCCCATAAAAACTGAAAAAAACAGTATAAGGACAGGAATTGGGGCGGCCACACCCGCATACCTTGGCGGCTCTATTACTTTTGCATCGGGAAGCTTTGATGCTTTGATTATCTGTGCCTGTATCCTTCTTTCAAGAAGAGTGGTGTAAATTGCATCATTTAGATTGAATCTCCGCTCGATACCCAGAAGCTCCCTTTGTGTGCTTGGAAGCTCTGAAAATTCACGGTTCAGTTCGTTGATTTTTGCGTTCAGGTCATCAATCTCTCGTTTGGTTGTACTGATCGTAAATGTGAGATTGTCGGAAATTGCATTTTTAAGTGTCTCAATGCTTATGTCTATTGTCTGAAGCCTCGGGTTTCTTAGCTGATCCTGACTTATGATTCTCTGTTTTTCGGAGTTAAGGGTGGTAAGCTCCTGTATAAGGTTATTGAGAAGCGGATCGGGCAGCCCCAGAGATGATGGTGCAAGTATCGCAGAGGAGTCTTTATACTGAACAAAGTGATCGTTGAGTTGCTGCAGGTAGTTTAATCTGCGTTGTGCTTCATCACGAAGGTTGCGCGATGCATGCAACTCATTGTAAACGTTTTGTGCTTTTTCCTCTATGTTCATTACGCTCTGTGCACTCTTCAGGTTTTGAAGTTGCTGTTCAGAAAGGCTCAGATCGTCGGATACATCCACAAGTTGTCTGTCAATATGTTCAATAGTCCTGTTTGCCATGTAATTTGCCTCTTCAATATTGGCATCTATGTAAGCATCGATAAGCTTATTCAAAAATGTTGTAGCAATATTTATGTTACCGCTTTTAAATGAGAGCTCTGCCATTGTCGACTCGATTCCCCTTGCATCAATGCTAAGCGCCCCCTTGAAGCTTGCGGCAACCTGATTCAGGTTGTTTATCCTGAAGAAAAGGTCTTTATCCAGATGCTCTTCGGGGATGAAGCTTGAGCTCAGCACAATGCTGAATGAGGAGTTATTGTTGTCTATTTGGCTGCCAAAGCGGTAAGTTCCGTCAATCGAGTAATCAGAATGGGTGATTGTTCGTTCGCTTTTAAGATCCATCAGTGCAACATTTTCGGCTTCGGCTGAAAGATGAAATTTTTCCTCATCGAGAATTTTAAGATGAAATTCCATGTTTATCGGTTGAAGATGATCTTCGTTGGGAATTACAATAAATGGAGAGTCCCGGTAGAGTGTTTGGCGGCTGAACGTAAATCTTTTTGGGATCCCCCCCTGCTGCATTAGATATGAAACCCGCAGATCCATATCATCCACCACTTCTTTTATAAGGGGGAGGGACTGGATGAAATATATCTCATTTTGAAAAGATTTGTCCTGTATCATAAAGTCAAAAGCCCTCAATATGTCATCTGAACCTCTTCCAAAGTTTTGTGCCCTTTCAATTCTAAGCAGAATGGATGAGCTGGCTTTGTATGTCTTTGCACTGTATTTAAGGTAAAAAGAGCCGGAGATGATAGCTATCACCAGACATGCTGCAATAAGATGCCAGTATTTCAGCAAATCTTTCATTACGGCTATCATGTTGTTTTTCAAAATGTCATCTGAGTTTCTCATAATCAACCTATTTATAAATTAATTTGTGCCCACAAATGTCAGTATCATTACAGCGGTGGTAATCGCCGAGAAGATCAGGTTGTAGGGGACGGTTCTCATATCCCACCTTTTCCTGCCCAAAGGTTCGACATAAATTATATCGTTGGATTTTATCAGGTACCATTCCGACTCCAGAAGCTCGTCAGATAAAAGGTTTACATGCTTTTTCCTTTTCCTTGTACCGTCTTCCCTTATGATCAGCACATTTCTGCGGTTGCCGAACTCGGTTATGTCATTTGCATAGCCTATGGCCTGCATAATGTTGATGTTCTTGTAGTTGAACATGAATACACCCGGACTGTTGACCTCGCCCAGTACCGTAACTTTGGTGTTTATAAAGCGCATGTAAACCGAAGGTATGAAAAGGTACTGTGCCAGGTTCACCTCTATGCTGTCGGTTGCTTCTTCGAGTGTAAGATTGGCAAGAGGTATCCGCCCTATGTAGGGCAGCTTGACAGTACCGTCATCGCTTACGGTGTAGCTCAGAAAAGTGGGATCGTACACGCCGCCGGGTTGACCCTGTGCGACAAAACTGCTTCTTTCTTCATCTGCACTGGTGATCCTTATATATATCTCATCACCGGGGCGGATAATGTTGTCAATCGGTTGCCCTTCAAAGAAAGTCTCTTCCAGGTCCACTTCGCTTTCGGATTGCACGTAAGCCAACTGTTTTATTGGAACACATGAGTTAAAAAAAACTATTGCAATTAATGCTGAAAAGAGTGTTGCTTTGTAAAGCTTTTGCATCGAAATTTAAATTTAAAGTGTGATTTAAAATTTCCTGAATAGTTCGTTTTTACAGGTTTTTGTTTAGCGAATGATATAAGGGCTTCCAGATTATGTTGCTTTTATTTTATCCCGGCTTTTTAATCAGTGGCTGTTATCTTCCCCCGGCCATAAAAAATGTGCCTATGGTTCTGAAAAAAAGCTTAAAATCCTTGCCGAGCGTCCAGTTGTCAATGTAGTTCAGATCCATGCACATCCATTGTTCAAAGTTAACTTCGTTACGGTTTGGAACTATTTGCCAAGTGCAAGTTATGCCGGGTTTAACCGACAATCTTCTCAGTTGCCAGCGCTTGTATTGTTTGACTTCCGATTCCAGCGGGGGGCGCGGACCGATAAGGGACATTTCTCCTGATATAACATTTATAAGCTGAGGAAATTCATCTATCCCGGTTTTTCTCAGGAGCCTCCCTGTGCGTGTGATCCGCGGGTCTTCTTTCATTTTAAAGGCCGGACCGTCCATTTCATTACTCTCCTTTAGGTTTTCCAGAAGTTCTTCGGCGTTGGATACCATTGTCCGGAACTTATATAGTTTGAACTTCCTTCCCCTCAAGCCGATCCTTTCCTGTTTGAAAAATACCGGACCTTTCGAATCGAGTTTAATTGCTGCAGCTACCAGGAGGAAAAAGGGGAGCAGCAAAATTGCCGCTATTAAAGAAATGTAAATATCACCCATTGTTTTTATAACATAGGTGGTTTCATGTGAAGGAATGTCAACCAGTTTCAGGTTCTTTAGTTTACTGACCGTTTTCAGCTGAAGATTTACCGCATCTATGGGCGATATGCACGACTGAAGCCGGAATAGTGCACCTACTTCGTTGCATATGTCCACTATCGCGTCAATTTCTTTTTCATCTATTTTGTTTTTACAATAAAGTACTTCATCTATTACATTGTTGTCAAGAATGCTTTTTAAATCTTTTGTGGCAGGATGTATTTTTATTTTTCCCCCGTATTTTTCCTTTATTATTTCTGAACCGGTAATTATAGAATTTATTTTGAATCCCCAATCCTTCTGGTTTATGATCTTATCAATCACCCCTTCTGAATTTTCATTTGCAATAATTGCCACATGCCTCAGATTATTTCCTTTTGCCCTGCATATTCCCAGCCGGTGTATGGCAATTAGCCTGATTGACAGTGTTACTGTCATGCTAAGCAGAACATAGGTTAAAATAAATATCACAGAAATTGAGCGTAGATCCAGGGCGAATTTAAGAATAATCAAAACAGCCAAAACCAGGATGTTGCTCCTTACAAAATTGATTATCACCGTAAGTGATCTTCTCTCCCTTGGAAGCATTGCCATAGAAGTAATATGGGAGAGTACAAACCATGAAATAATTAAAATAAAGGTGAATACTATAAATTCAGGAGCGTTAAACTGCCATGAAACATTGTAGTAATTAAAATGATTTAAAAACAAAAACTTGAAATAGGTTTGAAGGCTAAACATTAAGTCTGAGTGGGTAATTATGTATTTTGAAATGTTATAGGACAAAGGGATACAAAACAAAACAGCGGTAAATTCAATTAAGTCCAATACATTTTTAATGCTGGTTTTACCCCGTATATTTGCAGGGGTATTGATTTGCATTGTATTGATTGCATTTGCCATCTTCTGAAAGGTGCTTTAACCGCTGGTTTTAGTGAATACAAAGTCAATACAAAATACACAATTGATGCATTAATTATTACAAATTTTACTTTCTTTTTATTAAGTGTACAAGCTGATAGACAAATGATAAAAAATGAGTGACGTATATTGTAAAATATTGTTCTGCAGAGAGTTGTAAGTGATTTTTTTTTTATTCCAAGCGGTTTTAGCTGTTTTATGTATAAATATTATATGTTTGTCAAAGATCTCTTTGTTTATGATTCTTTCGGATACTGATCCAGGGTATATTATTAAAGAAAGGTGTTCTGCTTTTTACTACATGCGCCTAAAATTTCAATAAACCACTTTACACTATCAGCAAAATGTTTTATTTTAGCCATTAATTGCAATTTTTACCCGCTGTTTGAGTAATGGCAGTTTTTTGTTTGCCCCTGGGGTGAAATCCAGTTTATTAACTTAAAATATTGTAAGATGATAAAATCGTACCTTTCATTTATTGTTGTTCTGTTTACAGTAATGCCGGCTTTTACCCAAACCGCCGAACAACAAATCGATCAATTGGTAAATGATTACCATGAACATAACAATTTTAACGGGGCCGTTGTGGTGGCTAAGGATGGAGAAATTTTGTATGCCGGGGGCTTCGGATATGCCAATTATGAACTGGGGGTAAAAAACACCCCTGAAACCAAGTTCAGGATAGCCTCCGTTTCAAAGCAGTTTACCTCAATGCTGGTTATGCAGAAAGTAGCAGAGGGAAAAATGGATCTGGATGATCCCATTCGTGAATATATAGAGGATTATCCCGGGCCGCAGGGTGATATAATAACAATTCATCACCTTCTTTCCCATACTTCCGGAATGCCGCATTATGGACCATTTGAGCCCCGGTTTTCGCCGGATTACAGCCGTCAACCCTGGGAACACAGAGATTTTGTCGAGGTGTTCTGGGATTTCGACCTTCAGTTTGAACCCGGAGAGGAATACAGTTATAGCAGTTTAGGATATTACCTTCTGGGATACATTCTTGAAATAGTATCCGGCAAAGATTTTGACGAGCTGCTTGATGAAAGGATACTCCACCCGCTCGGGATGTATAATACAGGTATTGACAACCATGTAAGTATCCTTAAAAACAGGGCAAACGGTTATAATCATTCACTGGCTAGCTTTTTGAATGCCGAGTTCAGAGATATGTCAACAGCCCTGGCAACGGGCGATATGTATACCACAGTTAAGGATATTGTTTTGTGGGATAAGGCTCTTTATGACAATACCCTGCTTGACGAAGAGTACCAGTCTCTTATTTTTACACCTAATCTTTCAAATTACGGTTATGGCTGGTTTGTTGACTACAGGGATATAAACGATAATGACAGTATCCTGACCCACCGGCATTCGGGTGGCACCAACGGGTTCAATTGCCTGACAACAAGATTGCCGGAGGAGAGGTATCTGATTACAGTTCTGTCAAATGCTCGTCCGGGACCAACAACAGGTATAACCAACAATATAATAAATATACTCAATGACAGACCTGTGGATTTCAGCCGTTCGTCAAAAATAGCCACAGCACGCGTTCTGGATGAGGAAGGGGTGGATGAAGCGGTAGCTCATTTCCGCTATCTTTCCGAAGAGCGTTCTGAAACTTATGATGTAAGACTCGGTCAGCTCAGCAGTCTGGTTTCAGATCTCATCGGCATTGATCGTACCGGGGAAGCTGTCGCTTTCGGGGAGCTGGCAGTTGAGCTTCACGATGAATCGGCCAATGCACACATGCTTGCCGGTAATGCATATTATGCAAATGGTGAAGCGGAAGAAGCTGTTAAATATTATGCTAAGGGGCTTTTGATAGATCCCGGGCACAGGGGGATACTTAGGAGATTCAGAAGGGCAGAGGATTTAAATTAGCCGGTGAGCCTGTTATTTTGTTAGCCTGAGTTACCCGAAATTTAAAAATATTGGAAGTAAGCGAAACTATGTTCATTTTTTTGATTAATTGAAATTTAAACTAAACAGGAAATTATGAGACTTTTTTTTATTTTACCAATTATTATTTTATTCCTTGTTGTAACAGGTTGCAAGGATGAGACCGAAAGGAAAATTGATGAGCTGATGCAGCATTACCATGAAAAAGAACTTTTCAACGGTTCGGTGGTTGTTGCAAAAGAAGGTGAAGTTGAATATGCCAGGGGCTTCGGCAATGCAAGTCATGAGCATAATGTGCCAAACCGCCCTGAAACCAAATTCAGGATAGCCTCCGTATCAAAGCAGTTCACCTCAATGCTGGTTATGCAGAAGGTTGCCGAAGGGAAAATGGATCTGGATGATACCATACGTGAATATATAGAGGATTATCCCGAGCCGCAGGGTGATATAATAACAATTCATCACCTTCTTTCCCATACTTCCGGAATGCCGCATTATGGACCATTTGAGCCGCAGTTTTCGCCGGATTACAGCCGTCAACCCTGGGAACACAGAGATTTTGTCGAGGTGTTCTGGGATTTCGACCTTGAATTTGAACCCGGAGAGGAATACAGTTACAGCAGTATAGGATATTACCTTCTGGGTTACATTCTTGAAAAGGTGTCGGGGAAAGACTTTGACGAGCTGCTTGATGAACGGATACTTCATCCTTTAGGGATGTATAACACCGGATTGGTGGATCATGTGACCATATTGGATAACAAGGCAGGCGGTTATTCCATAGAAGAAGACAGCCTTATTCTTGCTGAGTTCAGGGACTTGTCAACCGCCCTTGCCACAGGCGACATGTATACCACCGTATTGGATATGGTTTTGTGGGATGAGGCGATCCGTAATAATACTTTGCTTGAGGAAGAGTACCAGTCGCTCCTTTTTGAGCCGAACATTTCAGATTACGGTTACGGGTGGCGTATCAGTTACATGGATCTGAATGAGAATGACAGTGTACTCACCCACAGTCACGGAGGGTCGACAAACGGATTTCAGTGCCTTACCACAAGGTTACCCGAGGATGACTACTTTGTAACGGTACTTGCAAATGTGCGCCCGATCGACAGGAGTGAAATTGTTGAAAATATTGTCAAAATCCTCTATGATGTACCGTTTGAAATTGAAGAGGAAGAAGAGGAGTAGCATTTAAAGCAGGGAAAATTATATTTTAAAGAGAACCGGTCCGGGGGGTGTAAAAGGTTGTTTTAACCGGAAAGGCTTGTGTAAAAGCTTGCTTTAACCGGTCCGGCAGTTGAAAATTTGTTCAAACCGGACCGGTTTTTTATTTAATGCATTTTATTATTTCTTTTTAATACATCTTATTGATAAACCCATGTTTTTGGGAAAGTAAAACCTGCCGATCTGGCCGCTGTCGTGAAAGAGGTATCTGATCCAGGCGCTGTCGGCTTCAGCCGTGGTTGAGCTCCACCAGTTTCCTATGTAGTGGAGCTGTTCGGAATACCCCCTCTGGTCACGAAATCCTCCGGGCAGTGCAGTAAAACCGGTTTCATTTGTTGCAAGGGTATTTGGAGAACGCCAGAACCCGGTTTGATCTCTTACAGTACCTGTTGCCTTTAATTTACCGCCATGGTCACTTCCGCGTAGTTCAGTACGTTCAATTTCATAATCATCCATACCCAGATACCTTTCAAGCTCCTGCCAGTCTTCTTCTGATGGGACCTTCCATCCTTCAGGGCAAACACACCTTTCATCCTCTATAACATACCAGTTGTAAAGGAACCCGTATGTCGACTGATTGTCGCCCTCATCTTCATAAACGCCGTAATAAGGCTGCGAGGTGGTCCTCCATTGATCGTCTTCTTCACCTACATATTCTATTGATGACCCGTCACGGAATCTCGTAGTTGCAAGGTTTTCTGCCATCCATTTCTGCTCGCCTATAACCTTTGTTTTATATTTGTTGCCCCCTATGTCTCTTACACTGCTTTCCAGTGCCCATGTTTCAAATTCATATTCCGCACCGTAAGAGGTGCCTTCCTGATTGGTTGCGTAGGCTTTTACGAAATATGTGGTGTTATCTGTTATATCTGTTATTTTGGAGCTGAACTCTCCCGTACCGTGCCCCATTTCTCTCTTTTGTCCGGTTTCCTCCGCATCCGGTG
>Ga0207421_10004645_pt1 | contig 15696 bp, 19 predicted proteins | sample SodLakKL_010_SED_4_FD_187542 | JGI IMG/M metagenome (GOLD analysis project Ga0207421, IMG submission 187542) | Alkaline sediment microbial communities from Lake Tanatar, Kulunda Steppe, Russia - 8KL_010_SED (SPAdes) (version 2) | ecosystem: Environmental > Aquatic > Non-marine Saline and...
TCTCCTGAAAAGATCAAAGAGCTCTTCGATCTCTCTGACAGCATGGAGGTTACGGTGCTGATATCTCTGGGTTATTTCGATGAAAGCGCTGAACTCTCCGCCCGTGAGACCAGGCTTCCCTATGATGAGATCGTTGAGGAATATTAAGCATATGTGTAAATTTTACTTTGAAATGGAATAATTTATTGACAGAATTAAACTTTTGTGATTTAATATACTTAATAAGTATCAGGGCTGCAGCCGACATATAAATCCACTACTAAAGGGTATTTTAGCTGTGAATTTGATGATCGAACTGCCGCCCATCACATGTTATGGGGGGTGAGAAAATCAAATTTTATCGAAGTTGTGCAACTGTGGTCGACCGGGAAGGCAGAATCAAAATACCCGATTTTATTCTGCAGAATCAGGATATCAACCCCGATGATTCACTGGAAGCGGTCTTCCGAGAGGATGAGATAGTTCTGAAAAAGGCAGAGTTTAACTGCTATTTCTGTTCCGGATCCGGAGCGGAGAGAGTTATGCGCGGCAGGGCGATCTGCTCGGTATGTGGTGATGAATTGAAAAATCTGGTCAAAGAAAATTGAGTTCTGGTTAAAACACATATAGAATCAGCAGTCAGAGAACTCCCGGTTTCAATAACGGGAGTTCTCTGCCGTGGAGGCAGGTGTCTGCAATAAAAAATTTATCCCCCCGCAGGTTGCAGTTGAGCATAGCCGATTTTGACATACCTGAGGATATAAAAGCGTTTCTGCGAGATAATGCAGACAGAGTCTGGATTGTGGGCGGTGCTGTCCGGGATCTCATCCTGGGCAGAGAGCCGGCAGATTATGATTTTCTTATCACAGATGTGGCAGAGGAGGAGATGGATGATCTGCTCGGCAGGGCGGAAAGAGCCGGTGAGCATTTTCCGGTATATCTCTGGCAGGGTGTGGAGTTTACCCGGACTTCTTCTTCCTTCCCCTGGTCAGATCTCAAAAGACGGGATTTTACCATCAACAGTCTGGCTGTAAAACTCGCCGGTGGTAGAATTTATGACCCACAGGGAGGGTTTTATGATCTGGAAAATAAACTTCTACAGCCTTTGCCCGGCGCTTTCTCCCGCGATGCTCACAGATTCTACAGGGCACTTCGTTTCATATCACAGCTGCCGGAGTTCGATCTGACCGAACACTGTTACAATAAGCTGGCAGATATGGAGGAGAAAGCTCTGGCTGAAATTTTTCCGGAGAGGGTGGCGGAGGAATTCAAACTCGTTCTGACGGCTGAGTGCGGTGAGAGATTCTTTTTTCTGCTCGATGAGCTCGATATATCTTCACCACACTTCAGCTGGCTTGAAACCGATCTGCAGAGATCCCTTAAAAGATGGCGGGCAGTCCGGCAGCTCTCAGACCATCCCAAACTTCTCTTTGCCGCCCTGGCACTCGATACAGCCTGTAAAAGAGAACTGCAGGGGGTGCATGATATTCTGCCACTTCCTAAAAAATGGTATAGGGCGGCTGAGCTGGCAGCCAAAGCAGTGGAAGAAGTCAGGAACTGGCAGGAAATCTCCCCCGCCGAACTGGCTGAAACTCTGGCCGGGCTGAAAACCGATGTCCTCAATCTGCAGGAATGTGTGCTGCTGGCCCGTGCTTCCTCCCGAATCCGGCACGAGTTCCGCAATCTGGAGCAGGAGAGAAGGTATTATCACCAGCTTCTGGCACTTAACCGGGACCTGAATGATGCCGTGAAAGGCCATGACCTTCTAAACCAGATGTGTCAAGGGCCGGAACTGGGAAGAGAGCTGCTGGATAGGAGGAAAAGATGGCTGGAGAGAAACAGGGAAGAGTACCATCAGATATAAATTCTGCCGCCGGCCTGTAAAACTTGGCTTTGATATGATAAAATGGCTTTGAACTAAAATGCGGGGCTGGAGGGGATTGATTTTGTCAGCAGCAGAACTGATTATAAATTTAGTGATAGTGGCCTTTATTTTCGCTCTGGTCTGGTATCTGCTTTCTCTGAGGGGTCTAAAAAAAAGAGGTGAGTATACGGAAAAGAGGCGTTCACAGCTGAGAAGAGAGACCATAAAAACCACTGTGATTTTTGTCGTTTTCTACCTGATTTTACAGCTGATCTGGCAGCTGATCTGAGAGATTTTTAATTAATCCGGTCAGAAGACTTGATTTTTTGTGCCCTGTTATGTTATTTTTATAACGAGAACAGAGAGCAGAGTGGAAGGAGCATGTCATAATCCAGCCAGGAGGAGGCATTAGCCAAGATGAAATTTAAGGAAAAGGGCAGCATGATAATACTGTCAACAGTTACAGCAGGTCTGGTATTTTTCTTTATGCTATTCTCTCCCCTGATTGCGTCTGCAGATAATTCAGCTCCTGTAGATGAGGACTGGCTGCAGGAGACTGTGGGCGGGATGAATATAGATCAGGTGGAACTGGTGGAGAATGCCGAAGATTACGGATTGCCTCTTTTGTATCTGGAGAACTATCTGGCGAATATTCTGCCTGATCTGGCAGAACCCGGCAGATATCTCATCGATTCTGATTCCCGGCCCGAGGGCCTCTTTCAGGTTGAAGATTTTGAGCAGCTGGAGAAGCAGTTTGACGAACAGCCTGAGAACTGGGAGGAAGGAGATGAGTGGGTCTGGGAGTTTGCAGATGAAGAGAGATATGTGGAGATTGTGCTCACAGCAGAGATGATTGATTATGTGGAAGAACCGGGCATACCCATGGTCAGCAGGATTATCTTTGATCTGGAGTATGCTGCACCTCATTTAGATATTACAGGCACCGTCAGGGTGAGGGATGACATCGATGATGTCGATATGATTCTGGAAATGGAGAACAGACAGGCGAATATAACCAGCATAAGCACAGATATAAATTTTGATCTTATCAATAGAATTGAGGAAGATCTCAGATTTTCAGGGGTCCTGGATCTGCCTGGAGCCAGCATAGAGGGCGAACATCGTTTTCTCTTTACGGAGAGGCCCAGAGATCTGCCCCGGGTGCAGCCTCTCTATCTCGATGAATATATTTTAAGCGGCTTTTTCTCTTCCTCAAACTTTGCTTTAGAAGGTGATCTGTGGCTCTGTACGGAATCAGTGGTCATGAACGGTTATACGGTAATTGATTGATTGAAATTTTAAAATATCATGGTCGGGTATCAAAATTACTCAGTGAATATCTATCACACAGGCTGGAATTGAAAGGAGGGCTAAGATGCCGCAGGATCCTGACTTAGTTGTGACCGATGCTCCTCATCTCATAACAGATGGGGACAGCACAGATCTGGTAATGATCGATGTAATACTGGCGCTTATTCCAGCCTCGCTGGCCAGTATTTATCTTTTCGGCATGAACTCAGTCCAGATTATTCTGGCTGCTGTCATAGCAGCAGTTCTGGTTGAATCAGTTATCATGCAGAGGCTGGGAAGTCTGCGCGAATTTTTTGATGACGGCAGTGCAGCTTTGACGGGTCTGCTGCTGGCTTTAACGCTGCCCCCTGACATATCACCGCTCCTGGCAGCTGTGGGAGCAGCCCTGGGCATCCTTGTCGGAAAACTCATGCTGGGAGGTCTGGGCAATAATATATTCAATCCCGCACTTGTGGGCAGAGCCATAATGCTGGCTCTGTGGCCGGCTTCCATGACCACTTTTGTCGATCCGGTGGAAGGGGCTACGGCTGCCACTCCCCTGGCAGGTGCTGAGTTCAGTTACTGGAATATGTTTTTGGGCAATATACCCGGCAGCCTGGGCGAAACTTCGGCTTTACTTCTGCTGCTGGGTGGTGTATATCTCTTCATTAGAAACAGAATCGGCTGGAGAATACCGCTGGGATATATGGGCACTGTGGCCGTACTGACACCTCTTTTGGGTGCCAATCCGCTCTTCCATCTTCTGAGCGGGGGATTGATTCTGGGAGCGCTGTACATGGCCACTGATATGGTTACATCTCCGGTAACAGCCAGGGGGAGATTGCTCTTCGGTGTGGGCTGCGGTCTTTTTACGGTCGTGATCAGGCTCTTTGCCACACTGCCTGAAGGTGTAACATATGCGATTTTGATAATGAATGCTCTGGTGCCTCTTCTGGACAGATTTTTCCGGCGCAGGGCATTCGGGGAGGTAGAATAGGATGGATGCCAGAGGCCAAAAATTTTCGCTGGGCATATTTATCGTGGCCATAACAGTCGTTATATCTATTCTGCTCTTATCATATGCCCAGTCTGTTACCGAGCAGCTGGTCGTAGAGGATGATGTGCCCGAGGAGATGCGGGAGCATCTGGTGCAGATCTATGACGATGACGCCACCTTCTCTGAATTTGAATATGAGGGAGATATGTTCTACGTAGTTCGGGAGGGAGGAGATGTCATAGGTATGGCCCATATTGCTGTCGGCGCCGGTTATGGCGGTGATATGGACGTTCTGGTCGGTCTGGATGATGCGGGCGATATAGTCGGAGTTAATGTTATAGAGCATTCAGAGACTCCCGATCTAGGTGATAGAGTGCTCGAAGACGATTTTAAGGAGAGATTTGTCGGCCTGGGCTATAATGATCCCATAGAGATCGGTGAGGATGTAGAGGGACTTACAGGTGCTACTGTTTCGGCTGAGGCCATGGCTGAAGCTGTTAGAGAAGCTGTCGACCTTACCTTCACAGCCCTGCGCTCTGGTGAGTATTAAGCGGAGGAGGAATGCAATATATGAATCTGTTCAGTTCGGAATTCTGGCAGGAATCCAGAGTACTGCTGGTTTTGGTGGCTCTGGCTCCGGCTCTGGGGGGAGCCACAGGTATTCGCAATGCTCTGTGGCTCAGCGGCCTGACGCTGCTGGCGATAATTGGAGCCGGGCTCGTAAATGTGGCTCTCAAGGGTGTAATAACACCGGGAGCGAGAACCCCCTTTACAATTGTGGTGACCATAACACTTATTTCACTCTTTCAGATATATCTTTCCATTGTGGATTCTGCTCTGCTGGAGGAGCTGGGAATCTACCTGCCCCTGATCACAGTCAACATACTCGTTCTGAGGCAGTCTGTGCTTTTCGAAGCTGAAGATGTCAGCAGAGAATTTAGAGGGAGCATCTGGCTGGGCTTTAAGTTTGCTCTGCTGCTTATCTTTATCGGAGGCCTGCGGGAGCTTTTTCTCACAGGAGAAATTACTGGCGCTGAGGTCTTTGCCCGCGATATATCCTTTTTCGGTGAGCCCGGAGGTTTTCTCATAGTGCTGGGTGCTTTGGTGGCTCTCTATAAGGCTGTATTTTCCGGCTCTGCAGCGGACAGGGAGGTAAGTTAGTATGGGAGAACTTCTTTATATACTGCTGGGAGGAGTATTCTGGAACAACATAGTGCTGACACATCTGCTGGGGCTGACGCCCTTTCTGGTGGAAAGAAAGAGCTCTCTGCAGAAGACGGCCGGCATGGGTTTTATGACCACTATTTTACTTATAGCTGCAGCTCTTTTCACATTTATAATCTATGATGTTATCCTTGTTCCACTGGGGCTGACCTATCTCAACAATCTTGTTCTCATACTTCTTCTGCTCGTGCTGGTAATTTTCATGCAGATGCGGCCGCAAAATTCACCGCGGGAAAGGGCCTGGCATTTTTACCTGCCGGATGTGTTCTTTAACACAGCTGTATTTGGCATGCTGCTTCTTCAGGTGGCAGAATGGGAGACACTTGTGGAAGCAGTTGTCAGTGCAGCCGGTGTTGGACTGGGCTTTGCCATACTGCTCATAATTGTGGACAGCATAAATAACCGTGTGGAAAAACTGCCGGTGCCGGAATGGCTCAAAGGAGTTCCCATACAGCTGATAATTCTGGGGATTCTGGCCCTGGCTGTATCCGGCTTTGATGGAATTTAAAGTTGAGCTATACGGAGGTGGCCGATAATGGCTGAAGATCTAAATTCAGATGTTAACTCAAATGAGATATCGGATTATGAAGAAAAGTCCTTTGAAAAAGGACTCTATATTCCCCATCACAAGGAATATACCAATGATAAGGAGATAACCAGGCTTCCCTGGCCTGACAGGGTTATTCTTCCCCTCAATCAGCATATCGGGGAGACGGTTGAACCCCTGGTTGAAGTTGGAGATGAGGTTGAAAAGGGGCAGCTGATAGGCGATCTGGATGAATTCTGGTCCGCCCCTGTCCATGCCAGTGTCAGCGGTGAGGTGGCTGCCATTGAGGAAAGGCCTGCAGCCGGAGGTGAAGAGATACTTTCGGTTGTTATCGATGCCGGGGAAGAACAGCCGGAATATCAGGGTGAGGAGAGTGTAGACTGGCAGGATCTCGGCATCCAGGAGATGAAGGATATGCTGAAAGAATACGGCATCGTCGGCATGGGCGGTGCAGCATGTCCCACCCATATCAATGTCAGCACAGATGATCCCGTGCCCCATCTGATATTGAACGGGGCGGAGTGTGAACCATTTCTAACCTGTGATCACCGCATGATGGTGGAATGGGCGGATAAGCTGATAGAGGGTGCCCGAATTCTGTTCAGGATCATCAAGGCGGAAAAGTGCCACATAGGGATCGAGACCAATAAACCCGACGCCATAGAGGTGCTCAGGGATAAAACTTCTGATCTGGATAATTTTGAAGTTGTGCCTCTCGATACAAAGTATCCCCAGGGCTATAAGAAGAGCATGATCAAGGCCATCACCGGCAAAGAGCCTCCCATGGGTGCCAGGTCGGCTGATGTGGGCTGTATTGTGCGCAATATAGGCACCACAATCGCCATCTATGAAGCTATTGCCAGAAAAAAACCCCTTTTCGAGAGGGTTGTTACCGTCAGCGGACCTCACACAGTCCCCGAAGCCGGAAATTATCTCATGCCGGTGGGAACCCCGGTGCGACATGTTCTGGAGGCCACGGGTGTAGATGTGGGGGATATATCCGGACACAAGATAATCATGGGAGGTGCCATGACCGGTACTGCTATCGGCAGTCTGGATGTTCCCGTAACGAAGAGCGATACCGGGGTACTTCTTATACCGCCGGAGATGGCTCATCTCGGTCCGGGAGAGCAGGAGAAGGCCTGCATACGCTGTGGCAAATGTGTGAGTTCCTGCCCCATGAAGCTCTATCCCCATGAACTGAGCCTGGCCGCCAGAGCCGGCGAATATATGGATGCGGAAAAACTGCATGCCACAGAATGCGCTGAATGCGGCATCTGCACTTTTGTCTGTCCTTCCATGCGCACTGTGGCCGAATCCATAATGGAAGCCAAACCACATGCCAAAAAAATTAGAAGAAATAAAGACTGAATATAAAAAAGTTATATAGTTTATATATCTAAGCCGGCATCTCATCTGTGATGATGTCGGCTAATGTATTTTAACATATAATTTAATCAGATAATTCTGTCCTGCGGCAGGAAAACAGGCCCCTTATCCAGAATAATTATAAAATCAGAAGGGGTATGGAATAATGAAAAGACGAGTGAGCAGCATAAGCAATACAATAAACGAGGTTGTATCTTCCCGGCCGGATGCTGGTTCGGTTCCAGAGGTTAAAGGCGGAGAAGGCAGGGGAGATGATTATTCCCGGGATGGTGATGCTCTGGTCCTTTCCGAGCTGGCCAGAAAACTCCATCACCTCATGGATATTCTGGAAGATGAGGAGTTGAAAGCTGAAAATAAGGGCTTTCATTTTATCATGGAAAAATTCCTGGAAAACCCGAAAGTTTATCAGGTGAGAAATTTTGTCGATACGCTGATAGAGGTCCGGGAGATGGAAGGGGAATGTTTTGGCAAAATTCTGCGGCAGGCCAGTCATCTTCAGGCAGAGGAGCTTAATCCCAATCTATGGCTGGGAATTCTGACCCGTCTTTCTCCCCGTGAGGTAGTGAGCTTCAACAGAGTGACTGCGGAAATTTTTACCCGGCGGAACAGAGAGGATTTTGTCAGCGAGCTGGTGGCCTTTCTGGAGGAAGTCAGGAAAATCTTAAATGAATTTCAGCATGATGGAGTTGAGAAGCGCTGCGAAAAAATTGAGCAGGCGCGTATTTCGACAGGGTAGCATTTTGCATATTTAATAACTTTTATTACCGAAGTTTCATTAAATAGTATAATATTACTGTTTTTTTTGATTGTAAAATGCACTGTCTGGATGTTAGAATGTGTATATGGAGGTTATGTTTTGATTTTGGTCTTGAAAGTTCGTCTAATTTGTGCTTAAAAATGGGTTCAGCAGCTGCAGAAGCTGCATTTTCGTTTTTCATTTTGATAGAGTTCTTTTGATAGGGTTCTTCTACATAAATGTTCAGGTAGGGCTCATATGGCTATAATGGAAAGAGGAGGTGCTCTGGAATTTGAACTCGGTGCTGATAGTTGATGATGCTTCCTTTATGCGGCTCAATCTCAAACAGATACTGGAAGAGGATGAATATGAAATTGTAGGAGAAGCTGAGAACGGCAGAGAGGCTGTGGAAAAATACCAGAATCTGGAGCCTGATATTGTCACCATGGATATCACCATGCCGGAGATGGATGGACTTGAGGCTATCAAGGCTATCAAGGATATAGATCCCGGGGCAAATATTGTGGTGGTCAGCGCTATGGGCCAGCAGAAGATGGTCATCGAGGCTATAGAAGCTGGTGCTGAGGATTTTATCGTCAAACCGTTCAAGGATGAGAGGGTAATCGAAGCCCTGAAAAAGGTTGACTGAACTGCTTAACTTATTATGCCTGGTATGTTATAATTTATAAAATAAGTTGTCAGCAGCATGAAAACCTACACAGAAACTGCAACCGGGGGTCTGGTCATATGGATGATTACATAGGTATGCTCGAAGCAGGTATGGAGGGAGCTTCCCGCCGGCAGGAGGCTCTGACGAATAATATAGCCAATGTCGACACACCCGGATACAAACGCGAGGATGTGGAATTCAAAGGGATGCTGGCGGAAAAGGCCGGCTCAGATAACGCAGGAGGCGAAAGCCTGCAGAGGACCGATCCCCGACATATATCCGGGAGGCGGGGTGATGCTGCCGAAGATAATTTTGTGCATTTTAGAGAAGAGGGGACCGCGCTCCGCCATGATGAAAACAATGTCGATATAGAAAGGGAGATGGCGGAGATGGCCAAAAACGAGCTCTATTTCAATACCGTCGCCCAGCAGCTCGATGCTAAATTTAACAACCTGCAGACGATTATGGACAGGAGCGGATAATCATGTTTGAAAATATCAACACCAGCTCTTCCGGTCTGACCGCCCAGAGAACCCGCATGGATATAATCTCTGATAATATTGCCAATGTAAATACCACCCGCACACCGGAGGGGGAGCCCTATCGGCGGAAGATGCCTGTATTCAGCAGCCGAGATGATGAGACAGCCCCTTCCTTTTCAAATTTTATCGGCGGCAGGTTGAGAGCTGACTCTTCCCCCGGCGAAGGGGAAAGGGGTGTGGAGATAACGGAGATTGCTGAAGACGATAGTCCATTTAAAACAGTCCATGAACCCGAACACCCCGATGCCGATGAGGAGGGTTATGTGGAAAAGCCCAATGTAGATATTACGATGGAGATGGTCGATATGATAGATGCCTCACGGGCCTATGAGGCAAATATCAACGCCATGGATACCAGCACTGATATGGCGATGAGAGCGCTGGATATCGGAGGAGCTTAATTTCTTGCCCCGGAAATGAGGAGTGATATTTTATGGAACCGATTGCAGATAGGCTGGAACTGCTTTCCAGCCCGGAAGCCAGGGAAGAGCCCGGTCTGGAAAGGGATCATCCCGTGGAGGATTTTGCCGATCTGCTCTCTGACAGTCTAAATGAAGTCAGTGAAATGGAGAGAGAAGCGGAGGATTTGAGTGAGCAGTTTGCCCTGGGCGAGATAGATGATGTACATAGAGTTACAGTGGCGACGGAGAAGGCCCGTCTTGCTCTGCAGTTGACCACAGAAGTTCAGAACCGGGTTGTTGAGGCTTATGATGACATAATGAGAATGCAGATATAGTGAGGTATTTTTATGATGGGTAGAATCAAAGAATTTTTAAAGCAGCTCCAGAAACTCTGGAATAAACTGGATACCAGAGCTAAAATTATCATCGGATCAGCATCTCTGGTGGTATTCACCGGGTTGATATTTCTGGTTTTTGTGCTGGGAGATCCGAATTATCAACCTATATATGAAGATCTAGCGCCCGAAGATGCCAGTGCCATAGTCGATGAGCTGGAGAACAGGGGAGTGAGCTATCGCCTCCAGGATGGCGGTGCCACAGTTCTTGTGCCCTCTGAGCATGTTCACGATATGCGCCTGGCTCTCGCCGGAGAAGATCTCCCCACCTCAGGACAGGTGGGGTTTGAGGTTTTTGACGATGTTCAGTTTGGCACCACAGATTTTGAGCGCAGGGTAAATCTTTACAGGGCTATGGGTGGCGAACTCAGCCGTTCTATTGAGACCATGAATGCTGTCAGTTCTGCCAGAGTTCAGATAACCGCTCCGGAAGAGAGTCTCTTTATCTCCGAGGAGAGGCCTGCTGAGGCCTCGGTTATGCTGGACCTGGAGTCAGGTCACGATCTCTCCCCCGAACAATCAAGGGCTATAGGAGATCTGGTTGCCAGCGGTGTGCCCGATCTGCAGCTGGAAAATGTGACAATCGTTGACACAGCCGGCAATCTACTGGCACCTGAAGATATGGGTGGTGAGGATGATTTTCGTCAGGCCCAGGATATTAGTTCAACCCAGAGGGAGATGGAAAGGGAATATGAGGATAATCTGAGAGAGCGGCTTAATGCCATGCTGACAAGGATACTGGGCCCGGATAACTTTACCGTTCAGGTCGAATCCAGAATGGATTTCGACCTCAGAGAAAGGGAGTCCCATACATATCTGCCCGTGATAGATGAGGAAGGACTGCCCAGAAGCCGGGAGGAGCTGCGCGAGATATACTACGGTGGTGAAGTCCCTGAAGATGGCGGAGAGCCGGGTACTGCTTCCAATATTCCCGGTTATCTATCTCCCGAGGATATGGAGGAAGAAGGTTTTTACGAGCGCACGGAGGAGACGATCAACTATGAGATGGATGAAGTGGTAGAAAGGGAGGAGTTTGCTCCTGGATCTATCGAACAGCTTTCCGTCTCAGTAATGGTTGATGAAGAGATGGGGGAAGATGAACTGCTTGTACTGGAAGAATCAATACAGGCTGCTGTAGGATTTGATGACGAGCGCGGTGACACGGTAAATGTTACCTCACTTGAATTTGATAGAACAATAGAGGAAGAAATGGCCGCAGCCCGGGAGAGAGAGGAAGCCGCCCGCCGCCGCCAGTTTCTCATCTACAGCGGCTTGATTGTGGGAATTCTGCTGCTTGCTCTACTGGCTGTTTTCCTGCTCCGACGCAGAGGGGGGCGCCAGGAAGAGATGGCTGTGCCTGAAGGTGCCAGGGTTGATATGATGGTTGAAGAGGAGGAGGAAGAAATCGAACTGCCCGATGAGGAGCTCTCAGAAGATGAGAAGAAAGTCCGCAAGATGAGAGAAGAGCTGCATGAAATGGCCGAGGACCAGCCCGAGGAGATGGCGGAACTGATAAAAAGCTGGCTGATGGAGGAATAAGAGGTGATTTTCAGTGCCCGGAAGTAGAATCGATGGTAGAAAAAAAGCTGCTATACTGCTGGTATCGCTGGGTTCAGATGTGTCTGCCAGCATATTTGAGCATCTATCCGATGAAGAAATAGAGGAGTTGACGCTGGAGATTGCCAATCTTCAGGAGGTTGATCAGGGCGTAAAACAGGATGTGGTGGAAGAGTTCTACCAGCTGGCTCGAGCTCAGGATTATATAGACCGCGGGGGGATTCAATATGCCCGGGATGTTCTGCAGAAGGCCGTTGGTGAGGAGAGGGCCAGGGATATTCTGGGACGCCTTACGGCTACACTGCAGGTGCGTCCCTTCGATGCCATCCGCAAAACTGATCCCTCACAGCTCATCAATTTCATTCAGGACGAACATCCTCAGACAATAGCTCTGGTTCTGGCCTATCTCGACCCCCAGCAGGCCTCTGAGGTTTTGAGCTCCCTTCCCGGCGAGATACAGACTGAAGTCTCCATGAGGCTGGCCACCATGGACAGGACCTCGCCGGAGATAATAAAAGATGTTGAGGATATTCTGGAGCAGAAGCTCTCCTCGGTGGTGACGGAGGAATACGCCCGGGCCGGGGGGATAGAATCCATAGTCGATGTCCTCAACAGTGTCGACAGGGGCACTGAGAAGAATATTCTGGATGAAATGGAGCAGGAAGATCCTGAGCTGGCGGAGGAAATAAAACAGCGCATGTTCGTATTTGAGGATCTCACACTGCTTGACGACCAGGCCATTCAGCTCACACTGCGCCAGGTTGAAACAGATGATCTGGCTCTGGCCCTCAAAACTGCCAGCGATCAGGTGGAAGAGAAGATACTGAGCAATATGTCTCAGCGGGCTGCCGAAATGCTGCAGGAAGATATGGAGTATATGGGCCCGGTCAGAATACGCGAGGTAGAAGAAGCCCAGCAGCGCATAGTCAATGTGGTCAGAGAACTGGAGGAGAGCGGCGAGATTGTCATTGCCCGCGGCGGGGAGGAAGAGATCATTGTCTGAAACTGATGGTAATATCATTAAATCTTCAAAGATCACCGGTGAATACAGGCTCAGCGAGAGAGAAGCAAGAAAGAAGAGAAGAAGGGAGAAGAACAGTGAGCAGGAGAGAAAGAAAAACCTGAAAAAAGAAATCAAGGATGAGAGGGATAGAATACTGCATAGGGCCCGGGAAGAAGCTGAGGATATAGTGGCCGAAGCTGAAGAAGAAGCTGAAAAAATACTGGAAGAGGCCCAAAAAAAAGCTGAAAATATCAAAGAAGAGGCCAGAGAAGAAGGCAGGACAGATGGCTTTGAGCAGGGATATCAGGAGGGGGAGGCAAAGATAAAAGAAGAGATAAGAGCTGAACATGAAGAAAAGCTTGAGGCCATCACAGATGCAGTGAAGAAGGCAGAGGCTGAGCTGGAGGCTGAGCTGGAGCGCATTCCCGATAAAGTTGTCAGCCTTTCTCTGCAGATATCCGAACGCATAGTCCAGAGCTCCCTGGAGATAAAGCCCGAGCTGATAATACCTGTAGTGAAGGACTGTCTGCAGGAGGTCGGATTAAATCAGAACAGTCTGAAAGTCAGGGTCAGTCCCGGACTTGACGTATATCTCTCTGATCTGAAAAATTCCCAGCCGGATAATACGGATATTGAGATAGTTCCAGATCCCGGTCTGGAACCTGGAGATTGTCTGGTGGAGACGGATTTTGGTGGTCGTGATGCGACCATTAAAAATAAACTCAACCAGCTGGAGAAGCAGCTCTACAATGGCAGTGGATAGAAGAGGTGATCGGTCTTTGCATTTAAAGCAGGTGGATTTTGCCAGCCTTTCCAAAAATGTAAGGGAGGCCAGGCTCAAGAGCAACTTCGGTTACATAACCCGTGTTGTGGGACTGATAATAGAGTCCCAGGGGCCTGAGGTCAGCATAGGCGAAATCTGTCATATAAAAAACCATGATGAGCCGATTAAAGCTGAAGTTGTGGGCTTTGAGGACAATAAAGTTCTGCTCATGCCTCTCGGTGATATTGGGGGTGTAAATCCCGGGGCCAGGGTGATGGCTACGGGCGAGAGGTTCACCATTAATGTGGGGGAGAGAATGCTGGGCACTGTTCTCAATGGTCTGGGCCAGCCCCGACGGGGAGAGATAAAAAATCAGCAGGAGCTGCCCGAAGCCCCTGTAATCAGCGATCCCCCGGAACCTTTGACAAGGCAGAGGATAACCGAACCGTTGAGCCTGGGTATCAGATCAATTGATGGTCTTTTGACCTGTGGTCGTGGTCAGAGAATAGGGATCTTTGCCGGCAGCGGTGTGGGCAAGAGCACACTGCTGGGTATGGTGGCCCGCAAAGCTGAATCCGACATAAATGTTATCGGTCTTATCGGTGAACGCGGCCGGGAGGTCAGGGATTTTATAGAAAAAGATCTGGGCCAGGAGGGGCTGGAAAAATCGATTATCGTGGTGGCCACCTCCGATGAGCCGGCCCTGGTCAGATTTAAGGCCGCACAGGTTACCACAGCCATTGCCGAGTATTTTCGGGATCAGGGTCAGGATGTGCTGCTGATGATGGACTCCCTGACCAGAGTTGCCAGAGCCCTGCGTGAGATAGGTCTGGCTGTAGGTGAACCCCCTGCTACACGCGGTTATCCTCCTTCGGTTTTCAATCGACTCCCACGGCTCCTGGAAAGGACAGGTGCGGGAGAGGAGGGCACGATAACAGCCCTTTACACTGTTCTGGTAGAAGGAGATGACTTCAATGAACCGGTCTCAGATACCGTTCGAGCTATTCTCGACGGCCATATAGACCTTTCCCGTGAGCTGGCTTCACGCAACCACTATCCGGCTGTGGATGTGCTGAGCAGTGTCAGCAGGGTGATGCCTGATATAGTAGAAGATGAGCATCAGGATGCTGCGGGTGAGTTTAAGAAGCTGCTGGCAGATTATAGAGAATCCGAGGATCTGATCAATATAGGTGCCTATGAGAAGGGAAGCAATCCGGATGTGGACAGAGCACTGGAGAGAATAGATGAGATCAATGAATTTCTGCAGCAGGATGTGGAGGAGACCGCAACCTTCTCAGATACAATTTCTGGCCTCAAGGAGATAGTCAGCTGAAGCATTAAACGGGGTGTTAGTCGATGAAGGAGTTTGAGTTCAACCTTGCCAAAGTTCTCAAAGTGAGAAATATAAGAGAGGAAATGGCTCACATTGATTACCTTCAGGCCCGCCAGCATTTTGAAAGGATTGAAGATGAAATAGATGGCCTGATAACAGATCAGAGACGGGTTTATAAACATCTGAGAGATAAAGAGAGCCTGGACCCCGGACATGCTCTGCAGGCGCGCAGATGGCTTCAGCACAACCGCTCGGAAATAGAATCATTACAGGAAGATCTCTCCCGCCAGCAGGAGATAGTGGAGGAGAAGCGTGAGAAGCTGAAGAAGAGATCACAGCGCAGGCAGGCGCTGGAGAAGTTAAAAGAGAACAAGGCGGAAGAATATTACCGGGACATGCAGAAGGAAACGCAGAAGCGAATCGATGATATAGCCCAGCACAGATTGAAAGATGATGCTGATGGTATACTTTCCGGGTGAGGAGGCGTTCAGATGCTGCGAAAGATAGTATTTGTAGGAGTTATTCTCTCCCTGCTGGCGATCATATCTATAATAGGTTTGAATTATTTTGGTGTAATATCTGCCCGAAGATATGTGGAGGATATAGTAACCGGTCTGCCAGTATTTGAGGATTATCTGCGCACCGGAGAGCAGTATTTTGAGCTTGAAGAAGAATACGGGAATCTGCGGGGAGACTATGAAGAGATGAGTGAGAATTATCAGCAGCTGCAGGCTGAACAGGAAGAGCTGCAGAACGAACTGGAAGCGGTGAGATCTGAGAAGGAAGAGCTGGAGGAACTGTATGAGGAGATGCGGGAAGAGGAGATGACCAGAGAAGAACGTCTGCAAACACTGGTCGATATCTACTCCAATATGGAGGCCATGCAGGCAGCGGATATTTTTGAGACGATGAATCAGGAGCTGGCCGTCGCCATACTGGCCGAAATGGAAGATCGCGATGCAGCCGAACTGCTGGAGAATCTGCCGGCTGAACTGGCGGCAGATCT
>Ga0207421_10004646_pt1 | contig 15695 bp, 15 predicted proteins | sample SodLakKL_010_SED_4_FD_187542 | JGI IMG/M metagenome (GOLD analysis project Ga0207421, IMG submission 187542) | Alkaline sediment microbial communities from Lake Tanatar, Kulunda Steppe, Russia - 8KL_010_SED (SPAdes) (version 2) | ecosystem: Environmental > Aquatic > Non-marine Saline and...
TGAGTTTAAAGTGTTTTGTTTATTGTTTTAACACCTTAAAGATAAGCATTTTAGCTCACTTCCGTTATTTTTTATTTTAGATTTTTAGGTGTTATTTAAAAATTAGTGATAATTAGAAACTGGGTATAATACCTATAAAATAATTTAAATTTTTTAATATGCTTACTCCAAAATAAACAAAAGTAAAAAAAAATAATGTTTCAGCTAAATAAATAGCTATAAATATGGACATTTATTTATGTCATTAAATAACATAATTAAAAAAATAAAATGTTTTTTTAAAACTTTAAAATAATTTTAACGTAACATAATAATTAGTAAACTATCCTTTGTTTGATAGCAATTATAAGCAGATTGACAGATTCGGTTTATATCAGTATAAACTTTTTTACATATATAATTTTTTTTTTGAATATAATAGATTTGGTAATGCGAATATGGTTTTCCGGAATTTTGTTTGCTTAATCCAACCAATTTAAAATAATAGATTTGAATATTTTATCTTTTGTATAATTGTTTTATTTATGAGTATATTCAGTAAAATACTTCTTGTTGAAAATAACCCGGAGCATATAAAATTGATTTTAAACACACTCGGTAATATTGATAATGTTAGTACTGATATTGCCAATAGTATAGAAGATGCCCGTAAAATTATTTCCAAAAACGATACAGATCTGATAATAACGAGCTATTTGTTGCCCGATGGAAAAGGTACAGATTTGTTAAAGCAAGCCAATTTTGATAAGGAGTTGCCGGTTATTTTGATGTGTGACAAGGCAGATGAAAAAAGCGTTGCAGATATACTTGAAAAAGGGGCAGTGGATTGCTTTGTGAAATCACCCGCTATGTTTAAAGAATTACCTTTAATAATATCAAAGGCATCTGTTAATTGGCAAAGAATAGAACAAAAGAATATTGTTGAAAGAAAATTGTGTGTAATTGAAAAGGATTTAAAAATACAGGAAACATATTTTGAGGCTCTCATAAATCAAGCTCCTGTTGCTATCGCTATTCTGGATAATAAAGACAGGGTACAGAGATTGAATGATAAATTTGAGTCACTTTTCGGCTATACCCAGGAGGAGGCTTGTTGCAAGCCCATTAATGATCTTATTGTTCCTGATGATTTTAGGGAAGAAGGTTTGCAGGCAACTTTAACTGCAGCCAGGGGGAAGCAAGTTGAGTTTGATTCGGTAAGAAATCATAAATCAGGTAAACAAATATATGTTTCAATATCAGGTAAGCCTGTTTTTTTTGGCAAAGACAGATTGGCTGTTTTTGCAATTTATCATGACATATCAGCAAGGAAAGCAACTGAATTAAAATTCAGAGAATTGTCAAACAGGCTGTTGCTGGCAACACAATCAGCCCGTATTGGTATTTGGGATTACAATATAGAAACCCAAAATCTTCACTGGGAAAATGTTATGTTCAATTTACTTGGTATAGAAGAAGATAATAATGCCGATTTGAAAGAAGTTTTCAAAAAAATCGCATTTTATGAAGATGCAGAAAGGGTTTTATATAACCTGAACAATATCAATGATTATGGTGGATACTATGAAGATCGTTTCAGGATTGGAGATAAAGAAAATAATATAAAATTCATTAAAATTGTTGCAACGGTATTTAAAAACGGTAATATAAACCCTGTAAGGGTAATAGCTGCTTGCTGGGATATTACCAAAGAGGTTGAACACGGGGAGCTACAAAACAAAGTAGAAATTTCAAACAGGGTTGCTGATATCAAACAACAGTTTGTTGCCAATATGAGTCATGAGATACGCTCTCCGCTTACCGGTATACTGGGTATGAGCAGCTTGTTGTTAAAAACTGATTTGGATGAAAAACAAAAGGAATATGGAGAAATTATTTTGTCTTCTTCCAAAAGCCTTCTAAATATTGTTAATGATATTTTGGATTTATCAAAAATAGAAGCCGGTAAAATGGAGCTTAACCCTGTTGTTTTCAATATTAAGGAAAGCGGGGCCAAAATCTATAAGCTTTTTTATGCCTTAGTAAAGCAAAAAAAGCTGCGAATGAAAATCAATTTTGATGAAAAATTGCCTGAGAACATATATGCTGACGATAACAGGTTGTCGCAAATCATAACAAATCTTATTTCAAATGCAGTTAAGTTTACAGAACAAGGATCAATTAATATATCTTATTTACTTGAGGAAGAGTTTGATTATCTTTATAAGATTAAAGTTGTTGTTGAAGATACAGGAATAGGTGTATCAAAAGAGAATCAGGAAAAGTTATTTAATATTTTTTCGCAAGCTGATGGTTCTGATACGCGGTCGTATGAGGGGACTGGCCTTGGGTTGTCAATTTGCAAAAGCTTGGTTGAATTAATGGATGGTAGTATTGGACTTGAAAGTGACCTGGGTAAAGGAAGCAGGTTTTGGTTCACTTTTATGGCCAGGAGGGTTAGTGATGAACAAAACCATGTTGAAACAGATATTGTTGAAGATGTTATAGAAGTTCCTGAACCATATTCCATTCTTTTGGTTGAAGACAAAAAGACCAACCAGTTGGTAATTTCTTTAATGCTCAGAGAAGCAGGATGTAAAATTGATATTGCATCAAATGGCAAGGAAGCTTTGGAAAAATTTAAGCCGGGCAAGTATGACTTTATCTTGATGGATATCCAGATGCCCATTATGGATGGCGTTACAGCTGTAAAAGAATTGAAAAAACGGTATGGCAGTTCGGCATTGCCTGTGATTATAGGCCTTAGTGCAAAAGCAATGGAGGGTGATGCAGAGTATTACCTTTCACAAGGTATGGATGACTATCTAACTAAGCCCGTTACTACAGGAAAAATTGTAGAAAAGTTTATTTATTGGCGCCAGAATAGATATATTGAGCAATAAAACTTAACAGGTGTTATGGTTTATTAAAACCAAACCAATCGTCTATATCCCGGCGTTCTTTTTTGGTTGGCCTGCCAAGCCCCTTAGGCCGCATAGGAACAGCTTGTTTTTTAATCTTTTCCAGCTTCAGATATTCTTCTTCCGGTGTTAAATCTTCCATATAATTACTAACCAGTTTTGCTCCCACACGTTTATGAAGTAACTCTACAACCTTTACTGTTTTTTTCAATGGCCCGGATTGAATTGTTATTATCATTCCCGGCTTAATGTCTCTTGACGGTTTAACGGGATTACCATCAATTTTTACTTTACCTGCATTACATGCACGGGTTGCCTGGTTGCGGGTTTTAAATAATCTTACCGCCCAAAGCCATTTGTCAATCCTTAATGAATTATCGCCGTCTTTTGACATATCTTAATTGATTCTATTTTTTTCTGAAATATAACGTTATGGGCACACCGCTAAAATCCCATAACTTTCTGATTTTATTTTCTACAAATCTTTTATATGGTTCTTTTATGTACTGAGGTAAATTGCAAAAAAATACAAAACTCGGATAGTATGTGTGTAACTGGGTTATATATTTTATTTTTATTTCTTTACCCTTATATATAGGAGGGGGGTTGTGCTGAATTACCGGCAACAACAATTCATTGAGCTTGTGTGTTGTGATTTTACGTTTTCGGTTTTCATAAACTCTCATTGCAGCCTCTAATGCTTTAAGTACTCTTTGCTTATTTTGTACCGACGTAAATATTATGGGCACATCTTTAAATGGAGATGTTTTTTCCTGTATTGACTTTTTAAAATCTTTTTGTGTATTTGTTTCTTTGTTAACCAAATCCCATTTGTTTGCCAGTACCACAATACCTTTATGGTTTCTTGCCGCCAATGTAAATATGTTCAGGTCCTGGCTTTCCATTCCTTTTTGTGCATCAATCATAACAAGGCAAACATCCGATTTCTCTATTGATCTTATTGCTCTGAGAACACTATAAAACTCAATATTTTCGCTTACTTTTCCTTTTTTACGGATACCTGCGGTGTCGATAAGGTAAAAGTCAAAACCAAAACTCGAGTACCTTGAGTATATAGAATCTCTTGTTGTACCTGCTAATGGCGTAACAATATTTCTCTCTTCCCCCATTAAAGTATTGATCAGCGAGGATTTACCTACATTTGGCCTGCCTACCACTGCAAATTTGGGGATATCTTCAATTTCTTCTTCCTCGGGAAGTTTTTTTAATGACTTTACAACATCATCAAGCAAATCGCCTGTACCAGAACCGCTTATAGCCGACACCGGGTAAACTGCTTCTGTTCCCAGTTCATAAAACTGGGTTGAATCGTTCATTAAATTGATATTATCAGCTTTGTTTGCAACAAGAAAACTCTTTTTATTCGATTTTCTCAACCAATTAGCTACATCGCGATCCATTGATGTTATGCCTTCAGTAACATCAACCATAAAAATAACCACATCGGCTTCTTCAACAGCTATTTCAACCTGCCTGCGTATTTGTTTTTCATAAATATCATCAGAGTCAATCACAAAACCACCTGTATCTATTATTGAAAACTCAATGCCGTTCCAGTCGGACTTGCCATAATGCCTGTCGCGCGTAACACCGGCTGTAGGATCAATTATAGCATGCCTGGTTTTTGTGAGGCGGTTAAACAATGTCGATTTGCCTACATTTGGCCTGCCAACTAATGCTACGATGTTTGTCATCAGCTAATTTATTTTTGAGTATATCCGAAATTGCGAAGTTTGTTATTGTCCTCTCTCCAGTTTTTACTAACCTTAACATGTAAGTCCAAAAAAACCTGCTTGCCAAGAAAAAGCTCTATCTCCTTTCGAGCCTGTGTTCCAACAGCCTTAAGCGAATTACCCCGGTGGCCGATTAAAATTGCTTTTTGCGATTCGCGGGTTACATAAATTATACTCCTGATCTTTATAAGCTGCTCAGTTTCTTTATATGACTCTATAGTTACCTCTACAGAATAAGGGATCTCTTTTTTGTAGTTGAATAAAATTTTTTCCCTGATAGTTTCCGAAATGAAAAACCTTACAGGCTTATTAGAAACCTGGTCTTTCGGAAAATAAGGAGGGTGAACAGGTAAAAGCTCTATAATCTTCTCCAAAACCTTGCTTACATTATAACCCTCTAATGCCGACATCGGAATAACATACCAATCCGGATACTGCTTTTTCCATGCTTCGCTTTTGATAATTACTTCATCCTGATTTGATAAATCTATTTTGTTAATAAGAACCAGCACCGGTACAGACGAGGCCTCAAGAGCGTCTAATATCTTCTTATTATCGAAAGTTTCTTTTATTTCGGTGATAAGTATAAAAATATCAGCGTCTTCAAGAGCTGTTTCAATAAAGCGGACCATTCGCTCCTGTAGCTTGTATTTAGGATCAATTATTCCGGGAGTATCTGAAAAAACCACCTGGAACTCCTTATCGTTGAGTATGCCCATAATACGATGCCTTGTAGTTTGCGCCTTGGGAGTTACTATCGAAAGTTTTTCACCAAGAAAACAATTCATCAGGGTGGATTTCCCAACGTTAGGATTGCCTATTATATTTACAAAACCGGCTTTGTGCATTGTTATTTAATTGTATCGGAATTTTAAAATTGCCACCTGAAAGCCTCAACCCAACAGATGTTCAAAAATAGTCAATTACTTTAATTCTATTTAATTTTTTAAATGATTTGCTGAACTACTTTTCGAGAGTATATAAAAGTGCAAAGTTAATTGTTTATGCAAATTCTTTATTAAAAGTTGCGTAGAAGATAAATATTTATTAATTTTGCAACGTTTTTTTGTCAGAAGATAAGATTTTAACTAAAATATATTGCGGGGTGGAGCAGAGGTAGCTCGTCGGGCTCATAACCCGAAGGTCGCAAGTTCGAATCTTGCCCCCGCTACTACCAGGCCTTGTAAGCATTATGTTTACAAGGCTTTTTTTGTTTGGCCGCTGCATATTTCATTATTGCCCTGCTAAAGATGCAATGCGGGTTTGGGGTTATTTTTAATAAGGCTCTGGAAAGGCTCGAGACTATGGAATAATTTTTTAATATTTGTTAGGGTTGTTAGGGTTGTTAGGATTGTTAGGGTTGTTAGTGTTGAAACGGGAAATTAAACCTAATTTACTGTATTTTACAAGGCTCTTAAGATAAAATTAATGTTTTTTCTGGTCTTAAGCTTTAATAAAATAAAATGTGATTATTATTATATATTAGTATGCACAGTTATACAAATGGCAGTCAAATATTATTTTTCTATATTTTTGTAATATAGACCTGAACAGGCAGGGTAAAATATTTAACATACAATTGAATGGTATTAAGTAGTGACTGATTAACCGGTTCAATTGTTTAATGATTTCGGGAAATTTTATAAACACATTACATTTTGTTGCATTATGAAAATTAGAAAGTTAAACCGGGCTATACATCGTGATTTGGGTTATTTTTTCTTTGGCATGTGTATTATTTACGGTTTGTCGGGCATAGCGCTTAACCACCGGCATGACTGGAACCCGAATTATGTTATTACTGAAGAAGAATTTAGGGTTGAACTCGACCGGCCCCTGCCTGAACAACCTAAAGATATTGCTTTAATGGTGCTTGCTGAGGTTGATCTGGAAGATGAGTACCGTACTCACCTTGAGCGAAACAATATCTTGCGTATATTTATCCATGATGGAAGTGTTGAATATGACATTGAAAGCGAGGTTGCTTTTTTGGAAAAAACGCGGCGGCGCCCGGTATTTTATGAAATAAACTTTTTGCATTATAATACACCGCGTAAGTTATGGACGTGGTTTTCAAATCTTTATGCCGCATCACTTATAATACTTGCTTTTACCGGTCTGTTTATACTTAAAGGCAAAAATGGCATAACAGGCCGTGGTGCATGGCTTACCTCGGCGGGTATTGTCATTCCACTGATATTTTTGTTTATGTATCTCAACAGTTAAAATAATAGTTTGATGCATTGGATATGGCTGGCTTTGTTAACGGCTTTGTGTGAAGCATTGAAAGATGTGTTTAGCAAGATAAATCTGAAAAACACAAATCCATACATAGTTGCACTGGCAATGCGGATGTTTGCTTTACCTCTATTATTGCCTCTTTTATTTTTTATTGATATTCCGGAGCTGGGTGATAAGTTTTTTTTGGCATTGATGGTCGGTGGCTCAATGAATATTTTTATAACTATCCTGTATCTTAAAGCTATTCAGCATTCCGACCTTTCGGTAACAGTGCCGATGGTAACCTTTTCGCCTCTTTTTTTACTTATAACTTCTCCTATAATTGTAGGTGAGTTTCCCGGATTTTATGGTATAGCAGGAATAGTATTTATAGTTTTGGGTTCATATATGCTTAATTTGCAGGCTGTGCGGAAGGGCTTTCTTGCTCCGTTTAAAGCATTGTTAAAAGACAAAGGGCCGCGTTATATGCTTGGTGTTGCTTTTTTATGGAGCATCACTGCAAACGTTGACAAGGTTGGCATTCAAAACTCTCATCCTATTTTTTGGGTAATATCGATATCAACGTTTTTGTTTGTTGGGATGATACCCGTGGCATATTTTTTTGCCCGAAGAGACCTGAAGCAGCTAAAAACACAATATAAATCACTATTTCCTGTTGGGCTTTTTACTGCCCTGACATTGATTTTTCAGATGCTTGCCATCCAGATTGCCCTGGTAGCTTATGTGATTTCCATAAAACGCACCAGCGCATTGATGGTGGTTGTCTTTGGCTGGCTGATTTTTAAAGAGAAAGGGTTTACACAGCGTATTGCAGGTGCAACGTTGATGCTTGTGGGAGTGTTGCTTATTACGTTATTTAATGGTGACGGGTAATGGGTGACGGGTGACGAGTGACGAGTAACGGGTGACATAACAGGGTTACCAGTAACATTGACTAACAAATAAACAAATAAACGAATAAACGAATAAACAACTTCCATCACTCTGTCAACTCATAAACCCATAAACTCATAAACCCCTCAACCATTAGCTCAATGCCCTAGGCTCTAGGCTCTAGGCTTTCTTTTCCATATTTTTCAATACCTTAGCCCATGAATCACGTAATGTTACAGTCCTGTTGAACACCAGGCGTTCTTCAGTGGAGTCCTTGTCAACAACGTAATATCCGTTACGTTCAAATTGCACTTTACTTCCGGTTTTAAAATCATTGATCGATGGTTCACCATAGCATTCAACAATTTTAAGCGATTCAGGGTTGATGTTATCTTTAAAGTCTTTTCCCTCTTCAACATCTGAGGGGTTTTCTTTTAAAAACAACCTGTCATACAGCCTGGCTTCGGCTTTTACAGCGTGTTCGATGCTTACCCACTGAATTGTACCTTTAACTTTTTTGTTGCTTCTATCTTGCCCGCTGCGGCTATCAGGGTCGTAAGTGCAGTGTATTTCGGTTATTTCACCGGTTTCAGGGTCTTTTACCACCGACTCACATTTTATTATATAAGCATATTTAAGCCTCACTTCTTTTCCGGGCGAAAGCCTGAAAAACTTTTTGGGAGGGTCTTCCATAAAGTCATCACGCTCTATGTAAAGGGTTTTTGTGAAAGGTATTATTCGCATCATTGTTTCAGGGTCTTCGGGATTAACCTTACCAGCAACCTCTTCAGTGGTGTCGTCGGGGTAATTATTGATTATAAGCTTCACGGGATTCATTACTACCATTGCTCTTGATGCTATTTTGTTTAGGTCTTCACGGCAGCAGTGTTCCAGAAGTGCCATATCAATTATGTTTTCTCTTTTAGCAACTCCTACTTTTTCCGAAAACATTCTTATTGAAGCCGGGGTGTAACCTCTTCTGCGTAATCCTGATATGGTCGGCATACGGGGGTCATCCCACCCACTGACTATTTTCGAAGATACCAGCTCCAAAAGTTTTCTTTTGCTCATAACCGTATATGTGAGGTTAAGCCTGGCAAATTCAATCTGCCGGGGCCTGTTCTCAAAAATATCGAGAGCATCCAAAAACCAATCGTATAAAGGACGGTGTACCTCAAATTCCAGGGTGCAAACCGAATGTGTTATTCTTTCAATATAATCAGACTGTCCATGTGCCCAGTCATACATAGGGTATATGCACCATTTACCGGCCGTACGGTGATGCGAAGTGTGCATAATTCTGTATAATACGGGGTCGCGTAAATGCATATTTGGCGAAGCCATGTCAATTTTGGCACGCAAAACTTTTGAGCCGTTAGGAAATTCGCCTTCACGCATTTTAGTAAAGAGCTCAAGGTTTTCTTCTACACTGCTATTGCGCCACGGGCTTTCTTTACCGGGACGGGTTGGAGTGCCCCGGTTGTTGGCAATATCCTCCATGCTCATTTCACAAACATAAGCTTTGCCCTTTTTTATTAAATATACGGCATAGTCATATAATTTGTCAAAATAATCGCTGGCATAATACTCCCGGCCTTCCCAGTCAAACCCCAGCCAACCTACATCTTCCTTTATGGAATCAACATACTCGGTGCTTTCAGTAGTAGGGTTGGTGTCATCAAACCTTAAATTGCACTTCCCATTATACCTCTCTGCAATGCCAAAATTTAAACAGATGGATTTGGCATGGCCTATATGCAGATATCCGTTTGGCTCAGGAGGAAAACGAGTGTGGATACGGCCATCATTTTTATTGTTACTTATATCACTTTCTATTATTTCTTCAATAAAATTTAATGAAGTGTGTGATGAATCTTCGCTTTTTCCTTTATCACTCATATGTAATGTTTTAATTTTGTTTACTAATTGTAATAACCAGCCTGAAAAAATCTTTTAACACTGAATGTGTTTAAATATATGTTGAATGAGATAACTATCTTTATTTGTAAAAGAGTCAAAAATAAAAAAATATTCGAAGAGGTTGGTAAAAATATTTACTTTTGCCGCAAATAAAAACAAAATTGCAGAATGGGTAAAATAATACTTGAAGATATGGAGTTTTATTCTTATCACGGTTGTTTTGAAGAAGAACAGGTGATAGGCAATAAATTTATAGTTAACCTGGAATTTGATTTTGATACCGGCAATGGTGAATTGTCCGATAGAATAGACAGAACGGTTAACTACCAGGAAGTATATAATATTGTTGACACGCAAATGCAACAAAAATCCAGGTTACTTGAACATGTTGCAAGAAGAATATTAAATGCGGTTGTAGATAAATTTTCGGAAATAACTTTTTGCCGTATCAAATTATCGAAGACTAATCCACCGCTTGGAGGAAAGGTCAGGGCAGTAAGTGTAGTTCTTGAAAAATATGCTGATGAGCAGGATAAGTAGCACTTCCGGGGGCCAAACTCCGGTTGTTGCCTGAAAGTTAAAATAATTTTTAATTGAGCTGATTTAAAAAGAGTAATTTATATATTTCTTGTGCGAATTGATTTTGAATTGTGAATTTGTTTTTATAATTTTATGATTAAATTTTATGGCTTCGTGGCCGAGTGGCTAGGCGGGGGTCTGCAAAACCCTTTACAGCGGTTCGAATCCGCTCGAAGCCTCTTCGATAAAAAGGATTGGTAAAGAAAATTACCAGTCCTTTTTTTTGGCAGTGTAATAATAAATATAGCAGCCCCAAACACCGGATAATAAAGCTCTGAACCGAATAGATGACAAGTCGTTTTGATCTTTATCTATTATGTTAAAAATATTTATTCTTCTACATATCAATATATGTTTTTTGATCAAAAATTAGCAGTACTTTTGCAACGCCATATAAAAACAAGTTAATGAATATAAAAAGAAACTTTGACCTGCTTGACAGGTTTGCTGCCCTTCCTGATACAGTTGGCACCTTCATACTTGCCGGAAAGAAAAATGGGAAATGGAGAGAATACAATTACCGGGAATATTCGGATATATCGCTTAACGTAAGCATGGGGCTTTTGGCTTTAGGTTTTAAGCCCGGCGACCACATTGCTACTATTACCAACAACCGCCCCGAATGGAACTTCATAGAAATGGGGGTTGCACAGGCAGGAATGGTGCACGTGCCCATACATCCAACATTATCAGACGATGAGCTGGTATATGTACTCAACCACTCGGAGTCAAAAATGATTGTTGTTTCCGACAAGAATTTATATAATAGGATATCATCCTTCAAAAACCGCCTGAAACATGCCAGGCAAATTTTAACTTTTGATGAAGTTGATGGTGCTGGCCACTGGACGTTGATAACTGATGCCGGAGAGAAAAATTCTGCGGAGTTTTTCGATAAAGTTCAGGAAATAAAGGAGAGCATTTCGGAAGATGACGTGTTTACTATTATATATACATCAGGCACCACAGCTATGCCCAAGGGAGTTATGCTTACTCATAAAAACATTATAAGCAATGCATTAGCTTCGGCCAAAGTGCAACATTTGAATTACCATAATAAAGTTTTAAGTTTTCTGCCATTATCACATGTCTTTGAACATATGGTAAACTATAAATATCATTACCTTGGCATTAGTATATATTATGCTGAGAATATAAATACCATAGCAAATGATATAAAAGAGCTGCAGGTTGACGGTTTTATTACCGTGCCAAGGTTGCTTGAATCTATTTACGAGAAGATAATACAGAAAGCCCGCAAACTTGGTATTATTAAAAGGTCAATCTTTTTATGGGCATTGAAGCTGGCTAATAAATACACACCATACAAAAAACATTCAATATTTTACCGTATAAAACATAAGGTTGCCGATAAGCTGGTATTCAGCAAATGGCGTGCGGCATTAAGCCCAAATATTACTTTTATCGGTTGTGGTGGCTCAGCACTACAGGAGCGGTTAACACGTATATTCTGGGCTGCAGGCTTGCCGGTTTTTGAAGGTTATGGGCTGACTGAAACTTCACCCGTTGTTGCTGTCAACTATTCCAAACCGGATGCGGTAAAAGCAGGGTCGGTCGGACAGGTCTTGAACGGCGTGCAGGTCAAAATTGCAAATGATGGGGAAATACTGGTAAAAGGTCCTAATGTAATGCCTGGCTATTATAAAGATCCCGAAGCTACCAAAGCTGTCATTGACGAGGAAGGATGGTTTCACACAGGCGATATCGGCAAGTTTGATGGAAAGTTCCTTAAAATCACCGACCGGAAAAAAGAGATGTTCAAAATGTCAAATGGCAAATATATAGCTCCTCAACAAATAGAAAACAAACTAAAGGAAAGCTTTTATATCCAACAAACTATGGTTGTGGGTGAAAACGAAAAATTTCCGGCAGCAATTATCAGCCCCAACTTCCAGGAACTAAAACAATGGAGCAAAAATATGAAAATAGAGTTCAATGATTATTCCGAACTCCTTAAAAAGCCTGTGGTGTTGAAGCATTTTAATGATGAGATTAAAAGCTTTAATAAAAGGCTTAGTGAAAATGAACGTATTAAACGGTTTATACTTATTGCCGACGAATGGAGCCCAATGACAGGTGAGCTTTCATCTTCCCTTAAATTGAAAAGAAAATATATAATCCAAAAATACCGAGATCTGGTTGACTCCATTTACCATAAAGCCGAACCTGTTTTTGTGAAGAAAGATAATTAACAGGTTTAGTGTTTAACAACTGCCTAAGGGCCTAAAAACTTCGGGCTAATACCCGGCAAAACTATGGAAGAAACATAGTTTTGCCTTGACTTTTTTGTTATCACGTTGGCACGAAAAAAACATTATTATCATTGTTAATACAATTATGTTCATTATATTTGCATGTTCACGGCTCGTGAACATGCAATGAATATATGGATAAACTTTAATAAAATGAAGGAAAAAATAGTGCATACAGCGTTGGGAAACCTAAGAAAACACACTGGAATTGAGGTGGAATTTCATACAGTCAATCAACAGAAGGGATTGGATGGTGAACTGGTTTTGGTTTTTCATAATGGCAAGGAACTGTTTGAGGTCGAAGTAAGAAGGGAAATCAGGAATCACCAGTTGGAGCAAATAAAAGAAAGGGCAAGGGAAAACAAAAATTTTCTACTCATAGCCGAAACCATTTTTCCGAAAATAAAGGAAATATTGCGTAAAGAGGGCATAGGTTATTTGGATGCGGCAGGAAATATTTTTCTGCAAACCATCAAACATTATTTGTGGATTGACGGACACAAGGCCGGAAAAACAAATGCCGAAAAAACAAACCGTGCTTTCACTGCTACGGGTTTAAAGGTCGTTTACATTTTTCTGATAAATGAACAGTTGCTGAATCAGCCTCAGCGAATCATTGCTGAAGAAGCCGGTGTTGCTTTGGGAAATATAAATTATATCATCAACGGTTTGAAAGAGCAAAAATTCCTGGTTCAAAAAAACAGGAAAGAGTTCATGCTCATTAATAAAAAAGAGCTTCTTGAAAAATGGGTGGTTGGTTTTGAGGAAAAACTGAAACCAAAACTGCATATCGGCAATTTCCGTTTCCTGAAAAACGAAGAATACAATCAGTGGAAAAATATTACGCTTAAAAAACATCAAACCTATTGGGGTGGCGAACCTGCAGGTGCATTGATTACAAAATATCTAATGCCTGAAATTTTTACAATTTATACAGAAGAAACACGAAACAGCCTGATAAAAAACTACCGGCTTGTGCCTGAGACAAATGGTAATATCAGGATTTACAAGAAATTCTGGAAGGGCGAAGGCACATATAATGAAACTGTGGTGCATCCGCTAATAGCTTATGCCGACCTGATGAATACAGGTGATAGGCGTAGCATTGAAACTGCAAAAAGAATATACGATGAGCTATTACATAACCGATTTCAGTAAAATCCGACAGGAAAAATCAATACTCAAAATTCTTGAAGCACTTGAAAGAGGTTTTAAGAAGGATTCTAAGTTTACTACCATCTAATGGAGCAACGAAAGCAAAACAAATATCCACAATCATAGCGGGAAAGCTTGAAAAATCAATTGACGAAGTATCCTTATTGCTATCAGCAATTGAAACAGGAATACATGAGACATTTGAAATATAACTTTGTTTTAATCTTGAATGAAAATCTCCGGTTATATTTTACAAAAACAACCTTGCAGAAATTACATATCACCAGGGTTATTTGTTATTTTTGAATTGGGTTTAAAAATAGTTTTGTTTTGTACGGAAGCTGGAAGTTCCTTTTTTAAAGAATTGCAGCTAAAGCCGGATAAACCCCTTAAGCGCAATTATAATTAAATTCCCGGAGATTTTGTATTTTTGTATATTAAGAACAGATAAAAATATTGCTCAGAATGTAAAGATATAATTGTAAATTTGGTATTATGAACTGGCGGACACATATAGTATCAGACAAAGAAATACTGCTTGGCAAGCCTACTATCAGAGGTACAAGGATTGCTGTGGAGTTTATTGTCGAACGTTTAGCTTCAGGATGGACAGAGCAGCAAATTCTGGATAACTATCCACAACTTAAAAAGGAAGACTTGCAGGCTGTTTTTGCATATATACATGAATGCATCCAGGACGGGCTTATGTATGATGTTTCAAAAAGCACTGCATAATGAAAATACTTGCCAACGAAAATTTTCCTTTGAAAAGTGTGAAACTTCTTGAAAAAGCTGGTTTTGATATAAAAGCAATAGCTGTTGATAAACCTGGAATATCAGATAAGGAAGTTATACAATTGGCCGAAAAAGAAAAAAGAACTATCATAACTTTTGATAAGGACTATGGAGAGCTAATATATAAACATGGCTTCAAGCCTGAAGCAGGTGTTATTTTTATGCGGCTTTCAAATTTTAAGCCGGAAGACCCGGGAATTTACCTACTGAAAGTTTTTAAAACAAAAGACTTAAATTTTTATCAAAAGCTTACTGTTATAGACAAAGAAAAAATAAGGCAGAGAATATATTCAAAACCAAAGGGCTAAACAATATATTCCCCAAAAGCCGGAAGTCCAGCTGCTGCGGGAGCTTCCGGTTCCTCCAGCCGCAGGAACTTCCAGCCACGTGGAAAAACGGGATAAACTCCTGAAAGGACTGGAAGCTTCCGGGTATATTTTCAGAATAGCTATATTATTCATTTTCCTCTTTTACTTTCATCAAATTTCTACAAATCTTGAAATATTGATTATATTTATGTTTATATTTGTAGGGAAACGAAGAATAAAACGCTGTTACGTTGGCACTGCATATTGAATTGTGCGCCATTTCTAATCTTGAGATTAAATAATAAAACTAATATCTTTGTAATAAAAAAACATTATGACCACAAAAGACAAAATAATTAAAGGGCTTAAAAAGCTTCCTGATTCCGTTACTATTGACGATATTCTCGATCAAATAATACTTGTTGAGAAAATTGAGAAAGGTATCGAACAATCAGAGAAAAACCAAGTTGTGCCTGATGATGAACTTGACAAACGGCTTGGAAAATGGCTAATGTAAACTGGACTGAACAATCAATAGATGATTTGCTAAATATAGCAGATTTTATTGGAAAGGATTCGGTTAAGTATTCAAAGATTCAAATAAAACGTATAAGAGAAAGAGCGCGATTACTTAAGGAGAGTCCTTATATAGGAAGAATTGTACCTGAGTATGAAAATGAATCTATTAGGGAGCTTATTATTGGCAATTATCGCATAATTCATAGAATTATTTCGAAAGAAAGGATTGATATTTTGAAAGTTCATCATTCAGCTAAACGATTAAGAGTTGATATCAAGTGATCTAATACACTTGCTAATTGAGTGGGCTACCCCCACCGGCACAAATCCGGCAGGGAGAACTGTTTCGCTTGATAATATTTTTTAATATCTTTGTAT
>Ga0207421_10004648_pt1 | contig 15694 bp, 17 predicted proteins | sample SodLakKL_010_SED_4_FD_187542 | JGI IMG/M metagenome (GOLD analysis project Ga0207421, IMG submission 187542) | Alkaline sediment microbial communities from Lake Tanatar, Kulunda Steppe, Russia - 8KL_010_SED (SPAdes) (version 2) | ecosystem: Environmental > Aquatic > Non-marine Saline and...
GCAAATGAAACATATCTCCACTCTTCTTACCGGGATCATTTTCTGTGGGCTGGCCTTTTCCGGGGTTGCCTCCGCACAGGGCGCGTATCAGACAGCTTTCTTTGACGAACGTCCGGGAACGCAGACACTGGTCACTTCCGAAGTCCGTCATGGTGGATTCGGGTCCATCATCTACGGAGTCACCTCCATCAACAACAAAGTTGTCATGCTGCGGGGCACCCGTGGAGCCTGGATCCTCAACCTGACACCGCAGCACGCCCTGCACATCGGTCTGGCCAGCTACCGCACCACCCCCGAGGCAGCAGCCAGAAACTGGACCCATGAGACCATCGAGCGCCCTGATATCCGCATCAACTATGGTGGATTTGAAATGGAATACGTCAACCGCTCGTTCCGCCTGTTGCATTTCGGTACCCAGCTGCTGGTCGGTTCGGGTAGCGTACGATACGATAACCGGAACATTGCCGTCGAAAAAACGAAGGACCAGTACTTTGTGGCACAACCGGGTATCAATGTATTCCTGAACGTAACCAACTGGTTCCGGATCAGTGCCGGCGGCTATTATCGCTACACGGCCAATGTCAACCTGGAAGGGACGGACAGTTCGGAGCTTTCCTGTTTCGCCGGTATGCTGGGGCTTCGGTTCGGACGATTCTGATTCGCTGCGAAACCTGGACGTCGGTCGGACGCTTCCAATTCACCGGGATACCTGGACTTCGGTTCGGCCGCTACTGAGTTACTGCATGCCGTCCATCCGCGCAGCTAAAAGTTCTTATCCGGCTTTTTTTTCGTCCACCATATTCTGATATACCTTGAAAAGCAAACGAAAATGGTCGTCCATGGTACCGATGGTTTCCCTTGCGTCCCGGGCACAGGCAGCAACCATTTTTGAGCGGTCCCGGTCCAGGATATTCAGAATGGCCCGGGAAAGCTGTTCCGCATTGCCGGGTTCGTAGGTTTCGGAGTAGTCCCTGTTTGCCAGGTCGCCAGCCCCGCCGACATCCGGCACTACCACCGGAAGTCCGCTGCAAATCGCCTCGGCAACCACCAGTCCGTAGGTTTCGGCTGCCGAACCATGCACAAAATAATCAGCGCTTGAGAGGTAGTCCGCCAGCTCCTCCCGATTTGAAGTGAATCCCATCAGTTTGAGGTTTTTGATCCCTTTTGCCTGCCGCTTTACCATCCACCGGAACGGTCCGTCACCGAATATGGCAAGACCCATTTTCTTTTCTTTGGATGCCAGGCGGAACCCCTCGAACACGGTGCCAAGACGTTTTTCAGGATGATGGCGGCTGATGCCGATAAGCAGGGTCGCATCTTCGGGAAGCCCGAGTTCTTCAAGCAGCTTTTTCCGCAGTTCCGGATTGCGGCGTCCGGGTGATGAAAAGGTTTTGTCGATGCCGAACGGCACGGCAACCGGGTTGTGGACGCCAAATCCCGAAAGTCGTTTTTCAAGCCATTCGCCGCTGACGATGGTTGCATCGAAACGGTTGCTCAGCCGCCGCAGATAACTCCAGTAAAAAAGGAACAGCTTGTCCACCCGGGAGAAAGACATCATTTTGCCCAGGAAGGTATGTGGATAAACCGCGACGGGATCCTGGTGAAAAATAAATGTTTTGACGGCATCCCCTTTCCACCGGGCCGCGAACCAGCCGCCGGACCAGGGAGAAGACCCCTCTACGACATCGGGTTTCTCCCGATCCAGGATTTCGTGCACCATTTTTTCCCGCCAAAGCACATAATAACGCGCATCGACCGGCAATGGTGGACCCGGGACCCATATCACACGCCCGCCGAACCGTTCTTCCTCTCCGGCCTCAGGGCCCGGTGCAACAACAACGATTTCATGGCCTGCCTTGGATCCGGCTTGCAGCTTCTGATTGATGTAGGTCTTGACCCCACCTCCCTCATCCGCATAAAACTCAGCGACATCAATAATTTTCATATCATATTCCTGTACGGTCCCCGAATTTATCGCTGATCGCGCTATTATTCAAACAGGATTACCCCGTCTGGCAAAATACTTTGGAGTTATGGTGGCTCGCCAGGATATTCCGGTCATTGGTACGGAGTCAATCGCTATGACCTTCCAGCCGGCAGCACATACAGCGCACGCACTGCACCGCTTCCATTCCTCACCCCGGATAACTGGATGTGATGTATTCGCGCAAATTCTGGATTTCGGAATTCTGTTGGTCAATAATTGCTTTTACGATATCCCCGATGGAAATGATTCCTTCCAGATTCTTTTTGTCGTCAAGCACAGGCAGGTGACGTATTCTCTTATCGGACATGATGGCCATGCATTCCTGCATTGTATAATCCCCTGTTACACATTTCACATCTTTTGTCATAATATCACGGACTGCGGTCTCCCTGGACTTCCGTCCCTGGAGGATGACCTTATTCCGGTAATCCCGTTCCGAAATGATGCCGCACAATGCACCACGACACATAACCGGTAGTGCTCCGACATCTTTTTCCGACATCAGTGCAATCGCATCGTATACCGTTGTCATATCATCCACCGAGAAAACCTGACCACCTTTCATTTTCAAAATCTGCTTCACCTTCATATGTGCAACCTCGCCGCAATTATTGATGGGTACATACAGTCTTTTGTATTGCCAATTTTATTGATTTTGATTCACTTACAAATATATAAATGCCCGGGATTAATGCAAATCAGCCGGTGAAACGGTTTCCGAATCACCGGCTGGTTTTGAATCACGGGCTGGTTCCGGGTCACTGCGGTCCGGGTTCCGCGAAACGCGACATCCATTCACGCACTTCGTGATACCACGTTATCGAGTTGTTCGGTTTGAGGATCCAGTGGTTTTCATCCGGATAATAGATAAGCCGTGACTCGATTCCGCGTTCCTGAAGTGTCCGGAACAGTTCGAATGCCTGGCCCACCGGCACGCGCAAGTCATTCTGCCCGTGCACGATCAGGGCCGGTGTCTGGAAATCCCCGGCGTAGTAGTGCGGCGAGATCTGCTCGTAGATGGTCTTGCCGTCAAAATGGCGGCCGTCATCCTCCCAGTAATTGCCGAACCGCTGGCTGTGCACGGCAAAATCGGCGGCCATCTGCGAATACATGTTGTACACAGGCGCATGGATCAGCAGGGTATTGAACGGATGCTCTTTTGCGAGAAGGATGCTGGACAGGTATCCGCCGTAGCTTCCCCCGCCGGCCACCATGCGGTCGGCATCGACCCAGGGCTGTGCGGTGAACCAGTCGGCGGCCTTCCGGATGTCGGCGTACGGCTTGGTGAGCCAGTCGGGATTGATGGCATCGGTGAATTCCTGTCCGAACCCGGAGGAGCCGTGGAAATTGGGCCAGGCTGTGACATATCCCCAGGAAGCGAAGGTCTGGGCATTCCAGCGGAAATGGAACCCGTCGGTGATGCCGCTGTGCGGTCCGCCGTGGATCAGCAGGAAAAGCGGGTATTTTTTACTCTCGTCGAAGCCGGGCGGATAGTGGACCCACATCTGGATTTCCTGTCCGTCAAACCCCTCATAGGTAACCGATTCGTAGGTTCCGAGTTCCACTTCTGCCAGGACTTTGTCATTGCGGGTATCGAGACGTGCGACGCTTCCATCCTCCGGATCGATGAGCACCACCCGGGGCGGATAGAGGAAGCTCTGGTTGAGTCCGGCCAGAACGCCCGTGTCGGACATGCTGAGCGACATGAAATCGGTATCGGCCGTAACGGGACGCACATCGCCTGTTTCCGCACTGATGGCGTATACACGTCGGGTACCGGCATCATCGATTGCGCCAAAAAGTTTGTATCCACCCGGTGACCAGACAAGTCCGTCAGCCGAACGGTCCCAGTCCCCGGTGAGCACGGTTCGCACGCCGGCATTGACGTCATAGAGCACAAGACGGCGGGTATCCGCGTAGAAACCGGGGATGCGCTGCTGGTTGTACGCGATTACCGATCCATCCGGACTGAAAAGCGGGTTGGAATCAGTCGCCTCATTGTCCGGCGTGATGTTTTCAGCTGTTTCGGATCCGGGAGCCACCAGATAGAGATCCATTTGGGGATCGGTGTCATCGCGGTTGGTGTCGCTGGAAAACACTACGAGAGAGCCATCAGGAGACACATCGTAGCTTCCCGGCCCCTGAGTAGAGCGGGGCAGCTCACGGCCGGTGGGCAGGGTCACCGGTTCAATACGGTCCGTGCCGACCAGAGGCCCTTTGCCCGTCTCACGGCTTTCGATACGAGCGGCTCCGACGAGCGCTTCACTTACCGGGATGCGGTAGATATGCGCCTGGCGCTCCTCCTCAAGCCAATGGTCCCAGTGACTGTATGGAAGCTCATTCCAGATGCGTGCCGAGACATGGGAAGCGGAGCGCTTGTCCAGCTTCTTCTTCATTTCATCCCAGTCCTTGTCCGGCCAGACACGGGAGATGAAGTAGATGTGGTCACCGGCCCATTTGGGGGCGCTGACACCGGTCGGGACGCTGGTCAGCCGCAGGGCTTCCCCGGGTTCGGTGATCGGGAGGAGATAGAGCTGGCCGGCATCATCTTCATCGCGGCGGGTGACAAAAGCAAGATGCGATCCATCCGGACTGAAAACGGGCTGCCCGTCGGCCGAGCCATGCCGGGTGAGCGGTCGCTCCACGGTACCATCCGCGGAAAAGAGCCAGAGGTCCGTGTGGCTTTTATCGTCATCCACGGTATAATGCGTAACGGGCGCCACCACCAGTTCTCCGTCCGGCGAGATCACCGGGGATCCGATCCGTTTCATCTCCCACAGCCGCTCGACGGTGAGCAGATTCTTTTCATCATTGCCGGGTTCGTTTGCTGCCGGTTCGTTTGCTGCCGTTCCGATTGCGGCACAGGCCGTTCCGGAAACAAACAGTAGCATGAACAGAAGGCTGGCTGATATCTTGCGTCTCATAATTTTTTGTTTTTTAGGTGGATGTGAAAAACCTTGCATATGGTGAAATCTCAGATTTTCGGGTAGCCGGTCGCCCAGCGCAGGCATCTGTGGAAAATATCCACCGGCTGACAGTACATCATGGGGCAACCGCCGTCGATGACCCTGATGCCGCCATCCCGTGCCTTGACGGCCGCCTCCTCACTGAAACTGCCCTGGCCGATTGACCGGTGGAACCAGACATGATGCACACCGGCATCAAGGCACTGCTGGATGAGTCCGGCCGCCTGGTCAGGGTGTGTCGCTATGAACAGCCCCCCGGCTTTTACCGGCAGCGAGGCGAGATCCGGATAACAGGCATCACCCTCCACTTCATCCGCATTGGGATTAAGGGCAAAGACCCGGTACCCCGATGAACGCAGTTTTTTGTATATCGCATTGGCGGGAACATCACCCTTGCGTGACACACCGGCAACGGCAATCGTTCTCAGTGCAAGGAAGTCACTGATTGATTCTTTCATCTGTTTAAATCAATTATGATTCATAGGGTCAGAATGAATTCACATGGCAGGATTTGATCATGCTCCTGTATGTCAGCCAGAGGCTGCCATGTTCATTTCGCTTACGCGTTTCACTGGGCATCTGTTTTTTTTGCTGCAGCTGATGGATACGCTTGTTTTCCTGTAAAATAATGTGAGAGAACTCCAGGACGGCTTATCCGAGCCATGGTTCAAAGTATCGTTTTTTCGTCATATTTCAATAATACAGCCGCATAATTTCGGAATAATTCTGAGCGGAACAGTTCCATGTCCGGATGTGTTAAAACATTGTAAGCTTATCAATGAAACAGGGTTAATTAAACGGAATCTATTATGAGAATGAAAAACGCTTTCACATACACCTGTTCTCTCGCACTGCTTACCCTTATTCTGTTTGCTTCCGGATGGCGCATTTCTGCTATTGCCGGAGCATCCGGGTCAGAGCGGGACAGCTTTACTTCCAACAGCCAGTACACGGATTTGCGTGTCACAAAAGTGGTTGGAGATCTTGAGCATCCCTGGTCGGTAGCTTTCCTGCCGGACGGTCGCATGCTGGTGACCGAGCGACCGGGCCGCCTGAACATCATTGATGACGGGCAGGTTCAACGCGTCGACGGACTTCCTGAAATCCACGCCAGAAATCAGGGTGGGCTTCTGGATGTGGTGTTGCATCCCGAGTACGAATCCAACGGATGGATTTACCTGACCTGGTCAAAGCCCGATGGTGAAGGACAGACGGCCACCGCACTGGGCCGAGCCCGGCTTGACGGACACTCACTGGCAGACTTCGAGGAGCTTTTTGTGCAGGACCGCTATTCAAGTCCCGGGCGCCACTACGGTTCCAGACTGGCCTGGACCCTCGACGGCAAACTGCTGATGAGCATCGGAGACCGCGGCACGGATCCACCCCGGGCACAAGACCTGATGGATCACGCCGGCACGCTGCTGCGATTCAATGATGACGGCACCGTGCCCGGTGACAATCCCTTCGTCGGTGACGACAATGCACGTGACGAAATCCATTCCTATGGCCACCGGAACATCCAGGGGCTCATCGTCCATCCCGAGACAGGGCAGACCTGGGTAACAGACCATGGACCGCGCGGCGGTGACGAACTCAACCTTGTCGAAGCCGGCAAGAACTACGGCTGGCCGGTTGCAACACTGGGTTTGGATTACCGAACACAAGAGGAGTTCCCCCATGCCGAGGGCAGAAGAATGGAAGGCATGGTGGATCCGGTGTACGAGCTGCTGCCCACCCATGCTCCATCCGGGCTCGCCATAGTCACGCCCGGCCATTTCACCAGCCGCTGGGACTACAACCTGCTTGCCGGCGGGCTCCGTGCCGAACGGATCCGCCGCCTGGTCGTTGATAATCCCGACGGATTTTACGAGGTGATCCACGACGAGGAGCTGTTGCTCGGCGAACTCGGACGCATACGGGATGTGCGTGTCGGTCCGGACAACAACATCTACATTCTGACCGACCAAAGGGACGGTGCCCTCTGGAAAGTAGAGCCCGGAAGCTGAGGGACGCGCAAACTATCCGGATCGGCAGAGATATTCTATCTGGGAACTGTAATTATGTTGTAAAGCTTTCCACCCTCAATCAAGGTCTGCGGGTTGGCGGGGTCCGGCGTGAATTCTCCGTCCACGTACAGCCGGTATCGGTGATCACCGGGTCCTGCTCGAAATCCCCTGCTCCATTTACCATCCAGCTGATATAGCGGCGTACGTCCAGGCAGGGAAAAACCGGCTTCCAGAGTTACGCTCCGTGCGTCTGGAAAGAATCTCCGGATCACGATTTCACCTTCCAGCAAACGCTTTCCGGCGGGACCATCAAAACCGATTTCACGGACAAGTTCCATTTCGAGATCAAAGCAACCGAGCTGACGTTTCAGTATGATCCCTCCTCTGTCAATGAAAAAAGTGGACGGATATCCGTCAATTTCCCAGGTATCCAGAATCGGATTTTCTCCTCTCCGCTTTTCCAGGACTTGGGGCCAGGGGATATCACGATCCATAAGGAAATCCTGCATGGCTTCGGGCGTATCGTAAGCCACACCGATCATGTGCAGTTCGCCTGTGGGCTCAAACAGACGCCAGGCTTCTTTAAGATAGGGCAGGTCGTCCACACAAGCATTGCACCAGGTGCCCCAGAAATTGAGGTATACCCAGGATCCACGCAGTTCGCAGAGCGAGACGTGCGCCTCCTGCCCGTCAATATCAAATACGGGCGCCTCCAGCGGCGGTGCATGATAGCCTGGCCGCGTTCCGGGTTTGTGCGCAAGATCCGGTTCATAAATCAGGCGGATTTCCGACCCGTCTGCCGAAACCCCGTCAAAGCGATAGGGCTTGTTTCCAAGGCAGACATTCTCGCCGATCATGATGAGCTGGTCCTCCTGCAGTGGCAATCCGTCCCTGGGCGGACCTGCAAACAACATGGCCGTTTCCGATGTATAGACGCCCGCTGTAAACCGGTTCTGAAGATAGAAATTGATGTCCCGGCCACCTGAGTAAAGCTGACCATGGCGGTGTGAATGGGTACCGATGACCAGCACCGGCCGATCGTCCTCCAGGGAACCGAAAGGCACCGGACCGCTGACACGGTACAGATCGGTAGCAGTGATGACACCTGTACCGTCAAAAAGCTGAAACCGGATCGTGCGGATTGCCATCGTCTCTCGGTCTGTACGCGGATTTCCGATTGACGGATCAGGAAGCAACACCGGTTCGGCGCCGGAAATGTCTATGACAGCACGGCCATCCGTTCCACGGGAGGCGCCGCCTGAATGGATGATGACCTTGCGCTGCGCCGCCTGGCCGATGCCGGTTCCAACGACCACGTACGTATCCACAAAGGCATCGGTCAGGCGGGTGGCATCTACTTCCCTGCTTCGAAAAACCTGCCTGACCATATCGCAATCAATCAGTCCGGCAAGGCACGACTGCCAGGCGTGCTGTGCGAAATCCATCATTTCCACCTGGTAGAAGAAACCGGACAGGCCATCAGGCGCACCCACTACTTCCGGTGTCGCCGGATCCCAGCGACTGTCCCGGTCACGATTGCGAAGAAATGCCGAGGCCGGCTGGAACGGGCCAAATCCCTCTGCCTTCTGCATGGAAATGACCAGTGTATCTGGAAGCATGCCGATCAGTGACGCATCTGGGAGTCCGCCGTTTTTTGATGCAGCCGGTGATGCCTCGCTTGCTGCAAGTGTGAAAACAAGGCACAGGAGGAAAGCCCTGAAAACAGGATTATGCTGGATGCGCGACGGAATCATACCGTCAAAATCATCATTTCTTGTAAATTATTGATGAAGCAGGAGTTTACTGGCGGGCAGCGCGGCATGGATTACCGCCCGAAATCATCTCACGGTGACCACATTGTACCATAGCCCTTCTTTTGATTCCATCATTTCAGCATTGCGGGGATCTGGGAAAAAAGTACCGTTGCCATAGAGGCGGTAACGGTAGACTCCCACTTCGGCACGGAATCCACGGACCCATTCGCCGTTTACCCGATAAAGTGGTGTATTTCCAGGAAGGGAGAAATCTGCCCGGATGGTCACGTCCACATCCGCAATCGCGTCCGGTTCCACTTACAACTCCGGCAACTCCTTAATCTCATCCTCACTCACCTGTATCACCACATCGCCTTCCGCCAGCCGAACACCTGCCTTGCCGGTAAACCCGATGTATTCCGCCAGCTTTCGCTCAAGCTCGTAATGGCGCAGCTGGCGATACCGCACAATGCCCTCCTCGTCCAGAAGGAAGGTGGACGGGAAACCCAAAATCCCCCAGGTTTTCAGGATTTCATTTGATCCCCCCTGCTTCTCCAGGATCTGCGGCCAATTGATTTCCCACTCATCCAGGAAACGCGCCAGCGTCACGGCGTCGTCGTAGGCGATGCAGGCCATGGCGAAGCCGTCATCCCGGAACAGGCGCCAGGCCTTCCTTGAGGAAAGGCATCTCGTCGATGCAGGGCGGACACCACGTCCCCCAGAAATCCAGAAATATCCATTGCCCACGCATTTTTTCGATATCTATTACGCTGGATGCGGGGGCACGGTCAGCCGGGTCTGTGGCTGCAGGATCTGCTGCGGCCGTGTATGTGGATACAGAATCCCTACCGTCCGGATCTTGCAGGACGGGGACAAAGATCTCGCCCCGGAGTTCCGGCGCACGCAGGCCGGGCTGTGTCCCAAACTGTGCGGCGAGATCCGGCTCCCGGACCAGGTGGATCTGCGAACCGTCAATGCGGACATCTTCGAAGCGGTAGTTCTCCCCGCCGATCATCACGTATTCCCCGACGCCCGCCATCATGTCAGGTGTCACGGACCGGCCGGCTGGCGGCTGGCCGACAAACAGCTGTTATTTGCGACGGTCGTAGGAACCATCATGGAACTCATTGTGGAGGAAAACAGCCACGGTATCCTGCCCCACACGCAGGTCGGCCCGGCGGTGGGCATAGGTCCCGTCGATCAGTATCGGTCTGGTCTCCCCCGGGATGCCAAACGGTACAGGACCGCTCACGCGGTACCAGCTGTCGGCCGTGATGACCGATTCGCCGTCGAATAGCTCGAACCGGATCGGCTCGACAATCATGGATGTGCGGCCGGGAAACGGCTCCGTGTGCGCGGTGTCCGGGTGGATGCGCATGCTGCTAATGCAAGCAACAAGGCCGCGACCATGAGGCCCTTCGGCCATCGGCAGCTGTAATTTCTTCTTTTTTTTGTGATCATCTCCCTAAAATATTGAAAAATAAACCAGAAAATGATGCCCGAAACAAAGCGGCCCAATGAGCCGGCCCGACCGCTGTTGCTTTTACCGACGGACTTTCGTACTTTTATATATAGTAATCAATATAATTATATTTATAATAGATATGATCGCATCCATAAGAAAACAATTGCTCACAAACTGGCATCCCATGAGATGGGTCGCGCTTGGAGTTGGTCTGTTCCTGGCCGCAAACGCCTTCACGGCGGGCGAGCCTGCGCTGGGACTTTTATCGCTGTTCTTCCTGTTCCAGGCGGTGACAAATACCGGGTGCATGGTGGGTCACTGTGCGGGTGGAAGCTGTCAGACCGACGCCGCAGAAGCCCGGGAGAAATCCTGACGAAATCACACAAGAAAACTGGTGTTCCGCGGCCGCCGGACAGACACTCTGTTTTCAGTTAAAATACCGTTACAGAATACAGGCCAGACAACAGAACATGAGCAACGACATTCGCAACAAGAGCTTCTCCGAACTGATCAAAGGCGATACGCCGGTCCTGGTGGATTTCTACGCCGACTGGTGTGCTCCGTGCCGCATGATGCCGCCCATCCTCAAGGAACTCAAGAGCCGCATGGGCGAACAGATCCACATCCTCAAGATCGACACGGAAAAAAATCCCGATGTGGCCATCCGGTTTCAGGTACGGGGCATTCCGACGCTCATCCTGTTCCGTCACGGCCATGTAATCTGGCAGCAATCCGGGGTGATGCAGGCGCCCCAGCTGGAGTCGATCACACGGCAGAAACTGGCCGAATACGATGCGATGACGGCTGACTGATTTTCCCAAAAATTCACGGTCGGCCAGGGCACATCGGGAGCAGGCATCTTGTCGCGAAGAAGATTGGAACCTTATCGCGAAGAAGATTGGAGGAAGCGGCCAGGCGGGCGGATGCCATCGTAAACTTCACAACCACCTGCGGCCCTGCCGATTGACCCATAAAGCCAGCAGCAATATGGCTGCGCCCAGGGCCAGGCGTACCAGGTCGGCGTCACGGTTCCAGATGAGCAGGTTCACCAGCAGCCCGACCGGAATGACCGCATTGTTCATCACCGCCAGGGTCCCGGCATCCACTTTGGTGGCTCCGCTGTTCCACAGAAAAAGTCCGACCGCCGAGGCGCCGAACCCCAGCCAAAGGAGAACGGCCCAGTGCGTACCGGTCCCGGGCATCAGGGACGAATCCCCGAAGATGAGCCAGGCCGGAAGGATGATCGCCAGGGCGCCGGCAAAGAAGTAGCCAAAAAAGCGGATCGGTGCAATATCGGTGGGATACCAGGCGATGAGGTTTTTATAGCCCACCTGTCCGGCCGCAAACGATGCGTTGGCCACCTGAAGCAACAGGAATCCAACAACATAATCACCGGTAATGCCGTCGTACCGGATCACACCGGCGCCGACCACAGCAAGAAGCGCAGCGATCAGCGCCACCGGTGAAAAACGCCGGTTCAGGGCGTCATCGAACAGGGTGACAAAAATCGGGGTCAGTATGGTGAACAACAGCACTTCGGGTGCACTGAGAAAAAGGAATGAGCGGTAAAGGCACAAATAGGTCACGCCGAACTGCAGGGCGCCAACGATAACCGTGCCGGTGATCAGCTCATGCCGGACTCCCCGCCATTTTGTGATGGGGAGAAAAACCAGGCCGGCGAAGACGACACGCGAAAGTACGGCGAAGTCGCTGTCCACCTGTCCGGCCAGATACTCGTCGATCAGACTGAAGGAAAACGCCCAGAGAACCGTAACAAAAACCAGGTAACGCATGTTTTAAAGCCACCTTGGCGTTTTTTCGGCGTACTCCTCATACTCCTCTCCGAATTTCTCAAGCATTTTGCGTTCTTCAGGGATTATTTGAAAGCGGGTAATATAGGCAAAAAACCCGGGCATGAGCATCATTGAGAGCAGGTCGGTGAGGTAGATGGTCAGCGCAATCAAAACCATGGCCAGCGCCAGGTACATGGGATTCCGGGAGTGTTTGTAAGGACCTGAAGTGATCAAGCGTTCGGTTTCATGGGGTTTATGGGCATGGACAGTGGTACCCTTGCGATAAAAGAGCCAGATGCTCCAAAAACCTACAATCAGCGCCGTGACACAGAGAAAAACAACGATGGCCAGCCGAAACGGAATATCCACATCAAATACCGGGAACCATCTATCTATTCCCCAGAACAGAAGTGCAAATATTGCAAACACGCCCACCGGCGGAATTTTCAGTTCAAGGGAATGCGGGGGTTTCTCGGCTGCTTCAGGGATGTTTGAGTCAGAGTCAAAATCGTCGGTCATTCGGGTTGTTCCTATGTCCATGAATCCTAAATGGCGGAATATACGGAAAGCGGAACCTTTTTTCCTTCCTCACGGTAGTTATGGACACTTGCAACGACACTTCTCCAAATCAGGACCATGAAATCAGGACCATGAAACGAAGGTCACGAAGTGCTACGAACATGACAGCCCCCGGCTGACACACAGGAGCATGATTATAACCGTCATGGCCATTCTATCTGACCTATTGAATCAAAAAAAATAAACAGATGAAAATAACCGAAACGCTTCGAAACATCGATTTTCCGGTCATTGCCATTCAGCTTCTCATAATGGCCACGTTCGGACTTGCCTCTTTTTCCAAATGGACCGGCGGCGGCATTCCGGAATCGTTTACCAATCAGTTCGGAGAGACGTGGCTGAACGCATGGCCCGGCGGGCTGTTTCTGCCGTTTTACTCCATTGTCGTCGCCGAAACCCTGGCCTTCCTGCTTGCTGCAGTAAGTTTCTTCCGGGGGGAATGGATAAAAAGCAGGGAGGTCAACTGGCTAAAGTACAGCCTGGTGCTCTCCCTTTTTATTTTTGTCATTCTTGGATACGGCTTGCGCCTGACGGGGCAATTCGGCGGTGCGGCCAATGCCTTTTTTTATTTCGGCATCACCCTTCTGGCCCTCTGGTATATCGACCCGAAAAAGAAATAGTCCAAATGGTCGCGATTGAGTGCTGTGCATGAAACGGTCAAAAGAAAGAGATGGCGGAGGCATATCTGTCCACCCGACCGTCGCATCCTGATAATTCTGCCGGTCTTATTTCTGTTGCAAGCTGTAGAAGCCCGGGCAAATGGCCCGTATTTCTACAAGTCGGCAAATCTTGCCCGGTAATCATCACGCAGGGATATCATTTCCCCGCGCAGTATGCTGTCGTCATCCAGGTCGCGGTATTCGAAACGCACCAGTTCGCCGGGTACACCCTCAGCGAGCCACCAGCGATATTCCATGTTTTTCGGATGTCCTTCCCCTTCTTCCAGATCCTCGAAATCCGCGAAATCCTCGGGTGCGATGATCAGAAGTTCCGTATCAAAACTTCCGGCACCTGTGCTGATCGTTTCCCTTTCCTGCCGGTACAGACTCCGGTCTTCTACATGGAAGTGGCCGGTCATGTATCCGATTTCCTCAATGGACGCCTCACCTTCCTGTATCTCAGCTCTTTCCTGCTCGTCCCGGGCGAATTCATGATGCCGCACTTCACCGGTCTCCGGATCCTTGATATACATTTCAAGAGCCGCGAGACCCTCGGTGAGAAGTACTTCAAATTCCACCGGATCAGCTTCATCGGCATCGAACTTCAGATACCACCACATGGAGCCATCATCCAGCCGCTTCAACAGCGCCCGCTCCGCGGTATAAGAAGAGATATTTTCGGCCTCGATGGCTTCGATCCGCCATGTGGCTCCCTGTCCTTCCTCGAAAGCACCGGGGGAGAAGCCGAATCCACCCATATAAAAGGCCTGTGTATAGACAAGCTGGTACATCATCACATCCGAGTACCTGTCCAGGCGGGGCCCGAGTTCCTGCTCTACTGCTGCACCAACCGCCGCATTGATGGTCCGGCGTGTCGTCTCCTCAAAGATGCCGCAGCCCGTGATTGCCAGAGTCAAAACAACGGCAATTATCACGTTTTTTGCATTGTTTGTTTTGTTTTCTCTGTTTGCTCTGTTGCGAAAAAAAACATAGCCTGATAGCGCAGTTTTTATCTTCATATTCCCTGAGTTTTATGGTGAATGGTCTTGATGTGCCGCGCAAACAGCCCGGCTTGTATTGCTTTGTTCAAAACTGATTCTGAAGACTCACCCTGTAACGTGATTCAATAATATGATATGAAAAAACTTCGCTATTTCCATGAAGAGCAAGTGGTAAATATTTATTACTTTCAAACGTTCAGTAATGTGAATTACCTATCGACAGGATGAAAAAAACACATATAGTTATCGCTTTGATCCTTTTGGCTGCCGGAATCTGGTGGGGCTCCCGTTTCTGGGGCCCGGCCGACGACGCCTTGCCGCCTTTGCATACTGTAGAGGTGGACCGCGGTGAGGTATCGCGGCGTGTCGTGGCGCACGGGACTCTGCAGCCGGTGCAGAAAGTGACCGTTGGAAGCCAGGTTTCAGGTATCATTGAGAATATCATGGTGGATTTCAACGCGCTCGTCACCAAGGGGCAGGTTATCGCACAAATCGACCCTTCCACATTCTCAGCTGCGGTCAGTTCCGCAAGGGCAGAGCTGGAATCGGCCGAAGCCGGACTCGAACTCGCGCGCATGAACTGGGAACGCGTCCAGGAACTCCGGGCACGGCAGTTCATCGCCCCGTCCGAGGTAGACCAGGCCAGCGCCACACTGCACCAGGCAGAAGCGCAGGTGCGCGTGCGGCAACATGCCCTTGAAAGGGCCGAACGCGAACTGGACCGCTGTACCATCACCTCCCCAACCGACGGCATGGTCATCTCACGCAATGTGGATGTCGGGCAGACCGTGGCAGCCAGCCTCAGTGCGCCGATCCTTTTTGAGATCGCCACCGACCTGCGCGACATGCACATCTATGCCAACGTTTCCGAAGCCGATATTGGCCAGGTGGCCGACGGTCAGCAGGTCCTTTTCCGCGTGGATGCCTACCGCGACCGGAATTTTGAAGGTGAGGTGATCCAGGTCCGCAACGCCCCCATCATGGAAGACAACGTCGTGCATTACGAAACCATCATCGCCGTGGACAACAGCGAGATGCTGCTCAAACCCGGCATGACCACCGAAGTTTCCGTCATCACCGCCATAAAAGACGATGTGATGCGTGTGCGAAACACGGCACTGCGCGCCCGGCTGCCGGACAACCTGATCCCTTCCGGGGTGGATGCGGACCGCGGCGGTTCCGGCGGTTCCACCGGAGAGGAAGCGGCTGGCGAAGGTGCAACGGGTGCCGATGAGGGTTCCGGCAGCGAGAGCGGAAATGCTTCCGTTGAAGACGATGGGCTGGATGGACGCGTGTTCGTCCTGCGAAACAACCGCATTGAACCGGTAACTGTCCGGACGGGACTGAGCGACGGACTGCACACCGAAATCCTTCGGGGTGACCTCTCTGTCGGTGACACTCTGGTTGTAGGACTGTCGCTGCGAACCGGTACCGATAATGACAGCCGGAGCATCCTGCGAGGCCGGCAGGCTCAGTACTGACCG
>Ga0207421_10004650_pt1 | contig 15685 bp, 16 predicted proteins | sample SodLakKL_010_SED_4_FD_187542 | JGI IMG/M metagenome (GOLD analysis project Ga0207421, IMG submission 187542) | Alkaline sediment microbial communities from Lake Tanatar, Kulunda Steppe, Russia - 8KL_010_SED (SPAdes) (version 2) | ecosystem: Environmental > Aquatic > Non-marine Saline and...
GGGTTTATAGACCCGCGGGTTCGGTATGAGTGAGATGCGGGGAGGTTTCATCAGTGGCTGAACATGACAGACATGGACATGATACTGGAAGCGTCGGCGGCGGCGGCGACCCCAAGTTGCAGGGTCTGACCTTTGGGCAAAGATTCAAGCGGCGAATGATCAAGAATCGCTTGGCTATGGTGGCGTTTGCCGTGATCGTTCTGGTGGTGGGGATCTCGATACTCGCTCCACTTTTGACTGAATACACGCCCGAGGAGCAGAATCTGCTCCGGCGCCTGGATCCGCCGAGTGGTGATCACCTGCTGGGTACAGATCAGCTGGGCCGCGATATTCTCACGCGTATTGCCTACGGGGGAAGGGTTTCTCTCATGATTGGAGTCCTCGGTGCATCGGGGGGCATGGTGATCGGCGTCACCCTGGGTATCCTGGCCGGGTATGTGGGTGGCACATTTGATCACCTGGTGATGCGTGTGGTCGATGTCATGATGTCGTTTCCCGGGATCCTGCTCGCTATTCTCATCGTCAGTGTGCTCGGCCCGGGTCTGAACAACCTGATAATTGCCCTGATAGTCTGGATGGTGCCGACGTTTGCCCGCATCAGCAGGGGGAATGTGCTCTCGGTGAAGGAGATGGATTATGTGGAGGCGGCGAGATCGCTCGGGGCATCGAGTCCCAGCATCATAGTACGCCATGTTCTTCTGAACATTCTTTCTCCGATCATCGTATACATGACTTTGTCTGTGGCCACGTCTATTCTCACCGCTGCTGGTATGGGCTTTCTCGGATTGGGTGTTCAACCGCCCATACCTGAGTGGGGGGCCATGACCAGTGTGGGCCGGCAGTACCTGCGGGATGCACCGCACGTGATTATATTCCCCGGGATGACCATATTTGCTACGGTTCTTTCCATCAATATCGTCGGGGATGTTCTGCGAGATGTGTTGGATCCCAGGATGAAGACCTAGTGTGCACATAGGGGTGAATGACGACATCTTTTACGGGCGCGGTTCTTCTCGCCGCCGCGAGCGGGCGCAGGAATTGCGCCCAATTTTTCTCCTCACGGTGGAGGGATGAAAAGCTTGCAGACTCATCATAAAGTCTTCCTGGTCATGTTTGCAGCTGGTCTACTGTCCGTCGTTCTCGGCGGGATCACGATCGTGCGCCATGCCCAGGGAGTGGAGGCCGTCAATGCCGTGCAGCTGGAAATCACCGAGGTGCGCGTGCGGCCCGATGATCCTTCCAAGCCTCTCGCGATGCAGCTCCGGGCATCCAGTGAGGACGGTTTCTCTTACCGTATCGATAGCATTCGCTTGGTGGCGAGGGTGAATGACGCCATTGCGGGGACCCTGTCCAGACTGGAGCTGTCAGTCGAGGTCGCCGACGGTGAGCCATTGACCTTTGATGTGGAGCTCGAGCCGGGCAGCAGTTATGTCGACCGGGAGGATCTGGAGGAGCTGCGCCGGGCCGGGAGGCGGGACTGGTACGTCGATGGGTTCATGGAAATATATCCTCCGCACAGCCGCTCAGCTGAGCGGTGGGACTTCGCCATCGAGGAGGTCGGTGCGGTTGAGTGAACGGGTATTCTGCTGGGGAGCGACATTCATGGCCGGCCTCGTGTTGGGCGTAGTAACTCTGTCCCAATGGGCTCCGTACGATGATTATGCCCTGATCCAAACCGACGGGTGGCTCCTGGTGGCAAGTTCCATGATAATCGGCACATTACCGCCGCTTATCTTTGAAAAGATGGCGGAGAGCCTGGTAGCCGACATTTCATTGGTGATCTTCGCCTCGGCCGTGCCGGTGATCGCCACTGTGATTACATCGCACCTGCTGGGGACGGTAGAGCTGCTGGATGTAATCCTGTACTCCTCTGTTCAGCGCGCGCTAGGCCAGTCGGTGGCCCTCTTCGTGTTTACCTTCGTTGGGTTCGCAGCTGGCATTATCATTGGCTCCCGCACGCGGCGCGGGTGAACTCGCTCAACAGAGTGCATTTGCGGACTACCCCCGTGTTCGTAAAGAATGAGAGTGAGCTTGCGATGACGGGCGAGAGGAGTCGTAATGTGAGACACATCACGTTTGCTATGGTCAACAGGGTCCTCTGGATGGCGATGGGAATATCTTTTTCCGCGGTATCCACCATCCTGCTGATGCTCCCGCTTGCACGTGCCGAAGATGGGGCGTTGCCGATGCTCTGGATCGCCGGCGGAACCACTGCCATAGGCGGGTTCCTCCTGGGTCGGTTTCTGGCGGGCTATCTTGAGCGTGCCCTTGTATCCGCAGAGCCCGATTCTTCCTATCGGTGTATAGGCGTTGCCATGTGGCACGGCGCACTCGCCGGGATGCTGCTGGGAGCCTTCGTTATGGCTGCACTGTTTTCTCAGAGCATGATATTCGGCCTCATCTTTCCCGAGGTCGGCTTTGGCACCATGATCATCAACTCGCTGATCATAGGTGCCTCGTACGGTGTCATGTTGGGATTGATGACCGGTCTCATCACCGGGGCGGCCGCTGCCTACCAGACGTCCAGGGGAGAGGATCTGACGGCCGGACTGCCTGCCGAAAAGGAGAAGAAGGGAAGACGGAAGAAAGGCAGAAAGAAGTGAAATGGGTCGTTGTGACCTGACATTTGCTGCACGGGTGATGTTGGGTTTGGATATAATCCAGAAGCGGATAACATCCGCCAATTGCATGTGCAACGGCAAAACCTGTTACACTTAGAAGGAGGATTCCCGCCTGTTGCGGAAGGGAATTTGGAGCAACCGGTAAAGAGAAGCCCGGGATGTGGAGGTCGGAGATGCTGCAGCGCATAGACTGGTTGAAGGTACTGAAGGCGTTAGCTGCACTGGTTCTGCTGGTGGTCGTTCTCGCATTTGTCAGCCGGGTCAGGGGAGCGGTCACTCCTTTTGCGGTCGCCGTCGCCATAGCCTACGTCCTGCACCCGGTGGTCAGCTTCTTCGAGCGTCGCCGTCTTTCCCGCATTCAAGGAATTGCCGTCACCTACGTCCTGCTGGCGGTGGTGGTGGTGGCGTTTGGCCTGTTCATCATTCCCGTTCTTGTGGAAGAGGTCAACCGCCTTGTGGACAACCTCCCGCACTACGTCAGTCAGATTGCCGCCATCATTGTCGAGGCTGAGCAGTTTTATGCCGGGCCGACCATTCCTCCCGTACTCAGGGAGGGGATTGATCAGGCTCTGGACCAGTATCAGATGCACCTTGAGGAGAGTCTGGATGTAGATGCTTCAATAAGCGCACTGATGGCCGGGATAGGGGGGGTCTTCGGTGGCATCTTTCATTTCATTCTCGGGCCGGTGCTGGCAGTATACTTCCTGAAGGACGCACGTTACTTCCGGGACCGCTTTCAAAATATGATTCCCAGTGCTCACCGGGAGGGGGTAGTCAGCTTTGTACAGGATGCCAACCGGGTGGTTTCCGGTTTTGTGCACGGTCGCCTCATAGTGTCTGCGGTCGTCGGCATCATTGCCTCCACGGCTCTGGCCATCTTTGGCATTCGCTTCTATCTGATTCTCGGACTCTTCGCCGGGCTGACCAATCTCATTCCTTACTTCGGACCTTTTGTGGGTGCAGTCCCCGCACTCATAATCGCCGCACTGGATTCCTGGGCCATGGTGCTCCGCGTCTCCATTCTCTACGTCTTAATCCAGCAGCTCGATGGCTTCATTCTCACACCGAGAATTTTGTCCAATCGCACCGGGCTTCATCCCCTCGCGGTCGTCTTTGCAGTGCTGGCAGGCGGAGCACTGATGGGCTTCTGGGGACTGTTTCTCGGCGTTCCGGTGGCCGCGGTGATCAGGGTATGTCTCGACCACCTGCTCCGTTGGATTCTGGCGGAGGATGCGGCCTGATTGCCCTGTGCCTCAAACTACTCCCGGCAGGATCCACATCAGAAGAAAGGAGGTCAGGTTGAACCCCATATGCGCGGCTATGGGTGCCCAGATGCTGCCGGTCGATTCATAAAGAAGGGTCAGGAATATACCCAGGACGAATATAACCGGATACAGCACTACGGGGCCGTGCAGGAAAGTCCAGACTGCGGTGGAGACAAAGGCCGCTGCTGTCAGGTTGAATCGTCTTCCCAGGGAGCGGTAAAGGAGGCCACGGTAAAACAACTCCTCTGCGATCGGGACAAGGATGACTGCGCTGAAGACGATAATGACCTGCTCGACGATTCCCAGCGGTTCTTCAGCCAGAAGTAGGGGGTTATTGGTGACATCTTCCCAGAACCCGACCGCCACCTGTCCCATTACAACCAGAAGGGAGATGACCCGGAGAACGAGACCCCATGATGCAGCGTAGCGCAGGAGGGAGGTAAAGTCGATGTCCAGCGGGAAAATGCCGGCAGGTGAGTTCTCAGTAGGTGGGCGCACCAGCCACATCAAGGCTATGACGGCCAGGGGTTGGGCGGTGACCAGTAGCCACATAGGCATGTGTAACTGGTCTGAGGCGTACATCCCCCCGAGGATTAAGGCCGGGAAAATTTCACCGGCCAGAAAGACGCCAGACACTCGCCTGAGCGACCAGGCTGGTGGTGCTAACAGGATGAAGCCTGATACATTAAGCCCGCGGGATCCGAACAGCGTCCGGTTCAGCCAATCAATCCAAGGGCGCGATGCCGGCAATGGTCGATCCTCCTCCCCGAGCTCGAGCTGGAGGTTGAATACGGTGTGCTTGGCAGGTCCCGTTGCCCAGCTCGATCCGCTACGAAGTGCATCGCGCTCATTTTACCAGTACCGGGGGGAGATGGGAACCGGACGGCGTAATGGGATCTATCTCGGCATAGAATTGCAAAGAGCATTATCGTGGATAAGGCATATACTAACTGGAGGCGCCTTGCACCAATATATTATTTGCGATCTCGGTTATCCGTCTCCAAAATGTGTTTATTTTACGGGTTGAGGAGGAGATCCCGCTTATCTCATTGAATCAAGCTTCCAAGTCAATCTGCCCATGATCTCAAGCACCGGGTTGGGGCTTCATTGATCGACGGGGCCCCGGCAGCGCATGTACGCGGGATGGGCGGGAAAATCTCTGCAGTAGTTATCGCCGACTCTAGGCGCCCCGCCGGTGAAGCGTGATTGACTGGCCGGACTGCACATAAACGGGAAGGCAGGCCGCAATTGATGTTCTCAAGGACGCAGTATGAACGGGTCAGCAACGCGGGAAAACTAAAAGTCGTCGACCGCGGCAATCGCCGCACCATGTATCTGGGCAGCTTACCGCAGACGACAATTGACCTCGCGGACCCGGACCGAGTCGTGGCCCGGTACATTTCTTACCTGCATCTGGGGATGGTGTTCCGAGATAATTCCCGGGAGGTGCTGTTCTTGGGACTGGGGGGAGGCGCGGGCGTCCGGTCTTTTCGCAGCAGCTACCCGGACGTCAATATCACGGCAGTCGATGTTGACCCGGAGGTCGTCGAGGCCGCCCGCCGCTATTTCTTCCTGGAAGAGGACGAGCAGCTGTCCCTGGTCGTCGATGACGGTCGATCACACCTTAATCTGAACCGTGAATGCTTCGATATGATCGTCCTTGATGTTTACAACCAGGACGGTTATCCCTCGCGTCTGTACACGAGGGAGAGTTTCCAGCAGATCAATGATGCCCTTCGCGACGGCACTGACACCGATGGAGATGCCGGGGTTCTGGTAATCAATGCCGTCGGTTGGTTGAAAGGTCCGCGCAGCCGCACCCTGCAGATCATAATCAAGACATTAAGGGCAGTATTCCCGTCGATATATGTTTTTGAGGTCAGGCAGTCGTTTCTCTTCAGCATGCTGGGTGGGGGCGGGAATAATTTCATCATTGTGGCGCAGCGTGAGGGTCGTCCGTTGAGTCGTCGGCGGATCCGTCACCGCGCTGAGCGCGTGCAGCGCCGATTCCCCCGACAGAACTACACACGACTCATCTCCAGCTACCGGGAGTATCCTTTCCTAGAAGACGAGGTTCCGGTGCTTACCGATAGGGCTGTATCCCGGGGGGAGGTGCGGCTGACGGTGTAGGCGAAGCCTTCGCTCCGGTCCATGGTACCGGGAACGAGAGGCACTCTTGATCACGGCAAATACCAGCGTATGCATGTGGCCCGCCGGCAGTATGATGCCGCGGTGTTATGAGCGACAGAGTACGGAGGTGAAGCAGCAGTTATGACAGCGAAGACCTTTCGGGGAGGGGTTCATCCACCGGAGTTTAAGGAACTGTCACACGGTCACAGGATTGAGACCCTCCCTGCTCCGGAGCGTGCAGTTATCCCGATGATCCAGCACATGGGGGCTCCCTGTGAGCCCACTGTGCAGGAGGGTGAGGAGGTCGATTTGGGGCAGGTTGTAGGTGATATCGACGCCTTTGTCAGCTCGCCAGTGCACGCGAGCGTTTCCGGAGTGGTAGAGTCGATCACCGAGTCCATCTTGCCCGACGGGCGAAAATCACCAGCAGTGGTGATTGCCGCGGATGGTTCGGACCGAATCGCCGACACAGTTGCGCCGGCCGGGGAACTGGACCGGTTGACTCCGGATGAGATCCGGCAGGCTGTCCGGTCGGCCGGGATTGTGGGAATGGGAGGAGCTGCTTTTCCCGCACACGTGAAGTACTCCCCTCCCCCGGATTCGGACGTCAGCATTGACACTGTGATCATCAACGGATGCGAATGCGAGCCTTTTCTAACCTGCGATCATCGGGTCATGCTGGAACGGGCCGGGGAGGTGATTTTCGGCCTGAGGGTGATAATGAGGGCCTGCGGAGCGGAACGCGGCATAATTGGCGTCGAGGACAACAAACCTGATGCCATCGAGGTGCTGCGGGAAGAGATAGGTGATGCACCGCTTGAAGTCGTGCCTCTTCAGACCAAGTATCCAGAGGGAGCCGAGAAGCAGATGATCCTGGCCATCACGGGACGGGAGGTACCGTCCGGTGGACTTCCGCTGCATGTAGGGGTGGTCGTTAACAATGTATCCACTTCAGTGGCCATCGCGCGGGCTATTCACACCGGAATGCCCTGCATCGAGCGCGTGGTGACGGTCAGCGGAGATGTTGTCGAAAATCCCAAGAACCTGGCGGTCCGCGTCGGTACGCCAATACGCAATCTCCTTGAGGCAGTGGGCGGATTCTCCGAACCTCCCGCGAGGATAATATCCGGCGGGCCGATGATGGGGCTCGCCATATATGATGTCGATATGCCGATTGTCAAGGCGAGTTCAGGTGTAGTTGCGCTCAGTGAGCGGCTCATTCCCTCGCCCGACGAGCAGCCCTGCATTCGCTGCGGGCGGTGCGTGGACGTTTGCCCGTCGTTTCTGATGCCGCTTTATCTGGATGTGTACCCCGATGAGTCCGCACTTGATTACCACCCGCTCGACTGTATTGAATGCGGGTCGTGTGTGTATGCTTGTCCGGCAAACAGACAGATACTGGCCAGGATTCGACTGGCCAAGTCCGAGGCCGCCGCGAGACAGCGGTAGGGAGAGGAAACCTGAGCGAAGTGGTGTATGGGAGTAAGGAGGAAACGCTGTGAACATAGATCAACACCTCGATCCGTCCGGGCTGTCCCTGGCCCCGTCTCCGCACTTTCGAAACGGGATCACTGTGCGGAGTTTGATGTTGGATGTGGTGATCGCGCTGCTGCCGGCCACCGTAGCGGGCATATATTTCTTTGGAATGGATGCTGCTCTGGTTACGGCCAGCGCAATCGGCGGGGCCCTGGCGACGGAGGCCGGCATAGCCCGCCTGCGGGGAGAACCGATTTCGATCAGGGACGGGAGTGCCCTGGTTACGGGCCTCCTGCTGGCCCTGTGCCTTCCGCCAGGGGTGCCCCTGTGGCTGCCGGTGGTCGGGGCGATTTTTGCCATTGCCGTGGGGAAGGCGCTGTTCGGGGGTCTGGGTATGAACATCTTCAATCCAGCATTGGTGGGTCGTGCCTTTCTCGTGGCCTCATTTCCCACTCTTATGACGACGTGGAGATGGCCCGTTGGTTCAGGAGACTGGATGGCCGGTGAATTCGATGCATTGTCCACCGCCACCCCGCTGGATCTGTTGAGGTATGAGGGGGTCATGACTCCGCTGACGGATCTCTTTGTCGGGCGGGTGGGCGGCAGCCTGGGTGAGACATCGGTGCTGGCACTTCTGCTCGGAGCTGCATATCTTCTGGCCCGGGGAGTGATCGACTGGCGCATTCCGACCGCTTACCTGGGGACAGTCGCAGTTCTGGCCGGGCTATTCGGGGTGAACCCTCTGTTTCACCTTTTCGCCGGCAGCCTGATGCTGGGTGCGTTCTACATGGCTACCGACTACGTGAGCGGGGCGGTGACTCCGGGCGGCAGGGTTGTGTTCGGCATTGGATGTGGTGTGCTGACGATGCTGATACGCATCTATGGTGGCTATCCGGAGGGGGTAACTTTTGCCATACTGTTGATGAACGCGGCGGTCCCGTTGATTGAGCGATTTACGGCGCCCCGTCGTCTGGGTGGAGGAGGTGAGAGCAGTGCGCACTAACCTCATTTATCTTGGGATTTTTCTGGGGGTGGTATGTTTGGCCAGTGCCACTTCACTGGCCGTTACCCATGGTGTGGCTGAGCCGCTCATCAATGAGCATAAGGAACGACAGCGTGCCGCGGCCCTGACCAGGGTTCTACCGGAGGCCGACCGGTTCGAGCACGTCACCGGGGAGTACTCAGAGTATCTGATCGAGGGTGAATTCACCGACGTGGATGAAATCAACCTGGGTTACCGGGGGGAAGAACCCGTCGGTTACGTATTCAGAACCTCGCCCGCCGGGTATGCGGATGAAATAGTGATGATGATCGGTGTCTCGGGGGACGAAATCACGGGTATGAGCGTCCTGCAGCAGAGGGAGACCCCCGGGCTGGGTGCACGCGTTACAGAGGAATCCTTTCAGCGCCAGTTTGCTGGCCTGCCAGCGAGGCAGAGGATAGCCACCGTAGATGATGGTGGGCAAATAGATGTGCTGGCCGGAGCGACTGAATCAACACTCGCTGTGATTGACGGTGCCGAGCAGGCCCGGCAGCTGTATAAGAGGATAAGGGAAGAGAGGTGAAGGCCAATGCAGCGACTTTGGAGCGACTTCCATAAAGGAATACTCAAGGAGAATGCGATACTGCGTCTCCTGTTGGGCCTGTGCCCGGCGCTCGCAGTGACGACAGCTGCGGTAAATGGGTTGGGAATGGGCCTGGCATCGACGGCAGTGCTGGTATCGTCCAACGTTCTGGTATCCCTGCTGCGGAGACATATTCCGGACAAGATTCGCATTCCCTGTTACATCGTCATTATAGCCAGCTTCGTAACCATGGTGGATCTGCTGATGGAGGCTTTTGTGCCTGAGCTGCACGAAGCGCTGGGCATTTTCGTACCGCTTATCGTAGTGAACTGCCTCATTCTGGGACGTGCAGAAGCCTTTGCCTCCCGCAACCCATTGGCCAATGCAATAAGTGATGGCCTCGGGATGGGACTCGGCTTTACCCTTGGCCTGGTGGCTCTCGCCTCGGTTCGCGAGATCCTGGGCGCCGGAACGCTCTTTGGGCTGTCCGTCATGGGTTCGGCCTTTCGACCGGCCCTCTTGATGATCCTGCCCCCTGGCGCGTTTTTGACGCTTGGTCTGATGGTGGGCCTGGTAAATTGGTGGAGCGGGAGGGGGGCGACTGGACATCATGGCCTCTGAGCTGATTGTGATATTTGTGGGTGCCGCCCTGATCAACAACGTGGTGCTGATGCAGTTTCTTGGGATATGCCCGCTTCTCGGTGTATCCCGGACCCTCAGCATGGCCAAGGGCATGGGAGCTGCCGTCATCTTCGTGATGGCAATATCGTCAATGGTAACGTGGGGTCTGCAGCACTACGTTCTGGAACCCATGAGCATAGAATATATGCAGACTGTCGCTTTCATTCTGGTCATCGCTACTCTAGTGCAGTTTGTCGAGATGGTGATGCTGCGCTACAGCCCGGCCCTCTACCGTGCACTCGGAGTATACCTGCCGTTGATAACTACCAACTGCGCCATTATGGGTGTCGCACTGCTGAATATCCGCGACAACTACGGATTCATAGAGACGGTTTCCCATGCCGTGGGTTCTGGTTTGGGTTTCATCCTGGCGATCATCCTGTTTGCCGGTATCCGTGAGCGCCTGGAGCGGGCGGACGTGCCCGCCCCAATGCGGGGAACACCGATAGCGCTGGTAGTTGCGGCACTGCTTTCCATGGCATTCATGGGCTTTGCCGGGTTTGGTGTTGCCGATATGTTTGGACTGTGATACGGATATGAGTGTAGCACATGGCACTGATGATGATCGTTCGCTGCACAGAACGAGGTGATACAGAATGGTTCAGGCTGCACTGACGCTGATGGTTCTGGGCCTGTTGTTCGGTCTGGGTCTGGCCTACGCGTCGCGCGTTCTCGCGGTGAAGCAGGATGAACGCATTGAGGCTATTGAGGAGAGGCTCCCGGGAGCCAACTGCGGCGCCTGTGGGTTTGCCGGCTGCACCAGTTTCAGCGAGGCACTGGTCGAAGGTGACGCCCAAGTCAAGGCCTGCACCGTTTCCGGAAGCGACGTGCTCGCGAGCATTGCCGAGATCCTCGGTGAGGACATTGATCTTTCCGGGGAGCGTGAGGTTGCCGTGATCCGGTGCCGGGGGACAGAGGAAGCGGCGAAGGTGCGTTTCCGCTACGAGGGCATTGCTGACTGCGCCGCCGCCGCGCAGGTGGGAGGGGGACACAAGGCCTGCGAGTACGGCTGTCTGGGACAGGGCAGCTGTGTGGAGGTCTGCCCGTTCGATGCGATTGAGATGGGACCGGACGGAGTTCCGGTCGTGGATGAGGCCCGCTGCACCGGCTGCGGCAACTGCGTTGAGGCCTGCCCACGGGATATTATTGCCGTGCTGCCGGAGAACCGCCAGGTATTTCTCTTGTGCATGGCTGAACTGGGCCCGCGCGAGGCGAGGCAGATCTGCACTAATGCCTGTCTGGGTTGCGGCCTGTGTGCCCGCCGCTGCCCGCAGGATGCAATCGTGATGGAAAATGATCTGCCGGTCTTCGATTTTGAAAAATGCGATGGCTGTGGTACGTGTGTCGAGGTCTGCCCGGCTGATTCCCTCCGACGATCCGCGGTTTGGGGCAATGATGACGAGGCAGCCGGGTGACTTGACGTACCTGACGATTGATTGAACCGAATGGAAGAGGCTCCCCTCATGGTCGTGGGGGGAACCGCTTCCATTCGCCCCTTCAGGGGATAAGGTCGTCGAAGCGCTCGAGGGGCTCATCGAGCATGTAGTGCCCGCCCAGACTGACTCCCTCTTCGCCGTCCACCAATATGGTTACCCGGTCGATGTCACCGAATTCTGTGAGTGTATTGACGATTCCGGCCAGGACTGTACTCTCGCCGGCCGTCCCGACCGCGTGTTCGGCAACCTCCGGGCTGAAATCGACCGTGGCCATGCCGTCCTGCACCTCCAGCGACAGTACTTCAGTGTCCGGAGGCATTATGGGGGAAAGAGGGCTGTCCGGGTTCGGCCCGGAAATGAGCAGATGCAGGGCCTCCCGGTGCAGGTCCTCTGCCGCGTCGGCGGGCAGCAGCACGGGTATGGTGAGGGTATCGGTGTCAGTGCTGAGACCGAAATACACGGCCAGTTTCACCCGGCCGTCCTCAGTGACCAGTGGAGCTTCTTCCAGCTGCGAGAGCCGCTGCTGCAGGCTCTCGACCTGATCCCGGAGTTCATTGGTTTCCTGCCGTAGTTCTGCGATTTCTTCTTCCGGATCGTCCGAGGTATCAGCTCTGCATCCGGTCAGAAGCAAGATCGTTACCGTCATGACCAGGGCCGCGATGAGTGCATTGCTGCGGATGTACTGCATGTGCATCAATTCCTTCCCGCGTGGTCTTTCAATTGTCAATTGTCCGGCAAGCTGCGGTGAAAATCAATCGTCAAACAGCTTGCCCATACGTGAGGTTGGATATGCTTCCCTTCTTTATCGGTGGTGTCCGTCTTATTTCTCAGCGGCATTTCGGCTTTTGTGAATTCTGGGATGAGTCCCCCGACGGGGACCTCGGTGCGGATATCAGCATATGGTCCCGGGGTCAAAGGGATGGGGCGGAGACGTTCCGCCCCATCGTCAGCGCTGTGGGCCTATTCCGGCAGAGGGCGGTCATCTTTTTCTCGTAAGACCGATTTGCACCTCGCACTCATCGACCTCCATCGTGACTCGATGCTCCATTTTACCGGGATCGCCTTTTTCCAGCGATTCTGCAAGGACCTCCTCACAGATCTCCGAGTGGAAGCGTTCGAACGTTTCCTGGATCTCCTCATCAGCAGTGTACCGGATGCAGATACGGTCGCTGACGTCAAATTCCGCCTGTTTGCGGCTCTGTTGAATAAGGCGAATGAGATCGCGGGCGCGGCCCTCGCTACGGAGTTCAGGGGTAATGTCGGTACTGAGGGCCACAGTATAGTCGCCTTCCGTGGCGGCTGCGACTCCCTCGCGATTCTTGGTCCTGACCGTTAGCTCGTCGGGAAGCAGCGTAAACCGACCCACCTGAATCTCCTCCCCGCCGCGGATGGCCTCTGCTGTGGCCCGCGGCTCACATTCTTGAATGGCCCGCACGATCTCCGGCATGTCATCGGTGTACTTGGGGCCCAGCTTGGCATAGTCGGGCCCGATCTCATATTCTATGAAATCCCGGTCGTCAGTGACCCTCTCTACCTCTTTTACGTTCAGCTCGTCCCGGATCAGGTGATCCAGCTCATCGTTCCATTCGGGACCCACAACCATTACGCGGGACAGGGGCTGGCGCACCTTGATTCCGCTGCCATCGCGGGCGGCTCGCCCGAGAGAGGCGATCTGTCGCACTTTATCCATATCAGACAGGAGATCTTCATCTAACCATTCTGATTGTGCATCCGGGTAGTCCGTCAGGTGCACACTCCCTGGCATTTCGTTGCCCAGGGGATGGCCCTCAACGACCAGGTTGTGGTACATGTATTCGGTCAGGTGGGGGACGAACGGGGCGAGCACCTTGGTCAGGTTTACAAGGGCATAGTAGAGAGTGCAATAGGCGGCTCGCTTATCAGTCTGTGTCTCCGCATTGCTCGCCCGCCCCTTGCGCCAGAAGCGGCGCCGTGACCTGCGCACGTACCAGTTTGACAGATCCTCCACGAAGCGCTCAATGTGCTGGGTCGCCCGGGCAGGCCGATACTGGCCGAGATCCGAGTCTACTTCCGTGATCATATCATGCATCCGCCCGTAGATCCACCGGTCGAGAGAGGGACGCTGCTCGACAGGTATTACTTCTCCGCCTGGCTCAAACTCATCGATCCTCGCGTAGGTGATGAAGAACGAGTAAATGTTCCAGAGGGGGATGAAGAAGCGCCGCCTTATCTCCTCCGCGGTGCCGTAACCGAACAGTACGTTGCCTATGGGATTGGATGTGACATAGAGCCACCGCATCACGTCTGCGCCGATCTCGTCCGTGGCGTCCTCAAACCAGATGGCGTTTCCGGCGCTCTTATGCATTTCCTCCCCGTTTTCGTCCAGGACCAGACCGTGTCCCAGAACGGTGCGGAAGGGAGGTCGGCGTTCCAGGGCGGTGCTCATGGCCAAAAGGGAGTAGAACCAGTTACGGAACTGCCCGGGAAAACTCTCCGTGATGAAATCGGCGGGGAACCATTTCTCCCAGTAGCTCTGGTCGGTCAGGTAGTGCAGGGTGGAGTAAGCCACAATGCCCGCGTCGAGCCAGGGATTGCCGACGTCGGGTATTCGCTGCATGATCCCCGAGCATTCCGGACATTCGAGCTTTACGCGATCAATCCAGGGCTTGTGGGGAGTGTGGGATGAAAGCTCCTCCCATCCCTCGACTGCCCGGTCCCGCAGTTCCTCCCGGCTGCCGATGACGTCAAAGTGCCCGCACTCCTCCTCGCTGCATACCCATATGGGCAGAGCGAGGCCCCAGTAGCGTTTCTTGGATATCATCCAGTCGCTCATGTTCCGGAGCCAGTCAAGTTCGCGCTCCTCCCCGAACTCCGGGATCCAGTCGATCTGTTTGACCACGTCCATGATCTCCTGCCTCCACGGATCCATCGCGATGAACCATTCATCCACCAGACGGAAGACCAGTTCCTCATTGCAACGCCAGCACACCGGGTAGCGATGAGTGATATCCTCTTCCCCCAGCAGCTTGCCGCGCTCCTTGAGGGCAGAAATGATGGGAGGGCCAGAGCTGTGTGCCTCTATTTTCGACAGGAAGCCGTACTCATCGCCAAATACCCCGAATTCATCCAGGGGCGCCAGGGCAGGAAGATCGAACTCCTGGCCCAGGGCAAAGTCCTCCTGGCCGCAGCCGGGAGCTATGTGCACGCACCCGCTTCCCTCTTCCGGGTCCACATCTTCCCAGGATATGACTACTGGTGTGACGTCCCGCTGAGCGGGCAGATCGGGCAGCGGGGCTTCGTAGTTCTTCCCCAACAGTGCGGAGCCGGGAAATGTTTTGCAGATCTTGGGCTCGGGACCGAATATGCGCTCGGCTGCCTCCTTTGCCAGGATATACCTCTCACCGTTGTGCGCCAGCTCGACGTATATTTCCTCGGGGTTTACCGCTACCGCAACGTTTGCGGGCAGAGTCCATGGGGTAGTTGTCCAGACCAGTATGTTGCGGTCCGTTCCGTCCTGCAGGGGAAGCCGAACATAGATGCTTCTGTGCGTGACCTCTTTGTATCCCTCGGTGACGATCTCGTGTTCGCTGAGTCCAGTACCGCATCTGGTGCACCAAGGCATGACGTCGTGCCCCCGGTAGATGAATCCCCGGTCGTGCACGGTCTTCAAAAAGTGCCATATGGTGTAGTTGTTCTCCTCGGACATTGTGTAGTAGGAGTTTTCCCAGTCCATCCAGTAGCCCAGGCGCTTGGACTGTTCCGTTTGGATCCGGGCGTATTTCAGTACGCGCTCCCTGCATTTTTTCACGAATTCGGCGATCCCATATTCCTCGATTTCGCGCTTGGAGTTGAGTCCGAGTTCTTTTTCGACCTCCACCTCGACCCAAAGGCCCTGACAGTCGAACCCGTTCTGGTAGCGCTGTTCGTATCCCTTCATGGTGTTGAAGCGCTGGAAGAGATCCTTGTACGTCCGCCCCCAGGCGTGATGTACGCCCATGGGATTGTTGGCCGTGATGGGGCCGTCGAGGAAGGAAAATTGTTCACGGGCGTTATCGTTTCTTGTCAGGTAATTCTCCACGGTCCCGTCTTCATCCCACTTGGTGAGGATCTGCTCTTCCAGAGAAGGATGATCAATTTTGCTCGGTACCGGTTTGAACATGCGTTCACTCTCCCTTCATATTCTCGTTCTCTCTGCCCGGCACAAAAAAACCGCCCCAGTCAGGGACGGCTCAATAACCGCGGTACCACCCGGATTGACCCACAATGAAAAATGGGTCCTCTCGCTGCGCGGCACCTCTTGTGATGCCGCTGCACTGTAACGGGTGCTCCCGGCTCAGCTTACCACTGCAGATGCTTCGGCCTGCGACTCAGGAAGGATGTGCCGCACCGGGCCCGGGCCCATTCTCACCATCGTGGGCTCTCTGTGCCGGGGGCCGCTGTGCACGTGTTTCCATCATCGTCTTGACTCATTTTCCGTAAATGATAGCACAGCTGCGGGAAGAAAGCCAAGGCTTCCTGTGCGAGGCGAATCC
>Ga0207421_10004651_pt1 | contig 15684 bp, 13 predicted proteins | sample SodLakKL_010_SED_4_FD_187542 | JGI IMG/M metagenome (GOLD analysis project Ga0207421, IMG submission 187542) | Alkaline sediment microbial communities from Lake Tanatar, Kulunda Steppe, Russia - 8KL_010_SED (SPAdes) (version 2) | ecosystem: Environmental > Aquatic > Non-marine Saline and...
ATCATCATTAAACTTGGTGCAGCCAACCAGAATATCCCGAGTGTCAAAATAACCCCGAGTACAAGGCCGCCAAGCCCAAATATCAGTTTTTTACCCATCGTGTAACAACTCCTTAATTATTTATAATGCTTCTAAATAATATCATGGATGATGATGGGTTTCTGTGACGGATGTCACACTATTGAAGGGGATTTAATAATTTAATCTTTCCGCGTTTGAGTTCAACCGTGCCCGCGTGTTCCAAAGCCTTGAGATGGCGCGACACGGCTTCACGCGTCGCCCCGATTTCTCTTGCGATGTCTTCATGGGTTGTATAGATGATGCGGTGCACGCCGCCTTGGCTCAATTTTTCCAGCTGCATGCGGATGCGCGCTTTAACAGGCGCAAAACTCATGGCTTCATAATGAAACATCATCGTGTCCATGATGCCAAGAACATTATTCATCATGAAGCGTACAAATGCGGGTTCCTTAAAAAGAACCGTCATCACACTGCTTGGGGGCAGTGTGATGAGTGTGGTTTGAGACTTGGTGATCGCATGCGCATGATACGGTTCATCACGCAGTAAACATGCAATGTTTTTGGGACAAAGCTTGGTGGCTTCAATATCGTAAAGACTGACAGTTTTTCCATCTTGTGTCGTTCGGTAAACACGGATCAACCCAGCTGTCACAATGAAAAAATCCTGACAGATTTCAGGATGGTTTTCGCTAATACGTGTGTTCACTTCAAAGGTATGGGTTTGGTGCGTCCTTAAAATATGGTTCTTTGCTTCATCACTCAGGTCATTATAAAACGGCAGCGCCTTGACATTTTTCATCCGCTTCACCCCTTTACCATACAGTAGCACGCCCATTTGCAAGTGTCAACACGTGTGGTATAATCACAAAGAGAAGGAGTGTTGATCATGGAAAACTTTACCTATAATTTACCGACACGCATTGTATTTGGAAAAAATCAAATCGACGCACTATCCCGCGAACTCAAACAAGAAAACGTCCAAACGATGTTGCTTGTTTATGGCAAGCAAAGCATTTTCAATCTCGGCATTTATGACCGTGTGAAGGCAACCGCCCACGCACTTGGCATCACCGTTTATGAAGAAGGCGGGGTGCGCGCCAATCCAGAACTTAAAAGTGTCCTGAACGGACGTAAAACCACCCGTGAAAAGAATGTTGATTTTATTTTGGCTGTAGGCGGCGGGTCGGTCATCGATGCGGCCAAATCAATTGCCTACGCGCATTATAAGGATGACGAAAAGGATGTATGGGGCGCATACCGCGGAAACGCAACCATTGACAAGGCGCTCCCAATAGGCACCATTTTAACGCTTGCTGCGACTGGGAGTGAAACCAACGGCAATGCCGTGCTTTCCAATGATGATACCGGTGAAAAGCGCAACATTAAAAATTCCATTCTGATGCCGGTCTTTTCCATCATTGACCCTGAATATACCAAGAGCGTGCCCACTCACCATGTCATTGCAGGGTCCATTGATATCATGATGCATGTGTTTGAACAATATTTTTCTAAAACACCCCATACCGATACCAGCGACTATATGTCCACCGGGGTGCTTAGAAGTGTGATTGACAATACACGCCGTGTCCTTAAGGGTGAGGATTCTTACGCGGCCCGTGCGAATTTATCTTGGGCGTCAACGCTTGCGCTTTCATGGATCTTGCAGATGGGCAAGATCGGTGACTGGGCGTCTCACCGTATTTCTTATCCCATTACCGCTGATTATGGCATCACCCATGGGCTTGCGCTTTCCATTATCCAGCCCGCCTGGATGCAGATTGCTTTAAGAGAAAACCCTGAGGTGATGCGCTTTCGTTTAAGTCGCATCGGCCGTGAACTCTTTGAGATAGAAGAACCCGAGGCGGTCATTGAAGCATTTAAAGATCTATTCCGTGAATTTGGTGCCCCTGCAAGTTTCAGTGAAGCCGGTGTAACCATCCGCGATGAAGACGCAAAGCGGATGGCTAAAACCGGCGTAGAACTTGGGAATGTTGGAAACACGATTGAAATAGATGAAACGCTCGCGGTAGACATATTTAACGCCGCGCGCTAGAGGTGCTTATGGAACGCTATACACTTTTGATTCATACCAATGATGCCATTGCCCCTTTCAAGGCAAGCCTTGAAGGGGTTTTTTCCGCGTCCAGCGTTCATGTGATGGACAGTAAAAGCTTGTGCATTGATGGCGTGTATCCCGAACTTGACGCGCCGCTTGATGATCTTCGCAATATGTTAAGCTTGGATTTTGAAGGGACTTTGACATTTCTTGTTGTGCCCAGTGGCGTTATGCGTTGGTGCGCGGAGACATATCTCTTAGAAATGATTCATTTGCTTGAACCATCAACCCATGCGTTTGATGCCGCGCTGGTTCGAATTTTTAGCCAAAAGCCTGAAATGGTGCACTGGCTTAAACAGCCACTAAAAGACCAGTTGAGTTCTCCGCTCATTAAAAGCGCCCTTGCACTTGGCCATGCCAACCTTAATACCGTCAAAGCCGCCAAGAACCTCTTCATCCACCGCAATACGCTTCTTTACCGGATTGAACAAATTGAAATGGCGACGGGTCTAAAGCCCAACTATTTTAATGGCGCGTTGATTTTTAGGTTGCTTCTTTTGTAGTTTTGTGCACGTTGCACATGGCTTGTAAAGCATAAACCATGTAAAATAAAGTCAGTTTGAATGAAGGAGTTTTATATTATGGGTGAATTATCGTTAAAAGGCATAAAGAAAATTTATGAAAGTGATGTCCAAGCGGTTGCGGACTTCAATTTGGAAGTAGAAGATAAAGAGTTTATCGTCTTTGTTGGCCCTTCAGGGTGCGGAAAATCAACAACCCTCCGTATGATTGCAGGGCTTGAAGATATTACAGAGGGTGATCTCTACATTGACGGTAAACGCGTCAATGATGTGCCCCCAAAAGACCGCAACATTGCGATGGTTTTTCAGTCATACGCACTGTATCCGCATATGAGCGTGTTTGATAATATGGCTTTTGGGCTTAAACTCCGCAAATGGCCAAAAGAAGAAATCAATGAACGGGTAGACAATGCGGCGAAAATTTTGGGACTTGAAGACTTGCTTGACCGCAAACCCAAAGCACTTTCAGGCGGACAGCGTCAACGGGTTGCCCTGGGGCGTGCGATTGTCCGTGATGCGGGGGTATTCCTCATGGATGAGCCGCTCAGTAACTTGGATGCGAAACTGCGTGTGCAAATGCGCGCGGAGCTAATCAAATTACACGCACGCATTGAGACAACCACCATTTATGTTACCCACGACCAGGTCGAAGCCATGACCATGGCTGACCGCATCGTTGTCATGAATGATGGCTATATCCAACAAGTCGGCCATCCTAGTGATGTCTACAATTATCCGAACAATTTATTTGTGGCTGGCTTTATTGGAACGCCGTCCATGAACTTCATTGATGGTGAAGTGACCAGCAATGGAACATTTAAAAATGAAGAAGCCGAGATTCCAATTCTTGAGGCGCAGTTTGACACATTGAAAAAACAAGGATACGTCGGTAAACCAGTCAAACTCGGTATTCGCCCTGAAGACATTCATGACGATAATAACGTTAAGACTGCGTATCCTGAAGCCATCATCAATTTTAAAGTTGATGTGGCCGAACTGCTCGGTAGTGAAACCAATATCACGACCGCTGTAGGCGACAATAAAATTGTTGCGCGCGTTGATGCGCGTACGGACGTTAAAATGGGCGACGAAGTTGAACTTGTGCTTGATATGAACAAAGTGCACTACTTTGACCCGCAGACTGAACAACGCATTCGTGATTAATGTAACCCACAACAGCCCACGCTGTTGTGGTTTTTTTATGAAGTACACGCAACGTATTTTTTCTTGTATGCCGGTGTGTTATGCTAATGTTAAGATAAATTTTTAACAAAAAGGTGACAATATGAATAAATCAACCAACATTTATGAACGTATCATTGAGTATGTCTTTATTATGTTTTTATTTGCCGTTTACTCAGTATTTGGACTGTTTCTTACCACGGGTGCTGCGTTTTCTGCAGGGTTCATGAGTGCGCGCGAACGCCAGAAAAATGAAACCGATGCACCCACCCATGTCATTTTTCACAAACAATTTATGGATTCGTTTAAACCGGCAACTTTCACCTGGGTGACCATGGTGTTGCTTGGGCTCGGCATCGTGCAGCTTTATGCCTGGGCGTTTGATCCTTCGTCCGTGCCGCGATTAATCGTCTTTTATGTTGCCCTTCTTTACTGGACGCTGTTTCATTTATATATTTATCCTTTGCATTCGGTTTTTAAACATCGCGGGCCACTCCATGTTATTAAAAATACGATGCTCATTATCCACTTGCATCCGAAAGTGCTTTTTAAGATGCTTGTGATTGCGTCCATTATGTTTTTATTGATTGAAACCATTCACCCAGTGTTAACACCGGTTGCGCTGACACTCTATTTTTATTTACAAGCGCGTTGGCTGTCACCAACGTTTGATTTTTATATTGAACGCGTCAAGGCGCGGGAAAATTAAAAGGGGAGAGAACCATGGAACAACGCTATGAACAGAAATATTACGAGCTTTTAAGTCAACAGTTTCCCAATGTCCAAAGTGCGGCGACGGAACTGATCAACTTAAATGCAATATTGAACTTGCCAAAAGGGACGGAGCACTATATTGCGGATATTCACGGCGAATATGACGCTTTCAATCATTTTCTTAAAAATGCCAGTGGTATTTTAAAAGAAAAAATCAACCAACACTTTTCAGATCTCGACAGTGATAACCGGCGGCGTTTTTCGTTCTTTTTATACTATCCGCACGACATGCTTAACAAATATCAAAAAGCGTGGGATGCGGCGTCCTTTGAATTGTTGTTAAGGGATGTCCTTAAACGGATGGTTGCGCTTGCACGCATTATTGCGACCAAATATACGAAAAGCCATGTCGGTAAAAATTTACCCAAGGAATTTTCCTATATCATTCAAGAACTGCTTTATGAATCAAACAAACACGAAGACAAACGGGCGTACTATGATGCCATCATCGATGCCATCTTTACGACCGGCCGCGAAAAGAAACTGATCATTGAACTTTCACGCTTCATCCGCCGCCTGGCCATTGACCGCCTACACATTGTCGGCGATATTTTTGACCGCGGCCCCAAACCCCATTTGGTCATGGAAAAAATCATGAAACAAAAAAATGTCGACATTCAGTGGGGCAACCATGACATTATCTGGATGGGCGCGGCGAGTGGTGACCCTGTGAGTATCGCCAATGTGATAAGGATTGCGGCCCGCTATAATAATCTTGACTGTCTAGAAGACGGCTATGGCATTAATTTGCGGTATTTATCGAGTTTCGCCAATGATGCCTATAAAGACGATCCATGCACCAATTTTTATCCGAAAAATCTTTCAAACGAAAACGCCATGCTCGATGACCCAGTCTACGTTGCAAGAATGCATAAAGCCATCAGTGTCATTCAGTTTAAACTTGAACAGGCAGTCATTGATGCCAACCCTGGGTTTGGCCTTGAAAACCGTGCCATCTTACAAACCATAGACAAAGAAAACAACACCGTAGTGGTTGATGGTAAAAGCTTTGAACTCAATACTGCGCATTTTCCAACCGTTTATCCCAATGACCCTACTGCACTCAGTCATGGGGAAGAAAAAGTCATCAAACATTTGCGTCAAATGTTTTTACATAACGAAATGCTTCAAGACCATATTCGCTTCATGTTTAGAAAAGGCTCAATGTATTTAAAAGCCAATGATACGTTGCTTTTTCATGCAGGGTTCCCAATCAATGAAGACGGTACCTTTTTAGAACAATCGATTGATGGTGTCACCTACATGGGCAAAGGGCTTTTTGACATGTTCGAAAGCAAGCTGCGCAATGCTTACTTGAACCGCTATGAACCCAATAATCCTGAGCGTGATTTTTTCATGATCCTTTGGCAAGGGCCATCAAGTCCCCTGTTTGCCAAAGATTCCATGCGGACCTTTGAACGCTACTTCATTGATGACAAATCGATTCACAAAGAACACATGAATCCTTACTTCAACCGCCGCGAAGACCATGACCTGCTTGACCGTATTTTTCAGGCCTTTGGCATGGACCCTGCGAGAGGAAAAATCATCAACGGCCATGTCCCCCTTGATGTCACCAAAGGCGAAGACGTCGTCCTTGCGGATAAGCGGATGTATTTGATTGATGGGGGCATGTCGAAACAATATGCTTCAAAAACCGATATCGGCGGTTATACATTGATCAGCGACTCGTATGCTTACTTTTTAGTCTCTCACCAACGTTTTGATGGGTATGAATCATTGATCGGCCAAGAAAAAGACATCATTTCTGTGACCCACAGTGAAGATATCAATCACCGCCGCACGTATATTTATGACACGGATAACGGGGTGAAACTCAAAGGCCGCGTGGCCGATTTATCCCGCCTGATTGAACTTTATAAAAGCGGTGCGCTTAAAGAAAAACCGAGTGCATAGCTTACGCACGCGCATAGCGGATGGAGGGTTTCCGTCCGCTATTTTTAGACTGATTAACTCCTATTTGGAAATTATATAAAAAAGTGCGTTTTGCGTGACTGTTTTTTTTCCTTACGTTATGATGAATTTGTCATACAGTTATGATATTTTTTTACCTAAAACAATTTATATTTTTTATAATTAAGGAGGCATTTTCATGCTATTCGACCAGTATGATCCCTTAAAAGGGGAAATGTTCACAGTCTTGGACAAAGACGGAAAAGTCGTCAATAAAGACTATGAACCATCCATCGATGATGAAACGCTTGTGCATATGTATAAAACCATGCAACTCGCGCGCATCGCTGACATTAAAGCGTTACAATATCAACGCCAAGGGCGTATGCTAACGTTTGCGCCTGTGCAAGGTCAGGAAGCCTCGCAAGTCGGGCCTATGGCCGCAACTGAACAAAAAGATTGGTTGGTTCCCGCATTCCGCGAAGCGGCAGCCATGCTTTATAAAGGGGCAACCCTTTATCAAAACTACCTTTATTGGTATGGTAATGAGCTAGGAAGCCAATATGATGAGGGTGTTAACATCATGCCTGTCAACGTACCGATCGGCTCACAAATCAACCATGCGGCCGGTGTCGCCCATGCGGCGAAGATCAAAGGCACCGATGAAGTCGCGATTACCTACATTGGTGATGGCGGTACTTCAAATGGTGAATTTCACGAAGGAGTCAACTGGGGTGGTGTTTATGACCTGCCAATGGTAACCATCATCCAAAACAACCAATATGCCATTTCTACCCCGCGCTCTCAAGCGACCAGGGCGAAAACATTGGCTCAAAAAGCCCACGCTTACGGCATTCCAGGCATTCAAGTGGATGGGAATGACGCTTTAGCTATGTATGCGGCGACATCTGAAGCCGTCAAACGCGCAAGAAACGGGGAAGGACCAACCCTCATTGAAGCGGTCACTTATCGTATGGGCCCCCACACGACCAGTGATGACCCAACCATTTACCGCAGTGAAGAAGAGGTGAATGAGTGGAGAGAAAAAGATCCACTGACACGTTTTTATAAGTATCTTGCGAACCGTAAACTTTGGAACAAAGAAAAAGACGACGCGCTTCAAGAGGAACTTAAGAAATTTGTGGCCGATACGTTCAAGCAAGTTGAAAATGCACCACATCCAACCCTTGATGAAGTCTTTGATTATACATATGAAACCTTACCTAAAGATCTAAAACGACAAAAAGAAGCCATTCGTGCTTACCAAGAACAACAAGAAAGTGGCGGTGATGAATAATGGCGACCATGACACTATTAAAAGCAATCAACAACGCACTGGACCAACAACTTAAAAATGACAAGTCAGTCGTACTTTACGGTGAAGATGCCGGTTTTGAAGGCGGTGTGTTCCGCGTCACAGCAGGGCTTCAAAAAACACACGGTAAAGACCGTGTCTTCGATACCCCAATCAGTGAAGCGGGGATTATCGGGACAGCCATCGGTATGGCCTCTAACGGGATGAGACCGGTAACTGAAATTCAGTTTAGTGGCTTCATGTTCCCAGGCTTTAACCAAATGGCTGTGCACATGGCCCGCATGCGCAACCGTTCCCGCGGAAAATATAACCTCCCCATCGTGGTCCGCATGCCTTATGGTGGCGGAGTTCGCGCGCTTGAACACCACAGTGAATCTCTTGAGACCCTCTTTGCGCACATTCCCGGTCTCAAACTCGTCATTCCTTCAACGCCTTATGATGCCAAAGGGCTCATGACGGCCGCAATTAAGGACAATGATCCTGTCATTTATTTCGAACCGAAGAAAATTTATCGTGCCTTCAAACAAGAAGTGCCCGAAGAAGAATACGAAGTGGAAATCGGAAAAGCCCGCACCGTTCAAGAAGGCAGCGACATTACGGTGGTTTCCTGGGGTGCGATGCTCCATGAAACCATGAAAGCCATCAAGGAAATTGGTGATGACATTTCCGTTGAATTGATTGATTTGCGTACGATTGCGCCGATGGATAGTGACGCGGTGGTTGAATCAGTCAAAAAGACGGGCCGTCTCCTTGTTGTCCATGAAGCGGTTAAGACACTCGGCATCGGTTCAGAACTGATCAGCCGCGTCAATGAAGGGGCATTTTTCCACCTAGAAGCCCAGCCTACACGTCTAACGTCCCCAGATATTACCGTGCCGCTTCCAAAAGGTGAGCGCCATCACATCGTTGATGCGCCACGCATCAAACAAGAAATCGAAAAAGTCGCATATTTTGAATAAAGGAGTGAGACCCAGTGATTAATTTTAAATTTGCCGATATTGGTGAAGGGATTCACGAAGGTGTCATCCTCAAATGGAACTACGAGGTGGGTGACACGGTTGAAGAAGGCGAAACCATGGTCGTTGTTGAGACCGATAAGGTGAACGCTGAAATTCCCGCACCAGACAATGGCGTTTTAAAACAAAAAGGCGCCGAAGTCGGAGAAGAAATTCATGTCGGAGAAGTCTTGGCAGTCATCGATGATGGCTCAGGCGACGACGATGCAGAAGAAGCGCCCAAAGAAGAAGCAAAAGAAACGAACGATGACGACGACGATGAAGAAGAAGGCGCCAGTGTGGTTGGCGCTGTAGAGACATCCAATGAAGTCTTACCTGCAAGTGACGAACACAAAAAAGTTGAACGCAAAGAACCAAGTGATCGTCCCGCGCTTGCTACACCTGTTGCACGCAAGCTTGCTAAAGACTTAGGCGTCGACATTAAAACCATTGAAGGAACCGGTCCTGGTGGACGTGTGATGAAAGAAGATATCCGCGCCGCCGCTGAAGGTGAAAAAGAAGCACCTGCCAGCGATGCACCACGACCAAGCGGTGAAGCACAAACCCGCCCTGCGATGCCTAAACTTCCTGAAGAAGGCGTGCGCCGTGAAAAAGTATCCAAATTGCGTCAAAGCATTGTTAAAGCCATGGATACCTCCAACCAGCTCATCCCTGCAACAACCATCATGGATGAAATTGACGTTTCCAAACTGGTTGAGTTCAGAAATGAAAACAAAGGGCTTGCCAAGGAACATGACGCAAAACTGACCTACTTACCACTTATCATCAAGGCCGTTATTAAAACACTTAAGCAATATCCTATCTTTAATGCAAGCTTTGATCATGAAAATCAAGAGATTGTCTACAAAGACTTTTTCAATATCGGCGTTGCGGTCGATACACCAGATGGGTTGATTGTGCCCAACATTAAAAATGCGGATCAAAAGAGTATCTTTGAACTTGCCAGTGAGATCGATCGTTTGGCCGCCAGTGCGCGTGAGCGCTCCATTGGCTTAAGCGAACTGCAAAACACAACGTTCTCAGTGACCAACTACGGTGCCTTTGGTGCCAAACTCGGAACGCCTGTCATTAATCATCCGGAAACCGGCATTCTCGGCATTGGTGCCATCACCAAAAAACCTGTCGTGAACGATAACGATGAAATTGTCGTGGGTCACGTTCTGCCCCTTTCACTTACGATTGACCACCGTGTGATTGACGGTGGCGACGGTGGACGTTTCATGCTACAATTGAAACAGTACTTGAACGATCCCATGCTATTATTACTCAGTTAGGAGCGTGACATTGTGTCAGACTACGATGTAACAATTATCGGTAGCGGTCCAGGCGGCTATGTGGCCGCAATAAAGGCTGCACAAAACGGCAAGAAAGTGGCCATTGTGGAAAAAGAAGATGTTGGTGGGGTGTGCCTCAACTGGGGATGCATTCCGACCAAAAGTCTTTTGAGTAGTGCCAAAGTATTCAAAAACTTCAAGGAAGCGAAAAATTTTGGCATTGATGTCGAAAAAGACGCGTTCAAAGTTAATTTTGAAAAAATGATTGACCGCAAAAACAAGGTTGTCAAAAAACTTACCAGCGGTGTTGCCTCACTACTTAAGAAAAACAAAGCGGACCTTTACCAGGGTGAAGGGGTCATTAAAGACAAAAACACTGTTGAAGTCGGTGAGACAACGCTTAAAACCAAAAACATTTTAATCGCCACCGGCGCCTCACCGGCGGTGCCACCGATTGAGGGCCTTGAAAAAGGGCTTGAAAGTGGTGATGTAGTGACCGCAAAAGAAATTTTGGACCTTGAACAACAACCCAGTTCTCTTACCATCATCGGTGGGGGTGTCATTGGGATTGAATTTGCGACCATTTTTGCGACACTTGGAACCAAAGTAACCGTTGTGGAACTTCAAGAAGACATTTTACTTCAAGTGGACAAGGAAATCCGTGATGCGTTTAAAAAAGCACTCAAAAAGGCGAAAATCAAACTTGAAACCAACGCCGGTGTCAAAAAAGTTGATGGCGGCAATGTGATGTTTGAACGTGACGGAAAAAGTGAAACCCTTAAGGCAGACAAAGTCTTGCTTTCGGTCGGCATGAAAGCCAATCTTGGTGGGCTTGATGCACTGGACCTTGAAATGGAGAACGGCTTCATTAAAACCGATGAATATAGCCGTACTAACATTGATGGTGTTTATGCAATCGGTGATGTCAACGGCAAACAAATGCTTGCGCATGTTGCCAGCAAAGAAGGGGTCACTGCGATTGAACATATTGACGGTCATGCGCAGAAACTCGATTATGGCAAGATGCCTTCAGGCATCTATACCTTCCCTGAAATTGCCCAAGTCGGCCACACCGAAGCAAGCGCGAAAGAAGCAGGCATCGACTATAAAGTCTCAACGTTCCCAATTGCGGCGAACGGAAAAGCGCTCGGTGAAGGTCAAAATATTGGTATGGCAAAAATGCTTGCGGATAAGAAATATAATGAAATCATCGGTGTGCATATCTTGGCCGATGGTGCCACAGAAATGATCAGTGAAGCGGTCATCGGCATGAACCTTGAGGCTCGTGCGGAGGATATCGCCAATGCGGTGCATCCGCATCCAACCTTATCAGAAATGCTTCATGAAACCGCGCACGGTATCATTGATAAACCCATTCATATTTAATCCCCATTTATCGGAATCCCGCCCCTTTAACAGTCTTTTGTTAAAGGGGTTTTTCTTATGGTGTATAATAAGCGTTCTTTTCATTCATGATGTATTCACAATTTCATGCTATATTATAATTGAATGATTCGAAACAAAGGAGTGAGACAGTATGCATAATCATGAGACGCATCATGACCATGAAAATCATAACCATGAAACACACCACAACCACGATGATCATCACCGTATGATGATTGATGATTTCTTTCGTCGTTTTTGGGTTGTATTGGTATTGACGCTTCCAATATTAGTGTTGTCACCAATGATACAGGAATGGTTTAATTTCACTGTAACGTTTACAGGTGATACATTCGTCCTTTTTGGTCTATCTACTGTGGTATATGTTTATGGTGGCTGGCCGTTTTTAAAAGGCATCAAAGAAGAACTTGGCAATAAAAATCCTGGGATGATGACCTTGATTGCCATGGCCATCAGTGTTGCGTTTATCTATAGCAGTATGGTTGTGTTTGGCTTTCCGGGGGATGATTTTTTCTGGGAACTGGCCACACTGATTTTAATTATGTTACTTGGACACTACATTGAAATGAAATCTGTATTGAGCGCATCCAAGGCACTCGATGAATTGGCGGCGCTCATGCCCGATGAGGCGCATTTAATGGAAGGAAAGTCCGTGCGCGATGTCAAGGTATCGTCTTTAAAAGCCGGTGATATGATATTAATCAAGGCCGGTGAAAAAATTCCAGCAGACGGTACGATTGTAAAAGGTGAATCAAGCATTGATGAATCCTTTATTACCGGTGAAGCTACACCGGTTGATAAGTCGACTGATGATGAAGTCATTGGCGGCGCGATCAATGGGGATGGTTCGCTTGAAGTCAGTGTTAAAAGCACTGAAGATGACGCATACTTATCCAAAGTCATCAATATGGTCAAAGACGCTCAAGCCGCGCAGTCAAAAAGCCAGGACATTGCGAATCGCGCTGCGAAATGGCTTACAGTCATCGCATTGATTGTTGGCTTTATTACGCTATTCACATGGTCACTGATTTCTGGTGATGCGACCTTCGCGATTGCACGCATGGCGACTGTCATGGTCATTGCGTGCCCCCATGCGCTAGGCCTTGCTACACCCCTTGTGACCGCACGCTCAACCGCATTAAGTGCGCAAAATGGACTACTAATTCGCAATAAAACCGCATTTGAAAAAGCAGGAACCCTTGATACCATTATTTTTGATAAAACCGGAACACTAACTGAAGGGCGCTTTGGTGTTGATTTCATAAAACCCTTGCATGAAGACTATCAAGAAAATGATATCCTTAAAATCGCCGCAACGCTTGAAAAAAATAGCGAACATCCCATTGCACGCGGGATTTTAAACATGGCTGAATCCCATTCACTTGAAACCGGAACCCTTGATGACTTTAAGACTGTCAAAGGTAAGGGGATCACCGGCACAGTCGATGGCAAATATACACAAATTCTCTCACCTCAGGCGCTTGAGAAACATAACTACACAGTGCCAACGCTTCCTGATGAAGGGGTGACTACCAATGTATTTGTGGTGCGTGACAATATACTTATTGGCGCCATAGGGTTGTCTGATCAAATCCGAAAGACATCTAAAACTGCCATTGAAAAGCTTCAGGCTCGCGGGCTTAAATGTGTTATGATTACAGGCGACAACGCACGTGTTGCCAAACATGTCAGTGACATGCTCGGGCTTGATCAATTTCACGCAGAAGTATTGCCAGAGGATAAAAAAGCGCTGATTGATACCTTTCAATCAAACGGCGAACGTGTCGCCATGACGGGCGATGGCATCAATGATGCTCCAGCGCTTGCGCAAGCGGATATGGGCATTGCGGTGGGCTCAGGAACCGACGTGGCGGCTGAGACAGCGGACATCATCTTGGTGAATTCAGATCCATTGGATGTTGAAGCCATTGTGCGTTTTGGTGCCGCAACCAATAAAAAAATGGTCCAAAACTTAATTTGGGCGACGGCGTATAACATTGTCGCAATCCCGCTGGCGGCTGGCGTGCTTTATGGCGTAGGCATATTGATTTCCCCAGCCATCGGCGCCGTCTTCATGTCACTTTCAACCGTGATTGTTGCGATTAATGCTAATTTGTTAACGTTGGAGTCTACGTCTTAATAAGATAGATAAACCCCGTTAAAACACACATGTTTTAACGGGGTTTTTTATATAAAAAGAACACTCACGCCAGGGGCCGCGGAAGTGTTCTTTTTAACGTAAGAAAGAGATTAAGTGAATAAGCAGTGGAGGATGTCATCAACACTGATATGAAAGAAATATTCATCAAGGGGCTCTTTACTGATGACGTCTTTAACAGCATTTTCTTCATAGCGTGTGCCGATAAGCTTGTTTTCAAGTTCACTGATGTCTCGGCTTCCTAAAAAGTCACCAAAAATCTTAAGGTTGGAAATGGCGCCGTCTTTAACGTTGAAATGGAATTCAACCTTGCCACCTTCATAACGGCCGGCCTTTTCAATGGAAAATTCAGGGCTCTCACCATAATTCCATTCCCAGGTATTGTAGCGTTTTTCCATGAGTTCATGAATCTTATCGAGATCGTCTTGGCTCAGTTCATAAACATGTTTGGCAATATCTGTGGTGCCAAGCAAGTGTTCCAGTAAAGTCTTTTTAAACTGGGGCATGCTTACTGATTGGTTGAGATAGGGTAAAATGTTGGTGACGCGGCTGCGGTTGGACTTGATGCCTTTGGATTTGATCTTATCCGCTTTAACGTTTAAGACTTCCGCCACAAACGGTAAGTTCGCATCAAAAAGAATGGTGCCGTGATGGAGCATTTTATCTTTGTGGAAGCTTTGGGCGTTGCCGCTGATTTTTTGATCATCCACAACGATGTCGTTGCGTCCCTGAAATTCAGCTGGAACGCCGAGTTCTTTAAGGGCACTGATTACAGGTTCTGTAAATTTTTTATAGTTGTTGAGGTTGTCTTTGAGCTGCGTGACAAATGAGAAATTCAAGTTGCCATCATCATGGTAAACGGCCCCCCCACCGGTAATACGGCGCACAACATTGACATTGTGGTTTTTGACCGCTTCAGGGTTAATCTCTTCAACCGTGTTTTGGTTGCGTCCGATGATGACGGAGTTTTCATTTTGCCATAAAAGCACAAAGTCTTCATCGTGACTGAGGTACTTAAGGACGTATTCTTCAAGTGCTAAGTTGAATCGTGGATTTTTTGAATCATTCAGAATGGTTTTCATGGGTTTCACCTCTTTTTAGTTTCAATTTTACTTTACTAAACGCACAGTGAAAACGCAATCAAAGTACGCTAAAAAGGTGAATTTGCGGCTTTGTCGGTGTGTACTTCAAAGGAATATGTTACAATATAAGTGTTAAAAAGTGGAGGTGGTCATATGAAACGCGCACTTGTTGTGGTCGATATGCAAAATGACTTTATTACTGGCGCGCTTGGGTTTGAAGGCGCGAAGCAGGTGAAAGAGAATGTGCTTGAAAAAATTCACACATATAAAGCACGTGAGGATACTGTTTTTTATACGATGGATACGCATGATGAAGGGTATTTAGATAGTGTTGAAGGGAAGCATCTTCCTGTCAAACATTGCATTAAAGGCACCTGGGGTCAACAGATTGATGCGGATATTGCTGAAACAATTGGTGATTTTGACCCGGTGTTAGAAAAGCCGACGTTCCCTTCAAGCGGCTTGCTTGATTATTTGCGTTCCGGGGAATATGACACGATCGAACTTGTTGGGCTAGTGTCCCATATATGTGTCATTTCCAATGCTGTGATTGCCAAAGCGGGCGCACCGAATACGCGCATCATGGTGGACGCACGTGCCACCGATGGTCCCGATCAGACCCTTCATAACAAAGCACTCGATGTAATGGAAAATCTACATATAGAAATTACGAACAGGAGTTAACCCATGAAAATAAAACGGAACCAATCCATGCTTATTGATTTTTATGAATTCACGATGGCCAACGGCTATTTTGAAACATCCCACAAGGATGATATTGTCTATTTTGATCTTTATTTCCGTAAAATACCCAATAATGGGGGCTATGCGATTATGGCGGGCCTTGAGAGCATTATTGATTATGTGAAAAATTTAACCTTCACGGATAGTGACATTGAATATT
>Ga0207421_10004652_pt1 | contig 15684 bp, 28 predicted proteins | sample SodLakKL_010_SED_4_FD_187542 | JGI IMG/M metagenome (GOLD analysis project Ga0207421, IMG submission 187542) | Alkaline sediment microbial communities from Lake Tanatar, Kulunda Steppe, Russia - 8KL_010_SED (SPAdes) (version 2) | ecosystem: Environmental > Aquatic > Non-marine Saline and...
CGCCGAAGTCAATGCAGCTAATCAGCTTACTGTCCGCGTCCGCTGCTTCGTCCAGGTAAATAACGGCATGGGTTGCCGTGATGTCGCCCTCTGAGGTAAACACTATCTTGCTATCCGTCATCGTGGTATCGAAGGTCGTCACCCGGCTGGCGTAGGTGATTGTCTTGCCTGTGATCTCCTGCCCGCCAGCACCTTCGCCCGCACCGCCTTCGTCGGTATAGTCAGCATCGTCGCACTCAAACGCCATCACGTCTTCCCAGTTGTCGTGGTCCTGGTCGAAGCTGAAAGATGTCTCTCCGTCCTTATACATCAGCGCACACTTTACCGTCGTCCCCGCATCAGTCAGGTCGGGGATGCTCCCCTTCATCAGGTTCTCAAAGAACGGGCCATACATTTTATGTGTTACACTCATTTTCTTTTAGCCTCCTTAAATTAAACGATTTCGTCTATCTGGGTCAGTGGTGCTGCTGTAGCAACCGCTGCAACCGTTATCTCTCCTGACCCTGTACCAGACCTCCTGGCCCGCATAAAAACAATACCTTCCACGGGCACCTTCCACAGTCCGGTATTGTCGCCTGTATCTGCCGTTGCTGAACCGTCAGTAACATCAATACCGCCCAAGCTCTCCCAGTTTTCTCCGTCTATACTGCCCTCAAAATGAACATCTGAATTAGTCATTGTCCCTGTCACCTGCACCGCCACGGTAGCAAACCGCCCGCCAAGCTCCATTACCTTGCCATCTGCTGTTTGCGCTGTCTCTGCATCATGCAGCGTTAGCTGTATCGGTTCATACCAAAGAATTGCTCCGCCCATCTTGCCCTGCCTCCTTCTTACAAACTATTTCTAACCCTAATCGGTTTTTGGTAAACATCGTCATACGTAGCCAGCCATTGTTCCAGCTTGCGCTCATAATCCGTCTGCCAGATCGCCACCCTGTCCGGGTCCATTGTTTCTACTCCTATGCGGAGTAACACATAGGAAACAATCACGTCACCAGCACCCGGCAAGCCTACCTCTTCGTCCAAGCCCCCCGGCACCTCTCCCAGCTTAGCAGGTTTCGGAGTATAGATAATACTAAGCGTTTTCTCCATATCCGGCACCGGGTTTAGTATCAGCTTGTCGCCGGACACGATATAGCGCACCGGAATGCCTGTAACACTGCCAGAAGGAGGCACCCTGCCCACCCATGGAAATAGTTCTCTCATGCGTTGCTCGTCGCCCCAGTAAACCTCCTGCAACCGCAACATATCGCCGGGAAGGTCCGCCTCGCTATCGCCTGCCGGTATAACCTCGTCCTGCTGCTCAAACCTGCTGGAACGCATGGCTATCTCTTCCTGCGCCACATTTACCATATCTATAAGGTCATTCTCGCCGTATCTGTCAGGCGGCAGGTCGTGGGCAAGCCGCATCACCCTGGCAAGTATTTCTTTCAATGTCATTTATTCACACCACCCCATAAAAGAAATGACCCGGGGAACCCCGGGCCTTCTTTTTTACTCTTCCACGATATACGTTGCCACAATATGAACATGGTCAACGGTCGTTACACCGTCTGATTCAATGCGGATGGGCTCGCCTGCATCATTAGGCGCAAGCGAAGCCCCGGCATTAAGCAGAGTAGTGTCACCGTCAAACATAGTGGCATAATCATTATCGCCCAAATCCTCGTGCGCAAAGACAGCCAGCTTGACATCGGAGCCAGTTTGCTTGCTCTCAATGTCAATGTTCTCTGTTCCTGGTACCCCGCCTTCAGTAGCCAGTGCAAGGTCTATTAGGCGAATCTTCTTGCCATCAATGCCCGGGATTATTTCTGCCCCGGCATTAACCTCGACACGGGTAAACCTTTTACGGATATTTTGGACAATATTTAATTTGTAGTTTTCCTCTTTTGTGCCTACATGGAAACCATCTTTAGCACAAATATAAGTTTGATGATGTACTCCTGGCATTTGTCATTACCTCCTTAAAATTGATAGCAGGGGGCAGCCTGGAGGTAAGACCACCCTCTTTAAGGGCACCCCCTGCTATGGGTTACTTATGTGTTGCTAATGCTAGCTGGGCTGGATGCACCCGTAAATAAATGTGGGGTCGTCCCAGCCGAAGCTAAAGCGGTTAATAACTTTGTACTTAGCCGCTTCCGTATCGAAGTCCTTATCCTGCTCCAACTGCGCCTTCCGCCGGTCGAACCATGTTAGATAAGTCTTCATCCGCTCACGGTCCACCATGAACCACGTATTGGCGTCGGTCAGGAAGTCATACTCGATAACGTCCACAGACCCTTTCCAGATGTTCACGTCGTTGTCGCTGGTTGAAGGCTCCTTCTCGCTGTCGGCAACCACCAGGGCAGCTTTACGCAGGTTAGGCGGCACAATCAAGGTATCAGGATTAATCGCCAAGAGATTGCCCTTGTCGTCCTTCCACCTCTTCATTTCGTTACGCACCTTCTCCACGTTGCCGGCGTTCAGGGCCAGGTTGTTGTCTGCGTTCTCCCATGTGCTGCTGTTGCTGGGGCTATACGGATGGTCGGTAGCACAAAGCGGTTTTTCGTCCGGTCCGGTATAGCTGCTGTTGAAGGCGTTATTGAACACACTGGCGGCATAATACTGCCTGGTGTAATACACAGATTGAGTAAGGGTCTTGACCCGCTTCTTGATTTCCGAATAAAGGTCATCATCCAGAAGCTCCCGCTCAATCCGAATACCCTTGGAGTACTTCTTATGGGTATATTCCATCTTGAAGCCACGATAAATGGTCTCATAAGCGACCTGCCCGCCGCTGTTACCCCATTCATCCATCAGGCCCAACGAACCTACGCCCAGCGTAAACTCCTGCGCCTTCTTCGACGTTTCCATGTTGTAAAGCACCGGCAGGAAATCCCGCATCTTCTTCTGGTGCTTATCGAAAATCTTCCGCAGTATCGGAAGTAAAAGATCCGGCCAGTTCTCTCTTACGTGCATTTACTTTCACCTCTCTTCAAGTTTCAAATATTTGTTATCCCTTCACGTTATCCAGCACTACGTCCATCATCAGATTAGGCGCGTCAATGCCCACTACGGTCAAAGGCCCGTTGTTAGGCGCCTTGTCACAATTCAGCTTCAGGCCGTCGGAATCGGCAAAAACTCCGTCCTTGCCGATGTAGATAGCCCCGCTGGCGCCGTCTTCGCCTAGCACAACAGCTTTGGAATCCGTAGTGATATCCTCGGGAAACGGCTCGTAAACGTCCACAAAATTGTCGGCTGAGTTGCTGATAGTCCTTACAGCACCCTTACTGGGACCCTCGTAAACGTAAATAACAGAGCCTTCCATGTCGTCGTTGAACTCGCCGGTTGCCTCAAACCGGGTAGCGCTGCCCCCGGTTGCGGTTACATCGAGATGGTCGGCAACGCTCACCCTGAACACATCCAGGGGATTGTCGTAAACCATGCCGTAAGTTACTTCATCACTGGGGTTGTCCGCCTGCTTGACCTTTTCAGCCATGACACCCACAACCTTGCTCGTTGTGTTATCGTCGGCCCGTGCCAAAAGCCCGTCGGTCATTACAACCACCGCACCTTTAGGAAATGCCGTATTGCCTGTTAGTTCATAAGGCACCGGGTTGGACGGGAAGCCTGCCATGTTATAAACCCGCTCGAAGCCTACAGTAGTTCTGGGAGCTTCATAAGACATCCATTTTCACCTCACAATTAAAATAAGCAGGGGTTGTCCCTGCTCTGGTTATTTTTTGTACTTCGCATACTCTTTTGCCGTCATGCCAAACGCCTTGGCAATCCGGCGTTCCTCCGGCGACAGTGCGGAATCCTTGCCTTTACCGCTCTGGCTGGCGCCAATAGGTGCCGTCTTGCCCCGTTTGCTGATATTGGCCATTGTCTGCTGCTCGATAGAGTTCCTTACCGTCTCGGACAGCTCGCCGGACGCATACTTTTTACCCAAAACGTGCCATAAAGCAACGTCAAAGGAGGCAATGTTGCCGTTGCCCGCTGCCTGGTCTATCTCGGCTTCATACTTCTTGATCACCGAAGCCATCTTCGGGTTGGCAATCTGCGCCTGCTTCGCCTGCTCATAGGACCTTGCCCGCTCTGCGCTCTGTGCGTGCTGTTCGTACTGGTCCATACGCTGCTTCAGCGTCCGGGCCTCGTAGCGTTCCTTCGCCAGGGTCGCCGCCTCTTCTTCCGTCATGGCATATTCGTCCATCAGGCGGTCTTTTTCGTCCTGGATTGTCTGCTCGTCCAACTTAGAAATGATATCGGGCAACCTCATGCCCATCTTTTCTTCTAGCTGCTGGACGTGCTCCAGGTGCTCTGTCGCCTCTCCGCGTGACCTGCGGTCCCTTGCGAGCCTTTCCTGCACGATCTGGTCAATGTACTGCTGCTGCTCCGGCGTAAACTCTATCTTGGCCTGCTGTTGCTCTCCCTGCTGGCCCTCCGGCTGCTCAGGGGCTCCTTCCGCCCCCTCTTCTGCTTCTTCGTCGTCTTCTGCCAGTGCCTCAAACTCGTCAAGCTCTTCCTCGTCTTCTGCCTCGTCGTCTTCAATTTCTTCTGTTTCGTCCTCTACAGCAGGGTCGTCATCCTCAACCCCGTCATCAGCAAACATCTGCAAGTCCATCAATCTCCACTTTTCAGCCATCGTCAATACCCCCGTTTTAGGGCCGTCGCCCGTAGTTTCCGGGATAGTGCAAAGTAAAAAGCCGCCCTCCCGTAAGGCAGCTTTCCGCCAGCGGTTTATAGCCTGCTGTCGGGCTTCATGCTCTTATACCAGGTTGGCGCTACGCATCTCTTCGATAACGCGGCGCTGGTTCTCCGGCGAAAGCGAATCAAAATACTGCCGCATTGCCGGGTTCTCGTTTAAGATGTTCTCAATCTGTGCGTGTACCATCACTTCCTTTTCTCGTGCTCTTTCCTGCGCACTGTAAAGAGTCTCATGCGCCTTGGCCTCGTCCAGGGCAGCCTTGGCTTCCGTGCCGGTTATCTTGGCCTGTATCTCCGCCCGCGCCTTTTCCGCCTGGGCCTGCTTCAGCTCAACATCAGCCTGATGTTCCTCCATCTCCATCTGCATCTTGAGATTGTTCATTTCGCCTTCCTGCTCGGCCCTCTCCATGCTCTGCTGCTCGGCTTTCTCCTGCATATCTTCAAACGGCGGGAATTTGCCGTTCTTCAACACGTAGTAGAATGTTTCTGTATCTATAACCTCATTGGCCAGAAGCTCTTTGGCCATCTCCAGGTAGAACATCCTGTCCGTCGGCATTTCTGTTGACACCTGGCATACCGTATCGAACTCTGCTGAATATATCTCGTAGTCCTCGCCCTCCACCATTTCCATAGTCGGGTAGAACTGCTCCACAGGGATCGATTCACCCGTTGCGAAGATATACGCCTTCTGGATCATATCCGCCCGGAACAAGCCATACAGCGGGCCTTTGTTCTTCTGCACGTCCGGTTCCCATTCCGGTCCCGGTGGCTGTTCGCCCTTCCGTGCCGGGATAACCTCGCCCGTCTGCCGGTTTACAAAAACGGGATCGTCCTTGCCGATTTCATCCCCGATAATCCGGTAAGCCCTGCGCTCCGTATAGAACTGGCTTATCAGGTGGTTTACGTAGTTGCCGCAATCCTCATAAGAAGTAGTAAGCGATTGCTCTTTGCTCCTTAGCCTCACCTGGGAGCGTTCCGCCAGAAGGTCTAAAGCCCTGAAAGCGGTAACACTGCCCGGCGTCCTGCCCTGGCTGATGTCAAACCGCCCTACAATGGCCTCAACAACCTTCTGCAGCCGCTCCGTCTCATTCAACAAGCTGCCCGGCGCGTTCTGGCCATGTACCCGGTTAACCGCCTCGGGATTGCGTATCGGGAAATACATGCCCGCAAGCGTCCCGTACTTCTCGAAATACTTCTTCTGCTGTGGCGTAAAAGCATCGTCTTTATAGAACGTCTGCCCCAGGCTGTGGTGCATGTGCGCCTCCAGGATAAGCTCACTGGTCCTGTTCCGCATAATCTGTGGTGACTTAATGAAGTGCCCCTCACCAAAACCCCAGATGCTGTTTTCCCTGGGGTAGCAGTTCTGCACATGGAAGGGGAACTTGCAATCCTCGCCAGGGTCAAAGTAAACGTAGTTGGAGTGCGCCAGGTATTCCGGCCTGCCGTCACCAGCCCACCAGACTACATGTAGCCCCGGCCCAAGGTTTTCTTCGCCCTCGTCCATGAACAGCGGCTCGCCTTTATACCAGGTCTCCACCAGCAAGACCATTTCCTCGCCCTGCTCGGCCAGCACCTCACCCTCGGCCTCATCACCAATCAGCATATCCGCCGAAATTATATCCGCTTCAACGTCAAGGCCCCAGCGCTCTTTAACGTCCTCCTGGGTCGTGTAGTATGCTTTGTGAACCCTTCTGCCGTCTTCCAGGCTGTCCATACACCTGCCGTCCGGGAAAAGTGCCTGCGGGTGCAGTGCCTGCCAGCGGATTTCCCCTATCCAGCGGTTAGGCCCCCTGCCACCGCGCCAGTGCGGGTCCCAGTAGGTATGCCAGATACCTGTGCCGTAGAGGAAAAACCACCTAAGCCACCTGGCCTTCTCGTTCTCCACGCGGTTCTTATACATGATAAAGCTCTTCAGGTCAGTCATTACCCCGGCGATCTCGTCATCATTTTGCTCCACCGGATAGTCAATCAGGTCCATTTCCGACGAAAACTCGGCCACAAGCCCTTCTATCATGGCGAAGGCAATATTCTCCACCGTATTGGGCCGCATCGACTTCTGCTCCTGGCTGCGAATCGGCCTGCCGTCAGGCCCCGTAAGGTCCCAATGGTCGCCTTTGTAAAGCCTGTATAGGTCCTCGAACTCTTCCGTTATGTTCTTTTTGCTGCTGCGGTCGCTGTCAAACCAGTCATATACCTTCCGCAGCGATTCATTGAGCATTTGTGTATCCATCTGCGCTTCTACCGTTGTTTCCATGAAACCGGCCTCCTTGGAAAGGCTGTAATAAACAAAAAAAGGGGAAGCACAAGCAACCACAAAGCAGGTACGTCCTGCCCTCTGGTTGCTCGGCCTCCCCCGTTCTCGGTTTGGAGTTTTAAGTATTCGGTTTTAGTTAATCCAGCTTTACGTCCTTCTGCGCCACCCGAATAAACACGGGCAGCCCCTTTCTTACCGTTACCGTAGCCTCACCGTACTTGAGTTCGTGCCTGAAATACTCAAGCAGGTTTTGTTCCTCGTCCGCAAGCTCATCCGGCGTAAATGCGTCGCTGTACTTAGCTTTTCTCTCGCTCATGGCTGGCCTCCTTCCACTCCCTAAGCCGCGCCTTCTGCTCGTCCGATAACTCCTGCAGCTGCTCCGGTGTGATGTGCTGTTTCATGGGTTCTCCCCTTTCCGCCTGTTGATAGCCGACGCCATCCTTTTAAAATACCTGATCTGTCCGTACACCGTGCTGGGGCTTAAACCGCCAGCAGCATCAGCAATCTGCTTGCAGGTCATTCCTTCCAGCTTTTCTTCGCCCTGCTCGATCATCCAATCCAACAACTGCCTTCTTTTCGTGCCGGGATTAGAATGTGACTCTTCGTTCTTTACTGCCTGATACCGCTCTTGAAGTTCAACAAGCCTGGTCTTGAGTGCTTTTATTTCCTGCTCTAACGCTTCCCTCTCTTCCCGGCGACTGTCATGGACACGAATATGCAACTCCATAACTTTCAGGTATCCTTGCTCATTCACTTGGGTTCTCCCCTTTCCGTTAAAACTCCCTTTTCTTCTCCTGCTCCCTACCCCTTGGATGGGTTTGTCCCAATCTTATGATCCCCGCACCAATCTGTCTCAGAAAAGACTACAGGATAACCCTGCATTGTTGGCGCATGACGGCGACACCGGCCCTTGTCCTCGTCTTTCGGGGCATAATAGGCGCATGTCGCACAACAAAAACCTGTCTTTCTGTCCCACTTATCAACCACTTTTCATCCCTCCTTTTTCTTCTCCTGCTCCCTCCCGGCCAGCCGCTCCCTGTATGCCTCAAGCTCTACCGGACCCAGCTTCTCCAGCGCCCTGCTCTCCGGCTCCGGCCACCTGGAAGGCGTCCTGTCAACCTTCGCCCCCTTAAGCTTGCGGTCTATGGCCCTTAGCATTCCCCTTAGCATCAGAACCGCCTCCCGCCTCGGAAGTATAAGTCCTGCACCCGCTCGTCTACCATAACCTCACACTCCGCACAAAGCCTCTCGCCCTGCCTGGGGCTTGCACCGCATACATGGCACCTGCTCTTCTGCTCCCGGCCTCTTTCACCCCCTCTGCCTTCCCTGGTCACATCGTCCGCCCTCCTTCCTTCAGCGGATAAAGTCTATTTCCTCTACCTCAACCCTGCCGTCCTTCAGCCTTCCCATAACCCGCAAGCCTACCGTAGCACCATCCGCCAGATACTGCGTCTCCTCCGGCAGGTGTTCCGGCTCCAACACAAGCGCAGAGAATTGGCCGAAAAGGGGCTTCAATACCTCTCGAAGGGTGTTGCCCTCACCCTGGCCCGAACTCTGCTCTGTGGGCTTCTCAGTGGCCTCTGCGCCCTCTTCCCTCTTCTTGTGGCGCTTGGCGCAACTCTTCGCCAGCCCGCCATTCGGATATTCCTTGCCGCATACTTCGCAATGCGCTACTGCCATATCTCACCCTCCTATCTTATCCAAAAAACCCCCTGGTCTGCTTCTTCTCCTGCTCCTTCTCATCCTCCGGGTCCAGCGGGAAGAAGTCATCCTCGGCCTCACCGTCGTCCATGAACGCCCCCGCTGTAACCCTGTGTATGCTGCGGTAGCCGCCATAACGGGCATGGAGCTCTGCCCCAACATAGCCAGCCATCACCGCAACCAATACCATGATCAACATCTCTATCATCGGCGCATCCGCCCCAATCCTCTCATCATCTGCTCCTGCTGCTCCGGCGGTACCTGCGGCGGCCCTGCTCCTGGCGCTCCCCCAGGTGCCCCGCCCGGTGCTGCCCCCGGCCTCGGTCCTGCTCCGCCCTGCTGCTGTTGCGCCCTGGCGCCCTCAATGAAGTCCTCTATCAGGTCCATCACTGCGGGCACCGTCACCCCTGGCGGTAAAGGCCCGAAAATACTGGTAAGCAACTGCTCCATCTGCTGCATCATCTGTTCCCCGCCCTGGCCTTCCTGTCCTCCAGGTGCCCCAGGCTGCCCGGGCTGTCCAGGCCTAGCCCCTGGCCCTGCTGGTGCTGGGCCCGCTCCCGGCCCTGGTGCCCCTCCCGGCTGTCTCTGCAATCTTTCTGGCATTTCCGGCATAATGTAGCCCTCCTAAAAGTCAAAGAATGTCTTGCCTTCGTCTTCCATGTCTTCAAATTCGTCCCGCAGCATCTGCTCCCGGGTCATTTCCCGGTCAAAATGAAACTCCTTTATGCCCGTCCCCGGTTGTAATGCTGCAGGGATAATCGGCGTCAAGTCCGCTGGCTTGGGTCTGCTCATAAGCGCATACCGCAAACTTTCTGGTGCGTGGTCCTCACAATTCCCGTCAACGTCCTCTACATTTCTTTCATCATGCACAAGCTCCGGCAGCGTCCGAAGCAAGTTATCGCAGGTGGTGAAGCACTGCCAGGCCGGTTTTTCGTCCGGCATCAGGGATAAATATTCCCTAACCCTGGTCCAACCAATCACCCTGCGGTTGTCCGCCATTTCTATCAGTATGCCCCTGGAAGAAAACTCGTCCGCTATGCTCTCCCCCGCTTCGGCATCGCTGGCAAGCCCCCGCTCCTGCCACATGTCCGGGCTGGCTTTGAGGTAGGCTATCCGGCCATCGTCCCGGGAAATCTCCAGGAAGCGCTCCGCTACCTCTGCAGGCCGCATCTGGGTAACATACATCTCCCTATAGGTATATACCCGGTAACTGCTCGGCTCCACCGCGTGCCAGTGAACCGCGCAAGGTGCAGCATAACCCCAGTCCATAGAAGCGAATCTCGTCCAGTCGTCAGGTATCGGGAAGGGGTCTACGCTGTGCAGGTCTCTCCTGAACGCCTTGAAATACTGCCCCGCAAATACATCCCAATCCCCGTCCAGGAGCGCCCTGCGTATCTCTTCCGGCTGACTTTCCAGCGTAGCCCTGTAGCCTGGGTCTCGCTGCTCCAGGATCTGGTTGTCCTGCAGGCGGGAAGGGATGAACAGGTGCGTTTCCACCCGCCCCGGCTCTACCTCTACATCCACCGGCTGCCCTGGAACACCTACGTCTATGAACTCCTGCTTGTGCCAGCCGTGCCCGATGTTGCCCGGGTTTGACGCCAGCGCCATAAAAGGTGTTATCCCCTTAACTGTGGCCCTGTTCCTGGTAAGCAGATACCGCACCTGGAACCGGCTGAAGTGTGTGCTCTCGTCTATCAGCACCACATCGAACTGCTGCGACTGGTAGCTGTATATGTCCGTCTCGTTCTTGCTGTGGCAAAACTGCAATATGCTGCCGTTAGCGAACTTCCACCGGCGCAGGCTGCCGTTATACTTGGCCAGGCCCGTGAGTAAATCATGGCTGCGCATGATAGCACCACCAGGCCCCTCCAGTTGGGGATATTCCCGCCGGAAGTAGCCGATATTTGCCCCTGGGAAGCTAACCGCTGCTATGATACCGGCCACCAGGAGGGCATCGCTCTTGCCCCCTCCTGCTGATCCTCCAAACAGTATCACCCTGGCCTGGGGTTTCTTCGGCTTGCCACCCTCAAAGGGATGTGACAGGCCGCATGATCTAAGGAAGTCTATCTGCTTGGGCTGCTTCTTCCAGGTTATCTGCTGTGGCTTCTGTGGTTGTGGTTGTTTTGCTGCTGTGGGCATGGTATCACCTGCTCCATCTCTCCCGGGCATCTATCACCTTTTGTCCTTCCTCGATAGCTTCCCGGGTTTCCTGCCGGACTTCTTCAGTCGGTAGCTCTGTGGCTCCGGCACTATGGAAGGAATCAAATACCAGGTCCTCTGGCAGCGACTCGCTTGCCTCGAAAGAGTGCTGCACTACATAGACATTAGAAAAATATTCTTCCCGGTTACCGCTGTAACGCTTCTGCTTAACTATTATTTCCTTAGCCTCCAGGCTTTTAACTGCCCTCATTGCTGTGCTTCTTGATATACTACATTTGGCTGCAATATCGTTATAACTTGGGAAAGCTGTGCCCCCCTGGTTGCCGCACTTGCATAAATAAGTATAAACAGCTAACTCGCTTACTTTTAACCCTAACCTGAAGACCGCATTAGGCACCTGGAAGAATGGAACATCCATCCTTACCCCGCTTCTGCTCAATTTCAACACCGTCCCTTGTGTTGTATTGTCCTAAAAAGTGAATAGCGGGAAGGCGGTAGGACTTGCCGCTTTTCGGGTGCTACCCTATCCCGCATTTTATACAAACGCTTGCTTGGTGCTTGTAGTGCGCCATCGCACACCGAACATTTGTAGGGTGGTGTCATGATGACACTACCTGGTGTCAAATACATACCACTAACAAGAAAAACCGTTCTGGCCACTTTCAGCCCAGTTCGGCTACTCCTCCGGCTCCACGAACTCAATCATCACTGGCCCGCCCCCGGGCCCGCTAACCTCATGCTTTTCCGTAAACATTCCCAGGTGCTTGGCCAGCAGCTCCAGCGCTTTGAGCTTGTCCTTCACTGAGATTTCCTCTTCCTCGAAGCCCAACCGGGCAAACTCTTTAGCTACCCGCTCGGGAGTGATGTCTGTGTTCTTCCTCAGTGCTTCCTGCCGTTTGGCGATCGCTTCTTGAATTACAGGTTTTGTCAAGGTCTCGGCGGCCTGTCTGTTGGCTGTCTTAGGGCTATACCCAGCCCGCCTGGCAGCGGCGGATGCGTTCAGATCCACCAGGTATTCTTCTACGAATTTTTGTTGTTTGGGGGTTAGTTTTTTATCCATTTTCACCGCCTCCTGATATTTTCCTACCCTTACCCCTACCCTGCCCAAAACTCTCCAGCATGGACGCCCAGCTAGCTGAGAGCTAGCATATTGGGGTAATGGTTACTTGGAAAGCCTGTCCCTTCATGGTAACCAGGCGGATTACCTCGGCCAGGTCAGTTTCTGGGATATCCAGCTTGATCCTGGCCCCGTCTCCGCCTACTGATATAGCGCTCTGGATCTCTGGCAGTGACGCGGAAAACGTGATCTGCTCCATGATATAGCACTCCTTGCGGTATAATATTAAAGGCCGCCCTGCTGAGGGCAGCCTGTGTGTGCTTGGGAGCGCGCCCTGGCTGAACGCGCCCCCGTGTATGGAAAGGAGGTTAAGGGAAACTGTGTTACTGTGCTGTGGGCAAACGCCCACTATATACATTATACATCATAACCCCCCCGTTTATTATTACATTATTACGAACTTTTTTGCATTCTACTGCGCACCCTGCCAAGAAAGCGCATAAAAGGGAGCGATTCACCGTAATAGTGAGCTAACGCCTTCCCTGCGTGCTGTGTGCTTGTATTTGGGGAGACGGCTTCCTTGTAATGCGTCTGGTAGCATGGTAGTATGGTAGTAGCAGCAAGGGAGAGGGATAACAATCAACACCCGCGGGGGGCCGGGCAAGCCCCCACAAAAACAAAAGGGAGGTTAAGAAAATGAAATGGACAGTCAGGAGAGACCACGAAGGAGACGGCAAGCTGAAAATATACCCTGTTACAAGTAAAGAAAAGAGCAGGGACGACTTTTGCGAATCTTGGGTCGTTGACGACCTTGAGACCGCGAAGGAACAAATGCAACACGCGATAGACTGTGGGGCACATGATGAGGAGTAAGCACCACCAACCACAAAAACAAGGAGGGGAACGAAAATGACTAAGCAGCAAGACAAGATAATCGGTCGAATAAGGCAGGAATTAGATGCCAAGATTAAAATGAATAAAGAAAAATACGGTGCAGAAATAGAGATAAAGATATTTGAAATTGAGGAGCTGGGAATAAATGAAATTAAAATAGTCCGCTTTGAAGCAAATAGAGCTGGTGGCAACATTTTTACAGAAGTATCAGGCCAGCTGTTCATCGGGAAACGAGGTGGACTAAGAGGCAGAGTCAGGACTTTTGGATGCGATGCGAAGATTCAAGGTGCTGGTGACCTTTTTAAGGTTGCGATGTGGGTCTAACTAAACAACCCGAAGGCCGGCGGGCAAACCGGCCACAAAAACAAGGGAGGTTAAGGTAAATGTATAGAATACCGCGGTATCGCGTGCAGTTGGTCCGGGAGGGGAGCATACAGGTTGACGACCGCCATTACTCCACCCCGGAAGCGGCGGCGGAGGCGTTCCAGGCATACCTGGGCGACGTGGACCGGGAGCATTTCCTGGTAATGCTCCTGGATACCAAAAACAAAATAATAGGAATAAACACGGTGGCCATCGGCAGCCTGAATGCTACCCTCGTCCACCCTAGAGAGGTTTACAAGCCAGCGGTGTCTGTCAACGCCGCAAGCGTAATCCTGGCGCACAACCATCCAAGCGGAGACACAAGCCCGAGCGAGGATGACATAACGATGACCCGGCGGCTTGTTGAGGCCGGGGGCATCATGGGAATCCCGGTGCTGGATCATGTCGTGCTGGGAGAGAGAGGCCACTACACAAGCATGAGGCAGGAAAGCGATGTTACATTTTAATCCTTCTTCTTATGGCCTGGGGCTATACTCCGGGCCATGAATTGAAGTATTAAACTGGATGAGGAGAAAGGAGGGGGGAGCAATTAGCAAGCCAAGAGCAACGCTGGGGAGAAAGGGATGGCGCAACAGAGACCAGGAAGTCTTGATAGTCTTTCGGGGTAACAAGGCGGCCTACCGTGATTTTTCCCGTGCTATCAAGGAAACCATGTTTAAGAAAGGAGCGAATGTCCTGTGATACCAAGTATAGCGGCCATAAGACGGAAGCAGGCTGAATATGGCGTACATGCCTGTCCCGAGTGTGAGGGGGACATGACGCTGTTTTACAATGGTGACGTGGCCGAGTATGAGGAGCACTGCTCCTGCGGCTACTATGATACCGTGGACCCTGACAGCATTTAATCCTGCCTGATGAATGCCAGTTGGCTACTGGCCGAATCCCTGCCGGGACCTGGACCTGCGGCAGGGAAGCAGGAAGCCCCTGTAAAATCTGAAAGGAGGTGTCTCTCTCAATGACCCTGAAAGAACTAAAGCACCTTAGCAAAGGCGGCCCTAAGAAAAGAGTTAGATGGTTTAATGAGCATTACCAGGTTAACATGCTCAAGCAGCAAATAGCTGCAGAACTGCCTGAAGAACAGCGGAAGCAGTTGGCCGCTGAAGAATGGGAAAGGACCCCTATGCGCAAAGGGATGCACTTTGATAAGCTGTACAATCGGATAAGGGACGAATATGGCATAGACAGGTTTTAGAATCTGGTGTGACTAATACAAAATAAAGGAGTGTTGATGAGCATGACGCTGCAAGAATGGATTAATGCAAAGGTTAATGAGTTGAGTGCTAAGGGTTATCGCAAGGTAGAATACAAAGACAGCATTGAGTGCGGGCTGGCCAGGGATGCTTACCGGTTGGATCTGTTTACTGCCAGGCAGGTACCCCTGGATGCTGAAGTAAAAGAACCTGTTAGAGAAGAGCTGCCTTATTCCCTGGGTGCTGGGTTTGCTCCTGGCGTATATGTATCCATGGAAGTGCTGCCTCCCCGGAAGCGCAAGACAAGAACTGAAGGATATCGACTGCTGCTGGTGGTCTAACCTTACTGTCAGGGCCTGGGATGCTGACCCTCATTCCGGGCCCTGCCGGGAAGGATGTTGCCAATTATGAAAAATGTGTGATATAATGGTAGCATGAAAACAAACATAGGAGGGTGTGACATGGAAAAAATAAAGCAGCTCAGCTTCAGGCTGCCGATGGAAACCTGGCGGCAGTTCAAGCTCCGGCTGTTAAAAGACGACCTGAGCGCCCAGGAGTTTCTCCTGGCAGCGGTTGAGGACTACACTTTCCCCGAACTGGCCCGGGGAGGAAATAGGCCAGGGGAAAAGGAGGAGGAAAAATGACAATGAAAAAGTATCTTTGCGAAAACCCGAGGGGCTTCGCAAATGAATTCTTCGTGTTCAGCGTTACCCCGGACCTGATGGAAGAGGCGAAGAAGATTATCGAATCCTACGAAGGCGACACTGACGGCGAAGCCCGCTTCATCACCAGGAAGGAAGCGGAGAAAATTACAGCAGAAGAACGGAGAAAGGCAAGGGAGCAGGAGCAGGCAGGGTTGAACGTGTCTCAAAACCCGGTTGGAGCAACGGAGATTGAGTCGTTAGAGTATTACTTGCACAGCAGGGCAGGACAAAAGAACTACTAGCAGGGCTAGGGAGTAGGAAGGGGGAGTGAAAACATTGAAGAATACGAGGATCTTTAGGGAAAAACAAAGTTGATAGAGCTTTAGCCGGGGCCTAAGCCCCGGCTTTTCCTTTTCTCCCCTCGCCTTCTCATCACATCTCCCCCGGCTGCATCAACCCCAGCTGGATCGCCACCATCCAAACAAGCTCCCGCCTCTTGCGGAAATAAGTGTCCTGTGATACCGGGAGCATGGCCACTATTTGTTGCCAGGGTTTGTTTTCGATGTAGCGCAGCTGGAATATCTCGTTGTGATCCTCTGTCAGTTGCGATAGGGCTTTGTCGATAGCCCTAACAACCGACTCCATGTGCATTAAGACCGCGCTGGAAGTCAGCTTTATAGCCGCCCCTTCCGTCGGCCTGCCTATCTGCTTGCCG
>Ga0207421_10004656_pt1 | contig 15678 bp, 13 predicted proteins | sample SodLakKL_010_SED_4_FD_187542 | JGI IMG/M metagenome (GOLD analysis project Ga0207421, IMG submission 187542) | Alkaline sediment microbial communities from Lake Tanatar, Kulunda Steppe, Russia - 8KL_010_SED (SPAdes) (version 2) | ecosystem: Environmental > Aquatic > Non-marine Saline and...
GTGACCAATCGTCCCTACGTTCACATGCGGTTTCGTCCGCTCAAACTTCTGCTTCGCCAACTAAATGCACCTCCACTATTGATAAGCAATACTTTGATTAATTAATTTTTGAGCAATGCTCTGGGGAACCTCTTCATAACGGTAAAACTCCATATTGTAAACACCGCGCCCCTGGGTGTGAGAACGCAATTCAGTGGCGTATCCAAATACCTCGGAGAGCGGAACTACTCCCCGCACTATTTGCTGGCCGCCTTTTGGCTCAGTGCCCAGGATCCGGCCTCTCCGCCCGGTTAAATCGCCAATAATATCGCCAAGATACTCTTCCGGCGCTGAAATTTCAATTTTCATAACCGGTTCCAGGAGCACCGGTTTTGCCTTTGACATAGCCGTTTTAAAAGCCTTGGAAGCGGCAATCCGGAAAGCAAGCTCCGATGAGTCAACCTCGTGGAAAGAACCGTCCACCAGCACTGTTTTGACATCGACAACCGGGTATCCGGCCAGTACACCATTGTGGGCGGCCTCCATGACTCCATCCTCAACGGCCGGGATAAAGTCTTTCGGAATCGCCCCGCCGACAATTTTATTATCAAATACAAGGCCTCCACCGGGCTCAAGCGGTTCCAGTTCGATTTTGACATGCCCGTACTGTCCGCGGCCGCCGGACTGACGGATAAAACGCCCTTCGGCGACGACATCGCCCTGGACGGTTTCTTTGTAGGCAACCTGAGGTTTGCCCACATTAGCCTGGACTTTGAACTCCCGCAGAAGGCGATCAACAATAATTTCGAGGTGGAGTTCTCCCATCCCCGAAATTATTGTTTGGCCGGTTTCGTTGTCGGTATAGATCTGGAAGGTCGGATCTTCTTCAGCCAGATGCTGCATGGAAACCGTCATCTTGTCCTGGTCGGCTTTTGTTTTCGGCTCGATGGCAATTGAGATGACCGGTTCCGGGAACTTGATATTTTCTAAGACAATCGGTTTATCCATTGCACAGAGGGATTCCCCGGTGCTGATTTCCTTCGGTCCGGCCAGGGCCAGGATGTCGCCGGTTTTGGCTTCTTCAATCTCTTCCCTGAAGTTGGCATGCATCCTGATCAGCCTGCTCACACGCTGGCGCTCCTGCCGGGTGGCGTTGTAAACGACAGAACCCTTTTTCAAGGTGCCTGAATAAACCCGGGCAAAAGCCAGCTTGCCGACATAGGGATCGACCATGATTTTAAATACCAGGGCGGAAAAAGGTGCATCATTGGCGGGAAGGCGAAAATCCTCTTCCCCGCTTTTTGGGTTAAACCCTTTAACCGCTCCCACTTCTACCGGGGAAGGAAGGTAGTTGATCACTGCGTCAAGCAGGGGCTGAACACCCTTGTTGCGATACGAAGAGCCACAGAGCACCGGGACCAGGTTGTGATGGACCGTCGCTTTGCGCAGGGCCCTGTAACACTCTTCTGCGGTTATATCTTCGCCGTTAAAGTATTTTTCCATCAAGTTGTCGTCGTAATCGGCGACTGTTTCGAGCAGCTTTTCCCGGTAATCGCTTACCATTTCTTTCATTTCTTCAGGGATCTCGGTTTCATTACTGCGGGTACCGAGATCGTCTTCATAGGTAATGGCCCGCAGGTTGATCAGGTCGATAACCCCGGCAAAACTGCTTTCTTTGCCAATGGGAAGCTGGATTGGAAGCACCTGGGCCTTAAGCCTGTCCTTCATCTGCTGCAGGACGCTGAAAAAGTCTGCGCCCACTGTATCCATCTTATTGATATACGCCAGGCGGGGGACATGGTAGCGATCGGCCTGGTGCCAGACAGTTTCAGACTGGGCTTCTACGCCGCCCTTGGCGCAAAATACGGCAACCACGCCGTCGAGAACCCGCATGGAACGCTCAACTTCTACGGTAAAGTCCACGTGCCCGGGTGTGTCGATAATATTAATCAAATTATCGCGCCACCGGCAGGACGTAGCGGCTGAAGTTATTGTTATGCCCCGTTCCTGTTCCTGGGCCATCCAGTCCATGGTCGCTGTCCCGTCATGGACCTCGCCCAACTTGTGGACACGGCCGGAATAAAACAGGATCCTTTCAGTGGTGGTAGTTTTGCCGGCATCAATATGGGCGGCAATCCCGATGTTCCTGATTTTATCCAGACTCTGTTCAACATTTAATTCTTTTTTTGCTCCGTTTTTTGCTTCTTTGCTCATGTCACCCCTCCTCTCCTTAAAATTTCGGAACCCTGAACCGTGGCTCCGGTATATAATTTCGAATTTCCATTAACAATCATGATATCTTTAACCATAAAGGTTATTACCAGCGGTAATGAGCAAAAGCCTTGTTGGCCTCAGCCATTTTATGGGTATCTTCTTTTTTCTTAATGGCGCTGCCGGTTCCACTGGAAGCTTCCATCAACTCTGCCGCCAGGCGCTGAGCCATGGTCTTTTCAGAGCGTCCGCGGGAAAAATTGATTATCCAGCGGATGGCCAGGATGTTTTTGCGGTGGGAGCTGACTTCCACCGGCACCTGGTAAGTCGCGCCACCTACCCGGCGGGCTTTTACTTCCAGGACAGGGGCCACATTGCGGACGGCAGTTTCAAAAACTTCGTGCGGATCTTTGCCGGTTTTGTCCTTGATTATATCAAAAGCGCCGTAAATAATATCCTGGGCGGCTCCTCTCTGGCCGTCGTACATTAATTTGTTAATAAACCTGGTCACCAGTTTACTGTTATAAACCGGATCCGGCAGGATTTCCCTTTTTGATACAGGGCCTTTACGTGGCATTTTCGATCACCCACTCCTTACTTATTTACTGCGTTTTCGGCTTTTTAGTGCCGTACTTCGAGCGTCCCTGAGCCCTGTTTTCCACCCCGGCTGTATCAAGGGCACCCCTTACCAGGTGGTAACGAACTCCGGGCAAGTCCTTGACCCGGCCTCCCCTGACCAGGACAACCGAGTGTTCCTGCAGGTTATGTCCGATCCCGGGAATATAGGCTGTCGCTTCAATTCCATTGGTCAGGCGGACTCTGGCAATTTTCCGCAAGGCTGAATTGGGCTTTTTGGGGGTGGTGGTCGAAACCCTGGTACAAACACCCCTCTTTTGCGGTGAACGATCCAGCGCCGGCGCTGTTCTTTTCTTGGTTACCTGCTTACGGCCTTTACGAACTAACTGGTTTATTGTCGGCATTAGTCCACCTCCTTGATTTTTTCCTCTAAAATGGCAGCTGCTGCTGCTTTAACTTTAATCCCAAACATTTTACCAAGCCGGGCCATCGAATCGACCCGATGCAGATCAATGCCCTTTGCCTCACAGGCAGATACTACCGGTCGAATCACTTTGTCCTCTGCATCCCCGGCAACGAAAACCCTTTGGGCCTCTCCTTTTTCCAAGGCTTTGAGGGTTTGCTTGGTGCCTACAACTTTATGCCGGGAACTATTGATCAGATCTTCTGCTACTTGATCTTCCAAAGGAAAGGCTCACCATCCTCTGTTAAAACCTCCCCAGTTAGCGCCCCTAAGGCGCACTTTAAGATTTTAACACCGTCTGCAACCCTTGTCAATCAAATTTTTACTTTTTTGCCCCGGCAGTCATAACCCCGGGCCTTGACCCCGGGCCTTGATACCCGGGGCTGCAACAGAGGCGTTCGAAGAACTTTAGTCTTCGAACACCTCCGGATCCTCTTCCAAACCTTCCGGCTTCTGGTCACCGGTGGCGGCCACCGCAGTCTCTTCGGTATCGAGGCCGAGATCCGCTTCCGGCTTGGCTTTTTCTTCCGGCTCCGGCTCCGCGCCGATAGGCCGGACTTCAATATTGCGGTACCGGGACATTCCGGTGCCGGCCGGGATCAGTTTGCCGATTATCACGTTTTCTTTCAAACCGAGGAGCTGATCCTGGCGCCCTTTAATCGAAGCCTCGGTCAGGACACGTGTAGTTTCCTGGAAGGAAGCCGCCGACAAGAACGATTCTGTAGCCAGGGATGTCTTGGTAATACCGAGGAGAAGCGGCCTTGCCACAGCCGGACGACCTCCATCGGCTTCAACGCTTTCGTTAATTTCATCGAAAACGTGGCTGTCAAGCATTCCGCCCGGCAGCAGGTCGGTGTCGCCGGGTTCTTCCACTTTAACTTTCTTGAGCATCTGGCGTACAATAATCTCGATATGCTTGTCGCTGATATCAACGCCCTGCATCTTGTATACCCACTGTACTTCCTTGAGCATGTACAGCTGAACTCCCCGCACACCTTTGACTTTTAGCAGTTCATGCGGATTAATAGAACCTTCGGTCAGCTCATCACCTGCATTTATCTGCTGGCCGTTTTCAGCCTTGATCCGGGCCCCGTAGGGAATGGGATAAACCCTGTTTTCGCCGTGTTCCGAAGTAAGCCTGATCTCCCGCTTGTAGCGGGTTTCAATAACTTCGACTTCCCCGGCTATCTCGGCAATCAGCGACTGCCCTTTCGGTTTGCGGGCTTCAAACAGCTCTTCCACCCGGGGCAGACCCTGGGTGATATCGTCTCCGGCCACACCACCGGTATGGAAGGTCCGCATGGTCAGCTGTGTCCCCGGCTCTCCAATGGACTGGGCGGCAATGATACCCACCGCCTCGCCGACATTGACCACCTTGCCGGTGGCCAGGTCGCGGCCGTAACACTTTACGCACACGCCGTGGCGGGTCTTGCAGGTTAACACCGAACGGAACAGGACTTCCGTGATATTGTACTCGAGGATCTTCTGGACCATTTCTTCTGTAATCATGGTGTCGGCCTCGATCAGGACTTCGCCCGTTTCAGGATGATATACCGGGTCAAAAGTATAACGGCCGATAACCCGGTTTACTGCTTCATCCAGATTTTCGTCATTTTCAAGAAATTCACTCAGCCTGATCGACTGTCCGGTGCCGCAGTCTTCTTCACGGACAATGACATCCTGCACCACATCAACCAGCCGGCGGGTCAGGTAACCCGAATCGGCGGTCTTCAAAGCAGTATCGGCCAAGCCTTTGCGGGCGCCGTGGGTGGAAATAAAGTACTCCAGCACAGTCAGGCCCTCGCGGAAGTTGGCCCGGATCGGGATGTCGATGATCCGCCCAGCCGGGTCGGCCATCAGGCCGCGCATTCCGCCCAGCTGGGTAATCTGGGATTCGTTACCGCGGGCCCCGGAATGGGCCATCATGTAGATGGGGTTCAATTCGTCAAGGCCGCTCATCAGGGCAGCGGTCACTTCGTCCTTGGCCCCGCCCCAAATTTCAATGACCCGATCGTAACGTTCTTTCTCAGTAATCAGGCCCCGTTCATATTGCTGTTCAATGGCTTCAACTTTTTCTTCAGCAGACCTCATAATGTCCTGTTTCTGGGTCGGGACCATAATATCGCTTACCGCTACGGTAACCCCGGCCCGGGTTGCATAATGGAAGCCGAGGGCTTTAATTTCGTCTAAGATTTCCGCTGTCCTGGTATTGCCGTACCGCCTGAAACAGCGGGCAATCAGGTCGGCCAGAAAATCTTTTTTAATAGCCTTGTTACGCGGCAGATCTGCCAGGGCCTGTTCGGGCTTGAAATTCTTGATCGGCATAAAGTTTTGTTCCGGCAAAGACTCATTAAAGTCGGCATTATTCATATATGGAAAGTCCCTGGGAAATACATCATTAAAGATTACTTTGCCCACGGTTGTAAACAGGTATTTTTTACGGCGGACAAAGTCACGTCCCTTGAACCCGCTTGCTTTGATAAAGATGCGGGCCTGCAGGTCGATGTATCCGAGGTCATAAGCGGTCACCGCTTCTTCGGGATCTGGAAATACCTTCCCTTCGCCCCTGGCCCCGGTTTTTTCAAAGGTCAGGTAGTAGCAACCGAGAACCATATCCTGGGTTGGTGTCGTGACCGGCTTTCCTTCTTTCGGGTTGAGGATATTATGGGCGGAAAGCATCAGCAGCCGGGCTTCGGCCTGGGCTTCGGCCGAAAGCGGCACATGGACGGCCATCTGGTCCCCGTCAAAGTCGGCGTTGTATGCGGCGCAAACCAGGGGATGAATCTGAATCGCCCGTCCCTCAACCAGAACCGGTTCGAAAGCCTGGATGCCGAGACGGTGCAGGGTCGGCGCCCGGTTTAAGAGCACCGGATGATCCTTGATCACGTCTTCGAGCACATCCCAAACTTCGGGACGGACTTTTTCCACCATCCGCTTGGCGCTCTTGATGTTATGCGCTTCGCCGTCACTGACCAGCCTTTTCATGACAAAGGGCTTGAACAGCTCCAGGGCCATTTCCTTCGGCAATCCGCACTGATAGAGCTTTAGTTCCGGCCCGACCACAATAACCGAGCGGCCCGAGTAGTCGACCCTTTTGCCGAGCAGATTCTGGCGAAAACGGCCCTGTTTGCCTTTCAGCATGTCGCTGAGCGATTTGAGGGGCCGGTTGCCGGGGCCGGTTACAGGCCTGCCGCGGCGCCCGTTATCGATCAGGGCGTCCACCGCTTCCTGGAGCATCCGCTTTTCATTCCGGACAATAATGTCCGGTGCGCCCAGGTCAAGTAGCCTCTTCAGGCGATTATTTCGGTTAATCACCCGCCGGTACAGGTCGTTTAAATCCGAGGTGGCAAACCGGCCGCCGTCAAGCTGGACCATCGGCCGCAGATCGGGCGGAATAACCGGAATCGCATCCAGGATCATCCAGGATGGATCATTGCCGGACTGGCGAAATGCTTCAACTACTTCCAGGCGCCTGATAGCCCGGACTTTTTTCTGGCCGCTGGAGCTGAGCAGCTCTTCGCGCAGCTCCTGGGCAATTTGCTCGAGATCGAGCCTCTTTAGAAGCTTTTTAATCGCTTCAGCGCCCATCTCGGCCTTAAACCCTTTCCCGCTCTTAAAAAGGGCCTGGTATTTATCATAATATTCCCGGAATTCGCCTTCGGTTAGAAGCTGTTTGTCGCTTAAATAGGTTTCACCGGGATCTATGACCACGTAGGCGGCAAAATAAAGTACTTTTTCCAGGGCCCGCGGTGACATATCAAGCAGCAAACCCATCCGGCTCGGGATGCCCTTGAAATACCAGATGTGCGAAACGGGGGCGGCAAGCTCGATATGGCCCATCCGCTCACGCCTCACCTTGGCCCTGGTTACCTCGACGCCGCAGCGATCACAAACAATGCCGCGGTAGCGAACCCGTTTGTATTTGCCGCAGTGGCATTCCCAGTCTTTTTGCGGTCCGAATATCTTTTCACAGAAGAGCCCTTCGCGCTCAGGTTTCAGGGTCCGGTAATTAATGGTTTCCGGTTTTTTAACTTCACCTCTCGACCAGGCCCTGATCTGCTCCGAAGATGCCAATCCAACCTTTAAGGCATCAAAGTTATTAACATCCAACAAAAAGATCTCTCCTTTCGCCAGGTTTTAACCTGTGCTACTAGTAGATGCTTTCCTCATCTTCTTCCAGCTCTTCCGATTCTTATTCCGGCTCTTCGCCGCCTTTACTGCTCTTTTGCCTGGAAGATCCAGGTTTCGACTCATCGCTTTCATCATCTTCAAGTTCTTCTAGCTGGTCTAAAGAAACTTCTTCTACATTTTCTTCCTGGAGATCGGGCGTTCCGGAAGCATCTTTTTCACCATCTCCGCCGCCTTTCACCGTCACATCTTCCAGGTTTAAACTTTCAATGTCTTCCTCTTCAAGGCTTTCGCCTTCTTCCTCTTCTTCCTCTTCCTCTTTTTCGCTTTCATCTTTTTCGCTTTCATCTTTATCGCTTTCATCTTTATCGCTTTCATCTTGCTTGTCTTTTTGGTAAATGAAGCGATCCAGGTCGTCTTCATCCGATTCCATTCCTTCAATATTTACATCGAGCCGGCGATAATCGCCTTCGTCCTCGCCTTCTTTAATTTCAACCTCTCCGGTTTCTTCGCTTAAAACCCTGACATCCAGGGAGAGGCTCTGCAGTTCTTTAACCAGGACTTTGAACGATTCCGGCACGCCTGGCTCGGGAATATTTTCTCCCTTGACGATGGCTTCATAGGTTTTCACCCGGCCGACAACATCGTCGGACTTGACAGTGAGGATTTCCTGCAATGTGTAAGCCGAGCCATAGGCCTCAAGCGCCCATACTTCCATCTCTCCGAACCGCTGGCCTCCAAACTGGGCTTTGCCGCCCAGCGGCTGCTGGGTGACCAGCGAATAAGGACCGGTTGAGCGGGCGTGGATCTTATCGTCAACCAGGTGGGCCAGCTTGAGCATATAAACATAACCGACCGTGATTTTCTCATCAAAGCGCTCACCGGTGCGGCCGTCGTAAAGGATCGTCTTGCCGTCTTCAGGCAAGCCGGCTTCCCGGAAGCACTCGAAAACATCTCCTTCGGAGGCGCCATCAAAAACCGGGGAAGCGATACTGATGCCCAAACTGCTGGCCGCCCAACCGAGGTGGGCCTCCAGGACCTGCCCGATGTTCATCCGTGAAGGGACTCCCAGTGGATTGAGCACAATATCAAGGGAAGTCCCATCAGGCAGAAAAGGCATATCTTCTTCCGGCAGGATCCGGGCAATGACTCCCTTGTTTCCATGACGGCCGGCCATCTTGTCTCCCTCGGAAATTTTTCGTTTTTGGGCCACATAGACCCGAACCAGTTGGTTCACCCCCGGTGACAGCTCGTCGCCGTCTTCCCGGCTAAAAACTTTCACATCGACCACGATACCCGATTCGCCGTGCGGTATCCGCAGTGAGGTATCCCGTACTTCCCTGGCCTTTTCACCAAAGATAGCCCGCAGGAGTCGTTCTTCAGCGGTCAGTTCGGTTTCTCCCTTAGGAGTAACTTTGCCGACCAAAATGTCTCCGGCCCTGACTTCAGCTCCGATCCGGATTATACCCCGTCCGTCGAGATCTTTAAGGGCCTCTTCGCCAACATTGGGGATATCGCGGGTAATTTCTTCCGGGCCAAGCTTGGTATCCCTGGCCTCGGACTCATACTCCTCGATATGAATGGAAGTAAAAGTATCTTCGTTAACCAGCTTTTCGCTAATCAGGATAGCATCCTCATAGTTATAACCTTCCCAGGGCATAAAGGCGACCAGCACGTTGCGGCCCAGGGCCATTTCACCCATATTGGTGCAGGAACCGTCGGCAATCACTTCGCCGGCTTTCACTTTCTGGCCCCGCCTGACCATGGGGTGCTGGTTGATGCAGGTTCCCTGGTTGGAACGCTTGAATTTCTGGAGGTAATAAACATCAATCCGGCCGTCAAACCCGGGAATCCGGTCTGTTTCAAAACGTTCCCTGGTCCGTCCGTTAATCCTGTAATTTCTATCATCGCCGTCGTCATCACGGCGGACATAAACTTCATTGCTGGTAACCCGAACCACTTCGCCGTCGGCCAGGCAAACCGCAACCGCTCCTGAATCCACAGCGGCCTTGCTTTCCAACCCGGTCCCCACAAAGGGGGCTTCAGTCTGAAGCAGGGGCACCGCCTGACGCTGCATATTGGCCCCCATCAGGGCCCGGTTGGCGTCGTCGTTTTCCAGGAACGGAATCAGGGCCGTTGCTACACTGACCAGCTGCTTCGGAGAAACGTCCATAAAGTCAACTTCATTGGGATGACGCATAACCGTATCGTAATAGTAGCGGCAGATAACCCTGTTGCTGGCAAAGCGGCCGTCTTCATCCAGCTTGGCGTTGGCCTGGGCGATAACAAAGCGGTCTTCGTCGTCTGCGGTAAGGTAAACGATCTCTGAAGTGACCCGGCCTTCTTTCTTATCAACCCGCTGGTACGGGGTTTCGATAAAGCCATATTCGTTGATTCGGGCATAGGTGCCGAGCGAACCGATCAGGCCAATATTCGGCCCTTCCGGAGTTTCAATTGGGCAAATCCGGCCGTAGTGAGAGTGGTGAACGTCACGCACTTCAAAACCGGCCCTCTCCCGGCTCAACCCGCCGGGGCCGAGAGCGCTAAGGCGCCTTTTATGGGTCAGCTCAGCCAGTGGATTGGTCTGGTCCATGAACTGGGAAAGCTGGCTGCTGCCGAAAAATTCTTTGATCGAAGCAATCACCGGCCTGATATTGATTAAAGCCTGGGGGGTAATCGCTTCCACGTCCTGGATGGTCATCCTTTCGCGGACTACTCTCTCCATGCGGGATAATCCAATCCGGAACTGGTTCTGTAACAGTTCGCCAACGCTGCGCAGGCGCCGGTTGCCGAGGTGGTCGATGTCGTCGGCATGGCCAATACCGTCAAACAGGTTAAAAATGTAGTTAACCGCGGCAATAATATCGGAGGTAACCAGGTGCCTGGTCGACAAATCGACATTGCCGTTGCCGATTACCAGGTGGGTCCGGTCACGGTAATTTATTTTTACTCTCTGGATATTGCTTTCATCAATCACCCGGGCCGCTTCCTCATCAACTACAGATCCGGCCGGGAAAAGGACCGTCCCTTCAGCGGGATCCCTGACATCCTCGGCCAGTTCATGTCCGAACAACCGCTCGGTCATCGACAGTTTTTTATTGGCCTTGAAGCGTCCGACATAAGCGAAATCATAGCGCTTGCCGTCAAAGAAAAGCGAATCAAACAGGGAACGCGCATTTTCAACATTTAACGGTTCGCCGGGGCGCAGGCGCTTATATATTTCAAGCAGGGCGGTTTCCTCAGAATCGGTATGGTCTTTATCAAACAGTTCATTGAGCCGTGGATCATGGCCCAGCACTTCCTGTATTTCTTCATCCGTTCCGTAACCGATGGCCCTCATGAGCACCGTTACCGGTATTTTCCTGGTTCGATCGACGCGCACAAAAACTCCCTCGGTGACATCTGTTTCGAATTCGAGCCAGGTCCCCCGGTTGGGTATTATGGTCGCATTGATCAGCTCCTTCCCGGTGGCCCCGGTCGGGTCGGGCTGCTTTTTGAAATAAACTCCGGGAGAACGAACCAGCTGGCTGACGATGACCCTTTCGGCACCATTGATAATGAAGGTTCCGTTTTCGGTCATCATCGGAAAATCTCCCATGAATACTTCCTGCTCTTTTACTTCGCCTGTTTCCTGGTTGATTAAGCGCACCTTAACCTTTAGAGGCACGGCATAGGTGGCATCCCGTTCCTTGCAGTCTTCAACGGAATATTTTGGCTCTCCAAGCGAATAGTCAAAAAACTCCAGGACCAGGTTGCCTGTAAAATCCTGAATCGGCGAAAAATCATCAAATATTTCTTTAAGGCCCTGTTTAAGAAACCATTCAAACGAGCTACGCTGGACTTCTATAAGGTTCGGAAGATCAAGAACTTCGTTGATGCGGGCAAAAGAACGCCTTTGTCTCAAGCCGGTTGCGACGTTAGTGGACATTAAAAAAAATCACTCCCCCTGATACCTGGTTTATGATTTAAAACCGGGAAAAAAAAGGCTGCACCTTGAAAACAGCCAATATCCTCTGTTTCTCCTATGGGTAATTTGTCATCATTAAGAAGGCTTGCCAAGTCTCACTTAAAAATACGCATAATAGTACAACTAGACAACTAAAGATATTATCACAAGCAAATGACGGTGTCAACGGGTGCAGGAAAGAAATTTATAAAAAAGTTTTAAATAACGAAAAGACAAATCGACCTGAATCCCGGGTGTGACCCTGCAATCTTCGTAGATCCTACTTTAACAAAAGCAGGTTCACATTTCAACCTTTCGAGTTTTGTAAACATACCTTGATCACAAAAAAATCCGGCCTGCAGAAGAAAATTATCAACGTACATAAAAGAGGAGTGTCATTAAAACACTCCCCAAATTAAACACTTTGACTGATTGCCTGGAGACAATTGTGCCCAGACACAGTATTTAAAATCAAATCTACTACTTCAGCTCAATCACACCGCCGGCTTCTTCAATTTTAGCCTTGGTTTCTTCAGCCTCTTCTTTGTTTACTTTCTCTTTAACCGGGCTTGGCAGTTCGTCTACCATAGCTTTTGCTTCTTTAAGGCCCAGGCCGGTCAACTCACGGACCACCTTGATAACCTGGATCTTCTTATCGCCGGCCGAGGTAAGTATAACATCAAACTCGTCCTTCTCTTCTTCCTGGGCTCCGCCTTCAGCAGCGGGAGCAGCGGCTGCTGCTACCGGAGCGGCAGCAGTAACCCCAAATTCCTCTTCCAGGGCCTTAACCAGATCTGAAAGTTCCAGAACAGTCATCCCCTTGATCATTTCCATAATTTCATTTACTTTGTTTTCTTCTTTCGCCATTTCCACTTTACTCCTTTATTAATATGATAATATTTTTCAGGGCTGCCGCATGCAGCACCTGATATTTCTACCTGGCACAAATCCTGTTACCGTGCAGTTTAATTAAGCGCTTTCTTTCTGACTTCGCACCGCGTCAACCGTGTAAACCAGCTGGCTGAGAGTTCCCTGCAGCGCCCCGACCAATCCTGAAATGGGGGCCTGGACTCCGCCTACAACCTTGGAAAGCAGGATCTCGCGAGAGGGAATCTCGCCCAGCTCCTTAATCCTTTCAGGGCTGACCAGCTGTCCGGAAAGAACTCCGCCTTTAATAACCAGCGCTTCGTTTTCCCTGGTAAACTCGTTAAATACCTTTGCCGCCGCTACCGGATCTTCATCGGCATAAGCCATGGCGGTTGGCCCTTCAAAAAAATCTTCCAACTGTTCAAAACCGGCTTCCCTGCAGGCCCATTTATTCATGGTATTCTTGGTTACCCAGAACCGGCACTGTTCACTTCTCAGCCGCCTGCGCAGGTTGTTGATGGCCTCTACATTCAAGCCCCGGTAATCGGTAACCACAACCAGCTCGGCCTGCTTTAAAGCCTCGGCTATCTCATCCTTCATTTTTTCTTTTTCTTCCCTGGTGAGCAATAATTTCACCTCCTTCGACCAAATAAAAAGGGTTTTCCGTAGACTGGAAAACCCCGTTTTAACCTGGTTAATTATAATCAAACCTCTTGCCCTCAGGTTGATGCTGGAGATAACTTTCCTGAACAGGAAGCCCGCTAAGGGCTATTAAACCGTACAGTTCCTGCCGTCTACGGAACAGCTCTTATGCAGTTGTCAGCTTACAGTTTTATCGTTTAGCTTTTCGCTCCTACACCCTGGTTAACCTTGATTCCAGGCCCCATGGTTGAACTGACCGTAATATTTCTGATGTACTGCCCCTTGGCCGTAGCCGGACGATCTTTCATTAATGCGTCCAGGACAGCCTGGAAATTTTCAACCAGCTTGTCCTGTTCAAAAGATACTTTGCCAATCGGCACATGAACATTGCCGGCCTTTTCGGTCCGGTATTCTACCTTTCCGGCCTTTATGTCGTTAATGGCCTTGCCAACTTCAAAGGTAACCGTACCGCTTTTCGGGTTGGGCATCATCCCGCGCGGGCCAAGGATTTTACCCAGCTTGCCGACAGAACTCATCATGTCCGGGGTAGCCACGGCAATGTCAAAATCAAGCCAACTTTCCTGGACCTTGGCCACCAGCTCATCTGATCCGACATAATCGGCCCCGGCTTCTTCAGCTTCATTGATTTTCTCACCCTTGGCAAAAACAACCACCCGGACCGTTTTCCCGGTTCCGTGCGGCAAAACCACCGATCCGCGCACCTGCTGGTCGGCGTGCTTCGGGTTTACCCCCAGGCGAAAAGCCGCTTCCACCGTTTCATCAAAGGAACGGGTGCTCAGTTCTTTTACTTTTGCCAGGGCTTCTTCCGGTTCATACTTTCTTTCGCGATCAATCTGCTCGCGTGCTTCCAGGTATTTTTTTGCTCTTTTAGGCATGCTTTTTAACCTCCCGTGGTCTGCGAGCGCCTCCGCTCTCCCACTATGTATATTGGTTCATCTTTAATCTCAGGGGCGTTTATATGAAAAAATGAACCTTGCCTTGCCGGACTGAAGCTAGTTCAGCTTTCAACAACTATGCCCATACTGCGGGCAGTGCCGGCAATGATATCAACTGCAGACTCAACATCGTATGCATTCAGGTCTTCCATTTTCTGCTGGGCAATTTCCCGGACCTGATCGCGGGTGACTGTTGCCACTTTTACCCGGTTCGGCTCACCGGAAGCGCTCTCAATGCCGGCCGCTTTTTTAAGCAGTACGGCAGCCGGGGGGGTCTTGGTGATAAAATTGTAAGACCGGTCTTCATAAACGGTAAGTTCAACCGGAATAATCAGGCCGCCTTCGTTGGCCGTCCGCTCGTTAAATTCTTTACAAAAGGCCATGATATTAACCCCATGTTGGCCGAGAGCCGGTCCAACCGGCGGTGCAGGCGTAGCTTTGCCGGCCGGTATCTGCAGCTTTACCTGAGCCAGTATTTTCTTCTTTTTAGCCATTACATAAACCTCCTCACTGTTGCTGCCCGGCAGGCCGCACAGCGCGCGTTAAAATTTTATTACCTGATGGAACTCCAGCTCCAGCGGTGTTTCACGTCCAAACATGGAAACAGACACTTTTACGGTCCCTTTTTCGTGGTTTATTTCTTCAACCTTGCCTTCAAAGTTCTTAAAGGGGCCGCTGACCACGCGCACAACCTGGTTGATATCAAAGTCGATACGTGGTTTGCCTTCCACTACTCCAACCTGGCGCAGGATATGGGTGACTTCTTTTTCGCTTAAAGGAACCGGCTTGGAGCCGGGCCCTACAAAACCGGTAACGCCGGGCGTGTTGCGCACCACGTACCACGAATCGTCATCCATTACCATTTCTACCAGGACATAACCGGGAAAAACCTTCTTCTCAACCGTCCTTTTCTGGCCGCCGCGGCTGGTAATTTCTTTTTCAGTGGGGACCATGATCCTGAAGATCTTGTCCTTCATATCCATCGAATCGACACGGCGTTCCAGGTTGGTTTTTACCCGCTTTTCGTACCCGGCATAGGTATGAATTACAAACCAGTCTTTTTTGACTTCAGCCTCTTCTTCACCGTTTACGGTTTCTTCGGCTTCGTTCTCGGGAGCCTGGTTCATTTCATCACCGGCTCCGGTATCTGTTTCAGTGTTCATGTCATGAGGGAACTTGTTTGCCCCCTTCACTCTCCTTGTCCAGCCTTTAATTTCGAATATATATGAATACCGGTTTTATCCGGATAATCAGCCTATCACCAGCTGCAGAACGGCAATAAAGATGCTGTCCATGATCCAGAAAAAAATGCCGATTACAATTACGGCGGAAAGGACAATACTGGTAAACACCCCAAATTCACGCCTGGTGGGCCAGCTGACTTTTTTCAATTCAGACCTGACTTCCTGAAGAAATTTACTTACTCGCTTAAAAAAACGCATTGATCAGACCTCTTCCCGAGATATTAGTTTTATAAATCCGGTTCTTTACCCCTTGGAAACTAAATAATGCTACTTGGTTTCTTTATGCAGGGTATGCGCTTTACAGCGACTGCAGTATTTTTTTACTTCCAGGCGGTCCGGGTTGTTTTTTTTATTCTTACGGGTTGTATAGTTCCTTTCCCGGCACTCCTCACAGGCCATATGGATAGTAACTCGCATTAATGCTCCCACCTGTCTCTTAAATTCGCAATCTAAAATGTATCACAATTTGTATAAACCTGTCAACAATCCTGCATAATTAGGAGGCGGGTTATCAGCCCCGCCCCCTAATGGTTTTTATTAGAGGTATTAAGTACTCGTTCACTCCCGTTTATTCATAGATCGAGGTGACTACTCCGGCGCCGACGGTGCGTCCGCCTTCACGGATTGCAAAGCGCACTCCCTCTTCAATAGCGATCGGGGTAATCA